>Ga0196972_1000121_pt1 | contig 64772 bp, 62 predicted proteins | sample S1v_2013CmetaG_FD_148618 | JGI IMG/M metagenome (GOLD analysis project Ga0196972, IMG submission 148618) | Soil microbial communities from Anza Borrego desert, Southern California, United States - S1+v_20-13C | ecosystem: Environmental > Terrestrial > Soil > Desert | place: USA: California...
AACGGCAAAATCATCGCCTGTGCCGCCCTGCGCAAACGCCTGGTCCTCGCCTACGGCGTCCTCAAATCCGGCCAACCGTTCGATCCCAACTATGCCCTTGCAGCGTGACCGCCAAGACGGTATCTACGTTCATGTTCATTCGAATGCCGAATGGAATAAGCACGAGGGTTTCGACGGCCTACTAGGATTGGTTCTTAATAAACGAGTTCGCGGGATGCAAGCGCTGCCCCCCTGATTTTGCTGAAATGATACTTGTCGTATAAACGCCACCGATTCTTTTCGGTCCAATTTCAAAATATGGAAAGGCCGATCTCGTTATCGAAGGGAGGTTATGATGGATGCCATTGTCCTCGCGCGAGTACAGTTCGCGTTTACGGTGAGCTTTCACATCTTTTTTCCGGCGTTCACGATCGGACTGGCAAGCTATCTTGCCGTGCTCGAGGGGCTGTGGCTGGCGACGAAACGCGATGTCTTCCTGCAACTTTACAGATACTGGCTGATCGTCTTTGCCGTAGCCTTCGCCATGGGCGTTGTCTCCGGCATCGTGATGAGCTACCAGTTCGGAACCAACTGGGGACCCTTCGCGGAAAAGACGGGGCCGGTCTTGGGCCCGTTGCTTGCCTACGAGGTGCTCACGGCTTTCTTTCTGGAGGCTGGCTTTCTCGGCGTCATGTTGTTCGGACTCGATCGCGTCGGTCCGAAGCTGCATTTCGCGGCGACGCTCCTGGTCGCCTTCGGCACGCTACTCTCGGCTTTCTGGATCCTCTCCGCAAACAGCTGGATGCATACGCCGGTGGCGTTTCACATCGAGGACGGCCGCTATGCGCCCGACAGTTGGCTGGGCGTCATTTTCAATCCGTCCTTTCCCTATCGCTTCACGCATATGGTACTGGCGGCGTATCTCACGACCGCGCTCGTGGTCGGCGCCACCGGGGCATGGCATCTGCTGAGAAACAAGACCAGTCTGCCGGCGCGCGTCATGTTCGTCATGGCGGTGGGGATGGCGGCGGTCGTCGCCCCGACTCAGCTGATCGTGGGCGATCTTCACGGTCTCAATACCAAGGCGCATCAGCCGGCCAAAATTGCGGCGATGGAAGGGAACTTCAAGACCCGCGCGGGCGTGCCTCTGATTCTCTTCGGCATCCCGGATGTCGATGAGGCCGAGACCAAATACACCCTCGAAATTCCCAAGGCCGGCAGCCTGATCCTCGAGCATGACCGCAATGCGGAGGTCGTAGGACTCGATGCATTTCCGAAAGCCGACTGGCCCAATGTGCCCATAGTCTTTTGGGCGTTCCGGATCATGGTCGGGATCGGAGTGCTGATGATCCTGTTCGGGCTGGTCGGCGCCGTACAACTCGTTCGAAAACGTTTGTTCGACGCGGAATGGTTCCACCGCTGGGGAGTCGCCATGGGCCCGCTCGGCTTCGTGGCGATCTTGGCCGGATGGTTCGTGACCGAGGTGGGCCGCCAACCCTTCGCGGTGTACGGGCTCCTCCGAACCCGGGACGCCGTGTCGCCCATCGGCACGCCGGGCGTTGCCGGGTCGCTGCTGGGCTTCATCGTGGTCTATACGGTGATCTTCGGGGCCGGCTCCTTTTACCTGATACGGCTCATGAAACGCTCGCCGGAGATCGGGATCGAAAGGCCGACGGAAAAAGGACCCTTAAGGACGAGCGGCGTCATGCCGGGGCCGGCACTCGAAAAAGGCCCGCATTAGGAGGAACCGATCATGTTCGATTTACCGACCATCTGGTTCGTATTGATCGGCGTGGCCTTGCTCGCCTACGCCATTCTGGACGGCTTCGATCTCGGCGTCGGAATTCTGTTCCCCCTGGGACGCGACGAGGAAGAACGCGATCGGACGATGAACAGCGTCGCGCCGGTCTGGGACGGCAACGAGACCTGGCTGGTCCTGGGCGGCGGCGGCCTTTTCGCCGCCTTTCCCCTCGCCTACTCCGTGATACTGACCGCGTTGTACGCGCCGGTGATCGGGATGCTGCTCGCCTTGATTCTGAGAGGCGTGGCCTTCGAATTCCGGTTCCGGACGCAGCGTGCCAAGAAATATTGGGATTGGGCTTTCATCGGCGGGTCCACCCTCGCGGCCTTCTTTCAGGGCGTGATGGTCGGCGCCCTCGTTCAGGGCATCCGGATCGAGAACCGTGTCTATGCCGGCGGCTGGTTCGACTGGCTCAGTCCGTTCAGCGTGTTCTGCGGCGTCGCACTGGTTACGGGCTATGCGCTGCTCGGCGCGTCCTGGCTGGTCATCAAATTGGACGGCGATCTACAGGAGCGGATGCGACAGCTTCAGCAGCCGCTCGGCGTGGCGACCATTCTAGCCATCGTTCTCATCAGTTTCGGCACCCTGTTCGTCAACGAGGCCATCAGGGATCGATGGTTCGGAGCCGGAGCGTTTCTGTTCCTGTGGATCATTCCAATCGCCACGGCACTGCTTGCACTCGCGTTCAACCGCGCGGTGGTCGCCAGGCAAGCCGTCCCCCCGTTCCTTCTGGCACTCGGATTGTTTGGCGCGGCGTTCGCCGGCCTCGCCGGAAGTCTTTTCCCCTACCTCGTTCCGCCGAGCATTACCTACCGCGAAGCCGCCAATCCCGATCAAAGCCTCGCTTTCATGCTGGTCGGCACCGCCATCCTCCTGCCGCTCGTTCTCGGCTATACGGCTTACACCTATTGGATTTTTCGCGGCAAGGTGCATGCCGGCGAGGGCTATCACTGATGGAGCCGGCGGACAAACGATCCTTCCGGAAGAAACTCGCCTGGTTCGTTCTGCTGTGGGCCTGCGGCGCCGGAACGGCCGTTGCGGTGGGGTATGCGGTCAAGTGGGCGATGGCGACGGTGCTGCAGTTCTGAGAGGATTAAGGAACTTCTGAACAACTGGACTCCGTTCATCGTTCGACAAGCCTGTCCTGAGCCCGTCGAAGGACTCACCACGAACGGAATCCATACGTTACCGTTCGTCCTGAGCCTGTCGAAAGACTTAATCAGAACTTCCTTGAATCGAGCCACAGTGCCGGCCACGACTCTCACCGATTCGCAATAGTCATCGCGGCCAACAGCATAGTCTCCGTTCTATCGCACTTCTGCACCGCCGTTTAGGTCTAATGCGTCGAAATGTTTGCTTCGGCGCGAACATTTAAAGAGCGACAGAGTTAGCGTTTGCCGCGGTAGCCGAGCCGCATGCCTGTTGCACTCATGGAAAGTGGTTCGAATTCGGCCGATACCTCCGGCAGAGAGGAGAAGCAGATTGAATGTTCCTGTGGAGCGTTCGCAGGCGCGGGCATCGCATCAACCGCGGCGCCGTAAGCGGGGCCTGATTCTTGTCCTGGGCTTCTGCTGTGGACTGTCTGCATGCGCCTATAACCCGATGCAGGAGATGCCAAATCACTGGCATGGCGAATCGGGCTGGCTACCGCCTCCGATAGAGGAGCCGGTGGAAGAACCGGCGCAAGAATCAGCGCCGATTGCGAGCCCACCGATCGCCTCTTTGGAGAAGTACCGATTCTCAGTCGCCAGGGACGAAGGGGTGGTTGGTTCGCTCGGAGTGATGACACTTCAACAAGGGGACACGCTTCCCGACATCGCGCGGCACTTCGGATTGGGATACGAAGAGATCGTCGCGGCAAACCCCGAACTCGATCCGTGGCTCCCGGACGCGAGCGGCAGGGCGTTGATCCCGGTGCAGTTCGTACTGCCGCAGGCGCCGCGGCGAGGTCTGGTCATCAATCTCGCCGCCATGCGGCTGTTTTATTTTCCGGCCAAGGGAAACGGCGCCGAGGTTGTCACCCATCCGATAGGCATCGGCCGGGAGGGGCGAGCAACTCCGACCGGAGCAATGCGAATCGCCCGAAAGATCAAGAACCCGACGTGGTATCCGACAAAGAACATCCGAGACGACCACCTCCGGCGGGGGGATCCCTTGCCGGCTGCAGTGCCGCCGGGATCTGACAACCCCTTGGGCAAGTATGCGTTGTACCTGAACCGGCAGATGTATCTCATTCACGGCACGAACAAGCCCTACAGCGTCGGGCTTCGAGCCAGCAATGGCTGCATCCGCCTGTATCCGGAGGACGCCAGTAAGCTGTACTCGCGGGTTCCGTTGAACGAGCCGGTGTACATCGTTAATCAGCCTTATCTGGTGGGCTGGCGAGACGGGATAGTCTACCTGCAGGCTTACCGGAGCCATGAAGAATTAAACGAAAAATCACTCAAGAAAACCCTCCGCGCCAATCTTAAAAAGTGGGAGCGGGATCAGAACCAGCCCTTGGATTGGGGAAAGATCGAACGCATTCTCCAAGAAGGCCTGGGCATTCCGCTACCGATTACCGCGGGAACGCCTCCTGTTGACGCCATGTTCGCGGGGGCGCAACCTGTCGCACGACCCGACAGGTGGTTCGGACAACCCGAATCGGCGCCGAAAGCCGGCAACGGCTGGTACGTGTCCGCCGCCGTCATGTCCAGCGAAACGGCAGCGCAGCGACTCGCCGCCATGCTCAATCATCAGGGTCCTCCGATGCCGGCACAAGTTGTTCCGAGCGGTGAACGCCATCAGGTGATAGCGGGACCGTTCGCCAACGCCAGGGCCGCCAAAACCGCCGTGAAGCGTCTCAAGGTCGATCTGGAACTGGATGGGCACATTATTGCCCCCGGGAACAAGCGAGCCGCAAAGCCTTCCGCTGAACCGCCGTACGTGAAACGGTTTTTCCCAACACCGAGCTCGACTCGCCCGTTTGGTAAGAACACCAGTGCAGCGCCGAGTGCGGCTATTTCACAAGTGAACACCGAGGCCGGACCGCTTGCAGGCAAACATCGTCGCTCGGCCATCAGCCTATACCGAGAAAGCGAGCCACCCAGGCCTGAACAGCAGCAATAATCCGATAACGATCAGCACAATGCCGCCGATCGCATGAGCGTGCCGCACGTAAGTGCCGGTCAGCCCGGTCACCCGCAAGGTCTGCATGGCGACGAAAAACACGAAGAGGTCGTCCAGCATGAACACCAGGATGTAGCGGCGGATTTGATCTCTACCCTGGTCGTCGAGTCGTCGTTGTAGCCATTGAAGAACGTTTCCCCGATCACGGTTAGAGGCACTCCCGGCCGCTCGATTCCGAAGTGCCTGACCAGCCCCGCGAAGACTTCGTAGTTTCGGGGTTCGCGGCTGATTTCCAGATAATGAACCCGCACTCTCGCATCTTCTCCTTCCCACCGTTCGAGGAAATCCTTTTCGCGTTCGCAGTGCGGACAGCCATCCTTCCACAGGAAATAAACGTCTGTTTTTTGCGGATCGGGTTCGGTGGCGTTTGCGTACTCAACGGCGCCGAGCAGCCAGAAAAAGACAAATAAAAGCAGATATACCGTGTTTCTGCCGCATCGCATCGTCGAGCCACCTTTTGCAACGGGTTCTGAATAATTTCGGAGTCTTTCTTGAGCGAACTATACGACGAGTCCTAGGCAGGAACGAATAAACCTTGGATTGCTCAGAAAGACCGATGTCGCGGTATCTAAGGTGGTGCGGCGATGCGATGAAAACCCAAAGGAATACGAAAAGTCAGCGACTCCCGGCAGTGATGTTACTAGGACAGCATTTCTCCCAGGCGTTGAAACCGCCCACGAGATCGATCGTGTTGCCGAATCCCTGTCCTTCGAGCAGGCTGGTGGCGATGGACGAGCGGTAGCCGGTGCCGCAATGGACCACGATGGGCCGGTCGCGGGGCAGTTCGCCGCTCCGTTCCGCGAGCCGGTTCAGCGGAATATTGAGGCTGTCGCCGATGCGCTTCTGCTGCCATTCGTTCTCGGTGCGCACATCGAGCACCAGAGGCGGCTGCGTCGAGGCCAGTTGCTCGGCCAGAGTCGGGGCGGTGATGCGGTCGGTCCGCCGGATGAGATCGGGCCGCTGATCCAGCGCCTCCATGCCGCCTTCGAGAAACCCAACGACATTGTCGAAACCGATTCGGCCGAGCCGCATCGCGGCTTCCTGCTCGCGGCCGGGTTCGGCAATGAGCACGATGGGCCGGGTGCGGTCGAGCAGCGTGCCGGCCCAAGTGGCATAAGGACCGCCGAGGCCGATATTCACGCTGCCCGCCAGGTGCGCGCCCGCGAAATCCGCCGTCTCGCGCACGTCCAGAAGCTGCGCCCCGGCCTGTTTCATGTCCAGCACCCGATCGAGCGAGAGCGGCTGTAGCTCCGCCGCCAACGTCTCTTCGAGCGTGGCGCGCTCCTTGCGGTTGAGAACCGCGTCATGGGAAAAATATTTCGGCGCTTCCGGCTGGCCGGCCGTGACCAGGCGGATGAAATCGTCCTTGCTCATGGGCGTGAGCGCGTAGTTGTACTGGCGCTGCTCTCCCATAGTGGAGAACAGATCGGTGCTGAGACTTTTTCCGCACATCGAGCCCGCACCGTGCGCGGGATAAACCAAGGTTTCGTCCGGCAGGGGCAACAGCTTTTCCTGCAAAGAATCGTAAAGCATCGCGGCGAGGTCTTCGGCCGAAACGCCGAACGAGGCCAAGAGATCGGGACGCCCCACGTCGCCGATGAACAGCGTGTCGCCCGTCAGCACGGCATAAGGGATATCGGCGCTCTTCGCGAGATCGTAAACCACGATCGAGATCCCTTCGGGGGTATGACCGGGTGTTTCCAGAACCTTGAGGCGAACCCGACCGAATTCCACGGTATCTCCGTCAGGATGAGGAATAAACGTATACTCGGCATCCGCCCGTGCGCCCAGATGGATCTTGGCGCCGACGCGGTCCCGCAGTTCCAAATGACCCGCGATGAAATCGGCATGAAAGTGAGTCAGAAACACATGGCGAATCTCGAAGCCATGCCGGCGCGCATCTTCCAGATATTGTTCGATGTCGCGCTGGGGATCGATGGCAACCGCAGTTTTCGTTTCTTCATCGCCGATGAGATACGAGGCATGGGCGAGACAGCCCAAATAGAACTGCTTGAAGAACATGGAAGCCTCCTCTTGAGTTGGCGTGGTGCATCTGGTTGGACAGGATATGCCGACGCAACGATCCCCCATCAGCCTTCGCAAACGGTTTCGCGGACTTACTAGGATTGGCTCTTACACATGTTTCAGAAAATCGCCGAGGATATCGGCTACCCGATTCGGCTGTTCTACCTGCGGAAGGTGGCCGCAATCCGGCAGCACCTCGAGCCGGCCTTGCACGAGCCGCGCGACCGCCGCCTGGGCATGGCGTACCGGAACGATGCGGTCGCGTTCTCCCCAGAGGACCAGCGTCGGCACCGTCAGTTTCGACAACTGATCCAGCAGGATCTCGCGTTGGCCTCGCAGGTTGACTGCACTCGCGGTTGTCGCCGTTACCGCTTCCAAATAGCCGGGCATGCGAGCCATTTGCCGCAGTCGATCCCGCCAGCCGGACGGACTGCTTTGGACAAACAGCATGGCCGATAATTGGGATTCCCAAATCTGGGCGCCGAGGGAGGTCCTATACCAGAGCGTCGCGAGTTTCCGCATTCCCGGCAAACTGAGCAGCCGCATCGTCATGCTGACCGCCCGCCCAAGTCCGGCACTGCCGACGAGCCCCAAGGCGGAAACCCTGGCAGGCGCCGAAAGAGCGAGCCGCATCGCCACCAAGCCGCCGAGCGAATTGCCGACGATACAGACTCGTTGCAGGCCGAGGGCATCCAAAAAAGCCAAGACAAACCGGGTAAAGAATTCGGAGGAGTACCAAAGGGCCGGCTTGCCGCTCTGCCCGAAACCGGGAAAACTCGGAGCAAAAACCCGATAGTTCTGTGCCAATGCCGGTATCACCCACTGCCAAGTGTGTGCGCTGTCGGCGATGCCATGGAGAAAAACGACGGATGGTCCACCGCCGGCCATCAAATACTCGGTCGAAATCACCGCTTCCGGTACGGCGATGTCGATTCTCAGCTCTTGAAACGCTCTTTCCATGAGTTTTGCGCCCCCGTGGGTAAACTGTTCGCCCTTCAGTTTTTGACAATTTGCCAACGGCTTCTCCGCCGAATTGAGAGCTTTTTCTTCAAGATGGCCTTCGCTCTATGCGAAGCCGCTGCAACGTAAACCGGTATGTCCGATCAAATCAGAACGAGACCTCTGTTCAGGAGACTGGAATGGATGTGCAAATCATTGAAAAGGACGACGCGAAATGGGCGATGATCCCGTATGACGATTACTTGTCCCTCATGGAACTGGCTGAATTGGCGACGAATATGGCATCCGACAAAACCGAGGAACGGCATATGCCGGGCGAAGAACAACTTCCCGATGACTTGAAGGCGCGCCTTTTGGGCGGAGAGAACGCCATCCGGATCTGGCGCGAGTTCCGCGGGCTGTCGCTAGAGGAACTGGCCAAGCGGGCCGACGTGACGGAATCGTTCGTTACTCTGGTCGATCGGGGACGGCCGACATGCCGGATCGACAAACTCAAGCGTATTGCCGAAGCATTGGGCGTGCACCTGGAAAATATCGTTCGCACTGTATAGTCACGGCCTTCGCTTTTAGGAGCGGATGCGGCCGTTTGCGCATCGGCGCATTTGAAGATCTATCGCGCAAGATCGAGCACTGCGGCATAGACTCCGGCCACCACCTGGGCCATCCTACGGTAATCCAGCGTGTCGGGCGTGTCGGCGCGGGTATGATAGTTCGGATTACGATAGAACGCCGTATCGGTGATCATGACGGCCGGATAGCCGGCTTCCCAATAATTGAGATGGTCGGAGAAATCGACGCCCGCGAGAAAGCGTGGGGCATTGATCGAGTGTACCGGCAAGCTCGAGGCACTGGACATGGCCTTCTTGATCCGTCGCACGAGCCGTCCCTCCCCTATCCTCCCCACGACGGCGATAAAGTTTCCGGTGGTCGGATAGAAAAGCGAAAGTCCCGGCGCGGGAAATGACTGGCTGTCTTCCGCATCGGTGAAATAGCCGATCATTTCGAGCGCGAACATCGCCCGCACGATCGCCCCCTCCGCCTTGAGCGCCTGGGTATGCACGGCGCTGCCCATATGCTCGCTCCTGAAAAACGGCGGCTCCTCCAAGGTATAGGCAACGAGATCCACGCGGCTTGCGAGGTCGGCTTTGCCCAGCAGTCCCGCCAGTTCGATCAATCCGGCGACGCCGCTCGCGTTGTCGTCTGCCCCCGGATAAGGACCGGCCGTATCGTAATGGGCGCCCACGACGATCCTTTCCTTGGACGGCGGTCCAAACGTAGCCATGACATTACGGTATGTCGTTCGGCCGACCTGGAACGGCTGGTCCGCAGTCTTGCCGCGCGCTTGCTCGAATGCCGATCGGATATACGAGGCCGCGCGATCAAGATTGTCGGGGTGGCCGGCATCCCTTGGCCCTAGCGTCTCCGACAAGGTTCGGACATGGGTCTCCAGACGTGCTGGGTCGACGGGAGGCGGCTCAGGCTCGTTCGTACCGGCAAACAAGGACTCTGCCAAACAGAACCAGAGTGCAATCACCAGAAAGTATGCCCAGGCTAGGACTTTTATTCTGCCAACCCGAATGGGCAGATGAATTTCAAAGTGCGAACGATTTCGGACATCCATGTAGTGCTCTCCGCCCAAACTGGAACTGCACGGCCCTGATTCCGTCTTCAAGACGGGCTTACAGCACGCCCGCCGGGCAAGAATCAACGGTAACCGTTGGATCGCCGCCGAGGCTTTCCGTTCGGCATCGGCCGGCGCGCCGGTAACCGCGGCCGGGAAACGGAATCGGTGAAAGACTCGGCAGTCAAGCCTTCTTCGAACTCTCGAAAAACCAGTCGCCTAGCGCCTTGACAGAAAGAGGACGGCTAAAGAAAAAGCCTTGGGCTTGATCACAGCCTTCTTCCCGCAGAAAGGACAATTGCTGCTCCGTTTCGACGCCCTCGGCGATCACCGTCAATCTGAGGCTATGGCCCAGGCTGATTACCGCGCGGGTGATGGCAAGATCGTCCTGATCGTCGATGATGTCTCGCACGAAGGACTGATCGATCTTGAGTTTATCGATGGGAAATCGCTTCAGATAACTGAGGCTTGAATACCCAGTCCCGAAGTCGTCGATGGCCAGTTTCACGCCCAAATCCTTGAGCTTGTGCAAGCGTCGCTGAATCGAGCCCTCCCCTTGCATGACGATGCCCTCGGTCAATTCGAGTTCCAGATATTGGGGATCCATGCCGGTTTCCGCCAACACTCGCTCGATGAGTTCTTCGAATCGCTGAATAAACTGCGGCGATGCAATGTTGACCGCAACCTGAACCTTTGGAAAACCAAGCGACTGCAAGTACATGTTTTGACGGCAGGCCTCACGGACCACCCATTCACCTATGGGAACAATGAGACCGCTGTCTTCGGCGACGGGAATAAATCGGCTCGGCGGCACTCGGCCCCATTCCGGATGCTGCCAACGAATTAAAGCTTCGAGGCCCACCAATCCGTGTGTCTGTATATCGTATTGAGGCTGATACTCCAGCAAGAATTCGTCACGTTCCAGAGCCTGTCGCAGACCGCTTTCGATCGTAAGCCGCTCCAATACCGTTGAGTTCATATCCCCGGTAAAGAACTGATAGGTGTTTCGCCCCTTCTCTTTCGCGTGATACATGGCCGTGTCGGCATGCTTGACCAGGGACTCCACGTCGCTGCCGTCTTTTGGATATACGCTGATGCCGATGCTCGGGGTGATGCTCAACCGGTAATCCTCAATGACATAAGGCTGCGCGACCACGCCCAGGATTCTTTCGGCCATTTGCGCAGCGATGTCGCCGCCCGTTTCCGGGAGCAGTACGACGAATTCATCACCTCCCAGTCTAGACACGGTGTCCGTCTCCCGCAGACAACCGCGCAAACGGCCCGCAATACTCCGCAACAGCCCGTCGCCGACATGATGTCCCAGCGAATCGTTAACCATTTTGAAGCGATCGAGATCGAGAAACAGCAGCGCGGTCTCCTTGTCGTCCTTGGCCGAAAGCGTCAAGGCTTGCGCCGCCCTGTCCATCAGCAAGGCGCGATTCGGCAGCCCTGTTAGAGCGTCGTAGAAAGCCAGACGCTGGATTCGATCCTCCACCCGACTGCGTTCGATGGCGATCGCCGCGGTATGAATCGCCATTTCAACTAGCCTGGCGTGCTTGTCGGAAGGACACTGCGGTTCGCGATAGTAAACCGCAAAGGTGCCGATGACGTTTTGCCTCGCGTCGAAAATAGGTGTCGACCAACAGGCGCGAAGCCCGTACTGCTCGGCGAGATCGCGAAAGGCGGCCCAACGGGGATCGGTCCGAATATCGCTGACGATCGCCGTTTGCCGATGAAACGCCGCGGCGCCGCAGGATCCCACCGACGGCCCTATGGCAATACCATCTATTTGCCGGTTGTAATCGTCGGGAATACTTGGGGCGGCTCCATGCCGCAAATGGATTCCGTCTTTATCCAAAAGAAGAACCGAACAGAGTATCTTGTCGTCTTGTTGCTCGATCGTCCGAGCCAGAGCGGCCAAGGTATGCTCGAGGGGCGCTCCGTTCGCGATCAGCTCCAGCATGTCTCTCTGGCCGCGCAACAGTGCTTCGGCACGTTTACGCTCGTTTTGTTCGATAACGAGGGCGGCGAGATTGGCCACGGCAATGGCGAAAAAGCGTTCTTCCGCAGACCAACTGAGCGTTTCGCCGGTGTGCTCGCAGCAAAGGACGCCCTCGACGTGCCCGAAAACGTGGATCGGCACATCGAGCATCGAGGTAATCCCGAGAGGACGCAGGTAAACGTCGGAAAATTCGGCGGTAAACGGATGACGATGCGCGTCGTTCGCCACGATGGCTTCCTCGGTTTCAAGCCCCTTGAAATAGTTCGGAAAATCCTCTTGCCGTAACAGCATTCCGGCGCTGTGTCGTTGCCGGGGCAGCTCGTAGAGATCGATGCATTCGATGGCCAACCGATCCTCGGTAAACCGCCATACGCTGATGCGCTCGATGTTCAGTTCCGTCGCGGTGGTGCGAGTCAGCAGGCGAATCGCCCCGAGGGCATCTTCAGCGGAAAAAATTTCACTCCGCGTCAGTGAGGCCAGTGCGCGCTGTTGCTCCAGCAGGGAGTTACGGCTTTGCCGGAGCCGTTTCTCCGCTTGCATGATTTTATTATCTACCTTCATCCACTACCTCGTTGAGAACGACATACATCGCTCGCGTTCAAAGCCGATGGTTCGAAAAGGATTTCGGTTGCACGTCCCCGATCTTGCTTAAACTCGCCCGGAATCAATGAATTGTTATGATCAATCAGTCTGCATCTGACCACGATCGACTCTGTCGGTGCTAAGTATGGGACATTTTCACCGGGTTATCGCGACAATTCCAGGCACAAAGGGGCAATGCAAAAGGCGGCACCCGATGCAATCCGGGTCTTCCCACGGTATGAGCCGTTGAAAAGCGTCCGTGTCCGCTCGTAAATGCCCCATCGATGGGTATTTGCGACCCCCTCCCAGGGGAGCAATGTGCCGGCTTCGGAGTCAAAAGGCAAAGTCCGCCGCGCGCTGTCATTGATCAAAAACAAGGATCTCGGCATTTGGAAATGCAAATATTGGTCGTTTCAGTCGCCATACGCCGGAAAAATGCAAGCGCATACGACATTGCAACGCCTAAAACCCGGTAGAACCGTCACGCTCGTCGGCACGCTCGGAGTCGTGTTCGGCGACATCGGCACCAGTCCGCTTTATGCCATGCGGGTGGCCTTCAGCGGGCCACATGCCATCGAGCCCAGCAAGGCCAACATACTTGGCGTGCTTTCGCTTATCTTCTGGTCGCTGATTGTGATCGTCGGCCTGAAATATGCCACGATCATGCTGCGGGCCGACAATCGAGGAGAAGGCGGCATCATGGCCTTATTTTCACTGGCATCTCGCGCTGCGATCGACTCGCCGCGCCGGCGACACGCGATCATTCTGATCGGGCTTATCGGCGCCGCCTTGTTTTACGGCGACGGCATTCTTACACCGGCGGTTACGGTTACGAGCGCCGTCGAAGGTTTAGCGGTCGTAGCTCCAAAGCTTAAGGAGTTTGTCGTGCCGGTGACCCTGGCGATCTTGACGTTGTTATTTCTTCTTCAACGCAAGGGTACGAGTCGTGTCGGCCGGCTATTCGGCCCGGTCATGCTGCTGTGGTTTTGTTGTCTTGGAATCCTCGGTGCGCGCAGTATTTTCGCTACTCCAGAGGTATTGGCGGCCACGAACCCATGGCATGGGGCTCGTTTCCTGATCGAAGAGGAATGGTATTCGCTAGTGGTCTTGGGCGCCGTTGTCTTGGTGGTAACCGGGGCCGAGGCGCTTTATGCAGATATAGGACATTTCGGTATTCGCCCAATTCGCGCGGCCTGGTTTACCGTAGCTTTTCCGGCCCTGCTGCTGAACTACTTCGGCCAGGGCGCTTTGCTGCTGCGTGAATCTGCGGCCACTCAAAATCCGTTTTACCTTCTGGCGCCGGAATGGGGAGCCTTCCCCCTGCTCGTATTGGCGACAATCACGACGGTGATTGCCTCCCAAGCGGTAATTTCCGGGGTGTTCTCGACGACCTTGCAGGCCATTCAGCTGGGTTATTTGCCTAGGGTACGCATCTTTCACACATCGCTGTTCTACCCGGGCCAAATCTACATGCCAGCCGTCAATTGGCTGCTGTTAGCCGCAGTCTTCACCTTGGTTGTGCAATTCGAATCGTCCGAACGCTTAGCTGCCGCTTACGGGATCGCAGTTACCGGCACGATGGTCATCACGAGCTTGTTGGCTTTTTTCGTATTAAGAGGGCTCTGGCGATGGAAATGGTGGATCAGCGTAGCAGCCGTAGGCTGTTTCTTAATCATCGACACCGCCTTTCTTATGGCTAACAGTTTGAAATTCACCCACGGGGGATGGATTCCCCTCGGAGTCGGCGTCGTCTTGTTCACCGTAATGACTACCTGGCAACGAGGACGCACCTTGCTCGGAAAACGTTTGAATGAACGAGCGATATCCTTCGAAACCTTGCTTATGCGTTTTCGTGCAGATCCGCCGCGACGCATTCCCGGAACCGCCATTTATCTCACGGCGGGGCGCCGGGGTGTTCCACAATCCCTTCTGAACAATTTGGCAATCAATAAAATTCTGCACGAGCGGGTGGTCGTACTAACTGTCATCATTAAGGACGTGCCTTGGGTGCCCCGGGCCGAGCGGATCAAAATCAGGCACTTCGGCGACGAATTGTACCGAGTCAAGATTTATTTCGGCTTCAACCAGGAACCGAACGTGCCGGACGCCCTTGCCTTGTGCAAAGAACGGGGCCTTGAGATCGATTTGGCCAGCGCCTCATTTTTCTTCAGCCGGGAAGCCGTGATTTCGACGCCCCGTCCCGGCATGGCGCCCTGGCGCGAGCGGCTCTTTATCCGTCTGGCACGCAATACCGAGAGTGCGATGGATTTTTTCAGAATACCTCCGGATCGTGTGATCGAACTCGGGACTGTGGTCGAGATCTAACCGACTCCGCTTTGTATACTGAAATTTTTCGCAATGACTTTGATTTTTTCGCTTCTAATACTCGATAGCGCACTGCATAACAGGATCTGGACGCGTGTCCGCCAGGATGTGGAAGGCAAGTGAACGCATCGTCCCTCACCATTTTGATCCGCCGATGGCGCTTGATCGCAGTATCCGTCATAGTGCTGCCCCTTGCGGCCTGCACCAGCATTCGCTTCGGCTATAACCATGCGGATACCCTGTTGATTCTCAAGCTTGATCAGTACTTGGATCTCGAAAAACCACAGGAAAAGCTGGCTAAAGATCGAATCGCCGCGCTGCTGGCCTGGCATCGCTCGACGCAATTGGCCGATTATTCGGTGTTACTCGAAGAAATTCGGACGAAAGTAAAAGGACCGATCACGTCAGTCGAAGTTACTGAATTTCAGCAGAAGATACAGGAGAGGCTGGAAACGCTCGGAGAACGCGCCGCGCCGGAAATCGCCAAGTTGGCTTTAACGCTCGGCCCCGAGCAGATCGCACGGGTACAACGTGAATTGAGCGATGACAATGAAAAATTCCGTAAAAAATTCGGCTATTTGCATAACAGCACCAATGAGCTCGGAGCCAGGGCAAAACTCTTTATCAAGCGTGCTGAGTTTTGGCTCGGGAAGCTCACCGACGAGCAGCGAACCATCATCCGGAAGACGATAACCGGACGCGATAATGGTAACTATACCTGGGCGGACGAGCGCGAGGCACGGCAGCACGATTTTCTGGCCCTGCTTTCGAAAATTCAGGCGCAAAAACCGGAAGAATGGGTTGCCACCAACTGGGTTCGCGACTATTTCGCTGAACTGGCCGATCAAACCGACCCACAGCGGCGCGCTTTCATCCAGACCCTACGCCAGTCGAATGCGGAATTGATCGCCCAGGTGATCGCCTCCGTAACGCCCGAGCAGCGGGCTGCCCTGAATGAGAAATTGCAAGGTTATGCCGCCGACCTCGCTGCCTTGGCCGAAGAGGAACGCAAGTTTGGACAGCGGACTTTTCCCTTGCATCCGAACGAAAAATTAATGAGGCCTGAAACGACGAGCCTCCAAAGCCCTCCATAGCATCACGTCTCGTCTCGCCTGCATCCTATCCCGGCAGGCCGTTTGCCCCGAGCTTGTCGAAGGGCTTCAAGAATTTGCCGGGATAGGCTTCAAAAGCCTTGCGGCCGATGGTATTCAGCCCGCCTACAAACTGGTCGCAAGAAAAGGAAATCCATAGAAAATCATGCCCCCGCGATTTTGGGGTTCATGGTCGGGAATCGGCCGATCAGTGAACCTGTACGCCTTTTCGGTGTCGGGAAGGAGAAGCGATTCAAGAAATTCTATGGAGCGATGCGATTATGGTCCGATTAAACTTCGAGTCAGTTGTTCCGGAACATGCCGTCACTTTGGGTCCGGCCCCGTATTTTCGAATCAGCGGCCATCTTATTCGTCAGGGTCCTGAGAACGAAATCGTGGGACACTATCAAAGCTATTTCTGGGAAATTCAGGGCAACTTGTTTTCCCGATGCGACTGCCGGACCGGTGCGTCGATTTATTTCGAGGACACCTTCGGCAGCACATCTGAACAGTTCGGTCCTTTCGACTACTTCTTCATATCCGACGGAACCGTCTACATGGATCACGAGCCGTTCGCGAGATTTCTCGAAGAGGCGCGGTGTTGGCAGCATTGCGACACGAGCGTTTGTTGGCCTGTCCTCGTCATCCGTTGACTGTCGAATCGGATCACGTTCGATCTTTTCAAAACAAGCGGCTTGGCTACAACGACGTCATCGCGATATCCTTGACTTAGTTTGTCGCTCGGTGGAGAAGCGCTCTCCGCCCCGAGGATTCGGTCTTCCGAGTCGACGCCACTCAGGTATCCTCCAAGCTTCGTCTCCTCCTTCAAACCTCGTGCAGCATGTCGGGCCTCAACCCTCTGCCAGGCAGTTCCTTGGATGAAATGTTGCGGTCCGGCCGGGCTCTGCAGGAAACAAAGACAGGCGTAGTCAGGAATCATAAATGCCTTTTTCTTTCTTCGGCCTCTCCAAAACCGTCCCGAGCCCCGTCACCGAACAGGGTTACGAGAGCTTCGCCGAGCAACAGCAGGTCGCAAGGCATGATTTAACCGCCCAGCGTCGTCGCACCCTTCGATCCCCTGCGCATCCCGTCCGGGTAGCGCCAAAGGAGAAGAACCATGTTGAGAATTTATGCAGGCAATCTCCCGCCCGATATTACGGAACAGGAGTTTACTGAACTGTTTGCGGCATATGGCCGAGTACGCTCGGTCGAGCTGGCTCGCGATATCTTTTCGGGACGTTGCCGCGGGTTCGGTTTCGTCGAGATGGAGGGCCACGAGGCGCGCGCGGCAATCGCCGGACTGAACGGCCGTAACCTGCGCGGCAACATGCTACGGGTTAATGAAGAGCGCCCACGCGGACGGCGCGGAGGCGGTCGTAGACGCTAGAGAGGCTAACCTCGGCTCACTTTTGAGCGGCCTTCCAACCCACGCCGTCGCTACGAAGAGGTGCATGAATCCAAGCTAAGTCGGAAAAACTGTAGCAACTCGAATCCCCCCTAATTTTCCGCGTACTCGAGCTACAATGATTCTATCCATGTAGCCGTATTTTCGAACTGCGATCGCGGGTCGTTTGAGTTCACGGCGAAGAACGTTTCAACAAAAAGAATCTTGAGCCGACTTGGGGGGCTCGCCGATGATTCACAGACCGATCCAGCGTCTTCTGATGGTTCTGCCCGTTGTTCTGGCGGGTGGATGTTCCAGCCATTCCTCTATTCACAAAGGTCAGCGGATTCACCAAGGGAGCCCTCAGCAGCAAACGATGGTTCCCGCCTTTGACGAAACGGCATCGATTTCGGCCATGACGCCATCTCGCGACGCGTCGTCGACGCACCGTATGATGTCTGCCACCTCGATGGTTTCGGGCGTTTTTCCAAAACCCGCAGCTCTTGAGCCACAGGTCTCCTTCTGGCGCAATGTCTATGGCGTCTGGAGCCGGTCTCAGGTCGTCCTGCATGACAACCGCTTTCTGGATGTGATTTATGAAGTGATTCAGCTCCCCGGCGATATTACCGAGGGCTATACTCCGGGCCAGAAACAACTGGTGCGCGAGAGGACGGCCTATTGGCAGTCCCGATTGCGCGATCTGGAACAAAAGGTCGCTGCAGGAATGCCTTTGGCCCCTGATGACCGCAAATTGGCTTTGAAGATCGGTCCGCATGGCAATCTTAAGACTGCTCTACAGGGTGCGAGCGAGCGGCTCCGCGGCCAACGTGGCCTGCGGGAGCGCTTCAAGAGAGGTCTTGAAATCAGCGGTCGTTACGATCGCCACTTCATGGAGATTTTCCGTCAAACGGGCCTCCCTGAAGATCTAGCCTATTTACCTCACGTGGAATCATCGTTCCAAACGCAGGCGCGTTCGTCGGCGGGTGCAGTTGGAGTATGGCAGTTTACCCGCGCGGCAGCCGAGCGATTCATGAGCATCAACGCAACGATCGACGAGCGTCTGGATCCTATCGCGTCAGCTTACGGCGCCGCCCGTTACCTAAGCTATGCCTACGGTAAATTGGGCAGTTGGCCCTTGGCGATCACGTCCTACAATCATGGCATTTCGGGCATGCAGCGTGCGAAGCAATCGTTCGGCCATGACTTCATGCGGATCGTCTCCGATTACGACCATCCGCAATTCGGTTTCGCTTCCCGTAACTTCTACGCCGAATTTCTCGCCGCCCGGGAAGTTGCCAATCAGCCCAAGCGTTTCTTTGCCGAGGGGCTTCGATATGAAAAGCCTCTCGATTGGGATCGTGTCGTATTAACTCAGAACGCCTTGGTTTCGACTCTGGCTCGCCAATACGATACTGACAGATCTCGACTTATCGCTCTGAACGCGGCATGGACTGAACCCGCAAGATCCGACCGAGCGGCTTTACCCGCGGGTACGGCGGTCTGGTTGCCCTCGGGCACGCTCCGGCAGATTGCATACCGGTCACAGCAAAACCACTTGATAGCGCAAAAGCCGGAAAATAAAAGTGTATCGCCTAACATTAAGGTAAGTTATCCCAACAACATAAAGGCTGTCAGCGCCCCAACCGCTCCTTCGCCAAGCCCCAAGAACACCAACTACAAACTGGTAAAGACTCAGGCGTTCGCTCGGTAATCAGAATGAATCTGCAAGCGTTAGGCCACAAGATGGATAAACGTCGTTGTCCATCGAAGTACTTTGATCTTATAACCTACGCACGGTCGTGCCGATCGATGTTCAATATCCGAGTAAATTTCTTAAAGTCGGACTAGCTTCTTTGAGAGAATTAGAGTAGGCTGCACCTAGTTTGTCGCGGCGAAGACCGGTCTTCGCCACGAGGATACGGAATTTTCCTTTCAGTTAATGCCCTACGGCACCTGCTAGTCCCCGCCTCCTCCCACAAACCGCACGCGGTGCGTCCTTCGGGTCCGCCCTGTGGTCACAGCAACCCCATGCTCGTGCTCGACCGGTGCCACGCTCGTCGCGGCAGCAAGAGCCAGGAAAGTGTTATTAATGCCCTTTGATTCTCTCGGCCTATCCAACGTCCAATTCCGCGCTGTCGCCGACCAAGGCTACGCAGCCCTTACACCGTCCAATTGCAGGCCATTCCAGCCGTATGAACGGGCGTGATTTGCTCGCTGCGGCTCAGACGGGCGCCGGCAAGACTGCCGCCTTTACCCTTTCTTTGCTGCAGTATTTTATCGATGGCGCCGAGAACCACGACCGATTGCGGCCGGGACGCCCGTTGCGGGCACTAGTGCTTGTCCCGACACGAGAACATGAGATAGCCGTGTCGCTGATCTCTCGGATGGAAAGCTCGCAGCTCAGGAACATAGAGTGACTGCTCGGCCGAAAACTTCCAGCTCTTCCCTCACCGGAGGGCTATACGCTGCAGACAGTCGGAAATCCTGGTTCACAGAATGCCCGGCTGGTGCGGCAATCAACCCCGAGGCGTGGATCGACCGCTCTACGCCGTCGGATCATCCAACCATGACGCCGCCTATCTTGGTTGCGCCCACAGGAGACAATCCATGCTGAGAATTTATGCCGGAAATCTGCCGGCCGATACCACCGAGCGGGAGTTCAACGAACTATTCGCAGAGTACGGCCGGGTACGCTCGATCGAGCTGGCTCGCGATATCTTTTCGGGACGTTGCCGCGGGTTCGGTTTCGTCGAGATGGAGGGCCACGAGGCGCGCGCGGCAATCGCCGGACTGAACGGCCGTAATCTGCGCGGCAACAGTCTGCGGGTTAATCAGGAGCGTCCCCGCGAGCGGAACGGACGCGGCCGCCGGCGTTAAGCACCGGGCGAGTGAACCGGAGTTATGCACAAAAGGTTACGTGCCCAGCACGGACTTTTACCTACAGAATCCTTTCCAGAAAAGGTGTTTATTAATAGATTCAGCGCACCCGTGATTACGGGCTTGATCTGTGTTTATTAAGTGTTTGTTGTTTCTATCCCAATCGAGGAATTTTTGATGAGTACGAAATTGTATGTCGGCAACCTAAGCTACAGCATTGACAACAGCGAATTGGAGCAGCTATTCGCGCCGCACGGCACGGTACAGTCCGCGAACGTGATCATGGATCGCGAGACCGGCCGCTCCAAAGGCTTCGGCTTCGTAGAAATGGGTACCGATCAACAGGCTCGAGCCGCCATCAGCGCCCTGCATGGCAAAGAGATCGGTGGACGTAGCCTGACCGTCAACGAAGCTCGCCCTCGCGAAGAAAGATCCGGCGGTGGTTTCGGTGGCGGCGGCAGACGCAGCGGCGGGTTCGGTGGCGGACACCGCTATTAATATTCGCTGAACCGGCCCCAGAGCTTTGTCTCGGTGCCGGTTAGAAAATCTTCCCGGCCTCTCCTAATGTTGAGGGGCCGGGACAATCTACCGGCTAAACAACTCTTTTAGAGCACCCGTAATAGCACGGCGCTTCGTTCAATATTCCATTTTTGCCCGATCTCATACTGGGTAAAGCAGTGGCTCGTCCATCGACGCAATCTGTTCTTGCAGCTCAAGGATCCGGTCGTGCCAATAACGCGGCGTATTGAACCACGGAAACGCGATCGGGAAAGCGGGGTCGTCCCAGCGTCTGGCAATCCATGCGGTGTAATGAATCAATCGCAAAGTACGCAACGCCTCGATCAAATGTAGCTCGCGGGTATCGAATTCGAAAAAGCTTTGGTAGCCGGAGAGCAGAGGACTCAATTGCTGCCTCATCTCCGTACGATCTCCCGACAGCAACATCCACAAATCCTGGATTGCGGGCCCCATGCGGCTGTCGTCAAAATCAACGAAATGAGGTCCGTCATCCGTCCACAGCATATTTCCAGGATAGCAATCGCCGTGCAGCCGTAGCGCCCGTATGGAAGCGGCACGCTCGAAACAGCGTTTCACGCCATCCAGCGCTTGATTCACCATGGCGCGATAAGCGTCTACGATGTCCGCCGGAATCACATCGTGCGACAGCAGATAATCTCTCGGCTCTTCGCCGAAACTTGCGATATCCAAAGCAGGACGTTCGCGATAAGGCTTAAGCGTGCCGACTGCATGTATCCGGCCGATCAGCCGCCCCATTCGCTCCAGCGTCGCGAAGTCATTGAATTCCGGAGCATAGCCGCCTTGGGTCGGAAACACGGCAAAGCGAAAACCGCCGAATTCATGTAACGTCGAGCCCCCCGAACCTACCAAGGCCGGCACGACCGGCAATTCGGACTCTGCAAGCTCCCTAACGAAGGCGTGTTCTTCAAGAATGGCGGCATTGCTCCACCGTCCGGGGCGGTAGAATTTCACAACCAGTGGAGGCCCATCTTCCATGCCGATCCGGTAAACACGATTCTCGTAGCTGTGGAGCGCCAGCAAGCTGCCGTCACCGTGGAAGCCTGCGCTGTCCAATGCGTTCATGACGCAATCGGGTGTTAGCGATGAAAAGGGATGGACGTCTGTGACAGTATTCATAAACTCCATTCTACAGGTTGCCGCCCCCCGTCTCTGCCAAAAAGCGCAACCTAAAGCCAAATTTTTGATTATCCTTGAGCCAGCAACACCCCGGTTTTCAATTTACCGCACACATCCACATGAAAATTAAGCTTACGCCTTATGAAGCCCGCGTAATCGGTTGTTTGATCGAAAAGGAAATCACCACTCCAGAACAATATCCCCTCTCGCTCAACGCCCTGACCAATGCCTGCAATCAGAAAAGCAATCGCGATCCGGTGCTCGATCTTGATGAAGCGACGGTACAACAGACGGTCGACGGGCTCGTGAAGAAATACCTCGTCAGTGCCGGCAGCGGATTCGGTAACCGAGTCACGAAATACCAGCACCGGTTCTGCAATACCGAATTCGGCGATCTGAAGCTCTCCAAGCAAGAAACGGCCCTCGTGTGCGAGCTGCTGCTTCGCGGGCCGCAAACGCCCGGGGAATTGCGCACCCGCACCGAACGCCTGTGCCGGTTCGTCGACGTACAGGAAGTCGAGACCACGCTGGTCAAGCTGATGGATCGGGAAGAGCCTCTCGCCGCGAGATTGCCGCGCGAGCCGGGAAAGCGCGAATCACGGTTCATGCATTTGTTTTTTGGCGAAGGCCAGCCAATGGCAGACGGCGAGGACGCAGAAAGAGAGCTTGAGCTTTCGGCTTCCGACCGCGAACGGCTCGATCGTTTAGAGCGATTGGTCGGTGATCTGGCTGCCGAAGTAAATCGACTTCAATTGAAATTGGCCGCACTCACGCCTGAGTCGTAGATTGGGCATTGCCCACTCTACTCGACGGGCTTGCTTCTCAAGGCCTTGAGTCGCCCGTGTTTGCTTTTGCTGTCCAAGCGCCTTTTCTGAGAGCCTTTGGTCGGCCGGGTCGACTTTCGCGTCTTGCGCATGATCGCAGCGCTTTTTATCAGCGAAATCAGCCGTGCCAGCGCATCCTCCCGGTTCTGTTCCTGGCTTCGAAACTGCTGGGCTTTGATGATGACAAAGCCCTCGCTCGAAATGCGCTGATCGTTCAGCATCAGCAGTTTTTGTTTATAAAACTCGGGCAAGGACGACGCCCTGATATCGAAGCGCAAATGGATGGCGGTCGACACCTTGTTAACGTTCTGCCCACCCGCTCCCTGGGCACGCATCGCATTCATCTCCACTTCGGAGAGCGAAAGGCAGACCTGGTTCGAGATTTTCAACACGGCCGTTCAATAATGAGGCGGTTTTTCATCCACGACCTTGTCCATATCGGCAGCAACCGACAATTGTCTGATACGGTCGATGAGAAGCTCGCAAGTCGCCTCCAATTGATCGATCTGTTTTTGCTGTTCGCACACGACATGATTCAATGCCTGAATGGTGTCTTCCTGATAGGCGAGTTTGGTTTCCAAGTCTACCAAGCGATCTTCGATCATGCTTCGACCTTCAAGATGGAAAAAGCGGATTAGGCCTCATCATTCCTGCTTTTTCAACAGGGCGTCGAGGTCGGCGAACGGTTTGAAGGTGGTGTTCGTGTCCCGCCGCTCTCCTCCGCTCGCTTGCCCTGCATTCAGATAACGGGAATGTTCGTTATCATGGCAGTAAATACAAAGCAGTTCCCAATTGCTGCCATCCGGCGGATTATTGTCGTGATTGTGATCTCTGTGATGGACCGTAAGCTCGCTGAGATTCTCGCGTGAAAATTCACGGGCGCAACGCCCGCAAACCCAAGGGTATAGCTTCAACGCCTGCTCCCGATAGCCGCGTTCGCGCTCTTCCCGGTTGCGCCGGGCCTCGGCAACGACTTGATCGAGCTTTTTGCTATCGGATCCGGTTTTCATGACGGGCATGACTCTTCCTCCGATGGTTCATAGCCAAGTTTGATTCAAGAATACACGCGATGTTCGCTATCACAGAAACCGGTCGCGCCCTCCGAAATCGACGCCTGCTCGCATTATCAGCCGGTATCCTGGCGCTCATCACGATATATTGGGCGCTGCCCGCAGTCATTGCGGAATTTCTTCAATATCGACTTGCTCTGGCCGGGTTTACTCAAATCGATGTGCGTTCCGGGCGCCCGTCGTGGGATGAATTGCGCTTCGACTCCATTCAACTGAGCCACCGCTCCGGAAACCGGATTCTTACCCTCCGGACTGCGGGACTGACGATTCGCTATCGGCCTTTGGCCTTGCTGTCGGGGCGGCTTGTCAGCATCCAGGTCGCAAGGGCGGACATCGAAAGCAGCTTCATCGAGGACGGAGGGCCAGCTCAAAATGCCGCCGGCGAAACCATCGGGCCGATCATTTTTGCGCCGGGTCGTTGGCTGTCCCGTTTGCCGGCGGATGAACTGTCTCTCGAAGAATTGGACCTGCATTTCAGGACGCCGATAGATGGCAATTACACGGTACACGCGACGGCCCATATTCGAAATGGACAGGGCGTGCTGAACGGAGAAATCCGTCCCGCGGAGGAGCAGCCGCTCACATTCTCGGCACATGCCGCCGCGAACGGCGAGTTTCAGCTGGATGTCCGGGCATCGGGAATTCAGGCGCCTCCAGTTCTTCATCTTGCTGTCCGCGCGGGCGAAATTGGGAAGAGTCGGCTGAGCATCGACGGTTCGGCTCGGGCGAGATTGGACGGTATTGCGGGGTTGCTGCGGCCTTGGTTCGGATCTCACGAAAAACCGCCGCAACTGCAAGGGAGCATTGAGAGCCGCTGGCACGGCACCGCTCCGGTTGCGGGCGACACATGGGAAGGCGTGGCGATCAGCAGCGATCACAATCTTCAGATCAGGACCGAACCGCCGAACGGCGCGATCCGGAATACCGAATTCAACATCGAGGCGAATGCTTGGATCGAGGGGAGCAGAATCCGCTGGCGCATTGGAGATAAATCGGAGCTATTGGCGCGCTTGAAGAGTCGGATGAACTCTCCAGCGGAGCCCATCATCGTGATGACCTTTCCGAAAGGGCTGACCGGCTTGGTCGAAATGGACGCGGAGAGACTGACCTTTAACTTTACCCCCGGATTTCCCGTACATCTCGCGCCTATTAATTGGAATGACGTTTCATCCTCCGGGACCGCTATCGAACTTACTGAAGACGCAAAACTCCGCTACGATCCGAACCCCGCCCGATGGGACTGGGAGCCTTTCGCCCTCTCGACTCGGCCGATATCCTTTAATTGGCCGAATGGCGCTATCGAGACCGATGCGATGGCTTTCGAAATTGCCGAACTCGGTGGTGGAAATGCCCAATGGGAAGGTAAAGGCGAGCTGCGCGTTGTTGGCCTCAAGCCGAAGATAAACGGTAAGCCCCTACCCGCCGGCGACGTTCTCATCAAATTACAAGGGGATTCGAAGCAGGTCGACCTCGAGAGCGCTGTGACCCTGCCCCAAGGAAAATTGCGCCTGAACGGGCGGGCGCGTCACCAGTTCGCCAGCGGCCGAGGATCGGCGCAGTTCGAACTGACTCCGATCGTTCTCGGCGAATCCGGTTTCACGCTGAGCCGCTTGGTGGAGCCCTGGCCTTACCCTTTTGACTTCCATACAGGCCGAATCAATGCCTCCGGCGGCGGCTCCTGGACGCTGCCGGGATTGCGCGGCGCCGGCAGAAATCTGCAGTTCGAAAACGAAGTCACCGTAAATGTCGAAGGCCTCGCCGGCCGTTTCAAAACCATCGAGTTTAAAGAGCTGGATGCCCACTTCGCCTTCACCGATCGAAACGGTTTACGAACGATCGATCCCGCTCGGTTCAGCGTGGCACACCTTAACCTGGGAATCCCAATCACCGAGCTGGCCCTGGAAGCAGCGATCACGAGTCATTCCGAAAGCCTCGGCCCGACAATCGACCTGCGGCAGTTTGATGCCCATCTTCTCGGCGGTACGGTCCGCGGCGGTCCCATTCGCTGGAATGCCGCCCATCCGAATTCGCCGGTCGTTCTTGATCTGCAAGGCTTGTCGCTAGGCAACATCATCGCAATCGAAAGACAGCAAGGATTGGATGGCGCGGGAGTCTTGGACGGCCGTCTGCCATTGGAAATCGCCAGAACCCACGTCGCAGTCCGTGACGGCGAACTTCATGCGCGTCCGCCCGGAGGCTGGATTCGCTATCGGCCAACGGAGAAAGTTAGGGCATTGGCGAAAGGCAATTTGAGCTTGCAGTTCGTCAATCAGGCCCTGAGCAACCTCCAATACAAAACGTTGAAGGTCAAAGCCGACAGTACCCCTAAAGGCGATTTGACTCTCAGAGTCGAATTGAGGGGCCATAACCCGGATTGGCAGTCCGGCCGGCCCATACATCTTAATCTGAGCCTTCAGGAGAATATCTTGATGCTCCTGCGCAGCTTGAGCGTCGCCGACGACTTGACCGACCGCATGAATCGGCAGATCCAGGAGCGTTATCGGAAAAAACATTGAGCTATGTCGCTGCGCCCGGTAGATATCAGCAAAACCCAATGCTATTCTCACCCGCTCTTTTCGACCTCGATACAGAAAACAACAATCATGCGAGGCACTTTTTTCGCAAAGGTCTCTTCTCTTGCTGTAATGGCGCTCTTGGCGGCTTGCACCCCTCGCGTCGAGCTGGCGGCGCCGCAGGAACCCATCACCATCAATCTCAACGTCAAGATCGATCACGAAGTCCGGGTCAGAGTCGAAAAAGACTTGGAAGACATACTCTCGAAAGAGAGCGGGCTGTTCTGATTCGAACGAGGATTTGTCATGTTGAAATATGTTCCTTTGCGTGGGGTGATCGCTCCCGTGTTGGCGCTACTGCTAGGCGTGGCGGGCTGGTCGTCACCGAGCTGGGCGATCGGTCTCGATGATGCGAAGAGGCAGGGTTTGGTGGGCGAACAGTCCAACGGTTATATTGAGGCGGTCGTGCCTAATGCCTCCGCCGAGGTCAGAGTGCTGGTCGCGGATATCAATGCAAAGCGCCGTCAGAAATACGAGCAGGTCGCCAAGACCAACGGCACCAGTTTACATGTGGTGGAAATGCTGGCCGGGAAAACGGCTATCGAGAAGACTCCGCCGGGTCAATACGTCAGATCGCCTTCGGGGCGGTGGATCAAGAAATAGCGACGATTTGCCCGGAAACTTGCGCGTCAGAATTACGATCAGGCAACCCGTCAGCCCCCTACCCCCTAATATCGCCAATCTTTTCACAAATAAGGAGACATCTCATGTCCGATAAGATCATCTTCAAAACCGGCGAGGCCACCGTACTCGCCGCCGACGGGCAATATACCGACGCCATGCCGGAAATTCTCATCGGCGACGTGAACGGCCCGGTCGGTCAAGCTTTTGCCAATATGATGGGACAGACGGCGGGACACACCCGCATGTTCGCGATCAGAGCCTGCAATCAGCAAGTACGCCCCGCAACGTTGATGGTGCCGAAAGTCACCATGAAAAGCAGCGCTTACGTCAACCTGTTCGGCGGCGTGGTCCAGTCGGCTACGGCGGACGCGGTGCTGGACTGCGTGATCGAAGGCATCATCCCCCGCGATCAGGTCAACAACCTCTGTATCATCAGCCTGATCTGGATCGATCCCGAGTGCGCCAAAGATCCCAACCTGGACGAGAAGGATCTATACCGCACGAATTACGAGGCGACCAAACTGGCGATCAAGCGTGCGCTCAACGACGAACCTACCATTGAGAAACTGATCGCCAACCGCCACGCGATCAAGCACGACATGTACGATCCGGAGGCTTAAAGCGCAAGCAGAGACGGCAGCCGATCACCGATACAGCAGAGCCGCTTCCCGCTCCTCCTGCCATGAGCGCTCGTCCGGCAGCGTCAGGGCATCGAGATCGGACGGAGCGGCAGCGGCATCGTCCACCCACTGGCGCAGCAGTTCGCTGCCGTTGATGAGATCGATGGCAAGGCGATCGTATTCATATTCGTAAGGAAAGTCGCGCCAGAGATCGTAGTCCGGCCGGAGCTTGCGAATCGCTTTGAATGCGAGTGCTTGCAGGCGCCAGGGCCGGAAAGCATCGTGATCGTAGGCGGCATCCTCGACATGAATCTGCACGCCTTCGCACAGCTTGCCGGCATGCTTGTGGAATGTCGGTTCGAACCAGCAGACGCGCAGCCGGCAGCCTTGCAACCAGTCCGGCGCCAGCGCCCTCATCTCGGCGACGAGCCGGTTCGCATCCAGATCGGGTGCCCCAAAGAGTTCCAACGGCCGGGTGGTGCCGCGCCCCTCGGATAAGGTCGTGCCTTCCAGCATGACCGTGCCGGCGTAGCAACGCGCCATCCATACATTGGGCGCATTGGGGCTGGGATTGATCCAAGTGCGCTCGCCTAAAGGCCAGCCGTAGCCCGGCGCCTTCGCCGGCTCCCAATCCTCCATCTTCACGACGTGACAATCGACATCGAGCCGCAGGGTTTTCACGAACCAGCGAGCCACCTCCCCCAACGTGAGCCCATGTCGCATGGGGAGTGCGCCGGCGCCCACGAAACTTTCCCAGCCGGCTTGGAGGCGCAGTCCCTCGATCGGACGGCCCACGGGATTCGGCCGGTCCAGCACCCAGACCGTCTTGCCCTTCTTCGCCGCTTCCTCCAGAACATATCGCAAGGTCGTGATGAAGGTATAAATTCGGCAGCCGAGATCCTGCAGATCGACCAGCAGCACGTCGAAGCTGTCCATCATGGTCGCAGTCGGTCGCCGTACTTCGCCGTACAAACTAAAGACCGGGATGCCGTGCACCGGATCGGTGAAATCCGGCGACTCGACCATATTGTCCTGCTTGTCGCCGCGCAATCCGTGCTGGGGTCCGAAAGCAGCCACGACATCGATGTCGTCGAGCGCAGCCAGCGCATCGAGCGAATGAACGAGGTCACTGGTGACCGAGGCGGGATGGGCGAGCAAGGCCACTCGCCGGCCTTGGAGCGGCCTGCGAAGATCGGGGCTGTCGAGCAGCCGGTCGATGCCAAACTTCATCGATGTCTCCTTGTGGCGAATTTCAGGTGTTGTCGATGGAATCGAGCGTAAGCGCGAAACCATCGGGGTGGTGGAAGTCCGGTTTTCCCGGAGGATGCGCGAGTGCCCAATACGAGAGTCTGCCGCCCTGCTCTTCGATTACGGCGGATAGTGCCAGACTCAGGTTTGCGCCCTCGAGTTCGGTCGGTAACTGGTTCAGATCGATCGTCGCGTTCAGTTCGAGCCTATGAGCATCGAGCGTCAGCGCAATTTTCGGAGGCCGGGCTTGTGGAACAATCGACATCCCATCTCGATAAGCCGTAAAGCGGTAGATGGCCCACTCGGTCGACGGGGCGAAGTTGAACTCGTAATATCCTCTTTCCTGCATCAGGAAAGCCTCGAAGCAGGTATGCTGCCAGAGTTCGTCGGCGCGGTGCGGAACACGAGGGCCCGGAATGCACACACCGGCCATATCGCCTTCGACGGCATAATCGAGCGTGAGCATGCCATTGGATGTCTTCTGCGCGCGCACCGTGAAACAGCGGATGAGCTTGCAGGGCGTGGAGGGATGATGGTTCAGCGAAATGGCTCGCATCGGTCCATTATAACCCGTGCTCGCCTGAGAACCTGTTTGCAAAACTACGGCGCGACCGTGATCTGCCCTTTTGCAGGTTTAGGCCGATCTGGCCCGTAGCCGAGTTCGTGCACGTTGTGCTTTTTACGGACTGTATCAGGATTTTTTCAGATGGCAAATGGTCTACGAAGCAATATTAGACTAAAACGGTCGGAACGGAGGCTCATTTCAGCGTCTAACTTGTCGCTTTCGAGGACGAAAAGGTCCGACTGACGGTACCAACAACCTGCTTAAGCCATGTCTTCGCTGATAGAGTCCGATAACAATCCAATGATGACGGTCTGTCCGTCAGGCATCATCACCGGTGTGAACCGATCGATGGAGATGTTGATCGGTTGTTCGCGAGAGGAACTCATCGGCATCCCCTTCAAGACTTATTTCATCGATCCTGAACTGGCAGAGCGCTGCATTCTTCGGCGAGTCTTGCATGAAGGCAAAGTTACCGATTGCGAACTTACGATCAAAGTCAAACATGGGCGACTAACCTTTCTCTCGTTTGACGCCACCACTTTCCAAGATGATTCCGGCGAGCGTGCGGGCATCATTGCCACGGCCCGCAACATTACCGAACGCTACTGCACCGAGTTGAAATTCCGTGGGCTGCTGGAAGCGGCACCGGACGCGATGGTCATTGTCGACCGGGACGGGTGGATCACCCAGGTCAACTCGCAGACTGAAAAATTGTTCGGCTACGGCCGCAGTGAGCTTCTGGGGCGTAGTATCGAGATACTGGTGCCCGAGCGCTTCCGGGGCAAGCACCTTGAACATCGCACCCGCTATTTCGATGCTCCGCGAGCGCGGCCGATAGGATCGGGACTGAATCTTTACGGCGTGCACAAGGACGGCTCCGAATTCCCGGTCGAAATTAGCCTTAGTCCGCTAGAAACGGAAGAGGGAGTTCTCGTCATCGCCTCGATCCGCGACATTACCGACCGCAAGCGTATTGAGCAGACCCTGCGCGAGAAGAATCTCGAATTGGAGAAAGCTAATCTTGCCAAGGACCACTTTCTCGCCAGCATGTCTCACGAGCTACGCACGCCGCTCAATGCCATCATCGGCTTCACCGGTACCTTGCTGATGAGGCTGCCTGGCCCCCTCACCGCCGTCCAGGAAAAGCAGCTCAAGATCATCCAGACCAGCGCCAAGCACCTGTTATCGCTGATCAATGATTTGCTGGACCTCGCCAAGATCGAATCGGGTAAAGTCAAAGTCAGTCCGGAACCCTTTGTTTGCCAGGAGGCCATTCGGGAAGTCGCCGATGCCCTGCGCCCAATGGCGGAACAAAAAGGGCTCAGCTTCGAACTCAAGCTTCCACCGGAAGACATCGTCGTCGAAACCGACCGGCGCGCGCTCATCCAAATCGCGATCAATCTGGTAAACAATGCCGTTAAATTTACGCCCCAGGGTAAGGTGTCGATCGAATTGAACCGGCGGCAGGAAAACGGCAACGCTATGATCGAGGTCAGCGTGCACGACACCGGCATCGGCATTAAACCGGAGGACCGAGTCAAACTATTTCAGGCGTTTAGCCAAGTGGATGCCGCGCCGACCCGCCGACTCGAAGGCACCGGATTGGGGCTCTACCTCTCCCAAAAACTGGCATCCTTAATCGGCGGACATATCGACGTCCGTAGCGAATACGGCTCTGGCAGCACCTTCACCCTAACCCTGCCGGCTTCGGCTTGATTCTTCCGATCCGGATATGTCCGACATGGTCGATTCCGCGCCTTTCGTTTTCATCATTGTCTCGGTACATGGCGCCAAGGCGCGGGAACTCGCGTTGAGCCAGGGCGTCAACCGCTTTATTCTAAGCTCAATTGAATCACAGGCTTTGCTTCGACAAATCCAGCGCTGCCTGAACGGAGTCCGACATGGCGAAGATTCTGATCGTTGACGACCGGCCCCTCAACCGGGAGTTTCTGGTGACGCTCCTCGGCTACGGCGATCACCGCCTGCTTGAAGCTTCGGACGGTGCGGAAGCCCTGGATATCATTCGGGCCGAGCAGCCCGATCTCGTGATCACCGATATCCTGATGCCGGTGATCGATGGTTACGAGCTGGTAAACCGCCTCCGTGCGGAGCCGGCGCTCGCCGATACCCGCGTTATTTTTTACACGGCCACCTATCGCACCCCGGAAGCGCGCACGTTGGCGGAAGCCTGCGGGGTATCCGCCGTGTTGGCCAAGCCCTCCTCGCCCGAGGAAATTCTCAGCGTCGTACAAAGCGTGCTCGGGCTGCCCGCCATCGAGCCTAGCCGTTTGCCTGAAGCGGCAACGCAACGCGGAACCGAGTCGCTCAACGATCTAGCCGGCCAACTCACCGGCTACTTCTCCGATATCGAAATCGTACGCCAATCGATCACACGGATCCTCGAGTCCGAACCGGCGATAATCGGGGAGCCCGGCCAGTTGCGCGATATTGCTGCACGACTCTCGATGTCCTTGAACCGTCTGCAGGAAATCAGCCTTAGGCTTGCAACGCTCATTGAGCTGGGACTGGAACTTGCCTCGGTCCGTGATCCCGAACGGCTGCTCGAAATGTTTTGCCGCGCGATCCACGACGTCTGCGCTGCCCAGTATGCCGTCGTCGGCTTGCTAGAGGAGGATGAGGTGCATCTATGCCGAGTTTACACACGAGGTATGGAAAACCAGCCAATAGAGCTGCCGGATTCGCTATCACTCACAGCTGGAATCTTGGCCCGGCTGCTTGCAGAACGCCGTCCCCAGCGCATGGCCGGATTGAGCGGCGATCCCGAGTCCTTGGGCTTACCTGCCGCACATCCGCCCATCTATTCCTTCCTCGGCTTGCCGATCGCATCTTCGAGTCGTGTCTATGGTTGGGTTTATGTGGCTAATAAGCTGGGAGCAGCGGAATTCGGCGAGATCGACGAGGATATCGCCGCTACCGTAACGGCCCAAGTGGCGACTGCCTATGAAAATCTGGGATTCTATGACGAACTGCAGCGGCGGGCTGTGGCCCTGCAACTGGAGATCACCGAACGCAAGCAAGCTCAGGAGTCGGTGCGCAAGGTTCTGCGCGCGCGCGCCGTGATGGCCGAATGCAACCATGCGTTGGTCCATGCCCGCGAAGAACATGAACTGTTCGATCAGATGTGCCAAATCATGGTCAAAGCGGGGAACTATCCAATGGCTTGGATCGGCGTGACCCGCGACGACGAGCATCGGACCCTAGTCCCGGTCGCTCACGCCGGTTGCGAGACCGGTTGCCTCCAGGAATGGAGGTTCACCAAAATGGATACGGAGCACTGTAGCACGCCTGTCGGCAGGGCGATCCGCTGCGGAAAAACCGTTGTCGTACCCGATCTGGCAATCATCAGGGAATGGCCCGGTTGGCGGGAAAACGTCCTCTCGCGAGGGTACCGTTCGGTGATCGCCCTCCCCCTCAAAACCAATTCCCATGTTTTCGGCGCTTTAAGCATTTACGATAACGCGCCGGGTGCGTTCGGACACGATGAACTGGCCTTGATGGAAGAACTGGCGGACGACATCTCCTACGGTATCGCCAACCTCCGGACCCAAGGCGCCCGCGATCGGGCGGAGCGGCGCCTGGCGACGCAGTACGAAGTGGCTCGTATCTTAGCCGAGTCCGCGACCGTGGCGGATGCGAGCCCGAAAATCCTGCAAGTCATTTGCGAGACTCTGAACTGGGATGTGGATGTGGGAGAGCTCTGGGTCGTGGACGACATGGCGAAGGTGGTGCGCTGTGCGGGCCTCTGGCGCAGGGAAGGAACCGACACCGAGGAATTCGAGGCAGTCACTCTGTCTATGACGTTTGCGCCCGGAGTGGGGCTACCGGGACGGATCTGGACGACGCAAAGCTCTATCTGGGTTGCCGATCTCTCGCGGGACCCCAACTTTTTGCGATCCTCGCTCGCTAACAAAGCCGGCCTGCGCGCTGCATTCGGTTTTCCGATACGGTTCGAGGGCCGGGTACTCGGGGCCATCGGGTTTTTCAGCCGAGAAATCCGTAAGCCCAAAGAAGACTTGATGAACATGTTCACGGCAATCGGCAATCAAATCGGCCTGTTCGTGGAACGTAAACGCACCGAGGAAGAACTTAGGATTTCCGAAGAAAAACTGAGCAGTATTCTCGGTTCGATAGACAATATCGTCTGGTCTTTGTCGCCGGAGACCGGCGAGACGCTTTACGTCAACGCCGCAGCGGAAAAAGTCTGGGGACGACCCGTCGCCGATTTCATGAAAAACAAGGACCTCTGGCTGCAAAGCGTCCACCCGGACGATCGGGACCGGATGCAGAACACCCTAAAGGAGCTTTTGGAAAGGGGCGTGTTGACCACGGAGTACCGAATCCGGCGTCCGGATGGCGAGCTACGCTGGCTGGAAGATCGGGTTAAGGTCATTTACGACCAATCCGGAAAGCCCATGCGGCTCGACGGTGTAGCCAGCGATATCACGGAACGAAAAAAATACGAGGCCAGCATCGAGTATCTGGCGACTCATGATGCGCTGACCCATTTACCCAACCGCACCCTGCTCGCCGACCGCCTGGCTCAAGCGCTCGCCCACGCCAAGCGTACCGAGCGACCGCTAGCCTTGCTCTTTCTCGATCTGGACCGGTTCAAGGATGTCAACGACAGCTTCGGTCACGCACTCGGCGACGCCTTGCTGCAGGCCGTTGCCGAGCGCCTTCAATCGTCGGTCCGTGAAGGCGATACGGTAGCCCGGCAAGGCGGCGATGAATTCCTCATCCTGCTCTCCGATCTCGAAAGAATGGAAGACATCGAGTTTGTCGCCATCAAGATTTTGCGGGCTCTTGCCAAACCGTTCCTGATCGACGGACGCGAACTGTTCATGAGCGGCAGCATCGGAGCAAGCGTTTATCCCGTCGACGGCGAAGATTTGGAGACGCTGCTCAAACATGCAGATACAGCCATGTACCGGACCAAGGAGGAAGGCGGCAGCGGTTTCAGGCTTTATGCCCGTGAAATGAGTCAGCGCGCAATCGAGCGGATCAAAATGGAAAGCGCGTTGCGGCGGGCGTTGGAACAGCAGCAATTCGAGCTCTTTTATCAGCCTAAGGTCGAGCTCAAGGGCGGGAGGATTATCGGCTCCGAAGCCCTGATCCGGTGGCGGCATCCGGATTTGGGATTGGTTTTACCTTCCCGTTTCATCCCCATGGCCGAGGAAACCGGTCTAATCCATGCGATTGGCTCCTGGGCGTTGAAAACCGCGTGCTCGCAAAGCAAAGCATGGCAGGACGCGGGGCTATCCCCGTTCGATGTGGCCGTCAATCTCTCGGCGAAACAATTGAAGCGCGGAAATCTGGTCAAATTGGTCGACCAAATTCTGCGGGAAACCGGACTGGACGGCCGCCATCTGGAGTTGGAGTTGACCGAAACCATGGTCATGCATGATCCCGAGCGTTTCATTCCAATTTTGGAGGAACTGAAAGAGCTAGGTGTGAGGCTTTCCGTAGATGATTTCGGAACGGGCTACTCTAGCTTGAGTTATCTCAAGCGGTTCCCGTTCGACCGGCTGAAGATCGATCAGTCCTTCGTCCGCGACATCGCGACGGACAACAATGACGCCGTGATCGTGCAAACCGTCATTTCGCTGGGCCACACCCTCGGTCTCAAGGTGATTGCGGAGGGCGTCGAAACCTTGGAGCAGTTGACTTTCCTTTGCCGGCACCGGTGCGATGACATGCAGGGTTATTATTCGAGCCGCCCGGTCACGGCCGAGCAATTCGGGCGCATGCTACGCGAAAACCGCAGGCTGCCATTGCCGTCGATAGCCGCTTGACTTTGGGAGTACTTTGCGTCTCCTGCTCGGTTCGCCGGGAACAGCCACCGCCCCTTCGACTTCGCTCAGGGCAAGCTTATCCCGGCCTACGACCAGCAAGTATCTCAAGTATCTAAAGTCGGCAATCCTTTTGCCGACTGTCGGAAAGAAATTCCCGATCTATTCTCGTGCTCTGCCCTGACGACGCCAAGCGGCGAGACCCAAGCTCAATCCAAGAACGGCTACAACCGGCCAATCGCCCCACAGCGTGTAAGGCGTGCTGCCCGCGATAGGCGTGATCGTCCCGGTAGCCTGAGCACGCTGGAACAAAGGCGCCGCAACGGTGATTTCGCCTTTCGGCGAGATAATCGCCGTTACGCCGGTATTGGTGGCGCGCAGCATGTAACGTCCGGTTTCGAGAGATCTCATTCGGGCCATCTGCAGATGCTGGTGGGGTGCAATCGAGTCACCGAACCAGGCGTCGTTCGTGACGTTCACCAGATACGCGGCCTGAGGTAAACCGGCCAGGGACTCTTGGCCGAAGATGTCCTCGTAGCAGATCGAGGCCGCCAAAGGATGGCCCGCCGCCACCAGTGCCGTTTGGCCGCCGTTTCCACTGGCGAAATCCGACAAGGGAATTTCCAGAATATCCAATATGAAGCCCAATAGCGGGCGCAGCGGCAGATATTCCCCAAAAGGGACCAAATGCCGTTTGAAATAAACCCCCGGCGATTGTCCCAGTGCGACGATCGCATTGAAATAGCGGTCCCGGGCTTGATCATAAAACGGCACGCCGATCAGGAGATCAGTACTCCGTGCCCTTGCCTCCGCCTCGAGATCGGCAAGATAGGTATCCTTGACCTGATGGTAAAAGGCCGGGATGGCGGTTTCCGGCCAGATAATCAGCCGCGAATCCCACGATTGCCGGGTCATCTCGGTATACATCTGCAGCGTTGCTCGCTGGAACTCCGGCTGCCACTTCATGTTTTGAGGAACGTTCCCCTGAAGCAGGGTGACCTTGAACGGTTCGCCGGCCGGCTGCGTCCACGAAATCCCACTCAACCCCCGGCCTAAGCCTAGCACCGAGACGATCGCGACCGCCATGATCATCCGCGGTTTGCGAGCTGAATGAAATGCCGCCAGGATTGCTCCGGCCACGAAGGCCACAACCCAGCCGATGCCGTAGACGCCGAGGATGGGCCCGTAAGCGGCCAAAGGGGTGTCGGTTTGGCTGTAGCCGATTTGCAGCCACGGAAACCCGGTCAGGAACCAGCCTCGGAACCATTCCACCAAGACCCAAAAGGCTGGAAACACGATCAGCAATTGATAGATCTGGCTTCTTTCTGAAAAAAAGCGGCGCGAAAGCCAGCCCGCCAGTGCCGGATAAAGTGCCAGGAAAGCCGTAAACACGAAGGTCAATGCTGCCGCCTCCGGGAGGCTTGCGCCGCCGTAATCGTGCATGCTGACGTAGACCCAGGAGACGCCAAGGCCGAATTGGCCCAAGCCGAACAGATAGCCGCGCAAAAACGCCCGCCCCGGCGAGACGTTTAGCCAGCCAGCGAACAAGAGCAGCAAGCCTACAATCGCGAAAACGGGATAGTTGAAAGGGGCGAACGCCAGCGGCAACAACAAACCGCCGAGCAAAGCCAAGATGTCGTAGAACACGTCAGGATCTTATCAATCTACGCGAGCGCTGGCCCCGGATTGACTTTCGGGCTGCGGCAGAAGGATCAGCTTGAGCAGGTGCACACGGCGGCTATCGGCCCGAAGCACGATGAAGCGAAAACGATCGAGATCCACTTTCTCGCCTCGTTTGGGCACATGGCCCAGATGGTGAACGATCAGCCCCCCAATGGTATCGAATTCATCGTCGTTGAAGTCGACATAAAAGTAATCGTTGAACTCGTCGATCGGCGTCAGCGCTTTCAAGGTGTATTCGCGATCATTCTTTCTGAAGATATATTCTTCGTCCCCGAAATCGTGCTCGTCCTCGATCTCTCCGACGATCTGCTCCAAGACATCCTCGATCGTCACCAACCCGGCCGCGGCACCGTATTCGTCCACGACGATAGCCATGTGACTGCGGGTCGTGCGAAATTCCTTGAGCAGCACGTTGAGTCGTTTGCTCTCCGGGACGAATTGGGCGGGACGCATGATTTCCCGCACTTGCTTCGTCTTGTCTTTGAGACTGTGAATCAAGAGGTCTTTCACCAGAAGAATGCCGACCACTTCGGTACGATCTTCTCCGATGACGGGATAACGCGAATGGGCGGATTCGGCCACCAACGGAAACACCGCTTCCAGTTCGGCATCCTGCGAAACCACCACCATTTGGGCCCTCGGAATCATGATGTCACGAACCTTGAGTTCCGAGACCTGCATGACCCCTTCGATCATCGAAAGCGCTTCCGCCTCGATCAGATTCCGCTTCTGCGCGGCGCGCAACAAGTCCAACAAATCCTCGCGGTCCTCGGGCTCGCCAGTGAAGAAAAGGCCTAGTCGTTCGAGCCAACTTCGATGCTCGCCCGTTTGCTCCTCGTTCATGACGTGATGATCTCCTCATAGGGATTGGGAAATCCAAGATCATTGAGAATAGCGATCTCTTCCGCCTCCATGACGGCGGCATCGCTTTCCGAGATGTGATCGTAACCTTGCAGGTGCAGCACGCCGTGCACCACCATATGCGCCCAGTGGGCTTCGAGATCCTTGCCTTGCTCGCGCGCTTCGCGCTCGACGACAGCGGCGCAGATCACGAGATCGCCCAGCAAATTATTGGGGATGCCTTCCGGCACCTCGAAGGGAAAACTGAGGACATTCGTCGGTCCGGCCTTGTGCCGGTAATGCTCGTTCAACTCAGCGCTTTCCGTCTCGTCAACAATCCGTATGACTAGCTCGGCTTCCTCCCGTTTCACCGCTGCGCTTGCCCACCGCAGAAATTTTTCGTCCTCCGGTACCCACTGCCGCTCCACGGCGTGCTGAACTTCAACACCGATCATGCTGATGGGTCGGTCACATGTGCTCGCTCGTAAGCCTCATAAGCGGCGACGATCCGCTGCACCAGGGGATGGCGCACGACGTCCTGAGACGTGAAGAAGGTAAAGCTGATGCCTTCGACATCGCGCAACACCTCCAGTACGTGTCTGAGCCCGGACTCCTTGTTACGCGGCAAGTCGATCTGGGTAATGTCGCCGGTGATTACGGCTTTGGAGCCGAAACCCACCCGGGTCAGAAACATTTTGATCTGCTCGACTGTCGTGTTCTGGGCTTCATCCAGGATGATGAACGATTCGTTCAAGGTACGTCCGCGCATGAAGGCGAGAGGCGCCACTTCGATGACGTTGCGTTCGATGAGCTTGGCCACCCGCTCGAAACCCAGCATTTCATACAGAGCGTCGTACAAGGGCCGCAAATAAGGGTCCACCTTTTGCGCCATATCGCCCGGCAAAAAGCCCAGTTTCTCGCCCGCTTCGACCGCCGGACGCGCAAGAATCAGGCGCCTGACCTCATCCCGCTCTAAAGCGGCGACGGCACAAGCCACAGCCAGGTAAGTTTTGCCGGTTCCGGCAGGGCCGACACCGAAGTTGATGTCGTGGCTCTGGATACTCTTGAGATAACGCTGTTGATTGGCGCCCCTCGGCCTTACAGCGCCACGCTTGGTGCGGATAGCGAGGGGTTCGATCTCGTCGCCGGTGTTTTCCAACATGGCGGTGATATTGGCATCCTGTAGGGATAAATGGACGCGCTCGGGTGTTACCACCTCGTGCGAGGTCGCATCGAACAAGCTTTGAAGAATTCTGTATGCCGCCTGGACCGGTTTGCCGGAGCCTATGATTTCGAATTGATTGCCGCGGTTGGCAATCTCTACACCCAATCGCCTTTCGATCTGGCGCAGATGTTCGTCGAATTGGCCACAGAGGCTGGCCAGCCGCTCGTTGTCAGCGGGTTCTAAAGTAAGATGCAAAGAGTTCAGATGATTAAGCAAGTTATGCGGTGAGACCACCGGTCTCATAAATTAAAGAATCGGGAGCCGAGGTATTTATCCATCTGCCCCGCAGCGAGTTGGGTAGCGCCTCGACGATCAGGACATCCAAAAATTGCCCGATGAGTTTGGACGGACCGGAGAAATTGACTACTCGGTTGTTTTCGGTGCGTCCGCTCAGTTGAGCATAATCCTTCTTCGAAATACCCTCGACCAATATGTGCTGCACTGAATTGACCATGTTGCGGGAAATTTCCGCCGAAATTTCGTTGATTCTTGCCTGCAACCGGGCCAAGCGCTCTCTCTTGACCGCCATAGGCACATCGTCTTTCATTTCCGCGGCCGGCGTACCGGGGCGGGGACTGTAAATAAAGCTATAAGAGTGGTCGAAACCTAAGGTTTCAATCAAATCCATAGTCTCTTCGAAGTCCTGCTCGGTTTCGCCGGGGAATCCGACGATAAAATCCGACGACAAACTGAGATTGGGCCGAACTTGCCGGAGCCGCTGCATCTTGTCGATATACTCTTCGCGGGTGTGACCGCGTTTCATCAGGCTCAAAATACGGTTACTGCCGCTCTGCACGGGAAGATGCAAATGATCTACCAGTTTTGGAACCTCTGCGTAGGCCTCGATCAGGCTATCGGTAAATTCCACCGGATGAGACGTGGTGAACCGAATGCGCTCGATGCCGTCTATGGCCGCCACATAATTCAACAACAACGCGAAATCGGCAACTTCACTACCCATCACCACACCCCGGTACGCATTGACGTTCTGCCCCAGCAGCACGACCTCGCGCACCCCCTGATCCGCCAAGGCAACGATTTCCGCGATCACGTCATCCAAAGGACGGCTGATTTCCTCGCCCCGGGTATAAGGTACGACACAAAACGTGCAATATTTACTGCATCCCTCCATGATCGAGACGAAAGCCTTAGGCCCTTCCGAACGCGGCTCGGGAAGCGCGTCGAATTTCTCGATTTCCGGGAACGAGACGTCGATGGCGGGCGTTTTATCGCGTCTCACCTTGTTCAGCAGTTCCGGCAAGCGATGCAGGGTCTGCGGTCCGAAAACCAGGTCTACATAGGGTGCACGCCGCTGTAGGGCCGCCCCTTCCTGGCTGGCAACGCACCCGCCGACGCCTATGACCACTCCGGGTTTTTTGTCCTTGAGCGGGCGCCAACGCCCCAACTCCGAAAAAACCTTTTCTTGAGCCTTTTCTCGAACGGAGCAGGTGTTCAGCAGTAAGACATCGGCTTCTTCGGGATCGCTGGTAAGCTCGAATCCAAGGGAGGCATGGAGTACGTCGCGCATTTTGGCGGAATCGTACTCGTTCATTTGGCAACCGATGGTTTCAATGAAAAGTTTCTGGGCCATTCTCAACAGAAAAACGAATTGGTAGCTAAATTCTACCAAATTTAGCTACCAATCGTTTGGTTCAGATTGGACCTGGTATTTTTCGAAAAAAATCAAATGCCCATGCACCATAGCGAAGGCCAAGGGCTGGCAACTCTAAGCGGGTGTCGTTTTGGCAAGTTGGAAGGGATTGACAAAAGTGGAACCAATGCCCATCAACTGAGCTTCCGGATGCTTTTTGGCCATCAGTGTGCGGACACTGTCCTCCTGGTCGCGGCGCACGTCGATCATGATGAGGTATTTCCCGGCGTTAATCTCATCGTGGTACTTCGTTATTGCGTGGTTTTCCGTCGCCAATCCGCTCAAACCTCCGACCCAGGCTCCGAAAAGCGTGATAAAGCCGAAGATCGCCACATAGACCAAGCCGCTAGCATTCGCCCCGAAAGGCTCGGTAGCCATCACATAGGCCGTGACGAGCAGGGCAATTATGAACCCTATCAATGCTCCACGCTCACCGGATCGGATAATGTCATGCTTTTGAATGAGATTTGCAGCGTGAATGTGGCGCCGATACAGGCCTGCCTCATCCTTGCTGATAACGTGAAAATGCCAATCGGTAATCCCTGCCTGGTGCATATCGTTTGAAATCTGCTCGGTGCTGTCGAGATTGCTGGTGAGATAGTACATACGTTTCATGACCGTCCTCCTGATCGCTGACCAATACGATAAGCCACATTAGTGAAACAATTCGTTTCCTGGTGTGGGCGCTGGTTTAGCATTCACCCCCTCCATTGTCAAGAGGCCTGTCCCCGGACAGCACCTCTAAACCTGAAGCAACTCGATCCAGTGGTGGACCGGCACCTGGGCTTTCGTCCGCAAATGGGCCCAGCAGCCGATATTGGCGGTCGCGATGCATTCCGGTCTGCCTTCTTCAAGAGTCCGGATTTTATCGATCAGAAGCTTTTGAGAAAGCTCCGGTTGCAGCAATGCGTACGTCCCAGCGGAACCGCAACAAAAATGAGGCTGCGCCACAGGAGTCAGCTCATATCCGAGTTTCAACAGGATGTTTTCAACGACTCCGTTTAATTTTTGGCCGTGCTGGAGCGTACAGGGCGAATGAAACGCAATTCGGCGGGAACTTGTTTTCTGCAGCCGGGACAAGTCCTCTTTGGCTAGAATCTCGCCGATATCCTTGGCCAGCGCGGAAGTGCGTTCGGCTTTCGCCGCGTAGACCGGGTCATGTTTCAACACGTCGACGTATTCCTTGACCATAAGCCCGCAACCGCTGGCGGTACTGATGATCGCCTCCGCTCCCTGCTCGATGTGGGGCCACCAGGCGTCGATATTGCGCCGCATGAACGCCGCGCCTTCTTCGTGCGCTGCAAGATGATAGCTCAGAGCGCCACAGCAACCGCTTTCCTGGACACGAATCACACTGATGCCCAACTGATCCAAGACATTCGCGGCGGCGGCATCGATAGCCGGCGCCATGACAGGTTGCACGCAACCTCCCAGCATCAGCACCCTGCGGGCATGTCTAACTGGCGGCCAGACCGGGGGCGAAGCCTTCAGGGGGATCTTGGCTCGCAGTGCTGCCGGCAGCATCGGCCGCGCCAGTCTGGCGAGTCCCAACAGTGGCCCGAAGCGCTTCGGATAAGGCATCAGCTTGCGCAGAGCGAGCCGCTGAGCTCGTTGCAGCCAGGGACGCCTGACTTTCTCCTCCAGAATTCCCCGTCCGATATCGGCGAGCCTGCCGTATCGCACGCCCGACGGACAGGTCGTTTCGCAAGCCCGGCAGGTCAGGCAGCGGTCCAAATGCAATTGCGTTTTGGCCGTGACCGTCTGCCCTTCCAGCATCTGTTTCAGGAGATAAATGCGGCCGCGGGGACCGTCGAGTTCGTCTCCCAGGAGCTGATAGGTTGGACAGGTGGCGGTACAAAACCCGCAATGCACGCAACTCCTGAGAATGGCGTCTGCTTCACGACCTTCGGGCGTATTCTTGATGAAGTCGGCAAGCTTGGTTTGCATCAGAAATTCTCGTAAAGCCGTCCGGGATTGAATAATCCCATGGGATCGAACGCCCGCTTGAGATTCGCATGCAGAGCGTTCAAGCTGTCCGGCAAAGGCTGAAAGACCCGTCCGTCACCGGAATGCCCCCGAAACAGGGTGGCATGCCCGCCGGCCGCCTGAGCCGCCCGGAATACGGTTTCCGAAGGCGCGTCGGTCTTCAGCCAACGCAGCGCGCCGCCCCAGTCGTAGAACCAGACGCCCGATAAATCCAGAACCGGCGTGGCCGGCGCCAGAGAGAGCCGCCACAGATTACCGTCAGCGCGGAAAAATTCGTGGCGCTGCTCGCGCAAGTCCTGCCAAAAGGCATCCCCATCCTTTAAGACGTCACCGCCGAATTTTCCATATACGGCATCGATGACTCGGTCCGAACCCGCCAAGCGCGCATGGATACGGCTGCCGTCGTACGCCAGCCCGGACAGCGGCCAAGGCTCGGAACACCACCGATTCATGGCATTCAAGGCTTCTTCCATGCTCTGTTCGAAACTTACGGTCAACTCGCGCTCGGGTTTGGGCAATACTTTGAGCGATGCGTCCAAGATCACGCCCAGCGTGCCCATGGCGCCGACCATGAGCCTGGAAATGTCGAAACCGGCGACGTTTTTCATGACTTCACCGCCGAACGACAGGATTTCGCCCTTGCCGTTCAAGATCCTGCAACCGAGCATGCAATCGCGCGCGGAACCTGCGAATGGCCTCCGGGGCCCCGAAAAGCCACAGGCCAGGGTGCCTCCGAGGGTCGCCTTCGCGCCGAAATGAGGCGGCTCGAATGGGAGCATCTGGCCGTATTCGGCCAAAACGGTTTCGATCTCGGACAGCCGTGTGCCGCAGCGAGCGGTCAACACCAATTCGGTCGGCTCGAAGCGGAGGATTCCGGCATGTCCGGCCGTGTCCAGCACGTTGCCCGAGGATGGTCTGCCATAAAAGCCTTTGCTCCCGCTGCCGGCGATCCTGAGCGGCGTTCCCAAGTCCATCGCATCCAATACGGCTTGACGAAGACTCTCGCTGAGATCGGCGTCCATCAAAAGCGTTCCAAATCGGAATGAGCCATTTGGCCCCGATGAACGTGCATCGCGCCGAATTCGGCACACCGATGCAGCGTCGGGACGGCTTTTCCGGGATTCAGGAGTCCGGCGGGATCGAAAGCCGCTTTGACCGCAAGGAATTGCGCCAGTTCAGCGGCCCGGAACTGAACGCACATCTGATTGATTTTTTCGATCCCGACGCCGTGTTCGCCGGTAATGGTCCCGCCGACCTCGACGCAAGCCTCCAGGATTTTTCCGCCCAATTCTTCGACGCGTTCCAGCTCTCCGGGATTGTTCGCGTCATACAAAATGAGCGGATGGAGATTGCCGTCTCCGGCATGAAACACATTGCCGACGATCAGCCCGTACTGGGCCGAGAGTTCCGAAATCCGGCGCAACACTTCGGGCAAACGCTTGCGCGGAATCGTGCCGTCCATGCAGTAATAATCGGGCGAAATACGCCCGGCTGCCGGAAAGGCCGCCTTGCGGCCTGCCCAGAATGTCTTGCGCTCGGCCTCGCTGGTCGATTGACGGACCTCGGTTGCGCCTTCCGCCCGGAAAATGTCCCGTGCCTTGAGAAGATCGCTTTCGACCTGCTCGGCGATACCGTCGAATTCGCAAAGCACGATCGCTGCGGCACCGGTCGGGTAGCCCGCATGCACGAAGTCTTCCACCGCCCGAATGGTGATGTTGTCCATCATTTCGAGGCCGGCCGGAAGCAAGCCGGCGCCGATGATGGCGGCCACCGCCCTACCCGCCTTTTCGACACTGTCGAAGGATGCCAAAAGCACCTGTGCGCAAGGCGGGATCGGCAACAGCTTCACGGTAATTTCGACGATCACGCCCAATAAACCCTCTGAACCCGTGATCAGCGCCAACAGATCGTAACCGGGGCCGTCGAACCCCGATCCGCCCAGCGTGACAAGTTCGCCGTCCATGGTGACGACCCGGACCTGAAGGACGTTATGCACGGTCAATCCGTACTTGAGGCAGTGAACCCCGCCCGAGTTCTCCGCCACGTTGCCGCCGATCGTACAGGCGATCTGCGAGGACGGATCGGGCGCATAACAAAGCCCGTAAGGCGCCGCGGCCTCGGATATGGCGAGATTGCGGACGCCGGGCTGGACCCGTGCGGTTCGGTTCGCGCGATTGATCTCGATGATTCGGCTGAATTTGGCAAGACTCAGCAAGACGCCATTGGCGATAGGCAAAGCGCCGCCGGACAGTCCGGTCCCCGCGCCGCGAGCCACGACGGGCACGCCCTCTTCCCGGCACAATTTGAGCACCGTTTGAACCTGCTCCACCGTTTCCGGCAAGACGACGATCCAAGGCAGCTCCCGGTACGCGGAAAGCCCATCGCATTCATAGGGACGGAGATCTTCGGTATCGAACAGCAGCCCGTCGGGCTTGATGCGTTCGCTCAGGAGACGGAGGAAACGGTTACGGTCGACGTGATGAGGAATCCGTTCGGACGGATGGACACGATAAGCCATGGATCAGGTCGAATGTCGTTTGTAATGCGTGTCTTCCTTCCGTTCGGCGAGCAGAAACAGCCGGTGCAGCAACATGCCGGCGATGAAACCGCCGAGATGCCCGAACCAGGCGACATCTGCGAAAGGCTCGTCGGACGAAAGACCGGTAGTTACCTTGTAAAGCTGAATGATCACCCAAATGCCCAAGAAGGCGACCGCCGGCACCTCGACGAACCAGGGCAGGAAAAACATCCAGATCACCACGCGGGAGTAGGGAAACAGGAAATAATAAGCGCCCATGACGCCCGCTATGGCACCGGAAGCACCGATGGTCGGAATGTTAGAGTGGGAATTGGAATAAACGTGCACCGCTCCGGCGATCAGACCGCAGAGCAGATAAAAGGCCAGAAACCTTATGCTGCCCATACGGTCCTCGACGTTATCTCCGAATATCCACAGCAACCACAGATTGAGAATAAGATGGAGCGCGCTGCCGTGGATGAAAATACTGCTGACAAACGGCGTGTAATCGTCGACCGGAAAACCCACTTTGGCGGCCCATTCGGGATATGCATACCGGGCCGGAACTAATCCGTGCAGATTCAGAAAAAAATATAAGTCTTGTTCGGACAGCGATTCGGTATAAGCAAAAACAGCCAGATTCAACACAATGAGCGCCCAGGTCATCCATGGGGTGTACCGGCTGGGAATGGTGTCACGATAGGGGATCATCACTCAGTCCTAAGCAGTCATCCATCGGCTAAGTACATCGCCGCTCGGCGAATCACCTTTTTTTCGCCCGGATCCGGAAATCGATAAGGGCATCGAAGGCGCCGACTAAAGCGAGCCCCACGACGGCGAATTGAGGAGCGAATATCAAGGCCACATACGGCGGCGCCGACCACGCCCAGTGCAAATTCCGGATGGCAACCAGGGCATGGACCACCGCCAATCCTACGAAAAAATAAATCATCACGGCCACCATAAGCAGATCGGCGACCAAAATCGGGCTCACCGCTCCCGCCGCCCAAATCGCGCCGACAACGGCAGGCAAGGCGAGCCGCGGCAGCCGAAGCCGCTGAAACTCGGAGCCGAATCCGCCGGGATTGTAGGCCAGGGACTGGAGCCAACGGGCGCACAACAGGCTGAACATTAAGGCCAAGCCATAAAGCACGGCAATCAGGCCATTCATCAGGCGCAAGGTTCCGTCCCGCTCGAAACCCTGGACGGTGGCGCCTGGCACGGCGGCGACGGCACGCCTGAGCCATGACTGCCAAAACGCGACGACATCGCCGGTAACCCAATGCATTCCCAAAACGAACAAGCCGACCGTCAATCCGACCATGAGTAAAGCGAGTCCCTGGGACTCGGTGCGCCGCAAAACTTCCGCGCAAATCAGCAGCGGCAGCCACAGCGCGAATACGACCGGGAAATTCAATCCTGGCCGAAGTTCCATCACGTACCAACCCGCCCCAACCATGAGCGCGGCGCCGGCTGCTACGACCGTACCTTCCAGCCAGCCTTTGCGTAAAGCCACCAAACCGAGCACGGCAGTGCTGAGCAAGCCGAACGGAAGCACTTTCAGCGACAAAACCCCGAACAAACCGGCTATTGCGATCGCATGCAGCCGGCTTCGCATGATAAAGGCGGCAAAATCACGCATGGCCGGGCGCCCGTTTCTCTGTACCGGCCGAACTGCGGCCGATCTCATCCGGATTCTTCTTATTCTGTATTGTCTTAGTCATCGCCTTGATTTTTCTTCAGAAATTTTCTTAGGTCCGGCAGCAGACCGCTCTGTCCTGCGTCCGAACGCCCCGTCGCCCCCCGCTGCCTGAACGAATCTTACTGACTCTCGCCTGAAAGACGAAAAACTTTTTCTTATCCTCCGGACAACCACGACGGCAAGTTCGGCGATCCGCCGCGCAAAAAGCCGCGATGTCTTGCTCTTCCTAATCAGAGTAAGATCGACCACGGTTTTCTTCCGAAAAAGGATGTGCAATGAGCGACAATGAGGCACACGAGTCGAAAATATTGCAGCCTATAGCGGGTGGCGGACTATTGGACCGTCGGCTGTTTCTGAAAAAAGGCCTGGCGTTCGGTGCTGGCGCCGCACTGACCGGCCACACACTCCGGGGTTTGGCCGAGGAGCCGCCGCCTTGGATGAAAACGCCGGGCGAACCGTTCACCAATTACGGCCAACCCTCGCCTCACGAAAAAGAGGCCATACGCTGGATTTCGGCCAATTCCTCCGCGCCGGGCAACGGCATTTCCTGGACCCCGCTCCATAAGCTCGAAGGCATCATTACGCCCAACGGTCTACATTTCGAACGGCACCACAACGGCGTACCGCAGATCGATCCGCACCAACATCGCCTATTGATCCACGGGCTGGTCAAAAACGCGCTGTCCTTCAGCATCGAAGACCTTTTTCGCTACCCGATGGTTTCGCGCCTCTGCTTCGTCGAATGCGGCGGCAACAGCAATGCCGGCTGGCACGAGGAGCCGATCCAGACGCCGGTCGGCTATTTCCACGGCCTGGCGTCGTGCAGCGAATGGACCGGCGTTCCGCTCGCTGCCATCTTGGACGAGGCCGGGCTGAAGCCCGACGCCGGTTGGCTCATTGCCGAAGGCGCGGATGCCGCCGCCATGAACATCAGTATTCCCGTCGAAAAAGCGCTGGACGACGCCATCCTCGCGCTTTATCAGAATGGCGAACGCTTGCGCCCGGAAAACGGTTATCCGCTGCGGCTGATTCTTCCGGGCTGGGAGGCGGTCCTCTGCGTCAAATGGCTGCGCCGCTTACAGGCGACGAATCGGCCGGTCATGGCCCGCAACGAAACCGCCAAGTACACCGAGTTGCTGCCCTCCGGCAAGGCACGGCAATTCACATTCATCATGGACGCGAAGTCGATCATCACCTTTCCCTCGCCGGGCGAGAACCTGCGCGGTCCCGGCCTTTATCAGATCAGTGGTCTCGCCTGGAGCGGCCGGGGGCGGATCAAGCGTGTCGACGTCTCGGCCGACGGTGGACGCAGTTGGGCGGAAGCGGCGCTGCAGGAACCGGTTTTGCCGCAATGCTTCACCCGTTTCCGACTGCCGTGGCGATGGGACGGCTCGCCCCTGGTGCTTAAAAGCCGTGCGGTGGACGAAACCGGCTATATCCAGCCGGAGCGCGAGGCGCTGGTGGCGGAGCGCGGACGGCACGGCTATTTCCACTATAACGCCATCGTCAGTTGGGCCGTGGCCGCCGATGGCACTGTGAGTCATGTGTATGCGTGAGGCCTATAACCACAGCACCTTACCAAAGCTGGGGCCAGTACTACTTTTGCTCGGTGTGACTACGATGAGCGCCGCCGCGCCCGAAGGCCCCAAACTCGGCCGTCCCGCGACGCCCCAGGAAATCGCCGATCAGGACATCAATGTCTTCCCCGACGGCACGGGACTCCCCTCCGGCAAAGGCACGGCTCTCGAAGGCAAAGCCATTTACGACGCTAAATGTGCGTCCTGCCATGGCCCCAAAGGTCTCGGCGGGAGCGCCGGGGAACTGGCCGGCGACGGCTCTTTGACCGGCCCTCATCCGGACAAGAACATCGGAACTTATTGGCCTTACGCCACCACCCTGTTCGATTTCATCCGCCGCTCAATGCCCCTCGATGCTCCCCGCAGTCTGAACGAGAATCAGGTTTACGCCGTCACGGCTTATCTTCTGCATGTCAACGGGATCATCGACGAACAGGCGGAAATGAACGCCACCACTCTGCCTCGGATCGAGATGCCGAATCGGGATGGCTTTATACAGATTTGGCCTGGAGAAAAAGCGCACTAAAAACAACCCTCGACTCGAAGTTAACCATGCCACGCACATGGATAGCTATGGTCCTATTTTTGCATGACTATCTCCTCGGTCTCGTCAGAGGAGGAAAGGACGCATGCATACTCACAGCCCTTTGTGCTGGGTCGACGAGCAATGCCGCAAACCGGCGGTTTATGATCTCAGGAAGCCCATGAACGTGCCGGGATTGCCCGGTGAGCACCGTTTTCTATGCGAGGAGCACGGAAAACGGTTGTCGAAGCGATATCGGCAAAAATATCGAATGGGCAAGGCGCATCGGTAGCGCCATTCGGATCGAGCACGATGCAAAAGAATTCGGTACAAGAACATACGATAATTTGGCCCGCTCAGCGAATCTGAGCTTCTGGATCCCGAATTATGTCGCCAATTCCCGACAATGATCCTTTGTCCTCAATTTACGCCTACGATGAGCATGTTAAGCCTACTTCCGCCGGTGTCCGAGGCACGGCCGCCGGCTGTAGCTTCGACGATCCGGTGCACGTCTTGAAGATACTCAACGTAAAAACGTTTATCACTCTAACATGGGCAATCCGGTAAGCGATTCGCATCAGGGAAGCCCGTCACTGTACGTTCATTTGAATGCTCGATAACGGCAAATAAGGTGATGAAGAACGGTCTCGAAATCATACGGCTCGATATCCACAAACTCGACGTGCCACTGATCGCGCCGTTTACGATCGCCTCGTCGAGACTCGATCACGTCCGCAACATCGCGGTGCAAATTACGCTCGCGGACGGATCGACGGGATGGGGCGAGACCTCGACATTACCGCCGGTGACGGCCGAGGATCAGGCGACCGCGCTGGACGCCCTGACGCGCGAGGCTGACCGGTTGCAGGGGCGGCAAGCGGGCGAATGGCGGCGGATTTCGGCGGAGCTTTTCGAACGCATTCCAGACTTTCCGTCGGTGCGGGCCGGCCTCGAAATGGCGGTGATCGATGCGCTGGCGCGTCGTTGCAGAATTCCGCTGTTCCAATTTTTCGGCGGTTTTCAGGACCGGCTCGCGACCGACATCACCATACCCATTTGCGCCGCCGGGGACGCGGAAGCGCTGGCTCGGCAATACCATCGCGAAGGCTTCGAAACCCTCAAGGTCAAGATCGGTCTCGATCGTTCCGATGATATCGACCGGCTCCTGGCCGTTAGCCGCGGGCATCCGACCTGCCGTTTGATTCTCGATGCCAATGCCGGCTATTCGGCCGAGGAAATCTCCGCCCTGCTCAAGGAGCTCCGCCACGGCGGAATCGAACCCGCATTGCTCGAACAACCTGTGGCCCGAGAAGACTGGGACGGTCTCGGAAAGCTGGCGCGGGAAGCCGGCGTGCCGGTGGCGGCCGACGAATCCTGCCGGACGCCGGAGGACGCTCTCCGAATCGCCCGGGATCGACTCGCTCAGGTGATCAACATCAAGCTGGTCAAGTGCGGCGTGGTTCAGGCGCTCGAAATCGCCGCTGTCGCCCGAGCCGGCGGGCTTGGTTTGATGATCGGCGGCATGGTCGAAACGCGGCTGGCCATGGGCTTCAGCGCGCATTTCGCGGCGGGACTCGGGGGCTTCGAGTGGATCGACCTCGACACGCCGATGCTGCTGGCGGACGATCCGGTGGAAGGCGGCTGCAAGGCGGCAGGACCCCATTATGTGCTGGATGCGGAGACCGCTGGGCACGGGGGATGTTTAAGAGAAGCCGACACGAATTGAAGCGGGCTTTCCCGGCGAGCCCGTACGAAATTCAGGAGACGAACGTCCCCTTATTCCGTGGCTTCGTCTGTTCCGCGTATTCTTGCTCGTTGTGCTGCCACTTCGACCGGCCGTAGAGATAACCCACGAAGGTCCAGACCAGGGCGCCCAGTATCAAGCGAAACGGAAGATTGCCCTGGGTGCTGAAGATATCGCCGAACACCTGGTGTTGATACACCACGGTCGAAAAGACAAACATGAACCCGCCCCATTGCAGTACGCCATGAGTCCAGACGAAGTGGCGTTTCCCGCGGGCTCGGGTTTGTTCGCATTCGGCTAGGCGTTGCGGCGTCCACGTTTTATGGGTGTTTCTCATATCGATTCCGATCCAATGGGCTCTGTGCGAAATTTCGCATTGACTGATCCGCGCCGAAAAACGCGCCCCAAGGATTCTTACCGGCGCAGCTTTTCACTGGTACAGTCAGCAAATCGCAAAAAGACCGCATCGCGATTGAACTAAAACGAAATGCGGCGTACGGTTTCCCCCGTTTGCTGCCTGAATATTACCACCGGCCTTTCTCCAGCACCGTGACGAGCCTGATATCCGACCAATGAGCATGCCCACAGCCGATCGCCGCCACGCCTTCTTCGGGTTCCTGGCCTATCTGGTTTTCATTGTGTACGGAAGCCTGGTCCCTTTCGAGTATCGCGCCTACACGTTCGATGAGGCCGTCAAACAGTTCTCCGCCATTCAGTATTTGGATTTAGGGATCGAGTCGAGGGCCGACTGGGTGGCCAACATAGTGCTCTATGTGCCGTTATCATTCTTGGGCTGCGCATGGGCTGTCGGCATACGGTCGACTGCGCCGCTGCGTCACCTGACAGCGCTATCGATCTTCGTGTTCTGCCTCGCGGCTGCGGTCGCGGTGGAGTTCACCCAGATATTCTTCGCGCCCCGTACAGTCTCGCTGAACGATCTTTTGGCCGAGACGCTCGGCTCGACGGGCGGAATCGCCCTCTTCGTCTTGGGACGATGGCGCATCGCGCGGCTGTTGGATGCGTTCGCCGAGGGCGGACGCTCATCGGTATATGCGGCGATGATCGCCTACTCGATCCTGTATCTCCTGCTGTCCCTGTTTCCGTATGACTTCGTTGTCTCGACCCAAGAACTTGCATGGAAGTTGAGCTCGGACAATTGGGGGTGGCTGATCGCGGGGAACTGCAACGGCTGGCTGCGGTGCACGGCTGGTCAAGCGAGTGAAATTGTCACGATTGCGCCGCTCGGCGTCTTCATCGCTCTCGCCGCTCCGGGCTTGGGTTACCGCCGCATCTTCTTGATCGGAGCGGTACTGAGCCTGATCCTGGAAACCTTTCAATTGCTGCTTGCATCGGGTGTGAGCCAAGGGCTCTCGGTGTTATGGCGCGGGGCGGGACTGGTGGCGGGTGCTGCGATAGGCCGAATCCTGCTCCGGCACGGCCCCTCGCCCTTGGCTTGGATCATCAAGACCACGACACCCTTCGCCGCGCTGCCTTACATCCTGGTGCTGCTAGCGCTTGGCGGCTGGTTCTCGACCGCTTGGCTACCGCCGGACGATGCCGTCGCGCGCTTGGCGGACGTCCGAATCATGCCTTTTTATTATCACTATTTCACCACCGAGCAGGCTGCCTTGGTGAGCCTGCTCGCTCAGGCCGGCATGTATGTCCCTGTCGGTCTCGCCGGGTGGGCTTTACGGACTCAAAGGCCCGGGGAGAAAATCCCCGGCATGCTGCAAGTGGCGTTTTTCGCCGTTGCGCTTGCGCTCCCCGTCGAATTCGGCAAGCTCTTTGTTCCACCCAAGCACCCGGATTTCACCAATCTGCTGATCGCCGCGGCAAGTGCCGCGCTCACCTACGCGCTGGCGCGTTGGGTGGAAGTCGTCCTGACCGGCAAGCGCGATGAACCGATACAGCCGAGCACAACTCATGTTCGAGAGCACCCTCCGGCATACCTTTCGCCAACGCATACTGAAATCTACGGCCCGCCACACCCTTTCGGCGTCCTGATCGCTTTCGCCGCGGCGCTACTCGCTCTTGCCGGCATCCTGTCCTATTCCGTTGGGATACCATGGCTGATCGTGGCATTGGCGGGCTACGCGGCCTTGTTGTGGCGCTATCCCAGCGGATGGTTTTTCGCCGTTCCGGCTCTCCTGCCCGCGCTCGACTTAAGTCCTTGGACCGGCCGATTGATGCTGGACGAATTCGACCTGGTCGTCCTCGTCACACTCGCCGTGGCCTATCTGCGTATTTACCAGATAAAGCCTCGGCCCTGGCCGAATCGAAGCTTGTCATGGGCAGTCGCGCTGCTGTGGGTAAGCGGATCGCTTGCGGGCGCGCGCGGTTTGTGGCCGCTTTGGGGAAATGAAGGAAGTATCTCCGGCAGCTCCCATTCACCGCTCGAAGCCTGGATGGTCGGCAAGGGACTCTTGTGGGTGCTGCTATTCGTACCCCTCATACGGCGTATCCCTCTGGAAAACAGCGGAGCAGCCCTTCGCCAGATGGGAAACGGCCTGGTCGCCGGCTTGACCATGGTGACGCTGGCCGTTTTATGGGAACGCCATGTTTATGTGGGGCTGGGAGATTTCGAAAACGTGTTTCGCGTAACCGGAACCTTCGCCAGCATGCACACCGGAGGCGCCTACATCGAAGCCTTCATCGCTTTCGCCTTTCCGGCGCTGGTGGTTTCGGTACTCGCGACGCCTAACTGGATGCTGAAGCTATTCGGCGTCGCATCCGCTATGGGCGTCAGCTATGCCATGCTGGTGACCTTTTCGCGCGGCGGTTACGCCGCCCTCATTGCGGGCCTGGTGCCGGTACTGTTCAGCATGCTGCGGCAGCGGAAAGAATTTCCGATCCATCGCTGGCTGGCACTCGCAGGACTTTTGACGGCCTCGGTTGCTGCCGCCGTTCCCGTACTTTCCGGCGGATTCGCACAATCCCGGCTGGCACGCATCTCGGAGGATCTCTCCATTCGGGAAGCGCACTGGGAGCGTGCTCTGGGTTTAATGGATGACGGAGCGATGACAGTACTCATTGGAATGGGCTTCGGGCAATATCCCATTCTCTACGCATTGGGCGCCGAAACTACCAGGGCGCCGGGCACCTATACCGTCATGCGCGACGGCGACGACCCTTATCTACGCCTCGGCGCCGGCGAGCCGGTTTTCCTCGATCAGATCGTCGACATCGAACCCGGTGAACGTTACATACTTTCCGCCCGGATTCGACAGCCGTCCGGCGATGGCGCCCTGAGTGTTCCCCTCTGCGAAAAGGCGCTGCTTTACTCCTTCGAATGTATCTGGCCCGAACTGCGGCCGGAGTCGTCCGAAAACAACTGGCACACAGTCACTGTCGAGGTGAATTCCGGAAGGCTCGGCGGGAGCGGCAATTGGCCTTATCGGCCGGTAAAACTGTCTCTGCACAACAAGAGTTCCGATAACTGGCTTGATGTGGACAACATAAGCCTCAAGACGAAAGACGGACGCGAGCTGGTGGCGAACGGCGATTTCAGCGACGGCGTCGCCCGCTGGCTGTTTATCGCCGATCAGGACTTGGCCTGGCATATCCACCAGCAAGCCGAGGAGATGTATTTCTCCCAAGGCTTATTGGGACTGGCGGCTTTGGCGCTGCTGTTGCTTGGCATCGGAAAAACTTGCGGACCGGCGCTGGCAAGAGGGGATTTAGATGCGGCGATGCTGTCCGGCGCACTGCTGGCATTTCTTACGGTGGGTCTTCTCGGCAGCACGATGGATACGCCACGGCTATCCATGCTGTTCTATCTAGGTGCGTTCGGCACTGGCTTGCTGACGTGTGCCCATCGAGCCGGGAGGCCGGCACGGCGATTCTTGAAGGATGCAGTTCCGTAACTGAAATCCTCTGCTTCAATCGCAAACGATCGCTTTAGTCTCGCTCCTTCCCGAACATGACGGATCGGCCATCGATATTGTCGGCAAAGGCTTACCGATCTCCGCTTGTAGGCCGGAATAATTCCATCCGGCATTCGAGTGAACATTCATCGTCGGGTGGGTTAGAGCGTTTTCTGTTTTGGTGTAGCGCCCGCGATAGCGGGTGCTACACGTCTTTTTAGTCCCGTTCGAGCGCCCCCGAGCATTGCAGCCCGGCACCGGAATCGTCCAAAGGAGCACGCGAGGGATCGCGTGCGGCGACCGAGGTACACGGACGTGCCTTCGGTCGCCCCCGGTGCCGGGCGAAACGCGCAGGACCAAGGCGCTCGCCGGGTGGCCTTTTCTTTGGATACTTTCTTTTGGCCAAGCAAAAGACTAATTCGCCGGGAGCGAATTGGGACAGCCGAAGGCTGGCCCGGAGGGCGAACGCCAGGGATGGAGTTCGCAGCGTATCCCGCGTGCGGGGCGGCTCCCCGCTCGAAAACAAGCGCCGCCCTCAGCGGTACCTTGGTCGAGGTTTCGAACATCTGATCCGCTAAATGGCAACAAAAAATGCTCTAGCCCCTCGGCTCCGCTCGGGACAGGCTCCGCGTAACCCACCGACTCGAGGCCGCCCGGTGGGTTACGGCCGCGCGGCCGAACCCACCCTCCAAAAATGACTGCCTGATTGAAAGCGATTTGGAATAAGCGTGTCCTAAGCGACGCAGAAAGTGCGCTAGAGCATTTTCCGGTCCGACGTAGCGCTCGGTCCTACAGAGGGTGAGATACAACTGGTAGGCCGGGATAAGGCGGCAGCCGTTCCCGGCGCTCGATGGACGAAACGCCGGATACGCTTCGCTTAATCCGGCCTACGTTTTAAGCGAGGTCCTCACCCGTGCTACCGCTACACCATCGGGAAAAAGGCTCTAGCCGCTCCCGGCAAAAGAGTAGAAGTTTTTTCGGAGACCCCTTCAGATATCGATAGAGCTTGCCGGGCTCATCCGCTATAGTTAAGACCGCGTGCGCGTCAATTCACCGGGGGGGGATAAAACCATGAAATCAAGCATTGTTCGGGGCGTGATCGTGTTCGTCAGCATCGCAGGCGAGGCGATGGCAGCGTGTACCGGCCCTAATCTCAACCAAACCCAGCTTTCAACCACGTTATCAGGCATGACGGTCTGCGCGACCCGAGGCACCGAGAGATGGCAGGAGCAGCACCAGGGTACCGGCGGCGGTACGCTCATGGATTACAAGAAGGGCCCTTCCGATCTGGTGGACCCGTCTGAAACAGTCGGCACTTGGAGTATCTCGGGCACTGGAGCAAACGCGGTTGTCCGTTACGACTATGGCAGCGGCGGCACCTATAACTATCGTGTTTATAGCAACGGCGGCAACAGTTACAGTTTTTGCAACGCCAGCACGGGCGAAGAAATTGTGGGCACTGTTGTCAGCGCCCCCTCTTGTCCGTAGTGCGGTCTTCTCGGGTAGCGATTGACGAAGGTGGCGGACGACTCGAGCCCATCGCGCGGGGCTGAAGCCTTCCTGGACAAATAACGTCGAGGCGTCCGCTGATTGAATTCACTGTGTCCGCCCTCGGCTCCGATCCATGCCGCGCTTACCTTAAGGCAGAAAGAGCGAACACGCGTCTCCGTATCCCGGAATACTTCGGGGTGACGTGCGTAAAGCGAAAATAACGCGGTTTTTGCCTGATCGACACCCGTCTGACTTGTTTTCTCCACCAGAGCAACAGGATTACGCGCGTTCACGGATTCGGCGCAAACTTACCGACACCGGAATGATGATCAATAATTATGCCGTAGCCAGTTCTAGCAACCGGCTCCAGATGTTTTTCCAGGCCCTATCAACGGCATATGCCCGCAAAATCAATTAATCGCGAAAAATAAGCCATGCCTGTATTAGTTCATGATTTGTTGGCAAGAACTGCAGAAATAACACCCTCCAACCTCGCAATCCACCACAAGGACGCAAGCCTCACGTTTAGTGAGCTATCCGCCTCGGTATCGAAACAGGCTCAAGCCTTATCGGCAATCGGCCTTTTACGTCAGCAGCGCGTCGCGGTCTATCTGCCCAAGCAAATCGAAACGGTCACGAGCTATTTGGCGGTTTCTCAAGCCGGCGGGGTGTTCGTACCCGTTAATCCCGTGCTTAAGGCCGAGCAGGTCGCCTACATTCTTCGGGATTGCAACGTCCGGATCCTGATTACATCCCAAAGCCGCCTCAATGGACTGATGGGCGTACTCGCAGCGTGTCCCGACCTCCACACCGTCATTCTGACCGATTCGACCGAAGAACTGCCTGCAATCGCTGGAGTTCGGGTTTTGATCTGGTCGGATTTGTCAGGATTGGAACCATCCGCTGCAAAGCCGGCCAACCCGGTGATCATCGACACGGATATGGCTGCCATTTTGTATACCTCCGGCAGCACCGGCAAACCCAAAGGCGTCGTGCTGTCCCATCGGAATATCGTTACCGGCGCCAAGAGCGTCGCTCAGTATTTGGAAATCGTCCCCGAGGACCGTATCCTTGCCGTTCTGCCTTTCAGCTTCGATTACGGGCTGAATCAGCTGACCACGGCGCTTCTCAAGGGCGCCTGCTGTGTGTTGATGGATTACCTCTTGCCCAAGGATGTCGTCAACGCCCTCACGCGCTATCGCATCACCGGGCTCGCCGCCGTTCCGCCGCTGTGGGCGCAGTTGGCTCAACTCCAATGGCCGACAAGCATCGACGAACATCTGCGCTATATAACCAACTCCGGCGGAAAAATGCCGAAGGCGACGCTGGAGCGCATTCGGAACAGCGCGCCGAATGCCAGGTTCTTTTTGATGTACGGTCTGACCGAGGCGTTCCGCTCCACTTACCTTCCGCCCGACCAGATCGATCTTCGGCCAGACTCGATGGGAAAGGCCATTCCGAACGCTGAAATCGTCGTCGTGCGCGAGGACGGCACGCCCTGCGCGCCGCACGAGCCCGGAGAATTGGTGCACAGGGGATCTCTCGTCGCTTTGGGCTATTGGAACGACCCCGAAAAAACCGCCGAACGTTTCCGACCCGCACCGGGAAGGCCGCACGAACTCCCGATACCGGAAATCGCCGTATGGTCCGGCGATACCGTGACCATGGACGAGGACGGCTATCTTTATTTCGTCGGACGCAAGGACGATATGATCAAGACCTCGGGCTACCGGGTCAGCCCGACCGAAGTCGAGGAGGTCATTTATTCGACCGGGTTGGTTTCGGAAGCCGCCGTCGTCGGCGTACCCCACCCGATCTTGGGCCAAGCGATCGTTGCGGTCATCTCCACCAGCCAGGCCGAAATGCCGGCCGATAACGTGATCGAGGTTTGTCGCCAGCGGTTGCCGAACTTCATGGTGCCGGCCTCGATCCGGGTCCTCCATAATTTGCCGCGAAATCCGAACGGCAAAATCGATCGGAAACAACTCGCGGCACAATTCGCTTACATCTACGAAGAAGGTGTTCATGAATAAGGAACTTCCCCGCCATGTCCCTTTGACCCAATTTCCGATTGAAGACGATTGTTTGGTCGTGGGCGGCATGAAGTTGACCCGGCTGGCCGAGCGCGTCGGGCGAACGCCGTTTTATGTCTATGACCGACGGCTCATCACGGAGCGGGTCGAACACTTGCGTAAATATCTGCCCAAGGACATCCACCTTCACTATGCGATCAAGGCCAACCCCATGCCGGCGGTCGTACAACACATCGCGGGATTGGTGGATGGCCTCGATGTGGCGTCTGCTGGCGAGATGAAAGTCGCGCTCGACACCCCCATGCCTCCCGAGCACATCAGCATGGCCGGTCCCGGCAAGCGCGCCGAAGAACTATCCTGTGCGATCGCGGCCGGAATCTTGATCAACGTCGAATCCGCTCACGAACTGGACGTCATCGCCCGACAATCGGAGCGCCTGGGGCATCCGGCAAGAGTCGCGATTCGCATCAACCCGGCGTTCGAGCTCAAATCCTCGGGCATGAAAATGGGCGGAGGGCCCAAGCAGTTCGGAGTCGACGAGGAACTGGTGCCCGAACTGTTGCGGCGTGTGGGCGAATACGAACTGGATTTCCAGGGCTTTCATATTTTCAGCGGCTCCCAGAATTTGCGGGCGGAAGCCATTATCGAAGCCCAGCAGAAAAGTATCGAGCTTGCCCGGCGTTTGGCGGATCACTGCCCTTCGCCGATTCGGCTTTTGAACATCGGCGGCGGCTTCGGCATTCCGTATTTTCCGGGCGAGCAATCTCTCGATATCCGTCCGATCGGCGAGCAATTGACGGAACGTCTCGAGGAAATTCGGCCGCATCTTCCGAATGCTACGGTCGTCATCGAACTGGGCCGTTATATCGTCGGCGAAGCCGGTCTGTACGTCTGCCGAGTAGTCGACCGAAAGATTTCCCGCGGCCAAGTCTTTTTGGTGACGGACGGAGGACTGCATCACCATCTCGCCGCCTCCGGCAACTTCGGTCAAGTCATTCGGAAGAATTATCCGGTGGTAGTCGGAAATAAAGTACAAGGTACGGAGAGAGAGGAAGCGAATGTAGTCGGCCCTCTCTGCACCCCTCTGGATATTCTGGGAGATCGAATGGAATTGGCGCGTGCCGATATCGGAGACTTGGTCGCCATTTATCAATCCGGTGCTTACGGATACACGGCGAGTCCAGGACTATTTCTTAGTCATCCTGCCGCTACTGAAATACTGGTTTAGACAATCTTTAAAACGAGTCTCGGAATTTCTCCGACAAATAGTCCAGACAATTTATATAGACTCAGACCTAAACACGTACCGATATAAGTATTTCATGCGTGATTTAATTGTCACACTGATCATTTTTGGAAGTGTCCCCTTCATTCTCCGATCGCCGACGATCGGCATCCTGACTTGGTCATGCCTTGCTTATTTGAATCCTCACCGGGCATGCTGGGGTTTCGCAAGGGATATGCCGTTTGCGTATGTGGTCGCTCTGTCGTTGCTTGTTTCCCTCCTAATCAGCAAGGAAGACAAGAGAATACCTTGGACTCGGGAAACTGTCTTGCTCGCTATCTTCACGCTTTGGATGCTCATCACCACGGTTTTTGCCCTAAATCAGGAAGACGCGTGGCTGCAATGGAGCAAGGTGTGGAAAATACAGCTGGTGACGTTTTTAACCATGATGGTGATGAAGGACCTACGCCAGCTTCACTTGTTGATAGCGACAATTGCCATATCGCTCGGATTCTGGGGGGTAAAAGGCGGAATATTTACCATTTTAACGGGAGGCGGCTACCATGTGCAGGGACCTGACGGAACCTTTATCGGTGGGAATAATGAAATCGGCTTGGCTTTAAATATGACAATTCCCTTGATCCGGTATCTGCAAATGCATAGCAAGCAGGTCTGGCTCAAGAATGGCTGTTTAGCGGCTGTGGGTTTATGTGTCGTCTCGGTTCTTGGAACCCAATCCCGAGGCGCTCTGCTCGGCCTCATGGTCATGGGAACATTTCTCATCGCAAAGGGTAGAAAACGCTTCCTTTACATGTTTTCGGCCGTTGTCGGCGGAGCAATACTCTACCAGTTTATGCCCGAATCCTGGCATGAGCGCATGGGGAGCATAAAAAGCTACGAGAAAGACAATTCGGCCATGGGGCGCATCAATGCTTGGTGGTTCGCTGTAAACCTGGCCAAGGACCGATTATTAGGCGGAGGATTCGAAACTTTCAGCCGTGACCTGTTTATGCTTTATGCTCCTAATCCTGACGATTTTCACGATGCCCACAGCGTCTATTTCGAAATACTCGGGGAGCAAGGCTTTATTGGTTTAGCCATATTCCTAACCTTGGCATTTTTTACTTGGCGCAGCGCCGCCCGCACTGCCAAGGAAGCTGATCTTCACTCCGAATTGAAGCAACTTGCAGACTTGTTACGTATGATTCAAGTAAGCCTGGTGGGATATGCCGTTTCCGGACTTTTCTTAGGATTGGCGTACTTCGATCTTTATTATGCTTTGATTGCTACCGTAATTATGTCCGGTTACGTAGTACGACAATATACTACTGAAAATCAGATTAAATATTCGACACCAGTTCAAATAACCTCAGATACCCCCAAGATCAGATCTTTCGTGCGCAAGACAATTAGGCCACAATGAAGCCGGAATAGTATCTTTTTATACTATTCCTAGATTGCCTATTAACTAGAAATATATAAACGCCATCAATCTACCTACATTGACCAGATATGCTTGAGAGAATCAGAAGAAAGATCGACCTGGCTTGGTTTAATTTTCGATGTAGGGATATATACAACACCCCCCCTATACAATGCGACTCCGACAGCGACGTTCTGGTTGTAAGTCAATTGCATCATCCAGACGTAATAATGTACTTGCTGGCGATTAAATCATTTGCGCACTATATCCAGCCTCGTGGTTTTGTCATTGTGGATGACGGCCTGTTGCCAAAGGACAAAGCCGTCTTGGTCGAGCATCTTGGCTTAGTTCATTTTGTACCCAGCAAGAGCGTGCCATTGGGATCCTGCCCTGCTGGGGGATGTTGGGAGCGACTGGTTACACTGAGCGAGGTAAACAAGGAACACTATGTCATTCAGCTTGACGCCGATACCCTGACCTTGGTTGATCCCGCCGAGGTAAGACAATGTGTAGCTGAGGCGCGCTCCTTTACTATGGGCACCCAGAGCGGCCGTTGCTTCGTGGGATTCGATGATGCGAGTCGGAATGCGTTTACCCGTGATCCAGATCATGTGCAAATCCTGGCTGAACGGGCCTTGGGGGAATATCCGGGCAAAAAGCATCTTAAATATGTGCGCGGGTGCGCTGGTTTTACAGGCTTTGCCAAAGGCTGCTTGTCGCGGGAGAAAATCGAGGAATTTTCCGGCAATGTGGAACGACTTATAGGTGGGAGCAAGTGGCGAGAATGGGGCAGCGAACAGGTCACTTCGAACTATATGGTGGCAAACTCACCTGACTCGATTGTTCTCCCGATAGATCGTTATCCTTTTTGGGCTCCGGGTGTGGACATCGAGCGAGCCGCAGTCGTGCATTTTTTTGGAACCTTCCGCTATACCCAAGGAACGTACGTTCGCCACAGTAGGCGCGTGATCACGAATATTGCCGATTAAATATGATAGACATGACGATGCTTAACGCTGGACTTGGAGCCCGATGAATAACGACATTAGCGTCCGCGTCGTGCGTGGCGTTGCTTGGCTGGGTTCCGGGCAATTGGTCCGGCAGGTACTCGCTTTCGCGACCAATATTGCGCTCGCGCGTATGTTGGTTCCTGACGATTTCGGTTTGTTCGGGATGACCTACGTGGCCGCCGAAATCGCTCAAATTCTGACGGATTTCGGTCTTGGCGCAGCCATCATCCAAAAACGGGTACACAACGCCACGGTACTGACCACATGTTTTTGGATAAATCTGGCGGTTGGCGTCATCGTGGCGCTGCTACTGGTAGCGATCGGCCCATTTTTGGCTAGTTACTTCGGACGTGGAGAGATTTTCCCATTAATGGTTCCTCTTTCGCTCAATATGATTGTCGGTTCGATTTTGGTCGTGCCCCAGGCATTGCTGGCCCAGGATCTCCGATTCCGTGAAGCGACTTTTGCCCAGACCATAGGCAGCATCGCTGCCGCAATCGGGGCAGTGTCGCTTGCCTATCGAGGCGCGGGGGTTTGGGCGCTCGCGGCACAGCCATTGATCGGGGGAGCGGTCACTGGCGTCATGTTATACGCCTACGCGCGTTGGCTACCCCGCGGCCGTCCGAAGTGGTCGGCGGTGCAAGGAATGCTCAGTTTCTCCGGGAATATGCTGGGAGCCAGCGTGATCTCCTGTATCGGACGCAACCTCCATGTGTTTATTCTCGGACGGTTGCTCGGTAGCACGGCATTGGGCCTCTATAACTTCGCCTCCGGCATTACCGGAACCGTATTGTTCCAAGTCAGTTCGGTGATCGTGCGGGTCATGTTTCCAACCTTGTCGAAATTGCACGACGATCCGGTGCGCCAGCGCATCTTATGGTTCAAGGCCTGTTCCATGATTGCCATTCTCGCCTTTCCGGCGATGGCGGGAGTTATTGCGGTTGCTCCCGATCTGGTGCCGGTGGTCTTTGGTCCAAATTGGACACCGGCCGTCGACGTGTTGCGCATACTATGCGCGCTCATGGCAGTGCAGAGCGTGCTGACCACTTCCGGTACGGTTCTGATGGCGTTTGGCCGAACCGATTTAATCTTTCGTATCACTTTGGTAACGATGCCGTCTATCGCGGTCGCGCTCTGGTTTGGTGCCCAGCATGGCATCGTGGGGGGCGCGATCAGTTATGCAGCAATCAACGTGCTTTCTTTCATGATCACGACGAAATTGGCCTGCCGGCAGCTCAGCATCGCTCTAAGGCGGCTCATCGGCGAGTTGATGCCTTGGGCACTGTCTTCCGTGGCTATGGCCTTCGGCGTTATCGCTTTAGCAGGTAAGCTCGAGCAGCTTGACGCATGGGTGCGTTTATCGATCTGCGTTGCGGCAGGCGTCGTGTTGTATGGTCTATTTCTTCTACTATTCGCACGAAAGCGCACATTGGGCATTGTGACCGAACTGCGTAGCCGGCTTGGCAATGGGTAATATGAGCTCGGCGTCACCCTTAGTAATCGAGCGAAAGCGTTATGCTGGGCCAGCGGTGCTCCTATATTCCGCTAAGCTTTTGCTTGATTACGAACGAAGCCGAGCCTCCAATCCTCTTTTTGTTCTTCCCGCCTTCCTGAGTTCCCAGAGAAAAATTCTGGAACGCTTGTCGCGCTTGGGCTATCGACGCTGCATAGAGTTAACCCGACTTGAACTTCAATGCGCCCGAGCCGGCCTTGCTTACCCCGGCGCAGGTAACTCAAACGAACCGCCGTGGCGCTTACCGGAACTCTTCGTCAACCTACCTGCGGAAAATCTACCGGCCCATCCACTGATCGAACCCGCATTACTGTCCATGCTTGCCGGCGAACATCTGGGCGCACGTCCCTCCGCTCAGGAGGCACTTTCCCAATTGCTCATGCCCAGGAGCCTTGATGCACGCTGGCGGGGCGTCCCTCGGATCGATCGCGCTGGTTTACCGCCCCCCGGTAATGCCCGCGTCGCCGTTTGTTTGCATCTTTTCTATCCGGATATGTGGCCGATACTGCGAGCCGCACTCGCCGCTATACCTGAACCCTGGGATTTATACGTAAGCGTGCCCGATTTCGCTTGCACAGCCGCGCTGGCTCGAATCGCCGAGGAATGCCCGGCTGTATGCTTTCTACCGTGCCCAAATCGCGGCCGCGACGTGCTGCCTTTCTTGCGCTGGTTGGATCTTGGGATATTCGACCGCTATGACGCGATATGCAAGCTTCACAGTAAGCGCAGTCCACATATGCGGGATGGGGCGCGCTGGCTTGCACAGGTACTGCAATCCCTTCTTGGTGAACCCAAAGCAATCGAGAAACTGCTTGAGCGGATGCGACGCAGTATGGAGATCGGAATGATCGGACCACAGCCGCTGCTGATCGGTCCAGACCATCCCATACATCGAGGAGGCAACCAGCGCATCGTGAAAGCACTTGCGACGAGGGCATCATTGCCGATCACTGCATTGGACCGCCCCTTCTTTGCCGGAACAATGTTTTGGTTTCGTCCGTCCGCGCTTACGAGACTGCGCGCGCTGAACCTGAAGGAAGAAGATTTTCCGCTTGAGATGGGACAGACCGACGGGACACTTGCCCATGCGCTTGAGAGGCTGATCGCGCCACTCATGGAAGCAAGTGGATTTCGAGTGGATAGCATTAATTGATTATGGCTGGTACTCGATCAATCCTGAATTACGCCGAATCGCAGCATTTGGGTTGCCCATCGAATTTCCTAGTGCACCAGTTCCAAGGCTTTTATTGGTTCTGCTATCGATCCGATTCCATTGGCGGCTTGAAAAAGGTTATCAACCTGCTTTGCGAGTAACAAAGCTAACTAAAGCTGGATTCCGCGTATCCTTAACCAGTTCCACAGAGAATCCAATCTGCTTACAGGTTTCCACGAAATCTCGTCCAAACTCGTGGAACACGAGAAAATCGTGCTTTCCTTCTTCGGGCGTGCCATGGTAGCTAGGCGGTAGTAGATGGACTAGCTGACCACTGCAGACTTCGGCCCGACGCCGTGAAAAGGGCTGACTCCAGATCACCGGTACCGAGAAGATGTGCAGGCCGCCGGGTTTGAGGACTCGATGGATTTCCGCTAATGCCTGCTCCACATCCGGCACGTGTTCCAATACGTCTGAATGCACTACCAAGTCGAAACTTGCTTCCGAATAAGACAGACGTTGTAAGTCCTCCGAGCGTACGTTAATTTGCGTGCTGCCATACTCTGAATAATATAAACCCGGTAGTCGTGCAAGGAACGGATGGAGGTTACCGGCCGCATTAATCTCAGCAACGGTCTGGGTCTTCATCTCTGATGTTTCACAGAGGTTGGCAAGGCTATGGTAATCCCCCCGAGAAACAAGCGGACTCAGAAGTAGAATTTTCTCGTAAAGGGGGAGTTCTGCATGAAGAAGTCGAAGTTTTCAGATAGCCAGATCATCGAGTCGTTGAAGCGTGTAGAAGGCGGG
>Ga0196972_1000122_pt1 | contig 64483 bp, 64 predicted proteins | sample S1v_2013CmetaG_FD_148618 | JGI IMG/M metagenome (GOLD analysis project Ga0196972, IMG submission 148618) | Soil microbial communities from Anza Borrego desert, Southern California, United States - S1+v_20-13C | ecosystem: Environmental > Terrestrial > Soil > Desert | place: USA: California...
TTGATCCTCTAGTGGCTAGAGGATGTAGACCCTGGAGCGACTCAAAGCGAGAGTCCCTCGGCAGGCGCCTCGCCTCGCCGCACCGCCGGGTATGACATGGACGAATGCTGCTCATCGAAACAGAGCGCGCTTGAGAAGGTCGCGCGGCAGAAGGATCAGCGGCGCGTCCTCGCGATCGTGCTCGCCGTCAACGCGGTGATGTTCGCGGGCGAGTTCACCGCCGGTGTCGTTGCCGGTTCCGTCGCGCTCATGGCCGACGCCGTCGACATGTTCGGCGATGCGATGGTCTATGGGCTCTCTCTTTACGCATTCGATCGCAGCGAACGCTGGCGCAATGGCGCCGCTCTCGCCAAAGGTATTTTTATTCTGATCTTTGGACTTGGCGTGCTGGTTCAGGTCGCCAACAAGATCCAGAGCGGCGTCCCGCCCTCCTCCACAACGATGCTGGTCGTAGGCGCCATCGCGCTTGGCGCCAATCTGGCCTGCCTTGGCTTGCTTTGGCGCTTCCGCAAACAGGACCTCAACATGTCGAGCACGTTCGAATGCTCCCGCAACGACGTCATCGCCAATTGCGGCGTGTTGGTCGCCGCCGCCGGCGTTGCGCTGGTCAACTCGGCCTGGCCCGACATCATCGTCGGACTCGTCATCGCGGGTCTGTGCCTGCGTTCCGCCTACATCGTGCTTCGCCAAGCCTGGCCCGCATTCCGGCATGCGCGGGGCGCCGGCGAGTAAGTGATAGTCAATCCGAACTGCCGAACTTTCGCGTGGGGGGTCCCTGGTGCGTCGAAATCTAGCTCTGTTCACAACCACCGCGGCGCTTGCGGCCGTGCTCGGCGCCCCGTCCGCTCTTGCCCAGGAGCATGAGGAGGAAGGCGCCGAGGAAGAAGCGATAGTCGTCCAGGCGACGCGCTCAGGACGGCGCGTGCAGGACGAGCCGATCCGCGTCGAAGTGATCGGCCGCGAGGAGATCGAGGAAAAGCTCCTCATGACGCCTGGCAATATCGCCATGCTCATGAATGAAACGGGCGGCGTCCGAGTGCAGGTCACTTCGCCGGCGCTGGGCGCCGCCAACGTGCGCATGCAGGGCATGCGCGGCCGCTACACCCAATTGCTCGCGGACGGACTGCCGCTTTATGGCGGGCAGGCGATCGGCATTCTGCAGATTCCGCCTACCGATCTTGGCCAGGTCGAAATCATCAAAGGCTCGGCCTCGGCGCTCTACGGCCCCGCCGCTCTGGGCGGCGTGATCAATTTGGTCTCGCGCCGTCCGGACTATGAGCCAGAAACCGAACTTCTGTTCAACGCCACGACCCGCGATGGTCAGGATCTGACCGCCTACACGTCGGCGCGGCTCACGGAGAATTGGGGCTATTCGCTCGTCGGCGGCCTGCACCGCCAGTCCGAGCATGATCTCGACGACGACGGCTGGGCCGACACGCCGGCCTATGACCGCTGGACCTTCCGCCCCCGTCTCTTCTGGGAAGGCGGTGGCGGCGCCAACGCGCTCTTCACCCTCGGCGCCATGTCGGAGGATCGCGTCGGCGGCACGCTTGACGGCGAAGTGGTCCCTAATGGTTTTCCGTTTCCCAATGCGCAAGAGAGCGTCCGCTATGACGGGGGCCTTGTTGTCCAGTTCCCGTTAAACGACGCTATCAATCTTCACGTGCGCACCTCTGCTATGCGCCAGGATCACCGTCACGTCTTCGGCAACATCATTGAAGACGACCAGCACGACACTGCGCTTTTCGAAACGTCGCTCTCCGGACAGCCTCAAACAGCGACAACGTGGGTCGCGGGCCTTGCGGTTCAAGCGGACGAATTCCGTTCGGAAACCTTTCCCGGCTTCAATTACAGCTACAGTGCGCCAGGCGTGTTCGGCCAAGTCGAGCACGATATCCGGGAAACGCTGACCTTCGCGGCAAGCGCCCGCTATGATGCGCACAGCGATTTCGGCTCGCATTTCAGCCCGCGCGTTTCCGTGCTCTATCGGCCTGGACCATGGCGGATCAGAGCGTCGATCGGCCAAGGCTTTTATGCGCCCACGCCGTTCGTTGAAGAGATCGAAGCGGCCGGCCTCTCACGGCTAGAGCCTCTCGGCGACCTAGAGGCTGAAACCGCCGATACCGCATCGCTCGACCTCGGCTATTCCACTGGCCCAATCGAATTGAGCGCCACGCTCTTTGCATCCGACATCGATGGCGCAGTTCAACTGCAGGAAGTCGATGCGGACACGGTTCGTCTTATCAACGCGAACGGCGTTACGCGTACGCGTGGGCTTGAACTCCTAGCCCGATATCGCTGGGATCAGTTCACGGTGACTGGCAGCTATGTCTATGTTGACGCGACTGAACCTGATCCGGATGGGGGCCCAAGACGGACAGTGCCGCTCACCCCGCAGCATACAGCCGGCCTTGTAGCGATGTGGGAAGAGCACGACCGCGGCCGCATCGGGCTTGAGATCTACTACACCGGCGAGCAAGAACTCGAAGACAATCCCTACCGAGCCGAGAGCAAACCCTATCTCGACGTCGGCCTCCTCGGAGAGATCGTGCTCGGCGACGTGCGTCTTTTCGTAAACGCCGAGAACATTCTTGATGTGCGTCAGGCCGATCACGATCCACTCGTGCGACCCACGCGGGCGCCCGATGGGCGCTGGACCGTGGATGCCTGGGCGCCGCTCGAAGGCTTTGTCGTCAACGCCGGCTTTCGCCTCCGACTCTGACGGCGTGGTCACGTGTGGCGACGCGCCCGCCTCGACACTCAGGACCGCCGCTTCCTTGCGGGACGTTCGGCGACGATCTCGCGCGGGGGCTTGTCATCACGCAAGGCCTTGAAGGCGCCGTGACGCACAAGACCGTCGGCGGTCCAGGCGCGAAACTCCACTTGGGCCACAAGCTTCGGTTTGACCCATACGACGCCGCGGCGCTCATGGCTCGATAATGCCCCGGCGAAAGGCGGGCTCTCCTGCCGGAGCGCGTAAAGCCGCGCGTAGAGCATACGCGCGCTCTTCTGCGTGAAGCCTGTGCCGATACGCCCCGCGTAGCGGAGCTTCCCGCGTTCGGTCACGCCCAAGGCGAGCGCGCCAACAGCCTTGTCCAGCACCGTCGAATGCGTGAAACCGACGATGATGAATTCCTGCACCTCGACGCATTTCGACTTGATCCACGACCCATCGCGTGCCGAGACATAAGGCGCGTCCGCCAGCTTCGAGATGATCCCCTCAAGCTTTGCCTTGCACGCGGCCTTCAAGAGCTTGGCGCCGTCACCGACTTGATGCGCGCTATAATGAAGTCCCTTGCGGAGCCGGGAGCCCAGCAGCTTGCGCAGCCGCTCCTTGCGGCCGACCAGTGGCTCCGAACGCAAATCCAGGCCATCGAGATAGAGGAGATCGAAGAGGCAATAGATCAGCGCGCTGTCATCGCCTTCGCTCAAATGCTCGGCCAGTTGGGCAAAGTCGGCGGCGCCTGCGTCATCGGCCGCGATCACTTCACCGTCCAAGACAGCATTCTCACACGGCAGCCTGCGCAGCGCCGCCGGCAAGCGGCCGCCGAGCCGTGCAGTCCAATCGAGCCCGCCCCGCGTCAGGAGTTGAACGCCCTTTCCCGTGATGCGCGCTTGTATGCGATAGCCGTCGAACTTGGTCTCATGCACCCATTCATTGCCCGGAGGCGGCGCCTGCATGAGCTTGGCCAGCATCGGCGAAATGAAGCGCGGCGGCTCGCGCACCACTCACCAGACATGGCGCTTGGCGTACTCGGATCTGGGATATAGCCGGATCGCTTCTTCATGCAGCCATTCCGCTGCCGCGGTCCAAAGCCCGGGCCAGGTTCGATACGTGTCAGGCGGCCGGATCGCCCTGTCCCTATCATGAAAGGTGTGCTCAGCCTTCCGGCCGTTCAGTTCATCGCGGATCCAGACGGTGAAGCTGTTATCCCAGAACGACGAGACACCGGCGTTGATCTCGGACTCGTAGAGTTCGCTGAGCGTCTTCAGCAACTCAGGCCGGTCAACCATTGTCAGTGCTTCCGCTTCTGGTCGCCGCGATCGCCGTCGCCTTTCTTGGCGACGGTCTCTGACTTGGTGCGCCGGTCACCGGAGAGCGATTTCGACTGGTCGTCGCTTTCTTTGAACTGGCCGCCCTTGCCGCGGCGCACATAGCGTTTGTCCTTACCCGTATCGATCAGTTCGCGTGGCATTTGGAACTCCTTCTCAAGATGTAACGCGAAACGCAGGAACCGGTTGCGCTTCCGCGGAACTGCTTGCTCTTCGACCCTGTTCGAAGCTCATGGAGGTTCAAACTCCCCGGCAAACACGCGCAAAGAAGCGAGGGGTGGCAGACCCCTTCCCCCGCTTTGTCGAACCGTCGCTGGCGACGCTGCGCGCCAAGGCGCCGGAGGGCGATCGCTGGATTCACGAGATCAAGTTCGACGGCTACCGAACCCAGCTCCACCTCAACAATGGCAAGGCCCGCGCACTCACCCGACGCGGCTATGACTGGACCGAAAAATTCAAGCCGATCGCGGACGCCGTCCTAGACCTTGGCGACAGCCTCATCATCGACGGCGAGACCATTGTCGCGGGCCCAAAGGGTGTTCCTGATTTCGCGGCCCTACATGCGGACCTCGCCAAGACCCGCACCGATCGGTTGTGCTACGTCGCCTTTGATCTGCTCTATCTTGATGGGCGCGACCTCCGAGCGCTGCCTCTTATCCAGCGCAAACAAAAGCTAAAGCAGCTTCTCGAAGACCGCCGCGAAATACTTCAGTTCAGCGACCATTTCGACACGTCAGGCAATGACCTCTTCGCCCAAGCCTGCAAGCTCGGTCTCGAAGGCGTCATCAGCAAGCTCAAGGACGCGCCCTATCGTTCAGGCTCGACCGAGAGCTGGATCAAGACCAAGTGCGTCAACCGCGACAACTTTCCGATCATCGCCTTTGTTGAAAAGCTTGAAGCACGGCCAAGGCGCATCGCCTCGCTTTACATCGGCCGCCGCGAGAACGGGAAACTGCTCTATGCCGGCAAAGCGCAAAGCGGCTTCCGCGACGCGGACCTTTACATGCTCCGCGAGCGGCTAAATCCCTACATCCGCAAAACCTCGCCACTCGACCAAGCAATCAAGAAGCCGAAGGCGACGTGGGTTGAGCCCCTCGTCGAAGCCGAGATCGCCTTCAATGGCGTGACCGCCGACGGCCTGCTGCGCGCGCCGGTCTTCAAGGCGATCCGCGAAGACCTTTCGCCGCCCGAAGAAGAACACACCGCGAAAAGAGGCGCCAAGCCCACCGAGGACGCGAAGCAGAAGACGGGCAAAGTCCCGCGCGACAACATACTGCAACTGCTACCCGACGCGGTCGCGCCTTCGCCCGAAGAGCTGAAGCGCTATTGGACGAAGGTCGGATCACGCGCGATCGAACATCTCGGCCGCCGGCCGCTGAAACTGGTGCGCCGCATCGGCGACGTGGTCTTCTATCACAAGGGCCGCCTGCCCCCGATCCCGGAGAGCGTGCACCAGCTCAAAATCGAAAAGCGCGAAGGCGGCGAGGGCGTGCGCGTCTGGGTCGATGATGTCGACGGTCTCTTAGGCCTCGTCGACATGGGCGTGGTGGAAGTTCATCCCTGGAACGCCACCATCGACGATCTCGAACATCCCGACATGCTGGTATTCGATCTCGATCCTGGCGACGGGGTCGAATGGCAGTTCGTCACCGACACGGCGCTCAAGCTCAGAGACATGATCGAAGAAGCCGACCTCGACAGCTGGCCCAAGGTCACGGGCGGCCAAGGCATTCACATCATGGTCCCGATCGAGCCCGACATGGATCACGATCAAGCCCGCGAATACGCGCGCGCCCTCTCCAGCAAACTGGCGGCTGCCAACCCAAGCAAATTCACGATCAACAGCGCGCCGCAGCATCGCCATGGCCGCATCTTCATCGACTATCTTCGTAACGGCCGCGGCACGACCGCCGCCGGCGCCTTCTCACCACGCGCACGGGCAGGCTTTCCAATTGCCGCGCCTATTCCCTGGAAGCAGATCGAACGCGGCATCGAAGCCAATGCCTACTCCATCACGAAGCTGCCGCGGGCGAAGTGATGCAAGTAAGCGCGGGCCTCCTCATGTATACGCACGAGAAAGACGCGCCGCTGCGCGTGCTGCTCGCGCATCCGGGCGGGCCTTATTGGCGCAACAAGGACCTTGGCGTCTGGTCGATCCCGAAAGGCTTGCCCAACAAAGGCGAAGATTTGCTCCAAGCGGCGCAGCGTGAATTTACCGAAGAGACCGGCCTCACCGCGCAGCCACCCTTCATCGAACTGACCCCGCTCAAACAGAAGAGCGGCAAAATCGTCCATTGCTGGGCCTTCGCCGGCGCCGAGGCGCCGGTCATGGTCGGCGCGTCCACGTGCCAAGTCGAATGGCCGCCAAGATCGGGACGTAAAATCACTATCCCCGAGGTCGATCAGGCAAAGCTGTTCGAGCCTGCGGAAGCGATGCGCCGCATCCTGCCGGGGCAAGCCGCGTTCATCCGCGAGCTGATCGAGCGTCTCGACGGTGACACCGAGACGCCCGACCCGCTTAGTATTCGCTCGGCAGGAAAATGACGTCGTTCTGCAGCCAAAGCGTGATTTCGGGCAGCGGGAAGTCGGTGAACGGAATGGCCTGAGAAGCAACGACGCCATGATCGCCGTCTTCGCAGGTCAGCGTCGCGCTGCGATCTTCCCCAACCTTCAAGGTCCACACCTGAAAAGGCTGAGCCCGCACGCGCGCGTCGTGCTGATGCGAGACGATGGCGTCGAGCAGCCAATAGGCGCCACCTGCTTCGGCCACATATTGAGCACCGTCGGTGTAGGTGATTGAAGGATAAAGCGGATGGCGATACCAGCACTCGCTGCCGGTGAATTGCGCCAGATCGCTGGCGCGCAACGTCGGTGAAGACATTGTGGTGTCTCCCTTAAACTGAGTTGAATGGAAGAATTGAGCGACGCCGCCTCCGCCAGAACGGAAGCGGCGTCTCGCGATCAAGCAGCGGCGGAGCTCTGACTCTTGCCGAGAGACTTGACCGTGCCTTCGCCAGGATCGACGGCGATGAACACCTTGCCGGTCCAGCGGCCGGTGCCCTTGTCCTTCCAGCGGTCGTGGCGAAGCTTGCCGGTGACCTCGGCGCTGACGCCCTTCTTCATCGCTTTGGCGGCGACCGACGCCTTGCCGTCATTGATCTCTACGGTGAAGCGGTCTGTGCGGTGCTCGTCTTTGATTTCAAGCCAGAGCGAGACGATCTCGATGGTGCCGCCTTTCTGTTCGAACGAACGGACTTTGGGATCATCGACGAGCGTGCCGGTGATGGTGACGCGGTTGGTCATGGGATGTGTCCTCGAAAGCGTTCCCGGCTGATCCCGGGGCCGCGGGCGTCGCCCGCGACGGCGCTCTTCGAGCCCGGCCATGAGGCGGCGCGGGCAAGGTGAAAATGGTGGGACCCGCGGTTCGAGGCGTAGCCACGAACCCGAAGCCCGCGTCAGCGGGGCGGGGAAACGATTTTCTCCTTGCCGGCGGCGACGGCCGGGCGGAAATGGCGACGGCGTGGGCGACGCTTGCGGCAGCGCGACGGCCAGACAATCGAGAACCGCTGCAGCAACCGCTGCTAGCCGCTCACTCTCGCGCAAGCCCAATCATTCCAGTCGTTGAAGCCGGAGGGCGCGGGCTCGATCTCGACCGTGGTTGCAGCCGCCATGCGCGTGCGCAGCGCCTCCGCCGCGCGCAATCCCGCATCGTCATTGTCGGCTGCGATGACGAGCCGGCGTAGTGGCACAGCGATGCTCATGCGGCTCAGATTGTCGGCGCTGAGCGCGGCCCGAGCAGGAATGCCAAAAACCTCCGATGCCGAAAGCATCGTCTCGACGCCCTCGCCCACCGCGAGTTCATCCTGAACGTCAGCGAGCCGCACGACACCGCCCATCAATTTGCCGATGACGCGCCGCGGGGTCGGCACAGCGGCTTTCGCCGTGCCATGAGGACTGAGGAGCGTAACCTGGACGCCTTGAAGCGCGCCGTCGGCGGACGAGATCGCCGCGACGAGCGCGGGCCGTCTTGTGCGGTCGTCGAGACTGGTCATGCGCGCGTGGAAGCGGAGCGCGGCGCTTTCCCAAAGCGCCACCGGGATCGCGCGCCGGCGCAGATAGGATTCGGCGACCGAGTGCTTTAATGGCCGGCTTTCATCCCAGATGCGCCGGGCGCGAGCAATGCGCTCTTCGTCGGCCGGTTGCGCGGCGATCCTCACCGGCGCCGAATGCGAACCGCGCGCCTTCGCGCGCGGCTCATCTTCCAAGAGACCAAGATCGGCCAAAGCGCGCCGGACGTCGCGCCAGTCGTCCTTGGGACTGAAGCAATGAATGAGGATGCGCCCCTCCTCCGTCTCCGCCAAAGAGACGGAGCGGTCCTTGTGGCTGTGATTGGGTCCAGGGATCAGAGCGCGCGCGCCGCCATCGAGCAGAATGCCTCCGCACGCGGCGACGATGCGCTCAAGTCGCGACATCGGAAGTCTCCTCCTCCGCGAATGGCGACGGACTTTTCGCCAACAGCCAATCGACCGCGACCTGCGCCTGCGCGGCAGCAGTCAGGAACGCGCGTTTGTCATTGGCCAACAGCTTCATCCAATGACCGATATAGGAAGCATGGTCGTGGATGTGATGCGGCGGGAGCCGCAAATCTGCGCCTAAGAGGCTCGCGCCAATCTCGGCCACCAGCTCTTCGGCCGCGATCGCGTGCTGCGAGAACTTCTTGCCCATGTCGCGACCCACGCGATGGGGCGCCATGGTGGCGTGCACGCTCTCATGGTTTAGCGTCGCGGCGTAATCCTCGGCCGTATCGAAGGCGCCGACCGGCGGCATGCCAATCACGTCCTTGCTCGGGATGTAGCAAGCGATGTCGCGCGTCGCGATGCGGGCGATCTCCAGCTTCTTGAACCAGCCTTCGTGCATGGCTAGAGGCGAGAGCGAGGACACGACCGGTTCTGGATGAAACCGGGCCGGAAGATTGTCGATCTGATCGGCGGAAAAGACGACGTACCATTTCAGGAAGCGGAACGAGTCTTCGACCTCGGCGCCGGCATCATCGGTGCGTTTGCGCGTGCCGTGCCCGTAATAGACGACGACTTCGCCGCGTTCGCCCTTGCGCACCTGGGCGCCGAGCTTCACCGCTTGGTTGAAAGTCAGCCAATAGGGCGAGGCGTAACTGCGTTCTATTGCCGCCGACCAAAGCAGGATGACGTTGACGCCCCGATAGCTCTCGCCGGTGACGCGGCGCGGCAGCACGGGACCGATGCGCGCGCCGTCCCACGGCTTGCGCCACGGCATGACGCCCGCCTTCAACTCGGAGAGAATCTTGGACGTGATTTCGGCCGCGACATCGCGGCGCGCGCCGGCGCGCGCGTGTTGGCTAGTCATGATCTGGACTCCGGAAAAACATTGCGCCGCCGGCTTCAACCGGCGGCGCTGAGTTGGTTGAGAGGAAGAGGCGTCAGGCCGCTTGCGTCTCTGCAAGAGCGCGCTTGCCGTCGGCGGTGACGGCGAACGCGCCTTCGCGCGGCGGCGTGATCAACAGATCAGGCAGCCAGCCGGCGCCCCTGAGCGTCTGCGCGGCCGTGCGCGCGAGTTCGGCCTTCTTCATCTTCTGGAACGCGGCGACCATGCCGCTGCGTTCCTGCTCGCCGAGCGAAGCGATCGCCGGCGCCGTCTCGAGTGCTCCGACCGCCAGCGCCTTGGGTGCAGCCGACCAGAAGTCTTCGTCAGCTTCCCAATAGCGCGTCATGTCGAGATCGAGCGCTGCAGCCAGCGCATCGCCCATGCGCTGGAGCCGCTTGTCATCCGACGAAACGCCGCCATGCGTGAGATCGACCGTCTCGGCCAAGAACACGGCGAGCATTTCGAGCAGCTTCTCGATCGGCTGGTCGATGCAGGCCGCGAAGAACGCCAGTTCATCCTCCTCCGCCTTTTCGGCGTAGGCGATGCGTGCGTTCTCCATCGCGTCGTCGTCGTCGAAGCCGACGGGGCGCGCCTCAATGCCGACGCCCGGGACGCGCGATCGGTCGGCGCTTTGGCGCATCAGCGTGAAGACGAGCAAGCCCAACGCGACGCCCGGATTGGCGGCCAGGCTCGCGCGCACGCCGCGGGTCCGGGCTTCGCTCAGTCGCTCGGTCAGCGCCTTGGTGAGGCGCGGTCCGTCGTCGACGTCCTCCTTTAAATCAGAGGCGTCCGGCGCGCCCTCCTCTGAAGCCGCCTTCCCATCTGTCTTGCGCAGCTTGGCGATCGCCTTCACGTCGGCCCGCTTGATGAGGCCTTTGGTGATGACTGGCCGCCCGTCGCGGTCGATGGCGACCGCAGCGCCTGCATGCGCCATCTGCTTTGGGTCGAAGGTGCGCGTCGCTTCGCGCAAGGCGTCGAGCTTGGCCTCGGTTTCATCGCGTTCAGTCCAGAGCGGATTGTCTTCCTCGGCGTCTTCAAGCTTGGCGTCGAGCTCTTCGAGCCGCGCCTCGAGCTGCGCTATCTCCTTCTTCTCGGCGGGCTTCAGCTTGCGTTGCGTCGGATGGAGCCGCTCGCCGGCACAGCCTTCAATCTGGCCGTGGCCGCGCAACGTCTCGACCCAGCCCCACCCTTCGGCCGCAAGGCTCGCGCGCATCTGGTCCAGGCGCTCGGAAGCGAGCCGCTGCAACAGCTCGCCATCGTCGAAGAAGACGATGTCGGGCTCGAACAGATCGCGGACCAGGCGGCCGCCAGCAGCTTCATATGCTTCGGCGCCGACAAAACGCGCGAGCCGGTCATGCGCCGGAATGCGGCCCACGGTCAGGGCATTGCGGATGCTCGCCGCGTGGGTGATGGGCTTGGCGAACTGGCGGAAGACGCGCTCTTGCGCGGCGTGGTCGTCATTGATGGCGAACGCGCGCGCCACATCGAGATTGATATCGCCCTTCCGGTAAGCGGCGCGGATCCTCGGCGACAGGCGCGCCAGCGCCAGGCGCTGCTCGACCAGACGCACCGTGCAACCGAAGCGCCGCGCCACATCATCGACGCTCATGCCGCCATCGACGAGCCGCGCGAAGGCTTCGACCTCGTCCATCACCGACATGGGCGAGCGGGTGACGTTTTCGTCCAGGCTGATCTCAAGCGGATCGTTGGCCGTGTCGATGACGCAACGGATCGGCTCGCTCTCCTGGATCTGCTTGCGCTTGACGCGCAGCAGCTGCGCCTGGCGCCGGCCTTCGCCGATCTGCACCAGATAGAAGCCGGTGCGGCCGCCGCTCTCATCGAGTTCGGGCTCGACCACGAGGTTCTGCAGCATGCCTTTGACCTGGATGGAGGCCGCGAGCGCCTCGATCTCGCCTTTGGAATGCGGCGTCTTGCGCGCATTCCTCGGCGACTTCTTGAGCTTGTTAAGCGGAATGAGGACGACGCCTGTTTGGACGGCGTGCTCGTCGTGTGTTGCGATTGCTTGTGTCATGGAAAGCCTCATTGGCTTTCCCGGCAGCCTGATTGCTCGCCGGGGCCGCGTGCGCGACCCCTTCCCTCCCGCCCGCGTTCAGGCCGGCGCTGTCGAGGGCTTTAGAGCGAAGCGTCCCTCGACAGCGGCGGGCGCGCGGGCAATGCGGTTCTCGCGCACGCGAACCGGCCGCGAGGACGGTGAGATGTCTGCGCTATCCCAGTGGCGGTCGTTAGCGTTTGCAATCCGCAAAACGGACGTCCACCTATCGGTCCGGAGACCGATAGTTGCCTCGAAAAAAATCGACGTCCCCTGCGCGCATCCACCAAAGGCCTTCTGAACGTCTCATCGGGTTCCGCAGTCCGTTGAACGAAAACACTTCTACCTGCACGTACCCGCCTTCCCTGTCGCGCACGTAGAAACCAGAGGATGATTCAGCAAAGCGGCAGTTCTCGTCGAAACGACGCGCGGCAGCGTTGCCGTCGGCTAGCGGCTCTTCTGTTATCGCCCGGATCGCGGCGACGCTGCTGCACATTGGCGGGAGTTGAAACCAGCCGTCGAGCGGCGTCGGCGTTTGAGCCAATGAGGCAGAAGACCAAAGGACAGCCACTAGCGCGATTGCGCAACCGCGAACGCTGCAATGTGTCATGGCCAGATCACTTTCTGTCGCCAGGCATGGAGATGGCAATTGCTTGCCGCCATTAACCATACTTGCCCACACGCCGGGAAGTTGTAGGAATAGCTCGCAAGGAGGCGGGCGATGGGGCGGGTCTTCATCTCGTATGCGCGAGAGGACAAGGAAGGCGCTTACGAAATATGTAAGCGCCTCAGCGAGTTAGGTTTCGATCCATGGATCGATGGAAACGACCTCGCCGCCAATGACGACATCGCAGCCGCCATCGACGCACAAATATCCAAGGTCGATGCTGTTCTCGTTCTCTGGTCTGACGCAGCGAAGAGTTCGGTTTGGGTTAGAGGCGAAGCACTCTCTGGCCTGACGGCCGACAAATACGTCGGCGCGCTGCTCCAGGCGGTTGTGCCGCCTGTCCCCTTCAACACAAAGAATGCGCCAGACCTCAGCGACTGGAATCTGCTTCATGATCACAAAGGCTGGCTAAGCCTCGTACGGGGACTCGTGGCGATGTCAGGCGCCGGTGGGTCCGGATTGCTGCGCAACCTGGAAACGGCGCTGCAAAAAGAACGCGCATCTCTCGCTGCAGAGGTGCAAGCACAGCTGCCGCTGGCGGGGAGCGAACCCGAAGAGCGCGAAGCGCCCGCTGAAGAAGAGCACGCTTACACCGACGTCGATCACCTCGTTCAAGAGGCTGAGCAAATCCTGAGCAGCGCTGCGCGGCTGGACCTTAACGCCGCCATCGTGCAGGCGGCGATGGATCAGGAGATGCTTCGGGATGCGGCCTTTGTTGTGAGCGCCGAGCGTAAGACTGTGAGCAAACCTCGCGGCGCGCGCTTCACGGTTGTTGAGACGATCCAGAAGGCAATCGACAAGGCGAAAGATGGCGACTTGATCGTCGTGACGGGCAGAAACTACGCCGAGAACATCACCATAAAGAAGAAGATCAGGTTGGTGGGGATCGGCTACTTAGATCAGCGCCCCACAATTCGAGCCGCCAATGACGATGCAACAATGTCTTTGCTTGTGTCGGCACGCGTCGAGAACATTAACATCGAGACCCGGCTCGGCGCCAGAGCCATTCACTTCGCCGCCGGACAATCGGTCCTGCTGCGCTGCGACGTTACACGCTTTGCGCCGAATGGCAGCGTCACAGAACCAGCCGTCTATGTCGCCGGTGCCGCCAATCCGATCGTGATGGCTACAAGCATTACATCTAAGGGCTGTAGCGGCATCGACTTTGTCACGCGCGCCAGCGGCACTTTCATCGGCGTGAGCATAACCTCGTCACGGGGCGCGGCAGTGACGTGCAAGGGACGGCCGCGTTTCCGGGGGTGCTCCCTCGAGGCGGTGGGTGGTCACGCCGTTGAGGTGGGCAAGAGCGGTCACCCGACGTTCGACGAGTGTTCGATCACCGGCCGCGGGGCCGCGGTCGTGAAGGTCGTCGATGGTCGACCGCGCATGAGTGATAGCCGCGTAAAGGCGATTCGCCAGTTAGCGTTCGACTTTCAGGGCGAGTATGCGGGCCGCTTCGAACGCAACATCGTTGATAGCGACGCCGCAAATGGCGACGCGCCGCGAGAGGAGCGCAGGGATTCATTCTTTGGGCTCTGGAAAGCACGAGCGAGCAGCAAAGACGATGCGCGTGTCAACATGGCGCGACGGATCATCTCGATGCGATCAAATCACCCTCCAATTTTTGTCGCGAACAAAACGACGGATGGGCAAGAGCTTGGTTTGCCGCCAGCCGGTTAGGTTGCGCGATCCCACGAGTAGACATTCGCCTGGTTCAATCGCAGGCGGACTCTAGGCTCCAGCATCAAAGGCTTGAATTTCAACTCCTGCAACTCAATCAATCGTTCGCCCATAAGCGAACCCCAGGGCACCCAACCCCCTCGGAATCGCGGTAGATCAGGCGAACCGGATCACAATGGCGATGACCAATGTTCAATCTCTTGATGTTCAACGTCGACTGGACTGGGGGCGCCGTCCAAGTCCCGCTTGAACGCGTGTTTGAGTACACGGCGGATCAGATCAAACAACAATTCAAGGACACCGGCGGGAGCCCGCTTGTCAACAAGCTGGCTACGCTGCCTTGCTTGTTCTGCGAGGAAGGCATCACAGCAGATCACTTAGCTTACGTCGGGTACATCAATCGCCCCCAAATTGTCGGCCGGCAGATCTCTCTTGAAATTTCACTCGATGCTGATGTGCCTACGCTCACTAACGATCTGCTGCATACGAACCGGACAACATTGGGTATGCCTGAAGAGTGGGAATTCTCGCGGAATCATTGGGCCGTGAAGGATGCTGACCTCTATCGATTTCTGTTGCGAAACATTCGCCCGCGTCGTCAGCGCCCAACCGTCTTTCCTCTCGCCGAGCACGAGCGCATCGAGCCAAAGCTCGTGTCCGTGATGATGCCGTTTGCGGCCGAGTTCAGCCCTGTGTTTGAAGCCATCAAAGCCGCCGCGGCGAACGCCGGTCTCCAGTGCCGGCGCGCGGACGACATCTGGGAAAATGCCTCGATCATCCAGGACGTGGTTTCTCTAATCGACCGCTCTCGGATCGTTGTTTGCGACTGCACTGGGCGCAATCCGAATGTCTTCTATGAAGCCGGTATCGCCCATACGCTGGGACGGGAAGTAATTTTGGTTGCTCAGAACGAGCACGATATTCCTTTCGACCTTCGCCATTTGCGCCATGTCCGCTACCTCAATAACGGCGAAGGCCTCGCCGCGCTGACCGCGAGCCTTCAAGCGCGCATGGAGACTGTCGTTGGTCACTAGCTTCGGTTCGCACCGAGGGATGTACGCGTCAGGACACTCAATGGAAAAACCACCTCCCGTCGCCGATGACCTCAAGAAGCTCAGTCGCGACCTTTTTGGCCATGTTCTCCAAACGGAGTGGCGACTAAGCGCCTGGTTGCTGGCGGGAAACGGGGCCGCCCTTCTCGTTCTATTTCAGGTCGCACTCACGCAGAGCGATGTTCGTGGCCTGCGCCCAACCGCTTTCTGGTTTGCAGCAGGCCTAGTGTGCGCATTCGTTGGGGCAGTATTGAACCACATGAAGGCGGTTCAGGAGGCCAACGTCGCCTCAAAGGCCGAGACTGAGGTGGGCAAGATTCACGAGCGGAGCCAGGAGCGGAAACGCCTGCGCATCAAGAGCCCCGGGACGGAAGACGAGCGTCTTCTTAAGCCGTTGGGAGGGCTGTTGGCATTGACGCTGTTCCTCGAACTTAGGGATCGCATCTTTCAGCTGAGCCTGTTCTTCTCGGCCTTAGCGGCGATATATTTTGTCGCTGGCGTTCTGAGCGTGATGCTCTGAGGCAACCACAAGCCTCGATATCGGCGCGTCGAAGCGCAGCGGGCCTTTCAATCGAAACGCAGCCCGAATAGCCCGCCCGTTTCTTCCGCGTCCGTCAGGCGCGGGCTCACAGCGTAGTCACGCAGATTGAAGCCGGGCCGGAAGCCCTCCTCTGGTATCGCGTCGGTGTTCATCGTCACGATGTACTGGAAGCCGTTGGCCTCGGCGTACTGCGCACCCAGCTGGAGCGCCTTCGCGACCTGACGCTCATCCACCCCGTCGAATAGATGGCTGTCGTGGATCAAGAAGCCAGGCGAGCGGCCGTGGCGCTCCCCGAGCACGGCCAACATCATGTCGAAGCAGAATATCTGCATGTTCGTGATGCCCTTGGAGCGCTGCGCCTCGATATTCACCTCGACGGATAAGCCGTTCGGCGTGTCGGCGATGGTGAGGCTACCAGCACGCTGGAGTAGTGACTCGGACAGCTCCTCAAACACCAGCACAGCTTCTTGGATGCGCTCCCTGCGCTCGCTTAGGTCATCCTTCAGCGCCTTCGCGATGGTCGCTCGCTCGATGTCCAGGTCGGCCTTGGTCCCTTCGAGGCGCTCGGCCGTCTCAAGCCTCTGGCGCAACGTCTCCGCATCGGCTTCAGCGCGTCCGAGCTCCTCGCGCAGGCGTGAGTAGTGGTCGAGCGCTCCGCCCGACTTCAGGATTTGCATGATCTGAGCGCGGCGCTCTGATGCGGGTCCCTGGCGCTGATCCCGCTCGACGATGCGTCGTTCGGCGGCCATCTTCTCTGAAGAGAGATGAGACTTGCGGTTTTCGAGGATGGCGGCGTGAAACGCCTGCACGTCCGTCAACCGTCGGAGCACGAGGTCCGGAAGCACCACGTTGGCCTCGGCGTAGAGCTTCTCAAGGTCCGCGCGGCCGGACGCGTCCTCCTCGCGCAACGAGTCGTTCAACTGACTGACCAGCTCGCGGTCGATCGTGTTGGAGTCGCTGATGTCCGCGATTTCCTCGGTCAGCTCGTTGGCCTCGCGCTCCAGCGCCTCGTACTCCGGCACCACGCGGAACGACGACAGCTGCTCGCGCATGCGCTGCACCTTCGCCTCGCTGAGCGCGAGCTTCGTCCGGATTTCGGAGGCCCGGCCGAAGTATCGGCCGAGTTCGCCCGACCGCGCCGCGCGCCCCAGGTCCTTCGCGATCTTCTCCTGCGCCTTTAGGTCGTGCAGGCGGCGGCTGATGCTCCAGTCGAGCCCAAGCAAATAGCTCAACGAGACCTGCTGGTCCCAGGGCTGCTGCTTCTCGGAGTGCTGCACCGGACGGAGAAAGCCTCCCGCGGCCTGCCGCCTCGCAAAGTAGGGAAACAGTGAGCGGAAGGACGGCTGGCCGCGCGCCGCGTCCTCGTCGTCGGCGTGGGCGACGGGCAGCGAGAACCATTCGTAGCCGAGCAGCGACTTCCACTGCTCATTCGTGAACTCAAGGACGCCCGTAGCGGGATCGAGCGCAGGCTGGAGCGGCCAGTCTCCAGGATCGCCAAGCACGGTGATGCGCGACGGCTTGGAGCCACTCCGATAGGCCGTGACGCGCTGCGGGCCGAGGTCCACGACCATGTCGAACGTCGAGGACGAGAGCGCCGGATTGCGGAAGATGCTGTCGGGCTTGGCGTCGCCGCCGGTCAGGAAGTGTACGAGTTCGACGAAGCTCGTCTTGCCTGCACCGTTCCGCGTCTGCCTATCGTTGGCCCCAGGGCTCTTATCCGCGAGAAGCACGTTAAGGCCGGGCTTAAACGAGAGCTTTTTGAAGCTTGGCAGATCGCTTTCGAGCGAGAAGATCATTGCGCACGTCGCCGAACGATGCCGCGCTCCAGCTCGATCGCGCCCATTATGAACAGCAGGTCCAGGGCCAGAATAAACCAGTCGTAGGAAATTGGGGCGTGCGTCGCCGCCCCACTGCGGCCAGCGCGCAACTCGTCCCAGAGCTTCGAGACCGTGCAGGGTCTCCGCAAAATACGAAGCAGCTCCGCCCCAACCCCGAGAAGAGCGCGATCCGCTCGAACGTGTTTGGTAGGCAGTATCATGCGGCTTCACGTTGCCCGTCATTGTCAGGGTCCTCGAAGATATCGCAGCGCTCGAAGAAATAAGCCAGGATCGCCACCGCGGCGGCGATCCGCTTCGGCTCGCCGGCCATACCGGCGAACGCCGCCAGCTGGCCAAAGACCCAATCGGAGTTGCTGAACGGCATGGCCTTGAGCTGGACGTAGCGCTTGCGAAACGCCTCCGCGATCCGCTCGCCCACGTCGGGCCAGGGCGTCTTGTCGAAATACTCGGCAACTTTTTGCTGACGCTGTCGCCCAAGTCGGAGCAGCGACGCTGAATCCTCGGACAGCGCGTTCTTCTCAAGCTTACGCGGCGACGGCGGCGCGATGTTCTCCGCGAGCGGATCGGGGTCGGCCCTCGCGAGCTCGTCGAGCAACGGCTTGATGTCCTCAAGGCTGACGGCGTTGAGCTGCGTCATTGTCGGCGCCGGCCCGAACAACGCCTCCAGGTGCTCGACCTCGATTTCGAACACGATGTCCCGGAGCTCGGCCTCGCTCATCGGGGTGATTGTAATGCCAGGGTGTTCGGCCCTGAGTTCATCAAGCAGCTTCGCAACGTCCGGCGGAAGGCCACGCCCATCGCTGTGCACGAAGCACCAGCTGCGCATGAAGTCGGACCAGTGCTCGCGGGCCCCGGCGAAGTCCGTCTTCACCTTGGCAATGGTCTCGGCCTCTTTGAGTTCCTGCGGCGCGTAGCACTGGTAGATTGTTCCGGTGCTCAGCCTGCGGCCGTCGCATTTTAGGTCTCCCTTGTTGCCGTAGGCCCGCACGGCGTCGAAGTCCGCGAGATAGCGAGACTGCATGATGCGGACGAACCAGTCCTGGAACGCCTCCCCGCGCTTGCTCAGGAAATCGATCCGGAAGGCTTGGCCAAAGAAGGCGCGCTGAAGGTGGTCCATGGGTGATATCGCGTTCGACTCGACTAGGTGGCGAAGCCTACCCGAAAGCGCATCAGGGCGCAGGTCAGCGCCTGCGCCGGCCCTATATCGCACCTGGCCGGTCGGTATGGGGCCTAAGTGGTTGTAAAGGTTAGTGAGCCCGGTGGGATTCGAGTCCGCGACCCTCTGATTAAAAGTCAGACGCTCTGGACGTCCGCTCTGGCGACGTGTTCGCGATCGCCGAACGACTGAAATTGCCCCAAAGCGGCCGGCCGCGCGCATCCCCTTAGGGTTCGCAACGCCCGCTATTGCGCCTCCTGACGTGAATGCGAAAATGAAGCGGACTAGCTGGGGCCGTGTGCCGCGGATGGCAACTTTTGACACGGTTGATGACAGATCAACTCACCTTTGGTGGCTTATCGGCGAGCTCCATCAGATAATCAGGCTCGCTCATGAACCAAGCATAGGCGCCCCAAGCCAGAGAAGAAACTGTCTTGCGAAACGCCTGATGGCCACGGTCGTGATAGGCGGTGACAAATGACACCTGTTCGGGCGGGAAGCCTGCCTCTGCTGCGTAGGCAAGCAGCGCTTGTTTACGAATGTCGGTGACATGTCCGTCAGTGTTGACGACTTCGATAAACACAAGTCGTGGGGTTGGGCCGCCGGCATCGACCAAGATAATGTCCGGAAGGTGCCGCTCTGGCGCGATGACGAGTCCAATGGATTTGGCCAGCACATCGTCGCGCGTCACTACCTTCATAGCGCTTTCGCTGAGCCATATGAGACCGGGCTCGTGAAGAAACCGCGGCGCGAAGGCTTCGATGACGGCTTTTGACAGGACTGAGCTGGGTCCAGGCGACATGCGCCTGGTCTCGCCGTTCGGCAGCGTGACGAATACGGGATCGCCGCTCTTGGTGGTCCCCTGCTGCACCAAGATGACGCGTGCGAGCGCCGTCGGATTAAGATGCTTTTGCCGCCAGGCGGCGGCGGCTTCGGCGAAGGCATTGCCCGCGAGCGCAGGTTCGAACAAGGCTGCGAACTCGCTTTGCAGCGCATAGCGCCCCAGCGAGGACGTGGTTGGAATGTCTCGCGTGATCACCGCACCGTTGGCCACTAGGCCAAAGCGTAGGCTTTCATCGCGCACGCTTTCCCGTGTGTTCACGGCGTGCCAGGCGCCGATGATGGCTTCGCGCATGCCTTTCATGGAGGCCGTTCGCCACGCCGCGCGGGTCTGGTCGTCGCCTTGCGCGGCCTGCGCGTCAGTCATGCGCCGAACCTGATCTGGCCGCATCCAGACGTCGCTGCCTTCCAGCGCCCCGATATAGAGCATGACGAAGACGATTTTGGCGGCAGTGTCGCGAACGCAGTTGGCGCGATTGGGCGTGCCTTCTGGGAAGATCTCATTGAGGCGCGATTGCACCTCGCCGAGCGACAAGACCGGCGGCAACGTCACGAGGCCGCGCCCAGGTAAAGCGCTCGCAACGCGGCCTCGATTTCGGTCTTGGCGGCGTTCTTCGCTACAAGCCGCTCGATCTTGGCCAACTGTTTGACCGTAGGAAGGGGCAACGCCTCGAGCTCAGACGCCGACACGGCAACACTGCCGCTAATGCAGCGGAACGCGCGATCGGCGATGACGCTATTCAAGACTGCCGCGAGTGCGGCCGGCGATACCTTCGGCGCTTGACCACCGCTCGGGCGCACCATGTTCAGGTGGTTCTCAACCACAACCGCGCCGTGCGCTTCAATGAATGAACTCGGGAGCTCAGCCGCGATCAAACGACGGCTCTGCTCTTTCGCGGTTGTGCGTTGAAGCAGCACGCAAGGTTCTTTGGTGATAAGCCAGTCGTCGCCCTTCGCCGGCTTAAAATATGGCGCGTGATTGCGCCGTTCCGCGCGATGGGCGAATGCGCCGTCCGGGCTCACGGACTCAGCCCAGATGAGTGGCAGCGCGCCCTTGGCGCCTCCGCACAATTGAGACTTGTGACGATTCCACACCAATGGACCGGTCGACACGCCATAGCCCCAATCGCTCAACCGCGTTCGTTTGCGGTTAAGCGCTTCCACCAGCTGTGCGTCGTCGCCATGGCGCGCCAGCAGCCAGGGCGCCCGTGGATCGGTCGGCAAGCGCAGTGCGCCCGCATCCGTTGCTGCGATGGCACCACTCGACGTGCCCTTGAGGGCTCTGACGCTCGCGATGCTTGGGTACCCACCACGGCGAAACGCGGAGAGCATGGTTTCCTGCAGCACGTCTTCAAAGACGCCTTTGCGGTCCGCAACCACTTCAACGGCGCAAGGCGGCGCTTCACGCGCCAAGAGCGCGCGGAGTTCTTTGAAATACTCTCCGGACAAGAAACTTGTCGGCGTAACGAAGGCGATGACGCCTGTCGGCTTGGCCCACCGCACTGCCAAATCTAAGAAGACACCATAGAGATTAGCGTGACCATAGAGCGAGCGCGCATAGCGCCGGCGTTGCTCAGCGCTCAGCGAGACCCGTCCGAATGGCGGGTTGCCGATAACCAGATCAAAGCCGTCAGCGGGCGGCGTTTCATCAAGGCTGTCACAAACAGTTACGAGCTGGGGCAGCGCGCGACCGGCGGCGCGGGTCACGTTGCGCAGCGTGATTTCCAGGGAGACTTGGGAGATCCAAGCGGCAAATGGATCTAACTCGAGCCCGCGGATGCGTCCGGCGATGTTTTGCAAGACGAGGGGCGGCAAGCAATCGGCAAGCGCTTTCACGAGACGTTCGGCGACGGGCGCTAAGAAGGCCCCACCCCCACATGCCGGATCAATGATGCGCGCCTTACGCCAGTCAACGCCTGAGGCTTCGGCCATATCAAGAAGGCGCTTGGTGAGCTGAGGTGGTGTGTAAAACACGCCATGCTCGGAGCGGAACCGCTGCGGCAGCGCGATGGTGTAGAGCGCGCCGATCTCGAAAATGGCGTCAGCTTCGCTAAGCGACAGAACGGTTTCAGCGACGCCCTGGGCCAGGCGCCGCATCGTGGCGTCGGTCTTTGGCAGAGCCGCGGGTGCAGGCGTGCGCGAAAACAGCTTGCCTTCTTGGACCTCCAGCGCGTCGGCGTAGCGTTCGATGATTTCACCGATAATGCCCTGCGCTTTGGCGTGGCGCACATCGTCGCTTGGAAGCGTCTCTGCCCATGCCCGAACCATGGCGCGCGTGCTGGCCGATGCGTTCGGAGCCGCGCGCTTGCGTGCGGGCGCGCGGGTCTGGCGCGGTTTCGCGGGCTTGCGGGATTGAGCGCTTCTGGCCATTCAAACGCACCTTGGGGCTGCCTCTTTTGGCCGGATTCTATAGCAACCCCAACGACCATGCTTAACGCTTGGCCGCGCCCGGCTCATTGCTTCATCGGAACAATGCTTTGGACCGTGACGAAAAGGGTCAAACTATCCATAAGTGCTGCTGCGGTGGCGGTTAGAGCGCGAAACAGAGAACAGCGCCAACTTACAGGTCAATCTGATTTGCACATCCAATGTCTTGATGAAGTCCCTCACTGGAGGGACAACGAGCGTCAGGGATCGAAGCCCACAGGGTCGAGACGCAAATGCGGCTCGATCGCGAAGCGACGAGAGCCCGGCCCGCATAGCGGGCGACGCCACTACTTCTTTGATCGTACGGGACGCTCCAACAACTTGCTTGGCTCGACACCTATGACCTTCGCCAACTTCTCGATCATGTCGATGCTGGCGCTATACACGCTACGCTCCAACGCACTTACATAGGTTCGATCAATTTCAGCGTCAGCTGCGAGAGCCTCCTGAGAGAGGCCAGCCGCAATGCGATAGCGACGCAAATTTCGCGCGAAGACTTCGCGAAGAGACATACCTCCAGGCGACAGCCTTGAGGTGCATTTCACCACGGAGTATACTCGACAAACGCTGAACTGTGGCGGGCCAGAAGGCTATGAACGACAAGCAACTCGTGCACGAGGCGATCGCCCGGTCAGGGTGCAAGTGCACGGCGATCGTTGCTGAACGGCCAGGTGTCTTCGATTTTGCCGTAAACGCGGCAGGAAACGAAATAGTCGTGCGCCTCGCTAGCAATGCGGCGGCTTCCGACCATTCTCAACTCGCAACAATGGTCACTCAAGGCGATTTCACTTGCGCCTTTCTGGTCCACTCTGACGAGCATTCGCCGCCCGCTGGCGACATCCCGACCTACCCCCTCTCCCGCATCGATGAGCTTGCCGCTCTCCTCGCCAAGGAGAGCCCCCCATGAGCTCCACCCTCGACTGGGCCCACCTCTTCGAAGAGGAAGCCCCTCGCCTTATGCGCTTCCTTCGCCGCTTCGGCCCCCGCATCTCTCCTGAAGACATCTCCCAGGACGCCTTCGCCAAGCTCTGTGCTGCAAAGACCGGAGAGATCGCCAATCCCCAGGCCTATCTCATGACCACGGCCCGCAATCTGGCGCTCAACGACCTTCGCCGTCAGGCCACTCACAAGACCGACGCTTCAGCCGGGATTGAGACCCTAGCCCCTGCATCAACCGCCGATCCCGAAGCCGAGCTGATCGCCTCCGAAGAGGCCAGCGCCGCCGAAGCGGCCCTGGCGGCCCTGGAGCCCCACCTTCGCGAAGCGCTGCTGCTCCACATCATTGAGGGCCTGACCCAGCCCGAGGCAGCAGCACGCCTCGGCGTCTCCCGCCGCACGCTCCAGCGCTACATCGAGACAGCTCTGGCTCAGATGGCGCTCGCCCTCGCTGAACCCGACACTTAAGCTCCGACGAAGAATGCCCAGCCGGCAAACCCTGACACGAGCCGAGCGCGAAGCCAGCGGCTGGATCGTCCGCATCAAGGCGCACGATGCGAGCGAGGCTGACCGCCGCGATTTCCGGGCCTGGCTCGACGCCGACCCCGCCCACGAAGCAGCCTACGCCAAGCTTGAGCGCACCTGGGGCGCGGTTCAATCGTTGCAGCACTTGAAGGGCCGCGCCGCCGCCAACGACACCGCGCCGCGCCCAAACCGAAGCTGGACTCTCCCTGCCGCCGCGATCGCCGCGTGCGCGCTGCTGGCGATCGGCGCAGGAATCTGGTTCACCCGGGCGCCATCCCCTTTCGCGCCTTCCGAACACTACGCCACTGCTCCGGCCGAAGTGCGCACCATCACTCTTAGCGACGGCTCCACCATCACGCTGAGCGGCGCAGGCGCTGCCTCGATTGCGATCAGCGACAGCGAACGCCGCGTCGAACTCACCCGCGGCTACGCCCTCTTCGATGTTGCGCACGATCCCGCGCGCCCGTTCGTGGTACAGACCCCAGAGGGCGACATCACCGTGCTCGGGACGCAATTCGTCGTACGCATCAGCGAAGGCGAAGTGCGCACCACCGTCTTGCGTGGCTCGGTGTCCGGCGCCACCGATCGGGGGCTATTCAGTTCACGCCGCAACAGCGTCACCGCAATAGTCAATCAGGAAATCGTGCTAAACGACGACGGCGCGGCGCTCGTTGAGATCGCGGCCGAAGCAATCCCCCGCCGCCTCGCCTGGCGCGACAACATGCTGGCGTTCGACGGCGAGACGCTCAACGAAGCCATCGCTCAGGTCTCACAGCAGACGGGCTGGCTTTTCGAACTTGAAGATCCCGCCCTCGGCGAAATGCGCGTCGGCGGATACGTCCACGCCGATCCGGAAGCCTTCGTCGAATTGCTCACTTCCAGTCTTGGCCTTGAAGCGCGCCGTGAGGGCGATCGTCGCGTCGTCATTTCGCGCCCCGCCTAGCCAGGGCGTTGCGCCGGCGTGGCCCCCGCAAGCCGATCAACGCGCGCGTCAGCATCACGAGCGCGTACACTTCGAGCAAAAGCACCCTCGCCGAGCGCATAGCACCCGCGAGCGCCTCCAAGACGCGCCGCAACATCAAAACGAAGTGCCAAACTCCTGCACGCGCGCCGCGCCCCTTGCGCGCAGCTACGCTGCGCCCCGGGTAGAGATATCTCGTCGCTTCAGAACGGAGTCGCGCCTGGATGGAAAGAGCGGCGCATCTCCGCCCTCTGGGCTTCGAACGCTGACGCGAGTGCGGGGCCAATCCCGCGCTGATCAGGCGCCCAGGATCGCGCTTGCGACTCGCGTCGCCAGCAGCGGCGCCGACGAATATTTGCCCGTGTCGACCGAAATATAGTTGCCGCGCCTTGCGATGCCGAAGCGGTCGCGGCGATGGACCGTCGCGCGCGGATCGTCGAGGGCGCCTTTGCCCATAGCGAAAACGTAACCGCCCTCGATCTCCACTTTCTCAGCGTCAGCAAAAATGTCTTTCACCCAGGGCAGCACGGATGAAAGCCCGCTTTCGATACCCGCTTGCACCTGCGCCCGATCTAGGGCCGCAAGGTTGATCGCCGGCGGCAGCAGCGTTTCGCCCTCGGCGAGCAAGCCCGCAGGATACCAGGAAACATAAAAATCACGTCCGTTGTAATTCTTCACGTCGCCAAACGGGCCGGTCGCCACCACCGCCGAAGGAAGATCGGGATGAACCCGGCGCGTGCGCACGAAAGCAGACACCCGATACCGGTGCGACCAGCCTGGCGCGATCTGCATATTGGCGGTTTCGTCTACCGCGATGCGGCCGTGCCACAACGCATTCACGACGACATCGAATGCTTCACTCTGAGCTTCTTCGCCAGCACGCCAGGAGACACGCCATGGATCAGACTTTCCGTCGTCAGGAGTGACGGCGAAGACGTGTGCTCCGAGGCGTTGTTCGATCAGGCCCTCCGATCGAGCTGCGTCCATCAACAAATCGCTCAGCGCGCGCGTAGAGACCGAACGCTCGGGACAGGCAAAGCCCGCGACGACGCACGAAGGATCGACGATGGCGGAGAGCTCGGACGCGCTTAGGGAACGAATGGAAGCGCGGGATGCGTCAGCAAGGCAGGCCTTCGCCTTCGGATGATCGCGCACCATCTCGGCCACCCGGCGATAATAGGCGCCCACAGCGTCCGCCGAGACGACCGAGTCTTTGTGAACGATATAAAGATCGTCCGTGAGCGTAACGTCTGGGAGGCTTTGGCCGATGAGTTCGCGCATCAGCGGCGCGAAAGAAAGGCCGCCCTCTATAACGCTGCGCGCGGTCTGAAGGGTCGGGTCCGCTGCGTAGAGAAAGCCAAGATGGATCTTGCCCTCATTCCATCGGCTCGCGCCTTGCAGCGGCGCCTGCGCTCCATCGAATAGAGTCACGCTGACGCCCGCGCGCGCGAGCAGTATCGACACGCTCACGCCCATGACGCCCGCGCCAAGCACGCCGACGCGCACGTTCAGGCTTCCCGCCGCGTGAGAATATCGGGCGCTGCTCTTTCCCAGCGCTCACGCGCCCAGTTGGCGGTATCTTCGGGCCAGCCCTCGAATTCAGGCGGCCAATGAGCCGCCCCCCAGGAAGAGAGCCAATCGCCGGGCGTACGATAAAGGCGTTCACCCGCGCGCGCTTCAGCGTCATCCAAGAAGCGCTTCAGCCACAGGAATGCAGCGAAGCTCAGCGCCTCTCGCTCACTTTGCGTTTGAGCCGCCTCGGAAAGAATGCTGAGCGCATTCTCCGTTATGGACCGGACGCCGGCCCTCGCCTCTTGTGCGCCGATCTTGCTCCATTGCGCCATCAAGCCCTGAGGCCGGTTTGCCCAGTTGATGTAGAGAATTTCGTCCTCAGCCAGAACAGGCCCGAGCGCAGTTGCCTGCATCAGAAATATCTCATTGGCGTAGAGGGCTTGGCCGCCGTCATCCGGCAATCGCACTGCGCCCATCACATCCCGGCGCATAATGCCGCGCAAAGGCGCGCCGCGATCGGGCGCCAACATGAACTGCATCAGTCGTTCATATTTTGAACGCTCGTTCGCGCGCGCCGGCAATACGTACTGATGTTCACCGACATAGCGGACGTCGCAATGGATAAGGGATGCGGTTGGGTGTTGTTTGATGCGCGGAAGCAATCGCTCCACATAATTGGGCGTGATGATATCGTCGTGAAAGTAGATGAAGCAGAACGGCGTGCGCACCTGATCCAATAGGAAATTGACATTGCCGGCCCAGCCCAGACGCTCAGGCTGCACGTGCATCCTCACTCGGGGATCGGCTCGAACGTGCTGGGTAACCTTCTCGGCTGTCGCATCGTCGTGACGGTCCACTGAGACGACAATCTCAATATCGCGATAAGTCTGCCCGCGCGCGAAATGGAGGGTCTGGTCAATGAAGGATTCCGCCGCATAGGCGGGGATGAGAATGGTCGTATCGCTCATATCTGCAGGACATAGTTCGAGGGGTCATAGGGCGTATCGGCGAGGACCAGCAGCACCGCTTCGTCGCTGCGATAGGTTTGCTGCGCCCATACGCCGGCGGGAATGAGCAGAGCCGCGCCAAGCGCATTCAAGGTCAATTGCTCCACGAGACCTTCGCTGCGGAGTTCAACATCGATATGACCGCCGATGCGCACCAGAAGCTGGTTGCCGACCCGATGTGCATGTCCGCCCCGCACCGCGCCGCGCGGCGCCTGTACGCAAAACAACCGAACTGCCGAAATCGGCAGCTCACTGAAGTGAAGCGCCAACAGCGCGCCGCGCGCATCGTCCATCACGGGCAGGTCGTAGGCGCTAACCCGGCCTCCAAGATAGGAGCGCACAGGACGCCTCTGCGCGCCTTCACTCACGCTCTTCACCAATTGTGCGCTCGAGCAGGCTTCTCAGCATCGCGCGGTCGCCCCCGAACAGCGGGTCTGAAGCGAGGTTCGTCCATTCGTGAATGTCAATCTCGTGGTCGAACAATTCCTCGGTCCCGTCGCTATAGAGCGTGTATCGCCAGCGTTTGCTCCGGAGGGAATGATTGCCCCTGCCCCAGGTGGAGATGACGGGCTTTTGCCTTTCTTCGCCTGCTATCGTCCGCGCGAGGTCGAAGCCATCGCCGGCGGCGCCGGCGACACCCGTCAAGCGCAGCAAGGTGTCGTGAATATCGATCAGGCTGACGGGCGCAGTGACACGCTGGTGCTTTATACCGCCGGGCGGGATGTAGATGAGCGGGACCTGCGTCGCTTCTTCCCAAAGCGCGAACTTCCGCCAGTGCAGCTTCTCACCCAAATGAAAGCCATTGTCGCCGCAAAGAACGATTGCCGTATTGTCGCGCGCCGCGGAGCGATCCAGGGCCTCGACTAGGCGCCCCACCAAATGGTCCGCGAAAGCGACGCACGCGAGATAGGACCGCACGGCGTCTTTCCAAACTCCGCGCGACGTCACCAGCTCATGATCAGGCGGCGTCAGCGCCCATTCTCGCGCGATCGGCGGCGCGTCTACGAGATCATCGGCCCGAACGAGCGGGAGGGCCGGATTGGCGCTGATCAAATCGAAGAAGCGGCGCGGCGCGTGCCAGGGAAGATGCGGCTTGTAGAAACCGGCGGCGCAAAAGAAGGGTTGGGCCACCGGCTGCCCGAGAAATTGCTCGAGCGCCTTCAAGACTTGGATGTCAGGCAGATCCTCTTCCTGATCCGCATCGCAAGGTCCCCAGTCGAAGTGCCGATACATGTCTGGGACAGAGGCCGGGTCCTCGAAATCGAATAGCTTGTTGAGTGGGCGCTCGCGCGGCAGCGGTTCAGATTCATGGGTAATGAAATCGTCCCACGCCAAATCCCGGTTCTCGATCTCCTTCCATGGCGCGTGGCCCAGCCGATCAAAGAGCGCCGTCTCATAGTCGAATACGCCATGAAACACCTTGCCGGCGCCGAGGGTGCGATATCCGGCGATGCGAAGGCGCTCCATCAAAGTCTGAGGTCTGTCGTCGTTTTCCCAGAACGGCTCATTGACGTAGACGCCGAGGCTAGAGGGCAGTCGCCCGGTGAACATCCCCATCCGGCTCGCATTGCAATAAGGCGCGCTGCAATAAGCATTAGCGAACAGAACGCCCCGACGCGCGAGCGCATCGATATTGGGCGTCTTCGCATCAGGGTGGCGTCCGAGCGCGCCGATCCACGAATTGAGGTCGTCCAAGACGATAAAAAGAATATTCGGCTTCGACACGCGGCTTGCCCCGTCCCCGGCAAACTGATCCTATGCCCTGGGAGGGCGGCGAATGCACCTCAATTTCTTCATCGCCGGCGTTCAGAAGAGCGGCACCACCGCGCTTGATGCAATGCTGCGCCGCCATCCGGCGATCGAAATGGCGGCGCAAAAGGAGCCGCACTTTTTCGACAATGACACGCTGGATTGGGGCAAGCCGGATTACGGCGTTTTGCATGGCTTCTACGACAGGACAGGCGCCGATCGCCTCCGCGGCGAAGCGACGCCGATCTACACTTATTGGCCGCAATCGCTAGAGCGCCTCAAAGCCTACAATCCCGCTGCCAAATTGATCGTCGGCCTAAGGCATCCCGCCTTTCGCGCATTCTCGCACTGGCGGATGGAGACGAGCCGGTCAGCCGAAGAGCTTTCGTTTTCCGACGCCATTCGCGAAGGCCGCCAACGGGTCCGCGAGGCGCCGGGCGGCGTGCACCGTGTCTATTCTTATGTCGAGCGCGGGTTCTACTCAGCGCAGGTGCATCGCCTTCTGTCGCTCTTTCCGCGCGAGCAGATCTGGTTTTTCCGCACAGACGAATTCTGGCGTGCGCCTAAGGAGACGCTTGACGCTGTTCTTGTGTTTCTGGGCGCAGAGGCGGCCCCGCTTATATCGGGCGCTGAATACATCGTGCCGGTGCAATCGCGCCCCGATCTGGAGTTTGCGGGCGCGGATCGCCGATATCTGCTTGATCTCTTTTGCCGCGACATCGAGAGAACCGCAGAAGCGACCGGGCTCGAACTCACCGACTGGCTAGCTTCTGATTATTTTGAACCGATGTCTCCAGCCTAAATCTAAGACCCAACAATTGCGAAGCGGGAGCCCGCATCTGGCCAGCCATCGCTTTTGCAGCGGCTATGAGCGCGATAGCTTTCACCCGACTGACCGATTTGGAGGTCCCCGAGGAATAGTCCGAATGCACCGTCCGCGAAAGCGATCGAAGCCCGAAGGGCCGAGACGCGCGCCGCGCGGGCTCGGTTCACGAGAGCGCGCCCGCGCGCGAAGCGCGCGGTTCGCCCGAAATTCAATCTTGGAGAAGCTTGGTTCGCTCCTGCCTCCACGGCCGATCCTGAAGCCGACCTGATCGCCTCTGAACAGGCCTCGGCTGCTGAAGCCGCGCTCGCCGCTCTGGAGCCGCATCTTCGCGAAGCACTGCTGTTGCACATTATCGAGGGGCTCACCCAGCCCGAGGCCGCCCAGCGCCTTGGCGTCTCGCGCCGCACCCTGCAGCGCTACATCGAGACAGCTTTGGCTGAGATGGCGCTCGCCCTCGCCGAACCCGACACTTAAGCTCAGACAAACAATGCCTACCCGGCAAACCCTGACACGAGCCGAGCGCGAAGCCAGCGGCTGGATCGTCCGCATCAAGGCGCACGATGCGAGCGAGGCTGACCGCCGTGATTTCCGAGCCTGGCTCGAAGCCGATCCGGACAATCCAAAAGCCTACGCCAAGCTTGAGCGCACCTGGGGCGCGGTTGAGTCACTGCGGCACCTGAAGGGCCGCGCCGCCGCCAACGACCGCACATCGACGCCGCGCCCAAGTTGGACCCTGCCTGCCGCCGCCATCGCCGCGTGCGCGCTGCTGGCGATCGGCGCGGGTCTCTGGTTCACTCGGGCGCCATCCCCTTTCGCGCCTTCGGAACACTACGCCACAGCGCCTGCCGAAGTGCGCACTATTATTCTGGCTGACGGCTCGACCATTACGCTAGGCGGCGCCGGCGAAGCGTCCATTACACTCACTGACCAAGAACGCCGTGTCGACCTCACCCGCGGCTATGCCCTCTTCGATGTCACGCACGACGCCCAACGCCCATTCGTAGTACACACGCCTTACGGCGACATTCGCGTGCTCGGCACGAGCTTTGTCATTCGCGTCACTGACGCCAAGGTGCGCACCACAGTGCTTCGCGGCAGCGTCAGCGGCGCCCCAGCCAGAACTGGCTTGCTTTCGCTTCTAGGCTCAGGCGAGCCCGTCACCGCCGCCGCCAACGAAGAGATCCTGCTGGGCGATGAGGGCGCACGGGTCGTCACCATCGCGGCCGAAGTCATTCCCCGCCGGTTGGCGTGGCAAGAGCACATGCTGGCGTTCGACGGCGAGACCCTGAACGAAGCGATCGCGGAAGTCTCGCGCCAAACGGGCTGGCAATTCGAGCTTGCAGATCCTGCGCTCGGCGAAATGCGCATCGGTGGTTATGTGCACGCCGATCCGGAAGCCTTTATCGAACTCCTGTCCTCGAGTCTAAATATCGAGAGCCGGCGCGAAGGGGAACGGCGAGTTGTCCTTCGACGAAGCCGCGCGCCGTAGGAACCGCTACATGTCGAGCGGGGCGCAGAGCCCGCGGTCCTCGGGTGCGCAATGGCGAGCCCAGCCAGCGGACATGGCGCGCGCACAACTCATTTGCTCTTGCTGCAACCTTACCGCTAGATATTGCCCATCGGCAATCTGCCGAATTGCTGCGGGTTAGACAGTGACGTCCATAGTATTTGTTTCCGAGGCCCCCTCCGATCGAAAGTTTCGGGCTCTATATGCGCTTTTAGAGGGTGCGCTCGCCCCACTCGAAGGGTTTGGCATCGAAGCATTGGATCTCGATACGCACGAGTATCAGCCAAAGTACGATAAGGTGACTGCGGCGGGCAGTTGTGTCGTCTACTGGTTCGAACCCTCGCCCGGGGAGGTCATTGAAAAGCTTGCACTGGATACGATGAATTCACGGGCAGCCTACCTCGCGGTGCAAACGACTGCGCGGCGCGTTACCGATACGCATAATCGCATTCAGACCCGGGAGATCATCAATCTCTCCGCTTGGGACCAGAACGATCGTCAGCAACAATCTCTGCAGAAACTGATCAGCGAAATCGAGAATGCGATAGCTGGCCTCAAAGGCCTCGACAAATGGATCGAGGTTTACGACCAAAGACTTGAGGACAAGCGGCAGTTTCTCGCGAGGGCAGCTCCGGGCGAGATTTCGCACGCATTCTATAAGGCGGTCTACGATGAAGACGTGGCGGCAGCTAAAGCGTCCTTCGCAAGAGCCCTTGGTGAATTTGAGACGGAGGGCGAAAGAGCGGTGCGCGGCGCCGAGGATGCGCTGAGATCTTGGGAAGCCGCCGCGCTTGCGGATTGCAACGCGGCGCGAGAGTGGCGCAGGCCTCCCGTTGCTGAAGCCTTCTCCATCGCGTACAGCGCTGCACAAGAGCGCGCGCGCGCCGAAGGGGACCTCAAAAACGAAAAGCGCAATGTCTGGATTTCGGCTGCGCTAACGGCCTCGGTTTGCATTGTAGCGGCGCTTGTTGGCCTTGGCTTAGTGAATCATTTTAGCGGCCAAAGAATCGAGGAACTCACTCGCAGAAATGATCGAATGCAGTCGGAACTCGCGACGCGCCAGCAAGCGGAATCTCGCGAAGGTGCGGAAGTAGTGACATCGCTATTGGGCTGCTGGGCGATCGCCGATCGCCGCTACAGACATGAATGCGCCCAAGCCATCGAGATCTCGCAGGATGATGATGAGATCGTAGTTCGGTGCAATTATGAGCAGGCGCGCACTCCGCTGAGCTACACCGTCACGGATCGTTCCGTCAGGCTAGCTGATCAGCAGGTGTTCTACAGGACAGGCGAAACCTTATGGGCACTGGGTGGACGCAATCGGAGTAACGCAGCTCCTTTTCAGCGCATCGGAAACGTGGGCTCGCCTGCCTGTGCGATTCCAAGCCGGTGACACGACTGTGGGTCATAATGTCTACGATTGCCGGGGCCATTGTACTCCTAGGCGGCGTGGTGACGTTCCTCACAGGCGCCGCTAGTCTTCCGGATCTCGTGGCTATGTTCGATACCAGCGAGCGGCCGCAAATTCTTTCCGAGCGCGCAGATCAAGCGCACGACATTCACGCGCTAGACGCGCGTCAGCGCCTAGCCAACGGCTTTGATTGTCGTGCAATCGGCGTTGTCGAGACGCACATCGTTTGCTTAGAGGTAAATGCTAGTCCGCGCTCGCGCGCCATGTCGTTGTTCACATTTGAAGGTGAACTGAAGGACCTCCAGCTGAGCGGCCACGTGATCGTCGCACATGGCGAGGACAGAGAGGGACAGGACGCATGGATCGCTCTCTACGACTTGCAGCAGGAAGGCTTGCGCTCGATTGCACTCGAGGGTGACCAATGTCGCGAAGGCAAAGTAGGCTACGTTCGTCTGATTGATCTTGTGCTTGCACGCGTGGAGGCTGAATCCACTTTCGAGCTGAAATCCGTCATTGTCTCAAACTGCTATTATCTCGTCGTCAATGGAGACGATGCAGTTGCGATCGGCCGAGGGGCGGAAGTTGACGGCGAGCACCGTCTCATCGGTCCTGAAGGCGCACTCGACATCACCCTCGTTCTAAACGATCGGCTACGCCTGGTTCGCGTCACCAGATGACCGCACTCCGTTATCGCCAAGGAGAAGCCCGCGTCAGGGATCGAAGCCCAAGAGCCGAGACGCTCAACGAGCGGCTCGGTGCGCAGCACGAGAGCCCGGCGCGCGCAAGCGCGCGACGCCCTGCTATCTCCCTTCTGGCACGGCAAGGTGCACGCATTCGGCGGCGAGACGCTCAACGACGCCTAGTTCACCTTTGTGCCATTTCCTTTCGCGCCTTCCGAACATTACGTCACCGCCCCTGCTGAAGTACGCACTATCACTCTTGGCGACGGCTCCACCATTACGCTAAGCGGCGCCGGCGAAGCGTGCATCGCAATCAGCGACCGCGAACGCCACGTCGAACTCCCCCGCCACCTGAGGAAGGCACAAGCGATGAGCGACGCACATAGCGGATCTTGCCTCTGCGGCGAGGTCCGGTTCGAAGTTCGCGGAGATTTCGAACATTTTTTCCTGTGTCACTGCGCACGCTGCCGGAAGGGCACCGGGTCAGCGCATGCGGCCAACCTGTTTTCATCAAGCGCGAGGATCAAATGGTTGTCTGGCGAGGCAAACGTGCGGACATTCCGGGTTCCTGGCACACGGCATGAAAGATGTTTCTGTCCGAGCTGCGGCGCAGCCGTCCCGAGCATTCAAATGAACGGCGGTCTGCTCGTCGTGCCGGCCGGGAGCTTGGACAGCGAGGTTGAGATGCGGCCCGACGCTCACATCTGTGTCGCCAGCAGCGCGAGTTGGGATCGCCGGTTGGAGGACATTCCCAGAATTGACGCCCTCCCTAGCTGAAGCTCGCAGCGTCCCTCTCGGGCGGACAAAACGAGCGCCTCTTGTCGCGTCAGGGATCGAAGCCCGAAGGGCCGAGACGCGTTAGCGGCTCGGTGCGAAGCACGAGAGCCCGGGCGCGAAGCGCGCGACGCCCGGAGTCTCCTCCCCTTGCTTGCCCGACAACATGCCGGCGTTATCTTCGCAACAGGTCGATCCTGGCGAATAGCGGGCGCTACGACGAGATCGCCGGCGCCTTGCGCACATAGTCCTCGGCCGGTCGCCGCCCCCAGCATAAAGTCCGCGACGTCGGCCCTTGAGGTCGACGTCCCGTGCGGGGGCAGATCCGTGAGCGCGATGCGATAGCGGCGGGTCAAAGGCCCGTTGCGGCGCGCTCACGAACCGCGAAAGCACAGATTTGAGCTCAACGAGACGCGCATCAAGATGGCCTCTCGTTTGTAATTCGGGGAGACATCCGGTCGTTCGGGAGCTTTATGCCGGGGCGCCGGCCGCAGAGATTATTGCTTTCGCCGAATTGATGAACGAGCTCAAATTGCAGCATGGCGAAATGTTCGGCGACTCGATCAACGCCGCTATCGTCACCAATGTGAAGGCGGCCGATCTCAAGGGCCAGAGAGTAGCCGTGCGTGGGCTGTCGCGCGTGATCGGCCTGCAGCCCTTGACCATACGGCGGCGCATCGCCGCCCTGGTTGAGCAAGGTTGGCTTGCGAAACAGGCGTTCACTTTCCGGAGGCCGCGCGTGAACGTGGCGCTCCCAAGGCCCGAGAGGCGATGCTGCGCTTCGCCAAGGCACTAACCAAGCTCGGTGGGGCGATTATCGCCCGCCTGGCTGATGCGCATCTGGGATTTCTGCGCCTACACGCCGATCGCAGAAAGGATAAACCTCATGATCGGCGTCATCGTCTCCTTCACCTTATCGAACGGCTTCAACGCCCCCGCCCTTCCGCGCGATCGCGCAAAACGCTCGGCGCTGTCTGCTTTGCCTCCGTCGAGGAGGGCGAGCGTATCGGCGTAAATTCTTCCGCGCTTGGCGGTCGCAAAGCTTGGACCCCAGAATAGCGCGAGCACGCTCTGCCGCAGCAGCTTTGCGCTCTTTACTCGAATTCGTCCGGCCCTTGGCCTCGCGGTCCACGCGCTCGTCGCCAGGAATCGCGCCCGCGATGCTAGTCGTAGAAATACAAGTCTCTTATCGCTCCGTCCGGGCCGGAGAACCACACCTCCATAGTGTCGGAAAAGCGGGACAGCGCCGTCAGCCCGCCGCGCACGGAAGCGCGTCCCGCCGGCGCCAGTTCGAACGTCATCCAAGTGCTGCCTTCGTACCAATGGGCGTCCCGCACCGCGCCGTTTGGCGCGATCCACCACACCTCCATGGTGTCCTGCCGACGAGAAACTGCGGCGATCGGCGTCTCGGCGTGGGCCGAGCCGGGGCCGGCGATGCGATGGCGGCGCCAGTTGCTGCCCTGATACCAGTAGGCGCCTTCGATCGAACCCTGCGGACCCACCCACCAGACTTCCATGGTGTCGCGCTGACGCGACACGGCGGCGAGGCGCGAACCGGCGGCGGCGCTGCCGTCGGGCGCGATCTGATGACGCCGCCACGCGCTCCCTTCATACCAATACGCGCCTTCGATGGAGCCACGCGGTCCGATCCACCAGATTTCCATGGTGTTCGGCATGCGCGAGAGCGCAACGACGCCGCCCGTAAGAGCCGCCGAGCCCTCCGGCGCGATCTGCTGGCGCGTCCAACGATTGCCCTCATACCAATAGGCCCCTTCGATGGAGCCGCGCGGACCGATCCACCACGTCTCCAGCGAATTGGGAATTCTGGACAACGCGGCGATGGCCCCGTTGGTCGCTGCCGCGCCATTGGGCGCAATCTGCTGCCGCGCCCACGTCCCGCCCTCGTACCAGAAGGCGTTCTCGATCGAGCCAGCTTGGCCGATCCACCAGATCTCCATCGTGTTCTGCGCGCGGGAAACAGCGGCAACGCCGCCGGTCAGCGAGGCCGAGTTGTCGGGCGCAATCTGCTGGCGTCGCCAATTGGCGCCCTCATACCAATAGGCGCCTTCGAGAGATCCGCGCGGCCCGATCCACCACGTCTCCATCGTGTCGCGCCGGCGCGAAGCCGCATCGAACTCAGCTGTAGGCGCGGCAACGCCGGCGTCGGCAAGTTGGAAGTCGCCCCAGCGCGGCGGCAAATCGCGGATGGCTTCAAGGATCTCATTTCTCAATGTCACGATGGGCGCGCTGTTGCAGCTGCTTATCCCCGTGGCCCATCGCCAGCCGCCGGCATCGTTCGCATACCCGGTGGCGACACATGTCGACTGTACCGACACGATGCCAAGATGGCTTCCGTTGCCCAGAACCGCATAGTCGGGCCCGCCGCTGTCGCCGCCATGGCCGACATGGCCCTGCGCGTTTGCAGGAATGGTGATGATGGAATTGTTCGACACGCTGGCTTCGCCGGTGAGGGTCCGGTAGCGGCCGTCCGCCACGCCCGGCATGGCCGTGGGCCCGGACCCGGTCGCGAACTGGTGAAAGCCGCGGCCGTACTTGGCCAGCATCAGGTCCGGATGGCTCGGGTCATAAGGATGCTGATACAGCAGCTGGATCGCCGTGTAATCCATCTGATCGGCGAGCTGAATGAGCGCCACGTCGAGTCCGCGGCCGCCGTAACGGACGTAGCGAACTGCCTGACCAACCCTGGCCGTCCACGCCGCCCTGATCTGCACGCGCGAGGGCGGAATTTCGGTTGGCCGGGCGCCCGGCGTGGCGGGAGGATCTTCCAGACAATGATCGGCCGTGAGCACCCAATAGCGATTGATCAGCGCGCCGCTGCAGCCGGTTGAGATGCTCACCAGGCCGAGTTCGCGCTGCCTCGCCACATCGACCACTTGATCCGAGACCTGCGCTTGTCGGACCGTTCCAGTCGGTCCTTCTTGCGCGGATACAGGCGCCATCGGCGCTCCGATCAAGAGCGCGCACAGCGCTGCCGCCGTCAGAATAGGGCGTGGGAACGCGACAGGCATCAGGGTTCTCCGACTCGAACGGCGCTCACCGCGCTTCGAAATTAGGGGACAAGCGGTTTTCTTCGCGCACTTGGTCGCGGCGCGCCGGCGTGACGCAGACGAGGTCGCCGTCGAAAGCTTCGCGCCAGACATAGCCCGACACGCAGCTCGCCGGGCCGTAGGCGCCGTTCGGATCGATCCGCGAAGGCGCCGCCGCGTTCTCGGCGCGCGCGAGATCGCGCGCTTGCGGCGTCACGCAAACGAAGTCGGGGATGCGCGCCTCGCGCCAGACATAACCTTGACGGCAGTGACTGGGACGCTGCGGCGCGACCGGCAGATTGGAGCCGGTGTCGGCGCGCGAGGGCCCTTGCAGGATCACAGACGGAACGGGCGGATTTGCACCGGCCGAGACCGGCGGCTGTTGCGGCGTGATCGGCGCCATAGGCGCCATCACGATGATCGGCGCACGGACGACCGGACGCGGCGCGCAGATGAGACCGATGCGGTCGACGTAGGCGCCCGACGCGCCGTAAATGCCGACGGCGAAATCGCCGTCGTGGCATTGCAGTCTTCCGCTCAAGTCGTGGCGCACGTAGAACGAAGTCCCCAGGCCGTCTTCTCGCGCGCTGCGATCGGCAAGCGTGGTGCCGAAATAGTTCAGCACTCCGGGATTGGTGTCCTCCAGGTTCACAACCGAAGTGCAGTACGGAAGCAGCATCGCCACATTCCGATGTCCCGTCGGCACAATCTCGATCAGCATCGCAGTCAGCGCCGAGGTCTGGTTGCAGGCGATTTCGTCGATACTGCCGCCGGCGCCGCCCTGCATCGGTCCCACCCCTGGCGGCAGGAACGCCTGACGCCCCACGTCCCAGTTGGCGCACAGCGGCGCGATCGCATCGACCCAGTCGCCGGCCCGCACCCTGAAGCCGACGAGATAGTCGCCGGCGGCGCAGCGCAGAGAGAAATTTCCGCCGCCCGGCCCGCCGATGGGGTCGGACCGGTAGTCTTGGGCGGAGGCTTGCAGGGTGAGCGTGGAAAGCCCAGCAGCGAGGCAAACCGCCAGTAGCGATCGCAAAACGTTTCGTTTGGCCAGCGACCGTTTCCGGCTCGTCCGAACGAACGTCGCTGTTGATGCGGCGCGCAGCATCGTGTTCTCCTCTCGACCGGACCCTCGCAGGACGCATCGATGCTCGACCCGCCGCTTCATCGCTGGACCTTCGGCCGCCGAACGCCGGACTTCTCTTTGACTTCGCGCTGACGCGGTATGGCGGGGCAGGCGCAACCTCTTGATCTTGCTAGCGAGCCCGACTTTCAGCTGGGGCCGCTGACGGTCAGTCCCTCGACCTGCCGCGTGCGGGAGGGTGAGCGCGAGGAGCGACTCGAAGCGCGGGTGATGGCGGTGCTGGTGACGCTGGCGCGGGCGGCGCCGGCGATCGTGACGCGAGAGGAATTGGCCGATCGCTGTTGGGGCGGGCGCATCGTCAGCGATGACGCGATCGCCCGGGCGATCGCCAAGCTGCGAGGCCTGGCGCGCCGCTGGACGCCGCCCGCCTTCAACGTCGAGACGGTCACCAAGATCGGCTTCAGGATCACGCCCGGCGGCCCCGACGCAAACGCGCCGCCGCCGGAGGCGATAGGTCGGCCGTGGCCTGACCGGCGCTGGCGCCAACCGGCGCTTGGGGCCGCCGGGCTGGTTCTTGTCGCCGCGGTCTTCGCCTTCGCGCTGCAGGCCCGCCCTGCCCCGCCAGCGCAAGTGACGATCGCCCCGTTCGAGCAGCGCGACGCAGGACTGGAGCGTTTAACCGCGCTCACCCATGATGCGCTGATGGCCATCGCCACAGGGACCGGGGTGGCCGCCTTTGACGCGGACGCGGATCGCGCTGGGCGGGCTGAGTTCAGGCTCGAAGGCGCAGTGCACCGCGACGGCGAGCGTGCGGCGCTGACCCTGCGGCTAAAACACCATCCGTCTCGGCTGGCGCTGTGGTCGCGGGTGTTTACCGGCGATCGCGACGGCGAATCTGCGCTTGCCGATCGCGCCGCCACCCAAGCCATGGAAGTGTTGCGCTGCGTGCTCGCCGAACGAGGGCGTGAGCGCAGAACCGTGACGCCCGACGTATTGGGCCGCTATTTCAGCGTCTGCGATGCGGCCGCGATCGGCGATCCGGAACGGATGATAGAGGCGGCGCGGGCGCTGGTCGGCGCCGCACCCGACAACGCAACCGCGCACGCCCTGCTCGCGACTGGGTTGGGCGCCGCGGCGCTGATGATCCGCACGCCTCAGGAGAAGGCGACGCTGCGGCGCGAGGCCAGACAAGCGGCGCGAACGGCGCTTTCGATCGACGGCCTGCAGCCGCGCGCTTATTTGGCGCTGGCGCTGGTTGCCGAAGGCGAGCGGGATTGGATCGCACAAGAGCGCCTGCTGTTGCGGACGATCGAACTGGATCCCGGTTCGCCGGACGCGCGCGGCGCTTATATCCACTTCCTGCGGGAAGTCGGACGTTGGCGCGAAGCGCTTGCGCTTGCCGAAACCTTGCATGACGGAGAGTACGCGCCCGCGGACTCGCTGCCCTTGCTGGCGCTGCTGCAAGCTTCGCAAGGCGACGTGACGCGCGCCTATGGAACGGTCGACCGGTACGAAAGCCGTTACCCCGCCAGCGCGCCGCAGCTGCGCTGGACCATCCTTGTGTGGTGGGACGAGCCGGCGCGTGCGCGCCGTCTGCAGGCGCAATGGGGCGCAGGCTTGGCGCCCGGCGCGCTCGATTGCTTCGATGTCTTCTTCGCGCGCTTGCCGGCCCGTCAGCGCGAGCCGTCGCTGCCCGCTTCGTGCGATCACGTGGCCGAAGAATGGCGCGCACGGATGCTGGCGCGGCAAGGCGCGGCCGACGCTGCGTTACGGATCTTCGAGTCGCCGGAGAGAATCCAGGCGCGCAGCACCATCGCGCTCTTCTATGCCGAGATGCGGGCGGTGCGCGCCGATCCGCGCTTCACCGATCTAGCGACGCGGAACGGATTGTTGCGGTACTGGCGTGAGTCAGGCCACGCGCCGGATTTCTGTCAGCGCGAAACGGCGCCGGTTTGCGCAACATTGACGGATGGATCAGCGAACTAGTGTTTGGCGCGCTAAGTCCAAGTGGGGCGAAGCGGTGAAAGCGATCGTCGTGTCGCGCCCGGATACGACGCCCGACGCCGCCGACATCATCGCCTTCGCGCATTCGCGGATCGCGCATTGCAAGGCGCCGAAGAGCGCGGACTTCCTCGACCGCCCGCTGCCGCGGAATGCGTCCGAGAAGATTTTGCGGCGGGAGTTGCGGGAGTCGTACTGGACGGGGCGGGAGCGGAGGGTGAATTAGTGGAGGGGAGGAGCGGCTGACACATCCCAATATTCATGCCGCAAAACGAGCGAGCGGAGCAGCTTCTATTTCGACAGCTCCGCAAGCTCCGGGCGGAAACCGTCGCCCTAGAGCGGCGGAAACAAGAGCAGGAGCGTCTCCGCTTCATTGGGGAGATCGTGCGCGCACGTAGAATGCGAGGCTGGGAAGCGCGGCGGCGCTGGCGGTTTTGAGAGTGGTCGCGAGCCTTAAACATCCCAATTGCCAAGACTCGAACATCACAGCGCGTCTTGATGGGCCTGTGCGAGCTGATAGGCGTCCCACGTCTGCTTCATCACAGGGCCAAGCCTCAGGCGCGCACCTTCAATGGCTTGCTTGGTGTGATTAAGCTTCAATGGCCCTTGCTGCATTAACCGCACGAGATGCACACGGCGGTTATTCAGTTCGTTATCAATCCGAGCGATTTCTCTTGGGTCGACCGGCGCGTTCGCATTGAAGCGGAAGTTTGCTTCATGCTTGCGCCGCCATTCCACCAACGCTGAACACAGAGCTGGCCCGAAACCATGAATGTGGATGATCTTATAATAATCGACATCAGCCGCGGTCTCGATGCCGAATGACGCTAAGGTGACAGCGCGACTGGGACCGATGCCAGAAATCTTAGCTTTCTTGATCGTGAAACGGTCGAGGTAGAGCTGCTTTTGGTGAGCCTCTCGATCGCGCTGCAATTTAGCCATCGCTTGTGCGCGCTTTGCTGGCAGGCCCATCAGCTCGTTGCGCGCTGACAAGAGTTCAGCCTTCAAAGTCACAAATGCTTCGAGCGCGGCTTCGCGACGCCAGCGCGCTTCGAGTTGCTGCCACATCGAACGCGCCTGATCGACTGCAACGCGTGCGGCCCTCACCTTCGCTTCCGGCGGCTTGGGCCATATGAGCCAGCAGGCGCCCAAACCTAAGATGCCGAGAAATACTCCGCCGCTCGATGCCGTACACCCGACAACGCCGATGGCCGCGAAGGTGAGCCCGAGCACGATACGCATGTATTTTGGCGCTGACGTCGGAGCGCCCGGAGGACGGATCCAAGGCTGAGCTGAGGGCAACGGCGGATCGGAGCTCGGCGGCGTGATTTGATCGATGGTGCGCCATAGTGCCGCCAAATCGACGGCCTGCTGTCCGGGCGCAGCAACCAGGCGCTGACCGAACATGCGGATCCCGCTCTGCTTTTCGACCTCACACCAGGGGCAAGCTCTGTTGTTATTTGGATAGTGATGCGCCGCAACAGCAGAGCATTGCTGGAGCGATGCCTCCAACACTTTCAACGGCGAAATCCAGTCAGCGGCGGTCGGACGTTGACCGCCCCGACCGAACGCACGCTCGAAGAGCAAAACGATTTCGGGTGGAAACGCAGAGAGTGAAACAGTCGCAGGAGGCTGTTTCATGCCGATCGGCGTGGCGCCCGCGCCATAGGCGAAGCGATATTCCCGGATGGCGCGCTCGATCGGCATATCGCCAGGGCCGTTCCATACGCCAGAAAATGGATGCCGCCCCATAAAGAGCAGATGGAAGAGAACGACGGCGAGACCGAAGAGATCGTGGTTGGGCGTCCTCTCTAGGTTCGTAAACGTTGGCGCACCTTGGAGCTCAGGCGGCGTGAATAGGCCTTGCCCGACATCGCAAGTGAGCGTTTGCCCAGCAGCTTTGACCTGAAAGGAGTCACAATCGATCAGCGCGACACGGGCGTCTTTGGCCACGAGCAAGTGCGCGTGGTTGACGTCGCCGATCACATAGCCGGCGGCATGCACCTGTGCGAAGGCCCGCGCCACATTGCTAGCGACGTGTGTGATGAAGCGAAAGTCCGCCTCAGGGAACGAGTTGGCGCGGCTTTTTGGACTATACAGCTCGTGCACATCTTCATGTCCGCCAAGACGCGGCATGACAAAGCCTTTGACCTTGCCGCCCTCGTTCACAATGTCTAGCGGCCAAGCCGCGATTTTAGCCAAGCCATCAGCAGGCGTTGCCGTCATCGCGCGGAGCTTGGCGATCTTCCTCTCGGTCGGCGCCTTCAGATAGACCTTGGCGACGCGATCGTTGACGCCGGCAATCGAATAGACCACGCCTTCGCCGCCGCGCGCGATCTCCGGCCCCAGCCGTAGGGCCTCGCCCGTCTTTCCATAGACCAGACTCATGTGCTTTCGCGCCGCGATGCGATGACAAGCGAGAGATCATCGTCTGCACGATCTGCGACCCGGGGCGACGCCAGGAATTCCGTAAGCGTAGTTGAGAGCCGCAGGTCCTCGCCTTGAGATCGGGACTTTCGCAGTGGCGCAAGGAGCCCTTCGAAAAAACTGTCATGCGCAGCGCGTTCGGCGAAGTTGAGCGCCAAGCCTTCAAGTCCGTCACTCATCACGGCGACTTCGAGGACATCGGGCCCGAGCGGCGCAATTTCCCAGACGGTTTCGACCTCGGGCTCGGTCAAGAACCGCGTCGTGTTGGCGTACTCGCCCTTTTGCGGCCAGGTCACCCAGGTCCAGCCGTCGTCATCGTTACGTCGAACGGCAATGACGCCATCGCCAAGCTGAAGCGCCGCTCCAGAAGTCGCATCCGCGACCGCTATGAGCAAGGTGGATGCGTAGCTTCGAAGCGGCTGTCCCTCTCGTTCAGCTTCCGCTTCGACCGCCGCACGCGCCACTACGGCAGCCGCCGCGATCTCTACTGCCCAATCACAGCCATGGCCGGCGCGAGGTGCAAGATACGCAATCACTGCACTCACCGCGGCTTCGGCGCCCTCCCCACCGAACTCGGCGCTACCTGCGCCGTCCGCGATAGCAACAATCAGCGTATCCTCCGACAGCGTTGCCATCGCGCGATCTTGGCATGGATCGCCGCGCTTCAGATGCGAAACGCCTGTCGTCAGCCCGACGGCAAAGCGCCACATATACTTACGTGGTTGCCCACCCGTCCGGCGCTGTCGGATTCTCGAGCGGCACTTCTTCACCCACTTGCGAGCGCGAGACCGCGCCCAGCGAATTGGAGAGCCACACAAAGAGTTCGCGAAACGCCAACCCCTTTAGGAGAAGTGGCGTGCGCACCGCGATTTCCTTCAAGCGTTCGGTGTTCGCGCCTTCGACTGCAACGGCGTAAAAGCTAAAGTGCTTAGACTTCTCCCCGGTGCGAATGGCCTCGGATGCAGCCACGACATTGTCGGTTGGATCGCCATCGGTGATCAGGAAAATCCAGGGCCGGTAATAGCCGATACCGCCGGCGCGGTAGGCATTCTTGCGTTCGTCAAGGAGTGCGATCGCAGTTTGGATCGCTTCGCCCATCGGCGTGTCGCCTGTTGGCGCGAGTTCGGAGATGAGCATCTGATCCGGGGTCACAAAGGGCTGGCGCACATCCACCGGACCGAAGGTAACGATCGCCACTTCGACCCGCTTCGCAGCCATGCTGTCGCCTGTCAGCTCTTCTGCGAAGGCGCGCAGGCCTTGATTTAGGTGAGCAATCTTCGCCCCGCTCATCGAAACCGAGGTGTCGAGCAGGAGCACGCATGGGCAGCGGGGTTCTGGGTTGTCGGCGAACTCTACGCCGGCGAACGGCACCTGGTCAAAATCGCTCATGTCTTTGCCCCTTGTATCCGATGCACGCTGGACGCGGCTTAAATGCATCTTACGATTGCACGCAAGTGAAGTTGAGTCCTTCCGGAGTTGGACAATGAAGTTTGGCATACGCAAGCCCAGCCTTCGGAAAAGTTTCGCAGCGCGAACGTCCCTAAAGCGAGCGGCGCAGAATAGCCTGGGGCTGAAGGCGCCCCGGGGCTGGGGCTGGCTCACCAACCCGAAACGCGCCGCCTACAACCGGGTGTACAATCGTACCTCCGTCAGCATCTGGACGCTCTTGAGACGTTTGCTGAAGTAGCAGCGCGGGGACGAATACGATGGAATGGATACTCGGACTACTCGTAGCGGTCGGGGTCATCGCTTTCGCGATGAACGCGATGCGCCGCGACGCGCTTAAAAAAGTACGGTGACAAAGATCTCGTCGACCGCCTGATGCGCCGCATGATCTGGGAAGGCCAGACCGCGGAGCAACTCGTAGATTCGATTGGACGCCCAGTTCAGATCGACGAGAAAGTTATGAAGGCAAAGACCAGGGAGACCTGGAAGTACCATCAGCGATCAAGAACACGGTTCGGACTACGTGTGACCGTTGACGACGGCGTGGTCGTTGGATGGGATAAGAAGGCCTAGTTCTGCATGATCCCAGAAGCCGACATTGCGGGGCCCGACCACAAAGCGGACGTTTGCCTGTCGCTGCGCTACTCTTCACGATCTCACGCTCGCTAGAAGCAAATTCAATAGAGCACCTGCAGGCTCAGTATCCTGAACGTCCACACGAAGCGATGCACGTCGCAACGACACTGGCTCTCCATCCGGCGGCGCAATCTGAGGCGCGGACTCGGACTTTCAGAGGTCGAAGCGGGCGACGTCAAGTCCTATATGTGGGCGATGGCTGTCCACTCCTCCCTCTCCGCCCCCAAGGTAAAGCTCGATACGCTCAAACCGAAGGAAACGATGGGGCCGTACGAATTGTGCTGGTGCCGCTCAGGCAAGAAGTACAAGTGGTGCCACTACCGGCGCGAGGAGCAGAAGCCGGTCAACGTCTTCGAACTTGAAGCCAAATGGTCGCGGAGCTTCGCGACGGCGGGTACTGCCTATACCCAGATCCTGCCGCCGATCCTTGCAGCCCAGGGATCATCAAGGCGCACACCGTTCAAAAAAAGGGGGGCCTCGCCGCGATCGCGGAAGCCGGTCACGTCCTCACCGTGAAGGCGACGATGAAGGACATGATCGAAACACAGGGCAGGCCACAGCCGCGCGACATCGGTGTCAACCAGGCGTCTATCTTTCCTGGGTTCTGCAGCAAACATGACACCAGCCTCTTCAAAGCGATTGAGGGCAAGTCGCTGGCGCTGACCAAAGAGAACGCGTTCCTGCTTGCGTTCCGCGCCATCGCCTACGAGCGCTTCGCCAAGGAAGCGCAACTCAGAAGCACGGAGATCCAGCGCGAAAGCGACCGTGGTCATCCGTTCTGGAAACAAGCCATTGTTCAATCTCACCTCGCCACCTTCCGCGCCGGCATCGAGATTGGCATGCGTGACATCGACCGGTGGAACGGCTTGTTCGATGCCCGCTTCATCTCGGGCATGCGCGATGACTTCCACTTCGCGGCCTTCCGCTTCGATCAGGTCCTGCCGATTGTCGCATGCGCGGCCTTTCATCCGGAATTCGACATGGACGGAAAGCGTCTCCAGAAGCTCGGACGCGACGCCTCTGACTTCGAGCACATGTCGCTCACCGTGACGGTGTTCGCCGGTCAGACCATTGCCGTCTTCGGTTGGACTGGCGCAGACGACGGCGCGTCGCGCGCCCTCGCGGACTCATTCACGCGGGTCGATGACGTTCAAAAGGCCGATGCTCTGGTTCGGCTGTTGTTCGCGCAGACCGACAACCTCTTCCTGCGGCCAAGCTGGTGGCGAGCGCTGCCTGATTCCACAAAAAGGACCTTGAGCGCCATGGTGCTGAGTGGCACGACGCTGCAGCCACGTTCAGGCGCCCAACTCGCAAGCGGCCCGATCATTTTGTCAGGCGTCACGGTCGCGGAGGCCGCCTCGGGTTGATCGGTTCGGGCGGTGCCGGCACGAAGCGCGACCGTTGTCGCGCGACGGAGCGATTCGCCCTACACCGGTCAACATGGCCAAGCGCAAAGCACACGTGACGCGGACCCTGGGCCCGATTCACTTCGAAGATCTTGACCCTCATCGGTTCGAGGACCTGATCCGACAGCTCATCTACGATTTCCGCGACTGGCAGTCGCTTGAGTCGACTGGACGTCTCGGCAGCGATGGCGGTTTCGACGCTCGCGCCTATGAACGCGTCGTTGTCGTAGGCGACGCGCCTGAAGCAGAAGACGAGCAGCCTCATCCGATGGAGGGCAACCGGTGGATGATTCAGGCTAAGCGCGAGAAGGAATTAGGGCCGAGCGACATCCGATCGATCCTGAACGACGTCTCGGCGGACGATCCGCCCTATGGATACATACTGGCGGCCGCCGCCAACTTCTCGAAGGATTCGTTTGACCTTTTCCGCGAGACGCTCCGCGGCAAAGGTATCATGGAATTCTATCTGTGGGGCAAGGGCGAGCTCGAGGACATGCTCTACCTCCCGAAGAACGATCGCTTGCTGTTTACGTTCTTTGGCATCTCATTCGTAACGCGTAGACGCTCGCGAACGACCGAGATCCGCTCGTTCGTCACCGTCAAGAATAAGCTGCAAAAACTCTTCGGGGACAGCCCAGACTTCCACAAGGACGTTCTCATTCGCGACGTGAACGACGAGTTCTATCCCTACAAGGACAGGAGCCCGAACTTCAAAGAGCGCCCAGGGTGGCTCAGCCGCACCGCGTTCCAGACCCATCCCTTGGGTTTTCTGGTTCACAGTCATGAGCACTACGCCTACGTCGACCGAGACAAGAAAGAATGGGATTACGCGCCATCCGCGAGCCTTGTGTATCCGCATGATCTCACCGACGACGAACGCGCCTCCAAGCAAGAAGCCCTAGGAGCGCTCACGGAAGTCTGGGCTTATCTCCCGCGCGCGCAGCAAGCCAAGTTCGCAGTTGAAGGGTTCATCCGGTGGGACAGCATCCTTGTCGTCGACCCCGACGGTGACCGGACGCAGGACTGCCCTCACCTCTATGTTGAGTTCGATGCCGAGAGCGGACCGTACGACGGCTTTTGGAAACGTCTCAGCATCGGTCAGGAAGAGATCGAGCTGGATGACACGTGGCAGCGCATCTCCTTCTTCCCGAAAACGCAACCGAAGAAAAGCAAGGGATCGCAGACGCCGAAGACCAAGGTGACACTCGATCCCGAGACGCTGAAGAACCTCGAGAAATACAGCAAGGACGCGGATACGCTGTTCGCGCTGGATGAGCGCTACGACAAGTTGAAGGCCCGCCAAGTTATTGAAATCGTCGGCGGCAAAGAACCGCACTTCCTACGCGTGACGTACGCCACCAAGACGCCCTTCGCCGAGTACGTGAAGCACAATTCCTGGATCTGGAATGTGCGTCGCCTCGCATCACAGCAAGTCGGCCGAGACGTGACTGACGAGGACATTGTCACGGTTCTCGAAGTCGAGCGCGCCTACGCCCATCAATGGGCGTAAGCGATCGCGCCAGGTCAAGTATTGGGTAGAACCTAAATACCGGATAGGTTCCTGAGGCGCTCCGTCAGCTAGCAGCGATCGGCACATGCCCCACATCACACGGTCTATTGCATTCGAAGCGACACCGGGTCTGATCCAACTGCGTAAATCGGTTGGTGACGCCACGAGTTTCTGAACGGCATCGTAATTGCGCTGGAGACGCTCCGCCATGTCGAGCCGATCCGCCCCGCCGATCTGCAGCTGTCGTGGCAAAAATCGGACGATCCTGCGGACTGGGACCGCACGCGTGCTTTCTCAACGAGCGCACGCGACCGAGCGCGGTCCATCACTATAGGTCGGAATGCATCTGGGCACCGTCAGATAGGACGTCAGATCGGAATGTCTGGCATGCTTGACGCAATACTCTCAATGTCAGCTGTGACCAGATTTGGTATCGGCGTGAGTTTCGATTTCTGCCCCACAGCGCACTTCGAGCCCTGATTACAAATCAGGTGCTCACGTGTCGTTTCGAATGTCCGCTTGCTTGGCTTTCACCGGAGAGCTGAATGGCTCTTTCTGCCCCGATGCGGACCCGCCGCGTCAGGGATCGATGCCCGAAGGGCCGAGACGCAACAGCGGCTCGGTCGCGGAACGCGACGAGAGCCCTGCGCGCGTAGCGCGCGACGTCCTCCCACTTAAAACACCGTTGGGCTCATTGCATCGCCTCGCTGAGGTGAGGCAGACTTCAACGGCGTTGCACCGGAGGCAAAGTGACCCATTCGCGTTCAGACGCCGCGATCGCATTCATTGACCTCGCCGGCTTCAGCGCAGCGACGGAGGTCTACGGCGACGAGCGGGCGTTGCTGATGCTCCAGCTCTTCGAGGACATCGTCCACAAAGCCCTAGGCGACACCGCGCCGCTCAAGTGGATTGGCGACGAGGTCATGCTCGCCTTCGACGAGTGCCCGGCGTGCCTTAGCCTCTTGGGCGCGATCCTGACCCAATGCCGGGCCGAACGGCGGCTGCCGCTGACAAGAACCGGCGTTCACAGCGGATCGGTGTTGCGCCGCGACGGCGACGTTTTCGGCTCTACTGTCAACATCGCCGCCCGCCTGACGGCGCTTGCAAACCCAGGCGAGCTTCTCACGACCCAGTCGATAGCCGACGCCGCAATCGCTTCAGGCATTGCGGTAGAGGATCGCGGCGAACATCAGCTTCGCTCGGTATCAAATCCGCTCAGGGTCTTCTCTATCGCGGTGGCGCCCGCCGCCGACCCACGCTGGATCGACCCGGTTTGCAATATGCATGCGCCGCTGGAGGCATATCGGAAAGCTGACGGAGAGAAGTGGTTTTGCTCGCGGCGTTGTGCCGAGGCCTATCAACGAAATCCGGCGGCGTACGCATAGACGCCGCCACGCCGTCGCCCATTCTCGACCGAACCCTCAAAGAAAGGACCGCGCAAAAGTGAGGGTTTACTTGGGTTTTTTCGCCTTCTTAGGCGTCTTGGCCCCTTTTTGGCCCATTGTTTTCGTCGGCTTGACCCCTTGGCCCCTTTCTGACCCCTTTTCGCGGCGGACGGTTTCGGCGTCTCCCGTTTCGGCGCGGCGGGGTCCGGCCGCGACTTGGCTTTCTGATAGCCGGCGCCGCGTCCCAGATCGCCGCCGGTGCGCACCAGGATGCCTTTCTCGACCAGGTCTCCAAGATCGCGCGTCGCCGTGCGTTTCGAAGCGCCGGTCAGATCCTGATAGGCGGTGTTGTCGATTGCGCCCTTCGCTTTGACGGCGGCGAGCGCGGAAACCTGGCGCGCGTTGAGCGAAACGCTGGCGATGAAAGCGTCGGTCAGCCAATCGCGCCAGAGCGTGACCGTCCACTGGTCGCCGCGCTGCTCGAACGTCGGCTCCGGCAGACCTGCGGCCCTGCACTGGCGGATCATCTCCGTCGTGCCGGTGCCGGACTTTTCGATATAGCCCGACAAGAACAATGCCTCGGCCAGCAACGGGTTCTGCGGAATTGACGAATGCGGGCCTCTAAGCTGTTCTGGCGTCAGTCCGCGCGGAAGTTCGCCTGGATTGGACACCTCGACCCGGTCGGCGAACACTGTGACCTGCACCGCCGACGAGGACCGATAATTGCGGTGCGCGATCGCGTTGACGATCGCTTCGGCGATGGCGGCCTGAGGTATCTCGCAATGGTTTCGACCTGCGCGCCCGCGTCACGAACGCCCACTGACAAAGCGAGGCGATCCATCACGAAATTGAGCGCCGAGTCCGCCTGATCGAGAACCGAGCCGCCGAACATTTTATGCGATAGCGAAGGCCGCAACGCCTCCGTGCCGGCATAGTGCTGGCAGTTCACTTCCGCGCCCCGCGCCACGCACTTTGACGCGTCCGAAAAAGGCAGAACGGCCGCGTTCGTCAGCGCGTTCTCGCTGAAGAGGTCGAGCTGGGTCAGCGTATCCTTCTTGCCGCCGCGTGATCTCAACCGCAATTGCCGCTTGCTGGCGGCGAGCTTTGTGAATTCCTCGAGCCGGCCTGCGTCAATGAGATCGAGCGGCAATTGGTTTTGCGAGGCGTCAAAGGGCTTGGCCGCCAGGATGCCCTCGTCTTCGAGCACCTTGATCAAGCTGCGATAGAGTTCGGCGGTGAGATCGGCCGCGCCGACGAAACGACGCCGGGTCACCTGGCTTTCCACTTTGCGGATGAACCGCACCATCTTCGGGTGCCGGTAGTGGTCGGCGATGTTCTTGACGAAAGCGAGCCGGTGGCGCCGCCGCGCGACGGCGCGGTCGAACTCGCGCTCCGTGGCCGAGCCCCCCTCCGCGTCTTCATAGCCATAAGCGATGCCGAGCAGGGCGACGTAGACGTCGCACTCGCCGGCCTTGGTCAGAAAGATATCGGGCGCGCTTTTGCTCTGCGCCGGCTCGTCCTCAAACAGGAACACTTCAAACTGGCGGCGAAACAGAGCGTCGCCCTCGATATAGGCCTTGATCGCCCGCCGTTCTTCGACGAACTCGTCTTGAACGCTACCTATGAAAATCGTCAGCGGCAGCGGAATCGCCTCCCCTCCTCATCATACGCGAAACGATTGCGGGTTAGGAGATTGCCGCAAAATGCGGCATGAATGTTGGTCACATCCGCGTCGCGCCGCGACCCCGCAGGCTGCGAAGCAAGCCAGCGCTACTTGATGTAGCCTCCAACATATTGCGCTGCCTCTTCATCGCCGACGATCTCAAGCGCTTCGGTCGGCAGCACGCGCGACTGGATCGCTTCGATCTCCTCCGGCGGCGCATTCAGCCATTCTTCGCAGGCGGCTTGGTCCGCCAGCACAACTGGCATCGCCTTGGCGTGCACCGGCCTCACGAGGTCGTTCGCGTCAGTAGTCAAGAAACTGAAGAGTACGTGGTCGCCTTCGTTCGGTTCTTTCTTGGAGCCGTAATCGCCGTACCAGGTTCTGTAGAGGCCGGCGAAATACATGACGCCGCGATCGGGCGGCGCAAACCAGCGGATCTGTTTCTTGCCCTTGGGCGAAGCGTCCTCGTATTCGCTGAACGCCGTGAACGGCACGATACACCGCTTCGGCACGGCCAAGACGCCACGCCAATGCGGGCTCTTCACGTTCCTGATGTTGGTCACCGGCGCCCGGCCAAATTGGGGCGGCCCAGGCAACCCCCAGCGCATGGTTTGCCACTCGAGTTCGTCAGCGCGCTTGCCGTCGAGCCATCGGTTGCGAATGACGGGCGCCTGGCTTTTCGGAAACACCTCAAGCACGGCGTTCCCGAGCACCGGATTGATGCGGGTCTCGCTCCACTCGTCGAAGCCCCAATAGTCTCGTTCCTTTCCGGCCTTGCGGATGTCGGAGGCGTAGCGATTGCACATGCGGGTGAAGTTAGGGCGTCCATCGCCGACGCGCCAGCATCGGGGGTCCGCTGCGCCAAAGTTGATGAACCTCATTCCGAAGCGAGCGATGCAAGCCACGCTTTGAGCATATCAGCCCGCAACAGCCGTCGTTGACCGATCCGGATGGTCTTCAGATGTCCATCTCGTATCAGCTCGTATAGTTTCGTTTTACCCATGCCGAGCGCCGCGCTCGCCTCCTTGATTGAATAGGCGAGCTTGTCTGCCGCGAGATCCGCGCGCGGCGCGTTAGCCTGCTGCATAGGCTTCGCGGCCGGCGGCTCCATCGGTTCGGGCGGCCGGAAGGGCGTGGTCGCGATCTGTTCGTAGAGATCGACTGCGGCGCGAAGGTGTTGGCACATCTCGGCCACGCGTCGATCCCGGTGCCTCATCTGCGCGAGTTGAAAGGCGCCCAAACCCCGCATGCACCCCTTTCACTAAACGTGTGCTTGTGTGCGTGTCGTGCACCGCAGGCAATGCAACTCAGAAACTTTCTACGTCCGTGACGCACTTTGTGTGCTCGCGTGTCTTCCACCCCGAGACCGCTCGTCAGAAGCGGCGAAGGGGGAGTCATGTCGCAGAAGACCACACCGACGGCGAAAGTTCGCCAGCCTGCCAAACAACGGCGCTTCGCGCTTGCGCTCTTGGCCGGCGCGATCAGCGCGACAGCTCACCCCGCCCTCGCCCAGCAGATTCCCGCCAGCGTCCGGGCTGATGAGCGCGTCTCTTTCCGCATCGCAGCGCAACCGCTCAGCAGCGCGCTCAGCGACTACGCTCGTCAGGCGGGCGTGAATGCGCTCTACTTCAGCGAAGGCCTGCACGGCCTGAACGCGCCCGCCCTAGAAGGCGATTTCACAAGACAAGAAGCGCTGGATCGCTTGCTCCGCGGTTCTGGCTACAGCGGCCGCATCGATGGCGCCAATCTCGTGCTCGTCCAGGACGTCTCCCGCCCCCAGCGCGAGAGCGCCGCGGCGAGCGGCGCTGACACCGCGGAGGGTGACGACGCAGACGCCGCGGATGAGGAAGAGATCGTCGTCACCGGCACGCGCATTCGAGGGGCGGCCCCCGTGGGAGCGAATCTCGTCACCCTCGACCGCGAAGCAATTGAGGAAAGCGGCCGCTCCACTGTGCAAGACGTCTTGGGCCTAGTCCCACAGAACTTCACCGGCGGTACGTTTGAGACGACGCAACAAGGCGGTCCCGAGCATAACGCCAACCGCAGCTTCTCCTCCTCGATCAATTTGCGTGGATTGGGGCCTGGTTCGACGCTCTCACTTGTGAACGGGCGCCGCCTTGCGCCAGCAGGTCTGGGGCATTTCGTCGATATATCGACCATCCCGTTGGCGGCAATCGAACGCGTGGAAGTGTTGGCCGACGGCGCCTCGGCTGCCTACGGCAGCGACGCGGTGGGCGGCGTCGTCAACGTCATTCTGCGGGACGACTTCGAGGGCGCGGAAACAAGCCTTCGGTTCGGCTCAGACGGGCGCGGCGATGTTTCAGAGCAGGTATTCTCGCATGTCGCGGGCTGGAGTTCGGATCGCTTCTCGTTCGTCGCGGCCTACGAATATCGCGAACGCACGGGCCTTGATTGGAACGACCGCGACTTCGCCTCGGATTCCAATCTCACGCGCTTTGGCGGACTCGACTATTCGCGGCCTCAGGCAAACCCGGGCACGATCATTCGCATCGGCGTGACGCCGGTGACGCTCGCCATCCCACGCGGGCAAGACGGCACGTCACTCGACGCCAGCGAACTCATTCCAGGTCAGGTCAATCGGCAAAACGCGGTCGAGGGCCAGTCCTTGCTGCCAGAGCAAATCTCGCACGGGCTCTTCCTCTCCGGTCGTTTCGAAATCACGCCGAGGCTCGAGATCTTCGCCGACGTTCTGGCCGGCCAGCGCGATGCCGAGGCCTATCGCACGCAGTCGTTCGCCAGCATCCGCGTGCCTGAGACCAACTATTATCGTCAGCTGAACACTCTCTTTCCTGGGCAAGGGCCGCTCACGATCGCCTATTGGTTCGGCGACGACCTCGGCCCGATCCTGAGCCAGAGCGAGTCGCGCGCTATCACCGCCTCTTACGGGCTCCAATATGACCTCGGCAGCCATTGGCGCGTCGAACTGGTTGGCGGTCACGCAGCCAGCGATGAATTCATCCGCTTGGCTAATGCCTACGATCCCAGCTCCCCCGCTGTCGCCGCCGCGCTGGCGAGCTCGAACGCCGCGACGGCGTTCAATCCTTTCGCTGACGGATCCAACACACCACAAAGCGTGCTCGCAGGTTTCACCTCGACGACAGATACACAGAGCGACGCCGACGTTTCGACTTTCGCGCTGAAGGCGGATGGCCCGCTCCTCCAGCTTTGGGGTGGTCCTCTGCGCGCTGCCCTTGGCTACGAGCAGCGCCACGAGCGCTTCGTTCTTGATCGCGTCGACTATCGCTTCGCCGGCGTCACGCGCTCAGAGTTTCAGCCTCCCCAGTCACGCCGCATCGACGCTTATTTCGTCGAATTGAACGCGCCGCTAATCGGCCCAGACAACAACGTGCCGCTGGTGGACGCACTGACGCTTTCGCTCTCGGCCCGCCGGGAGGAAGCCAGCGATTATGGTGACGCCACGGTGCCGCGCATCGGCCTCACATGGGACATGACTCCGGAGCTGCGTCTTCGCGCGGCCTGGGGTGAATCCTTCCGTGGACCAACTTTCGATCAGCTTGATCCAAGCGGCATCAATTCGTTTGCTGTCGTCACTACCGCGCTCGATCCCCTGGCCGATGACGGAACGACCGGCGTGATGCTCTCCTCCGGCGGCGGCGATGACCTCCGCCCAGAAAGCGCCGAAACCTGGAGCGCCGGCTTCGACTTCCGTCCCGCGTGGCTCAACGGATTTTCGATCTCCGCGACCTGGGGCGATCACGCACCTGCTGACGCAGCTCTAGCAGCGCCAGACGAAGCAGCGCCCGCTTCATACGGACCAGCCCGTCCGTCACCCCTTGAATCCGAGGCCGACGCGGCGCGCACGTCATCGATTCTCTTTTCGAATCGAGGCGGCGGCGCGGCGCCAGCGAGCGTGCAGAGCTTCAACGAAACTGGCCGACGCGCCGCCTTTCTCAATGGTCAGCACGGACGCGACGAAGGCGTGCTCGATGCAAGCTATGTCCCGCCCCGCTCGCCGTACACCATCCAAGCAGGCGCAACGATTTCCGCGGCCCTCATCACTGCACTCAACTCCGATCAGCCTGGGCGCGTCATTGCGCAAGTGAGCGAAAACGTCTTCGACAGCGTTACGGGCGAGACGCTACTCATCCCGCAGGGAGCACGCCTGATCGGCTCGTATGATTCCGACACCGCCTACGGCGAGCGGCGCCTTCTCGTTGTCTGGAACAGGCTCATCATGCCGAACGGGTGGTCCATCCCCCTTCGCGCCATGCCTGGCGCCGACGCTGCAGGCAGCGCAGGGCTGACCGGCATTGTGGACGCACACATCGGGCGCATCGCGGTCGCTTCGCTCATCTCCGCCGTGCTTGGCGTTGCCGCCAACGAAAGCGAAGACGAAGACGACGCCCGGCTCTCGCAGAGCATTGGCGACGCCGCCGCTCAGCAAGCGGCGCAGACAGGCTCGCGCCTTGTCGACCGCGAACTGAACGTGCGTCCGACACTGCGCATTCGCGCGGGCGCACGCGTGCGCGTCTTAGTCAGCCAAGACATTCACCTGCGCCCCTATCCGCCGTGAAGAAATCTCGCGCCAAAGAAGGGCGCTTGCCGCAGCCTGACCTCTTCGGCGAGGCGAGCCAAGCGGAGGCGTCGTCGCGCGCACGGCCACACGTTCGTGCCCGGCCGACCGCGGTCACGCGAACGAAACGTGTCGCCGCGCCGCTACCTCTCCTGCTCAACGTCCGCGAAGCCGCGGCCCGCCTCGGCCTTTCAAAGTCTACGCTCGACAAAATGCGCTGCGTCGGCAAAGGGCCGCGTTTCATAAAGTCCACCGATCGAGCGGTGCGCTACGACCCGGCCGATCTCGAAGCTTGGATTGCCGCACGCCGCTACGGCGCAAGCTCTAAGACCTAATGAGGCTGGCTCCTTTTGCTGAGCGCGCGCCCCTGCTTGCGCTGGTCGAAACTCCGCACCGCACTCGGCAAGCGTCCGGACGCTGGAACCAGCATCCCTTGCCTTGCCGTTCCAAGCAAGTGCTAACGTCTCGTCACCTGCAAAGCGATTCGGCGCGAGACGATGTTCGGCAAGGCGAAGGCCACTTCCGGGACTGATCTTCTGACCGAGCGGATGCGCCGGGCGGTCGAGCGGCCGACCGCGCCGCCACCGTCCGTGCATCCTTTAGCACGCCAGATCGAACGCGCGGTGCGAGAAGCCGTGTTCAGACAAGGCGCTCTCATTCTTGCCGAGGGAGAAAAGCTGCCAGTCGCGCTCAAGAACGTCAGCGCCACTGGCGCACGTGTGGAGTTCTTCACACGCAATGCGTTGCCCGAGGTCGTGATCCTGGTCGAACCAACTCTGCGAATAAAGTCGCGCGCCCGTGTTGTCTGGCAACGTGAAGGGATCGCAGGCTTGGCCTTCGAGTAGCGCGCCAGACGTGTTCACGAAGGGGGCTTTGCGCGAAAGCGATCGAAGCCCGAAGGGCCGAGACGCGCGAGTTCGCTTCCTCAACGCGCGGCTCGGTTCACGAGAGCGCGTCCCGCGCGTTAGCGCGGGTTCGCCCAAGGCTCACGAAATCCTCTTCTTCGGCTTCAGCTTTTCCAAGCTCACGACCAGCGCATCGATATCCGTCGCCGTCAGCGTCGCTGCTTCCGCCTTGGTGTAGAACGGTCTTGAGACCTCGACATAAACGCGCGGCGGCCGCTTCCTGTGCTGTCTGCAGAACTTGCACGATAAGCGCTTGGCCAAATCCGCAACGCGTCCCTCGGTGCCGTAGAGCTTCACCAACTCGATCGTCGTAAAGAGCGTGCCGCGCGCGCATCCCGTGCAGCCGAAATAGAGCCCGCTCAAGCGACCGAGCTGGCCGAACTTCACCGGCACTTTATCCTCGTAGGCCACGGGCGCGCGCTCGGACTTCGATCGAAGGTCCGCCTCCTCGCAGAGACCTCTTGCACGCTCAACCAATCTGTGCTTGTTTTGTTCTCACATGTGGGGACCGTTCGGCGCGCGTCATGCGTGCGCCGATCACGTCGAGACATCAGCGCCCTTCTCTTCAACGCTTGAAGAAGGCGCGCTTCGACATGAGCCGTCTCTATCTGACCGCACGCGAGTACGAAGCGCTGCTGAAGAAGCAGAACGGCGCCTGCTGCGTCGACGATTGCGACGAGACCGAAGGCCTGATCGGCGAGCATTCGACGCCGAACGCATGGCGGCGAGCCAAGCCCGACCAGCTCATGTGCAAAGCGTGTCACAAGGTCAAAACGCTTCGCGACATCAAGAACATCTGGAAGGCCAAGCGTCTTAACGGCGAGGCGCTCTCACAGTACGAGCGTCGCAAGCGCTACGGCGCGCAAATTCGTGGTCGTTCTTTGTATGCATCTCACCAAGCGCGACGAGGCCAATCTTGGAAGCGCTAGTTGTCGCCATCGCCGCTTTGGCAGCGCTTGTCCTGATCGACGCCGGATATTGGATTGCCGTCAGCTTGATACGCTGGGCGCCTGTAATCGTGCTTGGCGCAGCCATGGGCTGGTTTGCGGCGCGGACGGGATTGGCGCCTATGGAAGCCCTGATCGTCGGCGCGCTTGCGAGCATGCTGATGCATCACCTCCGCCGGGTCGCAGAAGAGCGGTGGGATTGGAGCGACTAATTTTAATTGCCGCCCTCGTGAGCGCCTGCGGCGCGCAGCGCATCGCCAATGCGGCGTCCGCCAATTTGGCACGTCGCAATCACACGATCATACGACACCACACGGCGGTTGCGCCCGCGTGTGGCGACGCACTGGGTGTTCTGTCCTAGCGCTAACCGCTCCAACGCCGTCTTGGCCGCTTCACCGCCCTCAGCGTGCAACTCCGGTGCATTGAAATCTGCGAGGCGCACCTCGATCCAGGTCGACGGGTCCGAAGAGTTTCCAACGCAGAGGCTGTCGCCATCACCAATATAGCGAACCTGGCCGCTGAAAGTTTCGCCTGCCCGTCGGGGCAACGCGCCTTCGCAAGGGTCAGCCCAAGCGACCGCAGGCAACGCGACAAAGCAAATCGCCGCAAGGCAAAGACGCATGACCGAATCTCCTCACGGCCGAGGCTAGCGCAGACTGACAGGCGACTTCAGCGCAATTCGGCGGCGCGGGTCTTCGCCGTCTGCTTTTTCTTCACAATTGACATCAGATGCGCCTCCCAACGCTCCAACGCCTCTCGCTTCTGAGGTTCGTAGTCGAAGCGATTATAGATCTTGGTCACCTGCGGCCCCGGCGGCGTGTGGTTCAAGATCCGGCTGATTACATCGCCGGACACGCCGATCTCGGCCATCATCGTCGCGCCCGTGCGTCGCAAGTCATGCACGGTCAGATCGCCAGCGCCCACATCCTCGCGCAGGCGGATAAATGCACGCGTCAGCGCCGTGGCTCTTGACGCCATCTTGCGATCGCGACGGCAGAAGGCGTGGTTCTCGCCGCTATGCTCGAAGCCCGCCTTTAGCGTCTTGAACGCCAGCGGCGCGAGCGGCACCACCTGCGGCGACTTGTTCTTGGTGCGGCTGCCGGGAATGGTCCAGCGGCGGGCGCCAAAGTCGACCTCTGGCTTCACCACGCCCGCCACTTCGCTGCGCCGCTGCAGCGTGAGCAAGGCGAACTGCAACGCCAAGGCGCTCGCCCGGCCCACCGGATTCTTGGCCATGTCCTTAAGCCCCAGCCAGACGAGGCGAAGCTCTTCCTGCGTGGCTACCCGTTCGCGGCTGCGGATTGCCGGGCCCGAATAGCCCTGAAGCGGGTTCACATCGATGAGGCCACGTTCTAGCGCAAAGGCCATCAAGGCCTTAATGGCTGAACACGTACTCCGGGCGGCGCCCGGCATCCCCTCCTCTTCCTCGATGGCCTCCACGTATTTGCGCACCTGATCGAGCGTGATGAGCGCGAGGCTCTTATCTCCGAACTTGGGCTTCACGCGCGTCCGGATCGTCGACTCAAGCCGGATCACCGTCCCCTCCCGCATCCGCCTGCGGGCATCCGCCATGTACGTCTCGATGATCTTCTCGACGGTGCGCTCCTTACGGATCGCGTTCTGGCGGCGCGCTTCTTTCCGTTCTTTGGCGAGATCGCGTCCTTCAAGGCGAGCGCCCGATCGGACCTTGCCGGCGTGGTCGCGAGCGACCTCGGGCAGCACACCTGGATAGTCGCCGAGAACCACTTCCGTCGGCGAACCGCCATCGGGCGTGTATCGCACCGACCAGGTCTTTCGGCCCGACGGCATCACCATGATCGAGAGGCCCGCGATGTCAGCATCAAGCACGCGATAGCGCCGCGGCGCGGGCTGCAATTCCTCGATCGCGCGACGCGTTAAACGAAGCTTGTGATTGGACTGCCGAGGCACTGATAAACTCCAATGAATCCCTCAAATCCCGTTCCTGTCCCATTCGCTGCAGAGTGAAGCGTAGGGAGAGAGAGGGATTGGTAGGGTTCAGCTAGAGAGAAAAACTCAAGCGCGACAAGGCCATGCGCGGTGCGCGAGCAAAAACCGCAAAACGCCGCAAAAACCCGCAAAATTACTCAACGTGACGGAGGATGCGGACCTCGGCTATCGGCTGGCGCGCGACGGCTACCGGGCCGACGTGATTGGTCCGCCGACATTCGAGGAGGCGCCGGTGACGTTTGGCGCCTGGCTCAAGCAGCGCACGCGCTGGATCAAGGGCCACATGCAGACCTGGCTCGTGCTGATGCGCAACCCGCTGCGCACCCTGCGCGAGATGGGCGCCGTCAATTTTCTTTCCATGCAGCTCACGCTCGGCGGCGGCGTGGCCGCCGCATTCGCGCACGGGCCGCTCGCATGCGTCGTTCTCATTGCGGCGCTCTCGCCTTACGATCTGCTCGGGCGCGCCGACCTTGCGCTCGCTGTGTTCGGCTATTGCGTCGCCATGTTCTCCGCTCTGACAGCGGCGGGCGTCAGCGGCAATCTGAGTCACGTCCGCGCCGCGTTCACGATGCCGGCCTATTGGCCGCTGGCCAGCGTCGCGGCCGTTGGCGCGGCGTTTGCGCTGATCTTTCGGCCGCATCATTGGGCGAAGACGGCGCACGGCGTTTCGCCCCGTCCGGACCAGCCCGGCGCGATCGCGCAACACGTGATCAGCGCAGAGCACTGAGCAGCGCGCACATCTGCGCGACATCGCTCTCATTCTGATTCCATGAGACGACGAGCCGCGCTTCGCCTGACCCGTCGGCGCCCCAATCGTAAAATTGGGCGCCGGCGGCGCGCAGCTTGGCTAGCGCCGCGGGGCCGGGCCTGATGAACACCTGATTGCTCTCGACTGGCAAAGCGAGATGCTCGCCCGCCGCCTCGCCGAGCTTCGCCGCAAGCGCATTGGCCCGGGCGGCGAGCTTCAGCCAGAGATCGCCCTCAAGATAGGCGAGCAATTGCGCCGCGGGGTATCGGCCTTTGCAGAACAGATGCCCGCCGCGTTTGCGGCGGCGGGCGATTTCCTCAGCGCGCGCGAAATCGAACACGATGATCGCTTCCGCCGCCAGCGCGCCATTCTTGGTCGCGCCGAACGACAGCAAATCGACACCGGCGCGCCAAGTGATGTCGGCCGGTTTGCAGCCCAACGCCGCCACGGCGTTGGCGAAGCGCGCGCCGTCCATGTGGACGGCGAGCTCGGCGCGGTGGGCGATCTCTCCGAGGTTCGCTATTTCAGCGGGCTTGTAGATGGCGCCGCGCTCCGTCGTCTGCGAGATCGAGAGCGCCGCGGGCTGCACCGAATGGATTCCGCGCGCATTGCGGCCGATCGCCTCCTGCAAGGCTTCCGGCGTCACCTTCGCGGCGTCACCGTCCATCAACACCAGCTTTGCGCCGCCCGAAAAAAATTCCGGCGCGCCGCATTCGTCGCATTCGATGTGCGCTTCGCGGTGGCAGAGGATCGCCCCCCATGGCGGGGCGGCGCTCGCGAGCGCGATCGAATTGGCGGCCGTGCCGCTCGCGACGGTGAACACGCGCACGTCACGTTCGAACAACCGGCTGAAGGCTTCGTCGAGTTTGTGCGACCACGGATCATCGCCGTAGGCGCCCGCGGGTCCCTCGTTGACGGCGGTTAACGCGGCGAGAATTTCCGTCGCGGCCGTCGCCGTGTTGTCGGACTTGAAGTTCATGCGCCCTCACCTCTTCAGCGTGCTTAGTGCAAGCTTTCGTTCATGCATTCCCAACATCGGCGTCTCGGAATCGTACACAAATGCCGTTGCACGAACGCTTGCTTTACGGAGCCGCGATAGCCTTACCGGGAAATTAGCCAATGGGGACTGGTGTGCAACACTTCATCAACCGTGCTGCGATGGAACGCGCGACGGCTGAAGTCTTCTCGAACGCGCACGCCCGCTATTATCTCATGAGCGTCCTGGCGCTGGGCGCCATGGCCGCCGTCAACCCCGCGCTCGCGGCGATCTGGTTTGGTTTTGCGCTGCTCGCGGAGGAGGCGCGCAAAGGCCTGCTCGCGCGCGTCGACACGTTCCACCCGCGGCAAGAGCGCGCCGTGCGCCTCGCGCTCGATCTTTTCTCCGCCGCGAGCTTCGCAGTCGCGCCGGCGATGGTTTGGTACGCAGGGGGCGCCTCGGGAACTGCGCTTGCGGCGGCGATGCTCGCCATGCTCGTCGTCAACGCGGCGCTGAGCGCGCGCCGCGGCCGTCTGCAGACGATTCTCGCTTGTCTCCCGTACGGCGTGCTGGGCTTCACCTTCACCTTGGACGCCGGCGCTTCGCTCATGACCGTCCTCGCCGCGCTGGCGACGATCGGCTTCGCCGCGGCGGCGTGCCTGCATTACGTTCACCGCGCCTCGCATGCGCGCGTGCAGGACGCCGAATGGGTGCGCCAGCTCAATATGAGCTTCGCCGGCGCGGAGTCCGCGGCGTGGGAAATAGACTATACGCGCGGCAAGCTGGTGGGCGGCGAGCGCCTTGCGGCTCTCCTCGGCCGCGACGTCAGCGCCGCCGATCTGATCGAGCGCGGCTGCTTCGCGCCAGCGCGCGACCGCGCGCTCGTGATCGCCGCATTCTCGCCGGCGGACGGCGCCGTGCGACGCATTTCCATCGAGCATGACGCCGTCCGCGGCGACGGCTCGACCGTGCGGGTGCGGCACCAGGGTTTTGTCCGCACCACGCCAGACGGCGCGCCGGTTCGCCTCACCTGCATCAGCAGCCTGGCCGAGCAAACGGCCGCCGCGCCGGTCGCCGGCGACGCTCAAGCCGAGCACCTCGCGCAGGAAGCTTTGGCGTTCCAGGCGGCGGCGCTGAAGACGCTGAGCAACGAATTGTCGACGCCGCTTTCCGGCGACCCGCTCGGCGCCGGGCTCGATGGCCTGCTCCGGACCTTGGTGGACCGCAGCGATGCGATCGAGCGCGGCATCGATGCGCTGGCGCACACGCGCCACGCGGCCGAGAGCGCCAATCTGGCCAAGTCGCAATTTCTCGCGAACATGAGCCATGAACTGCGCACGCCGCTCAACGCCATCATCGGCTATGCCGAGATGCTGCAGGAAGATGCGGCGGACGCCGGCGACGATACCGCGATCCAGGACTTGAACCGCATTCTCACCGCGGCGAAGCACCTGCTCAGCCTGATCAACGAGATCCTCGATCTTTCCAAGATCGAAGCCGGCCGCATGGAAGCCAACGCGGCGGCGTTCGATCCGCACGAAATGCTGGACGACCTGATCGAAACGGTGCGACCGCTGGCGGAGGCGAACGGCAACGCCATCGCGCTGATGGGCGCCGCGCCCGACGGCGTCGCCAACACCGATGCGATGAAGGTGCGCCAGTGCGTGCTGAACCTGCTCTCCAACGCCTGCAAATTCACGCGCGACGGCAAGATCGATGTCGGCTTCGAGCGGCGCGAGCACCTGGGCGTCGAGCAGATCTTCATCACCGTGCGCGACACCGGCATCGGCATGTCGAGCGAGAGCCTGGCGCGTCTGTTCCAGCCGTTCGTGCAGGCCGATCCTGGCATCACGCAGCAATATGGCGGCACCGGGCTCGGCCTCACCATCACCCGTCGGCTTGCGCAATTGCTGGGCGGCGACGTGCTGGTGGAGAGCACGCTCGGGCAAGGCTCGATCTTCACGTTGCATCTGCCGGCCGATTATGCCGACGCCGCCAAGGCTGTGGGCGCGGCGGCGCAGATCGACGAAATCCAAGGCTCGGCGGAAGGGCCGCTCGTGATCGTCATCGAGGACGAGCCGGACGCGCGCGAACTCGCGGCGCGGTCGTTGACGCGGGCGGGATTCTCCGTGCTCGGCGTCGGCGGCGGCGAGGCTGGCCTTGCGCTGGCGCGGAGCAAGTCGCCGGCGCTGGTGCTGCTCGACATCTTCCTGCCGGACCGCTCCGGTTGGCGCGTGCTGCAGAGCCTGAAGCACGATCCGAAAACGCAGGACATTCCGGTGGTCGTGCTTTCGGTGAACGAGGACCGCGCGCATGCGCTTTCGCTCGGCGCGGCGGAACATATCGTCAAGCCGGCCGATCGCGACCGGCTCGCGGCGACCGTGATGCGCTATGCGCGCAAGCGGCCGGCGCCGGAGGCGCGTAATGCCGCCCCCGTTGCGCCGGCGCACAAGCACGCCGGCTAGTCAGCGCACGGCGTGCGCGGCGAGCACGCGGGCGACCACTTCGGTGACGCGCTTGCCGGTCGGGATGTGCAGGAATTCGTTCGGACCGTGCGCATTCGAGTGCGGGCCGAGCACGCCGGTGACGACGAACTGCGCCTGGGGGAATTTCTCGCCCAGCATGCCCATGAACGGGATCGAGCCGCCTTCGCCCATCATGGCGGCGGGATTGCCGAACGACGCGTGCGAGGCGTCCTCGAGCGCAGCCTCGAGCCAGGGCGCGACCTTCGGCGCGTTCCAGCCGGAGCCTTCCTTCTCCGCTTCGTAGGTGACGCGCGCGCCGTAAGGCGGATCGCTTTCCAGGATCTCTTTCATGCGCGCGCTCGCCTTCTTGCCGTCGACGGTCGGCGGCACGCGCATCGAGAGCTTCGCTTCGGTGAAGGGACGGAGCACGTTGCCCGCATCGCGCGGCGCCGGCGCGCCAGCGAGGCCGGTGACGGAGAGCGCAGGACGCCAGGTGCGGTTGAGCACCAGTTCGGCGAGATCGGCGCCGTTCGGCTTCATGCCGTCGACGAACGGGAATTTGGCGTAGACCTGATCGCCAAGCGCCTGCGCTGCGACCTTCGCCTGCTGCACGCGTTCGGGCGGAATCGGCGCGTTCAATTCTTCGACGATCACCTTGCCGGTGTTCACGTCTTCGAGCCGGCTCAGCAGCTGGCGCATGATGCGGAAGCTCGACGGCACGACGCCGGATGCATCGCCCGAATGCACGCCCTCCTCCAGCACGTCGACGCGCAGCGTGCCGCCGATCATGCCGCGCAGCGACGTTGTCAGCCACAGCCGCTCGTAGTCGCCGCAGCCGCTGTCGAGACAGATGACGAGCGAGACGTTGCCGATGCGCTCGCTCAGCGCTTCGATATAGAGCGGCAGATCGGGCGAGCCGCTTTCTTCGCTGGCTTCGATCACGATCACGGCGCGCGCGTGCGGCGCGTTCTGTTGTTTCAGCGCCAGCAGCGCGGCGAGCGCGCCGAACATGGCGTAACCGTCGTCGGCGCCGCCGCGGCCGTAGAGCTTGTCGCCTTCGAGCACCGGAATCCACGGCCCCTTGCCTTCGCTCCAGCCGGTCATTTCCGGCTGCTTGTCGAGGTGACCGTAGAGAAGAACCGTGTCGCCTTCGCGCGCCGCGCCCGGAACTTCGATGAAGATGAGCGGCGTGCGGCCGGGCAGACGCTCGATCGAGAGCGTGGCGCCGAGCGCCGGCAAGCGCTTCTCGGCCCAGGCGACGAACAGCTGCACCGCCTTTTCCATGTGGCCGAGCTTTTCCCAATCCGGCTCGAACGACGGCGATTTGTTCGGGATGGCGATGTATTCGACCAAGGTCGGCACGATTTCGTCGCGCCATATCTCGTCGGTGAATTTACGCAAAGCGGCGTGCGAGAGTTCGGCCATGGACGGGCTCCTTTTGCGAGCGTTCTAGCAGGCGGCGGCGGGCGTGACACGGCGCAAGGCTGCGTCATCGCGGCTCCCTCGCCCGCTTAGCGACGGGGGAAACGTACTCTCCCCCTCCCTGCGGGCTTCGCCCGCTGTCCCTCCCCCCTTTGCGGGGCGAGGGGAAGCTATAGACGTGCGTCATCGTTCGCTCCGAACAAGTGGAGAGCGGGGGACGCGGGTTTGCGCGTCAGAAGAAATGCGCCGTTGGTTCGGCGCTTATGACGCGGAAGCCCGCGTCCCCGCGAGAGTTCTGAC
>Ga0196972_1000123_pt1 | contig 63488 bp, 60 predicted proteins | sample S1v_2013CmetaG_FD_148618 | JGI IMG/M metagenome (GOLD analysis project Ga0196972, IMG submission 148618) | Soil microbial communities from Anza Borrego desert, Southern California, United States - S1+v_20-13C | ecosystem: Environmental > Terrestrial > Soil > Desert | place: USA: California...
CAAATAAGATTTTTAGTAATGATGCCCCATATTACTATTATCGGGCAAGTAGACCCGGGTCATATATGAATACTCTTAATGTAAAAAAAGCTAATGATCTTATCACTATTTATGACAATTGGATTAAATACTTAATGAACAACGAGGTCTTAACATCGTTTTATGATGCACTATTAAAAGAAACGGGTAAAAGATATACTAGTATGTTTTATACCTTCTCAGCCAAATTATCAAGTTCTGAGTTAGAAGAGTTTTATGAAAATATTAAGAAGACTAAATATATATTTAAATACTCAAGAGGTATTAAATACCAATTTGTTAGATACTTAGTAGATTATTTTGGAGTAAAGACTTCTTCACATATATTAAGAATGGCATCAATGTGGAAATAAAGGGGTATCAGTAAGTTATCATATTTAATAAGTAAAACTCTTATTAATATTATGATTTTTTATAGTTATAAACTAATTTAAGGATGATATTATGTCTCGAATATTAAATTCAATGCGAAATATTAAATATGCAATTTGTGGTCAAGCAACAGGAATTATTGTGAGTTTTTTTAACCGCATGGTGTTTGTTCGCATGCTAAGTGCCGAGTATCTTGGGCTTAATGGGCTATTTATTAATATTTTATCCATACTATCTTTTGCTGAATTAGGTATAGGCTCAGCAATTACTTATAGCATGTATAAACCACTGTCTGAAAGAGATGAGCCTAAACTAAAAGCACTAATGGGATTATATAAACTTACATATATTATAATAGGCGTCATTATTTCTTTGTTAGGTTTAATACTTACACCTTTTCTAGGGGTATTTATAAATGATATGCCAGATATAACATATATTAAATATATATATTTAATATATGTTGCAAATACTGCCGTCTCATATTTCTTCTCGTATAAGAGGTCGTATGTAATAGCTGATCAAAAGAAGTATATTGATACTGTTTATCGTTATGGATTCTATTTCGTTTTGAATATCATGCAAATATTAATACTACTTATTACTCGAAGTTTTATATTCTATATTTCACTACAATTACTTACTACTGTAGTAGAAAATATTTTAATATCGAGGAAAGTTGATCGATTATATCCATTTTTAATAGAGAGAAATTATGAGCAATTAGAAAAAAAAGAAAAAGAAATTATCGTTAAAAACGTAAAAGCTATGATACTCCATAAGATAGGCAGTGTTGTTGTCATGGGTACTGATAATCTTCTCATTTCAAAGTTTATTAGTATTGTGTCTGTAGGTATATACTCTAACTATTTGTTAATAATTAATGCACTTAATACAGTTTTTGGACTTATTTTTCAGGCGGTAACTGCAAGCGTAGGTAATCTAGGAGCTACTGAAACTAAAGAAAAGAGTAAATTTATATTTAATAGTATTGATTTTGTTGGATTTTGGTTATATGCATTTGCTTCAATTTCTTTAGTAAATTTATTCAATCCCTTTATTAAATTATGGGTAGGATCATCATACACATTTCCATTACCAGTGGTGCTAATAATTATACTAAATTTCTATTTAAGTGGAAGGAGAAAAAGTGTAATTACTTTCAGAGATGCGCTTGGGGTATTTTGGCATGACAGATACAAAGCAATATTTGAGGCTGGAGTAAAGATTGCGGTTTCACTAATTCTTGTTAATAAAATAGGAATATCAGGGATTTTCATAGGAACCACTATAAGCACCATCACTACTTGCTTTTGGATTGAACCTTATGTTTTATATAAGCATGGCTTTCATTCTTCGCCAAAATTATATTTTATAAAATACATATCAGATACTGTACTTATGATTATAGCAGGTTACATCACATGGAAAGTTACTAGTACTATTTCAGATGTAGGGGTATTAAGTTTTATTTATAAAATGTTAGTGTGTTTAATAGTGCCAAATCTACTTTTCTTGATAATATTTTGGAAAAATAATGAGTTTAAGTATTTACTAAGTATTTTAAAGATTAGTATGAGGCATAGTTTACAAAGTACAGGTATCCCTAAGTAGTGGAATTGTATTTACTAAAGTGGGTAGTATAATTATTGATATTTTATAATTTGTATTCTAGCTATGCATCAGATTTTTGAATTTATAGAAATATTAGCTTCTTTCGTCTGAATGATAGACAAGCCCGTTAGCTGCTAGGGGCATTGAACACTAGAATAAATGAATTGGTGCTTCAAATTATTTCACTTTTAGTAAAAAGTGCTATTTTAAGTATGTTCCTGATAGAACAGGATTTAAGCTAGTGCATATATTTTAATTATTATAAAAAGTCAAGATAAGGATGGATCAGAGTATGAAATTTTCAGTTTTAATGTCGGTATATTATAAAGAAAATCCCCAGTATCTGCAAGAGTCGCTTGATAGCTTAATAAATCAAACCTTAAAACCAAATGAAATAGTTATTGTTAAAGATGGAGAATTAACAGCTGAGTTAGATGACTTGATAGCAAAATATGTAGAAGAGCATAGTAAACTATTTAAGATAATTGAATTTGAAAAAAATAGAGGACTTGGAATAGCACTGAGAGAGGGAGTATTAGTATGCTCTAATGAATTAATTGCACGGCTAGATTCTGATGATATTGCTTTAACTGATCGATTTGAGAGGCAAGTTAGATACATGGAGCAAAATCCGGACGTAGATATGGTAGGGGGATTTTCGTTAGAATTTCAAAATAATATAGGTAATATTATAGCTATTAGAACCGCGCCTGAATCTGACCAAGATATAAAAAACTATGCGAGAAAGAGAAATCCGTTTAATCATACGACGGTTATGTATAGAAAAACAGCCGTACTGAAATCTGGGAATTATGAAGACTTCTTATGGAATGAAGACTATTATTTATGGGTTAGAATGATTATTAATGCGTGTAAGTTTTATAACCTACAAACTGGATTATCATACTTTAGGGCTAATTATGAAATGTTTGAACGTCGTGGGGGATTAAAATATGCAATGCTAGATATAAAGCTGCAAAGAGAGTTTCTTAAATTAAGTTTTATTAACTACAGAGAATATATAAGTAATGTTGTATCGAGGGTAATGATAAGATTAATGCCAAATCAAATTAGAAGATATATATATGTAAATTTTCTTAGAGGTAAAGGAGAATCAATATGAATATAGTTATCGTAACTCAGGAAGATCCTTTTTATATTCCTCTATTTTTCGAAGAGTTTATGAAAATTTATAAAGAAAGAAGTGTTAAGGATGATATTTGCTTAAAAGGTGTAGTTATACAGGAACCTATAGGTCAAAAGTCTATGATTAATCTAGCCAAGAAAATGCTAGGGCTTTATGGGGCTAGAGATTTTATTAAGCAAGGGATTAGATATGCTACTAATAAAGTTGAAACTATAATGTATTTAAAAAACCTTAAACAGAAGTGTTTCTCTATAGAGTATTTTGCTAGAAATATGGGGACAAGCACGTTGCAATATAAGGATGTTAATAGTGAAGTATTCATAAACTTTCTTAAAGAAAACAAAATTGATTTAATTGTTTCGGTATCAGCCTCACAAATATTTAAGAAACAAGTAATGGACACTCCAAGGTATGGATGCATCAACATTCATAATGCACCACTACCTAAATATAGAGGCATGCTTCCTAATTTTTGGCAGATGTATTATGATGAAGAATTTAGTGTCACTACCATACATAAAATGGTCGAGGAACTAGATCGGGGGGATATACTAAATCAAGTTAGAACAAAGATAAATGAGCAAATGACATTAGATGAGTTAATAAGAATTACCAAAAAACAATCAGCACATTCTCTATGGGATGTATTAGTTCAGTTTACTTGTAATACTATAAAGTATCACCCAATACCTAATATCAAAGGGTCATATCACACCTTTCCAACAAAAGAAGATGTCAGAAAATTCAAGGCAAAGGGTAAGAAAGTAATATGATGAATAGTCAATTTTTTAGTGTGGATATTGAAGATTGGTTTCAAGTTGAAAACTTAAAAGAAGCTATATCTAAAAATGATTGGCCCAATATACAGTTACGTGTGAGAGAAAACACAATAAAGATGTTAAATTTATTAGAAAAGCATAATACTAAAGCTACCTTTTTTGTGCTAGGTTGGATCGCAGAAAGAGAAAAGGAACTGATTAGGAATATTTATAGTAGAGGTCATGAGATTGCATCTCATGGTTATGGACATGATCTTGTATATAAGTTATCACATCTAGAGTTTCGCGAAGATATTAGGAAATCGAAAGATATAATTGAAGAAATAATACAGGATAGAATATATGGATATAGAGCCCCAAGTTTTTCAATCACAGACTGGGCATTGGATATTTTAAAGGAAGAAGGCTATATCTATGATTCAAGTTTATTTTTAGTATCCAATCATGATAGGTATTCTAAGGTAGATATCAGTCTAGAAGGAACTAATTTTATCAGGGTTCTACCAAATGGACTTAAGGAAGTACCGATATCCACCAATAAGTTTTTCGCTAAAAGTTTACCTTGGGGCGGAGGTGGGTATTTTAGAATTTTACCATATCATATCTTTAAGCAAGGGTATATTAGGTCAAGGAATCAGAGTAATGGATTAATTTTTTATTGTCATCCTTGGGAGATTGATGCAGATCAACCAAGGGTAAGTAATATTAAACTATCCTATCAGTTTCGGCATTATTACGGACTTGAAAGTACAGAAAGAAAACTAAGTAGATTATTAGAAGATTTTAAATTTACTTCAGTTATAAATGGAATTAAAGATGGGGTGAAGTAATGAATAAAATCTTGATTATAGGTGGAGCAGGTTATATTGGATCACATACTGTTAAATATTTTTTGAACAACGATGAAGATGTATTAGTATTAGATAACTTACAGAGTGGTCACAGGGCATCTGTTAAAACACAAAATTTATATAAAGTTGATATAAGAAATAAGGAAGAATTGGATAAAGTATTTAAATCTCATGATATAGAAGCTGTTATTCATTTTGCAGTTAACTCTTTAGTGGGTGAAAGTATGGAAAAGCCATATGAGTATTATCACAACAATTATATGGAATGCTATGTCTGTTAGATGTAATGCACCAAAATAATGTAAATAAATAGTTTTCTCATCAACAGCAGCTACATATGGGGAACCTAAAAACATTCCAATACTTAAAAGTGATAAAACAAACCCAACTAACACATATGGTGAAACAAAACTTGCTATGGAAAAGATGATGAAATGGTTTGATATGGCGTATGGGATTAAATATGTCTCACTAAGGTACTTTAATGCTGCCGGAGCACATGAAAGTGGGTCTATGGGAGAAGCTCATAGCCCTGAAACTCATCTTATACCGTTAATTCTTCAAGTACCACTTGGAAAAAGAGAAAAAATTTATATGTATGGTGATGATTATCCTACTGCGGATGTTACTTGTTTTAGAGATTATATTTATGTTATGGATTTAGCTTGAGCACATTATTTAGCATTGCAGCATCTAAGAAATAATAATGACAGCAGTGCATTCAACCTCGGAAATGGAAATGGATACTCTGTGAAAGAGGTAATTGAAGTAGCTCGAAAAGTAACTGGACATGCTATACCAGCTGAAATAAGAGAGAGAAGACCTGGTGACCCCGCTGTATTGATAGCATCATCAGAGAAGGCGAAAAATATATTAGGGTGGAAACCTCAATACAATTCCTTGGAGAAGATTATTGAGGATGCATGGAATTGGCACAAGAATCATCCAAACGGCTATATTGATTAATTTCGAGGGGGTTATCAATTTGAAAGTACGTAAAGCAATAATTCCAGCCGCAGGCTTGGGCACGCGTTTCTTACCGGCAACAAAAGCACAGCCTAAGGAGATGCTGCCTATCGTAGACAAGCCTACTCTTCAGTATATTATAGAGGAAGCAGTAGATTCAGGTATTGAAGAAATACTGATTATAACTGGGAGAAATAAGAAGTCTATCGAAGATCACTTCGATAAGTCGATAGAGTTAGAGTTAGAGCTTGAAACGAAAGGCAAACATGAGCTATTAGAAGAGGTTAGGAAGATCTCTGATATGGTTAATATTCATTATATCCGTCAGAAAGAACCGAAAGGGTTGGGACATGCTATATACTGTGCTAAAAGCTTCATTGGAAATGAACCTTTTGCAGTTCTCTTAGGGGATGATATTGTATATGCCCAAAAGCCTTGCCTAAAACAAATGATTGAGGTTTATGATGAGTACAAAACTTCTATTCTTGGAGTACAAGAAGTACCTTATGAAGATATAAACAAGTATGGAATTGTTGAGGGCAAGCACATAGAGGGAAGTGTGTACCGAGTAAAAGGCCTCGTTGAGAAGCCTGCTATTCATGAAGCACCTTCTAATATTGCAATATTAGGAAGATACATCATTAACCCAGTAATATTTAAAATATTAGAACATACAAAGCCTGGTAAAGGTGGAGAAATTCAATTAACTGATGCTTTGAAAGTACTTGCTCAAAAAGAGGCTATGTACGCTTATAATTTTGAAGGAAAAAGGTACGATGTTGGAGATAAGTTAGGATTCCTAGAGGCTACAGTAGAGTATGCATTAAGGCGAGAAGACCTAAGAGATGATTTCTTTAAGTACTTGTTAACGATTACCGCTAAGAAGACAAATGAAGCGGTGTTTGACGAGGTTGCAGCAGCTCAAAAGTAATGATCTAAATGGGTAGTAAGGTGAGTGGATACTATGAAATTTTTACTGGATTTTATTAAAGGGATGATCATAGGGATAGGTGCTGTTGCTCCTGGCGTAAGTGGGGGAACCTTTGCTGTAATGCTTGGGATATATGACAAGCTCACAGATGCAATAGCTGATATTTTTAGTGACATTAGAAAGAAATTATTACTGCTATTTCCCTTAGGACTCGGCATAGCTGCTGGGATATTAGGTTTCAGCAAAGTTATGAAATATCTTTTCCTATATCATAATGCACAAGTTAAGTTCCTTTTTATTGGGCTAATGATAGGTACCCTGCCCTCTGTAATTAAGGAAGCAAATAAACATGGATTTAAGAAAAAGTATCTGCTCCCTAGTATCGTAACATTTGGAATAACAATATTATTTGTGGTTCTGGAGAACAGCGTCATTAATATTATACCTGAAAGTAGTCCAAGCATTATTGCCCTAATTGTTTATGGTGTAATAATCGGATTTGGCACTATAGTGCCTGGTATCAGCTCTTCATTTATTTTAATGTATATTGGAGCATATGAGACGCTGCTTGACGGAATTGTAAATATGGATGTGATGGTCCTTATACCTGTAGGATTGGGATTTGGAATTAGCATCATATTATTTGCCAAGCTGATTAGTATGCTGTTCAAGAAGGTTTATGGTTATACATACTATACTGTACTTGGATTTGTTGCGGGGTCAATAGTCACCATTTTTCCAAGTATAGAGTATAACTTGCAATACTTGATTGGAATAGGCCTGTGTTTCATAGGGTTTTACCTTTCGCTTACAATCAGTAATTACAAAAAGAAAGACGAGAGCTTAACTGAGTTCTAATGCTAGAGTGCAATTTAATCCACATTTCCAAAAAGGGGGGATCACATATGGCTATATTGATAACTGGCGGAGCGGGCTACATAGGCAGCCATACTTGCATTGAATTACTAAATGCCGGTTATGAGGTTATTATCATTGATAATTTTTCAAATAGTAAACCTGAAGCCTTGAGACGCATACAAGAGATAACCAATAAGGCGTTCAAGTTTCGAGAAATCAGCTTATTAGATAGGAGAGGACTCTCTAAGATTTTTAGAGAGAACAATATTGAGGCTGTTATCCATTTTGCAGGCTTCAAGGCTGTCGGGGAGTCTGTCAGAATGCCTTTGAAATATTATCACAACAATATTACCGGGACCCTCATACTTTGTGATGTGATGCGTAGGTTTGGCGTAAAGAAGATGGTTTTCAGCTCATCGGCGACAGTATATGGTACCCCGATCAGCGTTCCTATTACAGAAAATTTTTCACTGAGTGTGACAAATCCCTATGGACGTACAAAACTTATGCTAGAAGAGATATTCAATGACCTATACATATCGGATAAGGACTGGGGTATAGCACTCCTGAGATACTTCAATCCCATTGGAGCTCATGAAAGCGGCAGGATAGGAGAAGATCCAAATGGCATCCCAAATAATCTGATGCCATATATCACACAGGTTGCTGTAGGCAAGCTGGACAAGCTGAACATATTTGGACAAGACTATGATACCCATGATGGCACAGGAGTCAGAGACTATATACACGTAGTTGACTTGGCAAAAGGCCACTTGAAAGCCCTTCAAAGAGTCTTAAAAAACACCGGAGTAAATGCCTACAATCTAGGCACCGGAATTGGCTATAGTGTGCTGGATTTGGTGAAGAACTTTGAAAAGGCTACAGGTATGCAAGTACCATATGTGGTAGCAGACAGGCGGCCGGGAGATATCGCCAAATGCTTCGCAGATCCAACTAAGGCAAGAGAAGAATTGGGCTGGATTGCCGAGAAGGGGATAGAGGAAATGTGCCGTGATGCTTGGCGCTGGCAGTCTAATAACCCAAATGGCTACGCTGATGAAGAAGAGATTGCCGAGAGCTTCATAAGAGAGGAAATTGCAGCCGCCAAATAGGACGGGCATTCCTGTTGAATATGAAATCCCCATGTGCTACAATATGGATATTAAGTATAAATATGTAATTTTATATAACAAGTGAGGTTTACAGATGGAGTATACAATTGACTTAAAGGACATGTTTCATATACTGCGTAAAAGGCTTTGGCTCATAGCATTGATCACACTTATCGCAACTGTATCAGCTGCAGTGGTCAGTATCTATGTATTAGAACCCATATATCAAGCCAATACCACCTTATACGTAGGAAAGAAAACAGACGGAGAAGGCACTCTAGGTTATCAAGACGTATTGATGGGCGGACAGCTGGTGAAGGACTATAGAGAATTGGCCAAAAGTAGACTGGTAGCGGGTATAGTAATAGATGAGTTGAGGTTAAAAGACACTACAACAGATCAAATTGCCAGTATGTTGGGGGTCAATCTAAAAAATGAAACTAGAATAATTGAGATAACTGCACAGCACACAGATCCCGTGTTTGCCAGAGATGTGGCCAATAAGGTGGCAAGTGTGTTCAAGAGAAAGGCTGTAGAGCTGATCGATGTTGACAATGTGCAGGTGATAGATAGAGCGGAAACACCTGCTTCACCGATAAAACCAAACAAGATGATGAACATAGCAATCGGATTCTTACTCGGTTTTATGATCAGCTTGGGATTGGTTTTCCTGCTGGAATACCTAGACAATACCATAAAAACACCAACTGATATAGAAAAACATTTAGGACTAGCTGTTATAGGGACCATACCTAAATTCGAGGGGGATATATAGCGCATAAGTAATATTAGTCACGTAAGAAAGGGAGTTACAGCATGTTAGATTTGAAGTCTCTGATTGTACATAACAATCCAAAATCCCCAATAGCGGAATCCTATAGAGTATTGAGGACGAATATACAGTTTGCCAGCGTAGATAAGCCAATCAAGGCCATTGCTGTCACCAGCTCCGGCCCTGAGGAGGGCAAGACCACTACCATAGCAAACTTGGCTATAACCTTTGCACAGTCAGGCAGCAAAGTGCTGCTGATAGATGCAGATCTGAGAAAGCCCAGGGTGCACAAGGCCTTTGGCCTATCCAATATTACAGGAATGACTACAGTGCTTGCACAGCATGCAGATTACAAGACCTGTATAGCCAGCGGAAAAGTTGACAACCTGTATATATTGCCGGCAGGGCCGATACCGCCTAACCCCTCTGAGCTGCTTTCCTCAAATGCTATGAAGGCCTTTGTGGAGAGGCTTCGAGAGGATTTTGATATTATCCTGTTGGATTCGCCGCCTGTGGGCGTTGTCACTGATGCGGCCATATTATCAACCATCGTAGACGGAACTATCCTGGTAGTTTCCTCCGGACAGGTGGAGATAGAAGCGGCACAGAGGGCAAAGGAGCTTCTGCAGAAGGTCAATGCAAACATATTGGGTGTTGTATTGAATAAAATAGCAAAGAATAGTAAGGACACTTATTATTTCAACTATTACTATTATGCCGAGGACGCAAAGCCGAAGAAGAAACTTTGGGGCAATAAGAAGAACAAGAAGCAGCCTTATATTAGCGGCTAGATATAGGAGAAAAGTATGGTGATTGACGTACATTGCCACATCATTCCCGGAATTGATGATGGTGCAAAAGATAAGGACATCGCATTGGAGATGTGCAGGATCGCGCAGATGGAAGGTACAAACGGCATTATCGCTACGCCGCATTATATCCATGGAGCAATCAATAATACAAGCGATGTGATAAATGAAAAAGTAGCAGAGTTGAACAGCTGGCTAAAGGAGCATAATATCGAGTTAGAGATATATCCTGGTTGTGAAGTGTTTATATTTCCTGAGCTGCCAAGGCTGGTAAGGGAAGGTCATATATGCACGCTAAACAACAGCAGATATATATTGATTGAGCTTCCCATGAATAGTGTTCCGGAATATACCAAGGATGTTATATACGAGCTGAAGTTGTCCGGATTTACGCCGATTATTGCTCATCCCGAGAGGAACTCGGCGATTTCCAAGGACCCGAATATATTGCACGACTTTATTATCAGAGGTGCACTAGCCCAAGTCAATGCAACCAGCTTGAAAGGCTTGTTTGGCAAAGATGTCAGAGACAAGGCTGTAGAGCTTATGAGACACAACATGGTGCATTTGCTAGCCTCTGATGCGCATACTGCAGGGGGGCGCTCGCCAAAGCTCAGCAGAGCTATGGATGTAATCGAGCAGAAGGTGGGACCGGAAGCTTTGCTGCAGATCATGAAAAATGGTGAGGCAGTGTTGAAAAATCAGACGATTCTAATAGAAGATCCCATCAATACAAAAGGAAATGATATGAGAATGTTTGGAAGCTTCAAAAAGCTTGTATCAAACCTATTATAAAAGTGTTGCGTTGGTTCTTGCCCTAATTGCCGGGGTGAGAGCCATTTTTTATTTTTTTCACATATACTATATTACAACGGTGAATTTCTAGACTGAAATTTTGACATACTTAGTAAATGCAGATTATTAATTTCAGACTTGGACGGAGATATGTATGGTGAAAAAAATAGTGGTTTGGACTATGGTATTTTTGACGATAACATCGATTTTTTTCTTTTCAACGGAATTGGGGGTACATTCACAAGAAAGAAGCTCCAAGCTTACTCAACTCATCTTAACTGAGGCGACGGGATTGGTCAGCAATGATTTTACCGGCAGTCCCGTAGCATTTGATAGAATTCATTATTTTATCAGGAAGTCAGGTCACATTTTTGAATATATGCTATTGGCTTTTTTTCTTGCAATGGCTATAGGCAGCAACCATAGGGGCTGGTTTGGGAAGCTTCTTGTGATTATGCTGCTGTGCATCCTTTTCGCCAGTATCGATGAGTGGATACAGACCTTTACGGCGGGCAGATCGGGAAGAGCTATGGATGTACTTATCGACAGCATCGGAGCACTCACTGGAATTATATTGTATAATATAGTTTGTATGGGGTTCGGCAAGCTTACATTTTTGAATAGGAAATATCTTATCAAGTAAAAGCAGCCGGGACATTCAAAAGCTAGAATAACGGAGGACTGCATAGAGATGAAATTTGAACTAAGCAAAGAGAAAAAAGATAAGCTTATAGCTGAAATCAGATACTACTTTTCAAAGGAAATGGATATGGACCTTGGAGACTTGGCAGCGATTTTGATATTGGATTTTTTCATCGAGAAATTGGGGAAAGAGTTTTATAATCAGGGTGTAGAGGATTCCTATAAATACATGACCAACAGCATTGAGGATCTGCTGGGGATACAAAAACCCTAGCAAGACAAGCAAATGTGCGAAACTTAGCATAATAAAAAACTCACACTCACCAAAAACACTTTGCTGCATAGTATATTAATATATTTGTTTTCAATTAACGTTGCTTCTACGTGCATAATTTTACAGCAAGGCGGTGTTTGCATGAACTATGCAGTAATCATGTGTGGGGGTTCGGGAAGCCGTTTCTGGCCCAAAAGCCGGAAGAACTTTCCCAAACAGTTTCTCAAGACCGTGGGAGACCGGACAATGATTCAGCTGACAGTGGATAGGATAAATAATTTTGTACCCTTGGAAAATATATATATGGTGACAAATAAAAGTCATGTAGAAAACATAAGCAATCAACTTCCTGAAATAGATCACAGCAACATATTGATTGAGCCTTTGATCAAGGAGACTGCAGCCTGTATCGGATATTCCGCAGTCAAGCTTCTGAAGAAGGATAAGGATGCAATGATGATTGTACTGCCTTCTGACCACTATATTCCGGATAATGAGGAGTTTAGGCGGACCATCATGCAGGGGTTGGATATTGCACTTATCAAGAATTGCTTGGTAACTATGGGTATTAAACCTACAAGACCGGAAACGGCCTATGGATATATTGAAACGGGCAAGGTTCTGGAGGGCTTTGACGAGGCGGCTGCCTACAAGGTGAAAAGATTTACCGAGAAGCCCAACAAGGAGAAGGCTCAAGAATTCATAGAGAAGGGAACATATCTGTGGAATAGCGGCATGTTTATCTGGAAGGCCTCCGTGCTATTGGATCAATACAAGGAGTTTTTGCCGGAAATGTATGAATCCCTGATGAACATCAGCAACGCTGTAGATACAGAGCATGAGGCAGAAATAGTGGAACAGGAATATGCAAAGATTGACGGGATTTCTATAGACTACGGAATACTGGAGAAATCCAATGATGTATATGTCATGGAAACAAATTTCATGTGGGATGATATAGGCAGCTGGACTGCCTTGGAGCGATACTTGGATAAGGATGACTATGGCAATTCCAAAAAAGGCATCGTAAGAACCTTGGATTCCCGCAACAACATATTGTACGGGGATAAAAGGCTTATAGCAGCAGTTGGAGTTGAGGACCTGATTGTAGTGGAGACAGAGGATGTCATTTTGGTATGCAAGAAGGATAGAGACCAGGATATCAAGCAGCTGCTAAAGTGCTTAGCAGAACCTGAATATGAAGTATATATTTGAAAAAAAGACGCTGTAGTCAGCGTCTTTTTTTAATGCCTAAAGTAATTCTTCATAGATCTTGATGGTTTCGATAGCTGTCTTTTTCCAAGAGAAGTTGTACGCCCGCCTTAAGCCTTTTTCCACCAGGGAATTTCTCAAATCCATATCGGTCAGCACATTATAGATGTTTTCCGTCAGTAGGTCGTTGTTGTTGGGATCTATGGTAATAGCTCCGTCCTGCACGATTTCAGGTATGGAAGTGACGTTGCTTGTGATGGTAGGCGTACCGCAGGTCATAGCCTCTAGAGGAGGCAGGCCAAAGCCCTCGTAGAAGGAGGGATAGACAAATACCGAGGCGCAGTTGTAGAAGTAAGGCAGATGCTCATAGGGTACAAAGCCTGCAAATATGGTTCTGTCACCTATGCCCATGGCATCCACTTTCTTTTTCAGCTCATAGTGATTGTCCTTTGAGGCGCCCAGCAGCATCAGGTCATAATGTCCCGGCAGTTCTCTTACAAGTCTGCTGAAGGACTCCAGCAATCCATCCACGTTCTTCCTGGGGCTGAAGCCTCCAAGGTATAAGATATAGTCTCCCGTATAATTGTACTTATCCTTCAGGAACTGCCAAGCCTTTTCTTTATCCATCAGCTTGAAGCCGCTGTCTGCCGCCAGATGGGTGACCTTGACTTTCTCCTCCGGGGTATGGAAGAACTTGATGATATCCTGTTTAGAGTACTCTGAAACAGTAATGATCCTGTCGGAATTCTCTATTATGTAGGGCATTTGCTCTACAAACCGGTCAAGATAGCTTTTGCCGCAGGTTTCCGGCATGGTATATGGGATCAGGTCATGCACAGTCACCACGTATGGGCAGTGCTTTTCTCTTGGGAGGCCCAGTCCGTTCTGAGGAAGATGGAAAACCCCAAAGTCCCTGCGGGAAATCAGTGAGGGAAGGTAGCTCTCATCCCAGAACCGTTTGTTTTTTTCTCCAAACAGTGTGACACTGACATTTTTCTTATCCAGCATGAAGTCATAGCCTTCGTTGGGCCAAAAGAAGTTATAGCTGTTCCTATCATCAATTGACATAATATTTTCCATCAGTCTGGCAGTATAAGTGCCTATGCCGGTTCCGGCATATAGCTTAGCACCTCTGGTATCGACGCATATTTGCATAATGCTCACTCCCCAGGTTTGATTATGTTTAGGTATACACTGTTCATTATATGACAGAGGGAGGCAAAGGTTGCATAGATTTATAGGGGGACTGGCTCACAATTCGCTGTAACACATTTTCTGCCCCTTCATATAATGATTATTATAATGATGTTTCATATGCGTATTTCTATGATGACAGGCTTATGGCTCAGCATATATATGGGGGGATGGCAATGCATATCAAAACCATCGAAGAACGCTTTGGGTTTAAAATACACAGCACACATCAAATCAAGAACATATATAGGGCAGAAACTGACAAGGGTGTAAAATGCATAAAAAAAGTTCACATGACGCCGGCTTATTTTCTCTTTATGTACTCTGCTGTGGAGCATTTGCATAAAAAAGGTTTTGAGGGTGTAATTCCCTATAATACTTGCTTGGACGGCAGCATATGTGTGGAAGAGGATAAATATATATATTATGTGGTGGACTGGGTAGAAAGCAGAGAGTGCAAGTTCAAGAATCCTGATGATCTAAAGGCTGTTATCAAGACGGCTGCGGATTTCCATGATGCCACTGTGGGCTACCGGATACCGGAGGGCGCAAAGCCGAGGATATACTACAACACCTGGATCAACCGCTTCTGCAGCAAATGCGATGAGCTGCTGGAATTCAGCAAGGCCATTGATAATAAGGATTATGTGGATGGGTTTGATGAGCTCTTTGCGGAGCATTTGAACTACTATTGGAATCAGGGCAGAGAGAGCATCCAGCTGATCAAAAAAAGCGCTTACAGCAAGATATCTGCTTTGAGCCGGGAACGTGGAGAGTTCTGTCATCATGATATGGCAAACCACAATTTCCTGCGCACGCCTGAGGATAAAATATATATGATAGATTTCGATTATTGCATCATGGACACCAGACTTCATGATGTGGCCAGTATAGTGATCAGGAATATGAAGCACGGGGTATGGGATATCGGCAAGGCTTACTATATTTTGAATGAGTACAGCAAGCATCATCCATTGAGTGATGAGGAGCTGGGCGTCATCAAAGCCTTTATGGTATATCCGCAGGATTACTGGCAGGTTGGCTTGCAGTATTATGTGGAGCATCAGCCCTGGACCTTTGAGTATTTCATGCAGAGACTAAACAAGGTTATCGTAGACAAGGAAATCAGAGAAAGATTCCTCAAAGAATTCATAAGGTTATAGGTTCATGATAGAAAATTAGGGGGTGAGCTTATGAGCAGTAAAAATGAAGAAAAAGTTCTGCTGGAGGATGCACTTCTTTCCCCGGAGGAGAAGGTGGATCAACTGGAGAGGCAAATAGAGCAAATGAAAGAAGAGATCAAGCAGCTGAAGAAGCTGAGCAAGCAAAGGGAAAAACTGGAGAAGCTGGAGCATGAGAAGAAGAAGATAATAAGCAAACACCTCAAAGGCCACAGAAAGCACAGACATTAACAGCTATTACAGTTGAAAGGGATGATATTATGCCTGGTTCATTTACAAGAATAAAGCGACATGAAATTATGGAGCTTGTTGAGTCAGAATATGGCTTCAAAATCATAAACATGCACGAGGGTGATAAGGGCATCCTGATATATACGGACTGCGGCATTAAAATGCTCAAAAAGGCAAAGAGAGATGAAGCCAAAATCCAGTTTGCCGCCTATGCCTATGAGTATCTGATAGACCGCGGTTTCACCAACGTGAGCAAAATAAATAAGACGCTGTCCGGCAGCTATACCATAAATTACAACAACAGCAGATATGTCATTCAGGACTATGCCAGAGGCAAAATTATGGAAATCAAAACACCGGAGGCAGCAGCCCAAGCGGCACATGCTCTGGCTCTGCTTCACAAGGCAGCAGAAGGCTTTGTGCCTCCCAAGGGAAGTCATGCCAGGGTGGATTGGGGCAAGTGGATGGATAAATTCAAGGCCAACTCTATCAATATCCGCAAGTACAGCAAAACCCTGCAGGACAAAAAAGAGCTGAGCCGTTTTGACAGGATCTATTTGAAGCATGCTGAGGACTATTACGAGAAGATGTTCAATGCTTATCTGATCATGAGAAATTTTGGCTACCTGGAAAAGGTGCAGCAGTCTATGAAGCAAAATCAATTGATTCACAGTGAGTATAGACGACACTCTTTGATGCTTGATGACAAGGGTGAGGTTTTTGTGACCAACCTGGAAAACTGCGCTTATGACATCAGGGAAGCGGATATTGCAACATTGCTGGAGAGCTTCACAGGCAGGAACAAGGCGGAGCTTGCCATAGCAGCGCTTAAGGCTTATTCTGCAGTGATCAAGCTGGATAGAAGATCCATCAAGGTAATTCAGGCATTTCTGCTGCAGCCAAAGAGATTCTATAAGGTAATAGAGCGCTACTATGGAAGGAAGAAGAACTTTACCGAGGCTGAGCTGGTCTATAAGCTGGAAAGAGCAATCAAGAAAGAGATTCGCAAGGCACCGGTGCTGGAGGTTTTGGAAGACTACAGAACCCTATGATATCAGCTAAAACTTGTTTGCAGGCAGCATCTGCAGCTGGTTGCAAGGCTTTATAATTGGGGATAGAAGGAAGTGATAGAGCATGAATTTTGAAATATTTATAGAAGAGGACAGACAGAAGGAGCGGGAGCTTCTGGCATCCTACGATCTGGATGTGGAGTTTTTTAGCAAGCTGGGGCTTAAGATTAAGCAAATTGTTCCTGAGAGAAACTGCTACAGGGTGGAATCGGATAAGGGCTTCTACTGTCTCAAGAAGATGGATTTGTCTTATGATGATATTTACGTAATGCAGGAAATGACAATGCATCTCAAGGGCAACGGCTTTGCAAACACCTTTGAAATAATGCATCAGGAAAATGATGAGATTTTAGTGCCCTATCGGGGAAGCCAGTATTACCTGAGCAAATGGATGGATGGCCGCGACGGGGATTATCTGAATCTGTTGGATATCAAGACTTCCATTGAGGCCTTAGCCAGATTTCATCAAGCATCTGTCGGCTTTGAGAGTAAATACAATACCGGGCACCGCAGACTGTTTGGCAGATGGAAGGAGAGCTTCCTGCAAAGGCTGAATGAAATCGAAGCGGCCAAAATACAGATTGCCTCAGAGGAGACGAAAAGTGACAATGCACCGATTATTGCACAATATTTGGAGAACTGCCGGCAAAACGCAAAGCACGCTATTCAGCTGCTTGAGAAATGCTCCTACGAGAAGCTCAATGCAAGGGATGAAAGCCAGAAAGGCTTCATACATCATGACTATGGCTTCCATAATATATTGCATACCTTCGACAATGAGATCTATGTAGGTGGCTTGGAGAGCTATGCCTTTGACGTAAAGGTTCATGACCTGGCCCATTTTATTTTTAGACTCATGCGCAGACGAGGTTGGGATATCGAAAGCGCGCTGGATATGATTGGCTATTATAACGAAGTAAGCAGATTGGAAAAGGAAGATTATCAGGTGCTGGCTGCGTACTTTGCTTTTCCCCATGACTGCAAGCAGCTCTACAGGCAGCACTACATAGAAGGCAAGGAAGTAGAGGACCTGGAGGAGCTTGATAAAATCAACGTGGAGTCTGAGTATTATCAGACTAAGAGGAACTTCATCCATGAATTTGAAAAATTTTCACGACTTTTGTAGACTTATAAGTTCGAAAATTTAGATATATACACAGCTTGTGCATAACCTGTGCATAAGCTGTAGCTTTGTGTGGACAAAAGATAGTACTAATTTACTATAGACCTTTGAATATGTGACCTGAAGCTCTCATATATTTATAGAAAGATTCATAGTTTACTTAAATAGTTGTGTATAATCGTGTGGACAGACCTTTCTCTCTGCACTTTGCATTATTTTTAATAAAAAGCTAGTGAGGTGTAAGCATGCAAATAGAAGCAATCGCCAAGGAGTTTGATTTCAAGGTAAACAGTTATAAGCCTCTTCGGGCTGTATATATTGCAGAGACAAACAAGGGGCCTATCATCATCAAAGAAACTGACAGGGATCCCGACAAGCTTTTATACATACACGGAATGAAGGAATATTTGTATGAAAACGGCTTCCAAAGCTTGGACAGATATGAGATTGCACAAAACGGGCTGCCCTTTGTTTTCCAGGATAATCGGATCTTTGTTGTGGAAAAGGTGATTGAAGGCAGAGAATGCAGCTTTACAAATCCTTTTGACCGGGAAGGTGCGGTGCTGGCCTTGGCTGAGCTGCACAAAAAAGGCAAGGGCTATGTAGCGCCTACCGGGGCATTCAAAAGAGATAATTACGGAAAATGGGACAGTACATATCTAAAAAAAATAGACTATTTGCTGAATCTCAAGGAAACGGTAAGCAAAAAGAAGAAGAAGGATTTCTTTGACAAGATGTTCTTGGAGGATGCGGATTTTATGATCCATATGGCATGGCAGGCTTATGACACCCTCAAGGGCTCAAATTATCAAAGCATTTGCAAGAAGGCAAAAAAGGAAAAGTGGATATGCCACCATGATTATACTTATCACAACATCATCATTGGAAAGCACAATGAAGTAAATATCATAGACTTTGACTACAGCTGTCATGAATTGCCGGTATACGATCTCGCCAACTATATATTGAAGGCCTTGAAGCGCTTCAGCTTCGATATTGATATGGCCCTTCGCATACTTAATTTGTATGACTGCATCAATCCCATAGACAAAGAGGACTTGATGCAGATGCTGGCGATATTCGAATTTCCGCAGAGGTTCTGGAGAATATCTGAGCGGTACTATGAGAAGAAAACGGATTGGTCAGATGATACCTTCGTAGACAAATATGAGGATGCCTATATATTTAAACAGTATATAACCGACTTTACAAGAGACTTTAGAAAGCTGATCTAGGAAGAACCTATTATATGCAGCCATATCTCTGATTATGACAAAAAAACGGCTTTGGCCGTTTTTTTCATTCACCACACTTGGTACATCGACATACTATATATTATAACTGCAAGGGCAGGATGGGGGGTATGTCAATGGATATAAAAGTTGGAGATTTGGTAGGCAGAAAGTCTTATAATTGTGACATTGTATTCAGGGTTCACGATATAGTCAAACAAAGCGATAAGGTTGTAATCATTCTAAAAGGCATGAATCTGAGAATCATTGCCGATGCTCCTGAAGCAGACATAATTAAGCTGCCTCCTTCAAAAATAAATGACCACATCAAGAGTTTTGATGATAGAGCAAAAAAGCTCATGAGAAAGCTGGAGAAAAAGGCCAATAGGACCTCAAAGGCAATCACGCAGAACTTCTATCGAAATGAAGTACAGGTCTTTAGGAGACCGGGCAGAGTGCTGCACATCGACGGGGATAAGAATTACCTTGAGATGTGTCTGAAATCCTATAAGGATCTGAATATTGAGGCTGTGGGCAGGGTTATGCCTGAAAGCGATCAGCCTGGTGCAGTGGAGGCGCTGCTGCTGCAATACAATCCGGATATTCTGGTGCTGACAGGACATGATGCTTATATCAAGCCCGCAAAGGAAGCAAGTCCTGAGCAGCAAAGAAGGGACTTGAATACCATAAGCAATTACAAGAATTCCAAATACTATATTGAGGCAGTCAAAAATGCTCGTAAATATGAGCCTTCTTTGGATGATTTAGTTATTTTTGCCGGAGCATGTCAGTCCTATTTTGAAGGAATTATGACAGCAGGGGCAAACTTTGCCAGCTCGCCGGAGAGAGTATTGATACATGCTTTGGATCCTGTCATGGTATGCGAGAAAATTGCGCTTACACCAATCAATCAGATTGTGCCTCTCAAAGAAGTGCTGACCGGAACCATTACCGGTTTGAACGGCGTCGGCGGCGTACAAACAAGAGGCAAGTACAGGGATGGCATGCCTAAATCATTATTAGGCACTGTATAGGGGGGGGGATATCATGTATCTTAAGCTCTATAACAGCAAGGCACAATGCATACAGGAGAAAGAGTTTGAAGAGCTGGTTGCAAGCATCACCTCTGTGAATTTAAAAGAAAGTCAAGGAATGGAAGCAATTAAGGCTTTTTCTATCATGGTCAGGACAGAGTTGGCCAGAAAGCTGGGTGTATATGGCGGAACAGGCTGTTCCATCCACAAGGGTAGTGATTTGTGTGATGAGAAGGGACATTGTATTATGTTTGAGGTGCAGGATGGAGCGGTAGGCGAGATCTACAGGCAGGCTGCATGCAGTACTCAAGGGTTGATCATTACCTTTGACGGTAAGCCCATAAAGCCATACTACCACTACCGCTGCGGCGGAGCAACGGAGAACTCTGAGAATATATTAGGAAGCAAAATAACCTATTTGCGGAGAGTTCTGTGTTCCCATTGTAAATCCGTCTCAGATGAAAACAATGAGAAGCATTTTGCGGTGGAAGAATTGGAGCACATCCTAAATACCAAGATTGTTAAGCCGGAAAACACGTATACAAGTATAGTAGGCATGTTTGAGGATATAGATGTAGATGACCAGAACAGAGTAAGAAGCCTGAAGATTGGCAACAAGCAATTTAAGGGCAACGAGTTGATGGAGCTTCTCAAGCTGAACTCCACCAGGTTCAACTATACTCCGGTCAAGTTTTTGTTCAAAAGCATAGGCATGGGCCATGGCTTGGGACTTTGCATTTGCGGCGCCAATGAAATGGCCGGCATGGGTAAAAGCTATGAGGAAATATTGAAATACTATTATACCGGAATCAAGCTGGAAGCCATGGAAATTGTCGAAGCGGGCAAACCCTTGAAAGGCAGGAAATTTGTATTAGACGCCGGGGATGAGGAAGGCAAGGATGAAAATCTGGATATTGTACTGAATCTTGCAAGTCTGCTTCGCGACGATGGAGCAACAATTCGGCTTACAAGACAAGGAGAGGCAAATGTGGCCTTGTCTGACAGGGCGGCAATATCCAATGAAGAAAAACCTGATTTCTTTATCTCGATATTGCAGAACAGCTTTGCAGGCCCTGGGGTATCGGGTACAGAAGTATACCATTTCCGGGGTGACAAGGAAAGCGAGAGAATTGCCAAGCTGATCATAGAAGAGGTCTCTAATACGCTGGAAACCAAGAATAGAGGCGTTAGAACCGCAGAGTTTTACTTGCTGCGTCAGGTGCGTGCTTCAGCGGTGATCATTTATCTGATGTATATCACCAACCCCCAGGATGCAGCGAAGCTTTCTGATCCTGCAATGAGGCTGAAGGCAGCCAAAGGCATACACCAGGCTATTGTGAAGTATTATTGTCCGCTTGTAAGGGAGTAAATAAAAAAGGCATGCATTGCTGCATGCCTTTTGTTATGTCTTAGAATAGTCCGGAAATTACTCCGTTTTCATCAATATCGATCAATTCTGCAGAAGGTACCTTTGGCAATCCCGGCATGATCATGATATCTCCGGTTAGAGCTACGATGAAGCCTGCGCCTGCGGATACTCTAACTTCCTTTACAGTGATCTTGAAGCCTGATGGTCTGCCCAACAGGTTTGGATCATCGGACAAGGAATACTGAGTTTTTGCCATGCAAATTGGATACTTATCCAAGCCCAACTCTTCCAATCTCTTGATTTCCTTTGAAGCCTTAGGTGCAAATATGACATCATCTGCGCCGTAGATTTCTTTGGCAATCTTGCTGATTTTGCTCTTTATGCTGTCCTTCTCGTCATAAAGGAACTTGAATTCGCTTGCTTTTTCTGCAGCAGCCACAACCTTGCGTGCAAGGTCTTCGCCGCCTTCGCCGCCCTTTTCCCATACTTCGCAAAGGGATGCTTCTACGCCAAGCTTGCTGCAGTGCGCTTTGACAAGCTCAACCTCTGCTGCTGTGTCTGTAGCAAACTTGTTGATTGCAACCACTACAGGCACGCCGAATTTGCTTACGTTCTCAATTTGCTTTTCCAGGTTCGCAAAGCCCTTGTTCAGTGCTTCCAGGTTTTCCGCTGTCAGCTCTGTCTTTGGTACACCGCCGTGCATCTTAAGGGCTCTGATTGTAGCTACGATAACAACTGCGGATGGTGCTAGGCCGCCCAATCTGCACTTGATGTCCATGAACTTTTCCGCGCCTAGGTCTGCACCGAAGCCTGCCTCGGTAACCAGATAATCAGCCAGCTTTAAGCCAAGCTTTGTGGCCATGATGCTGTTGCAGCCGTGAGCAATGTTTGCAAAGGGTCCGCCGTGTATGAAAGCAGGTGTATTCTCCAATGTCTGTACAAGGTTTGGCTTTATTGCATCCTTCAATAGAAGTGCCATAGCGCCGTGAACCTTCAGCTGTGAAACCGTAAGAGGGTTATTGCTGTAATCATAAGCGAATACGATTCTGCCCAGTCTTTCCTTCAGGTCCATCAAGCTGTTGGAAAGACAAAGTATAGCCATAACCTCAGAAGCAACTGTAATCATGAAGCCTTCTTCTCTAACGAAGCCGTTTGCTTTGCCGCCCATGCCGATTACAACTTCTCTCAGAGCTCTGTCATTCATATCCAATACACGCTTCCAAACAATTTGTCTTGGATCTATCTGAAGTGTATTTCCATGATTAATATGATTGTCTATAGCAGCAGACAATAGGTTGTTAGCAGATGTAATAGCATGGAAGTCACCTGTAAAGTGAAGGTTGATATCCTCCATAGGAACCACTTGTGCATATCCGCCGCCGGCAGCTCCACCCTTTACGCCAAATACAGGCCCAAGGGAAGGTTCTCTCAATGCGATAGCAGCGTTCTTGCCTATCTTGTTCAGTGCCTGGCCAAGACCTACAGTAGTAGTTGATTTTCCTTCGCCTGCAGGAGTAGGATTGATTGCTGTTACCAGTATCAGCTTGCCGTCTTTCTTGTTTTCAAGTCTCTTCCATATGTCAAAGCTGATTTTTGCCTTATATTTGCCGTAGTTCTCTACTTCGTCCTCTTGTATGCCTAACCTTGCCGCCACATCGTTGATAGGCAGCATTTTGGCCTGTTGAGCTATTTCTATATCTGATTTCATGAATAATCTCTCCTTTCGGTTATGTACAAGGCAGGCTTTTCGCCTGCCTCCTAATTATTCCAGTATTCTGTTTTCAAGGACCTGATTCATGCTGAAGTTTTCAAGTCTTAGGTAGAAGGAAGCTGCATCAACCAATGCTTCCATCGGTGTAAGACCTACGATTTCGCTTCCTACAACATTTACGCCATAGCGCTCTGCTTCAAACTTCACTGTCTCAAACACTCTATAAAGAGCTGTCTTTGTGTAGTCAGTCATGTTGATGGATACTTGAACGATGCCTCTTTCCTTGAGGTCCACGCCCATGGCCTTAACAAATCTGAAACCGCCGGAAATATGTCTGATATTCTTTGAAATCTTGTTTGCAATTTCTATATCATTGGTAGCCAGGTTGATGTTGAATGCAACCAATGGCATTCTTGCGCCTACAACAGTTGCTCCTGCTGTTGGGTGCAGCTCTGCAGGACCAAAGTCAGGTGACCACTCAGGCTGCTTTATCTTCTCCTTGAAGCCTTCGTACTCCCCTTTTCTGATGTTTGCAAGGTTTTCTCTTTGAGCGCTGCTTGCAGCCTTCTCATATAGATAGATTGGAAGGTTGTATTTGCTTGCCATTTCTTCTGCAACTTCTTTAGCAAGTGCAACGGATTCTTCCATAGTCACATTCTTTATTGGAATAAAAGGTACAACGTCGATAGCGCCCATTCTAGGGTGCTCGCCTTGATGCTTGTTCATATCGATATTGGCAATTGCGATTCCCGCTGCCTCCACCATAGCCTTCTTTACTGCTTCAGGCTCGCCTATAACAGTTACAACCACTCTGTTGTGGTCTTTGTCCGGATTATAGTCCAACAGCTTGCAGCCCTCAGTTTTGATAAAAGGAGCTACGATCTTCTCGATAACATCCATGTTTCTTCCTTCGCTGAAGTTTGGAACGCATTCAATGATTTTATTAAACATTTTTATCCTCCTTTAATTATCCCTTAAATACCTTGGCTACCAGGCTTTTTACCAAATCTTCCTTAGGAACATATGGTATAGTGATATGGCCTGCACCGGCATAATTTTTGTTGTATTCTATACAGGTCTCTATGGAGTTTTGGTTTCTTGCCCAGGAACGTCTTGCAACGCCGCCCATAACGTCCCACATCATGGCAGATCTGATGATGTTGTCTACACGCTCGCTGCCGTCCAACACCAAGCCGAAGCCGCCGTTGATGGACTTGCCTATGCCTACGCCGCCGCCGTTATGAAGGGCTATAAGGCTCATGCCTCTCGCTGCATTGCCGGCGAAGCATTGTGTAGCCATGTCGGCCATTATGTTGCTTCCGTCCTTTATATTGGAAGTCTCGCGGAATGGTGAGTCTGTACCGCTTACGTCATGGTGGTCTCTGCCCAGCATGACTGGCCCGATTTCGCCATTACGCACCATTTCATTGAATCTAAGGGCGATTCTGGTACGGCCTTCAGCGTCCTGATACAGGATTCTGGCTCTTGTACCTACAACCAGCTTGTTCTTTTTTGCATCTCTGATCCAGATATAGTTGTCTCTATCCTGACCCCGTCTATTTGGGTCTATGCAGTCCATAGCCGCTTTATCTGTCTTGTCCAGGTCTTCATCCTTGCCGCTTAAACAAACCCATCTAAAAGGACCGTAGCCATAATCAAAGAGCTCTGGACCCATAATATCTTCAACATAGGATGGGAATATGAAGCCATCCTTTTCATCTACGCCATTTTTAGATATTTCCTTTACGCCGGCATCATATACAGCCTTCATAAAAGCGTTGCCGTAGTCAAAGAAATAGGAGCCTCTTTCTACCAATGTTTTAATCAATTCAAAATGCTGTCTCAAAGATTGATCAACCAGCTGCTTAAACTTTTCTCTGTCTGTAGCCAGAAGGTTTGTTCTCTCATCAAAGGTGATGCCTTGCGGGCAGTAGCCTCCGTCGTATGCTACGTGGCATGAGGTCTGGTCAGAAAGCAGTTCAATATGGATATTATTATCAACTGCATATTGCAGTAAATCTACGATGTTTCCATGGTAAGCAATGGATATTGCTTGCTTCTTTTCCATGTATTCCTTAGCAGTATCGAAAACTTCCTTAAGGTCTGCGGAAATCTTTGATACCCAGCCTTGGTCATATCTTGTTTTGATACGTGAATAGTCTACTTCGGCGATGATGCCTACACCGTTGGCAATCTCGATGGCTTTTGGCTGTGCGCCGCTCATGCCGCCAAGACCGGAGGTGATAAACAATCTTCCTCTAAGGTCTTGATCGCTTGGAATGCCAAGCTTCAGTCTGCCGGCAGTCAATATTGTATTGAAGGTGCCGTGTACGATGCCTTGAGGACCTATGTACATCCAGCCGCCTGCCGTCATTTGTCCATAGTTTGCAACACCCATCTGCTCTGCGATTTCCCAATCATGCTGATTGTCAAACATGCCGATCATGAGGGCATTGGTGATGATAACTCTTGGTGCATCAGGCTTAGATGGGAACAAGCCTAGCGGGTGTCCTGACTCGATAACCAAAGTCTGGTTTTCTGTCATAACCTCCAGGTATTTTTTGATCAGTCTGTATTGCAGCCAGTTCTGACAAACATGGCCGGTCTCGCCGTAGGTAACCAGCTCATAAGGATATAAAGCGATTTCAAAGTCCAGGTTGTTATCAATCATAACCTGGAAGGCTTTGCCTTCTGTACAGTTGCCCTTGTACTCGTTGATTGCCTTTCCGTATATCCTGCCTTCGGGTCTGTATCTGTAAGCATAAACACGTCCGTATTTTACAAGCTCATCCAAGAACTCCGGAGCCAGGACTTCGTGAAGCTCTTCAGGCACATATCTCAATGCGTTTTTCAGCGCGATTTCAGTTTGTGCTTGATTCAATCGGAAGCCTCTGTTTGGAGCTCTTCTGATGCCGGGCTGAAAATCAGGCATTTTTGGAAGCTCGTTGTCCAGTTTGATTGTCATTGCATTTGCAACATTAAAATTATCAATCATTCAATTACCTCCTTGTATTCAATACTGCATCAAATCAGCAATTATTGTGCTGTGCTATTCCTTATCTGTATCCTATTATATATTACCACAAATTGAGTAAAAACCGTCAAGAATATCTCATGTATTTTAACCCTCTAACTGCAAACATATTTTGAAATCAATGATGGGATTTCCTAATCCGTAGAAATTTACATAAAATATTCTTAAAAAATTTGTTGAGGGCTAAAGACATTGCGCTAGAAGGACAGGCAGTAAATTGCGCGAAAATTGTCATGAAATTGACATAAAAAATATTTAATTAGTAATTGACTAACAAAATTGAAATTTGATATAATATTTAATTTTATTTGACATATAATATATGATATGATAAAATAATAGATGTTGGGAAGGAAGGTGGTTTTATGGCTACAAAGAATACCCTATCCCTCATCAGAAGCAACGTAGACAGCTATGTAGGGGAAAGAGTTGTGCTAAAGGCTAATAAAGGCAGAAAGAAAATAAGCATAAAAGAAGGTATTATTGAGAAGACATATCCTAGCATATTCGTAATTAGAATAGAAGCCGATGTTCCTGAAGATGTTAGCAGAACCGTTTCATACAGTTACTCTGACATATTGACTAAATCAATCGAATTGTTCGCATGTAAAGATAATATAAAAATAGGATGTATGTAATACGTATAAATAATACCAATACATAAAAGAGAGCCTATCAGGGCTTTTTTTTATGTCCTTCAACAAGGGGGTCGGCAGCTGCCGACCCCTTCTTTTTAATCAATTCAAGAGATTTTGACACTGATAATAAGCTGATCTGATGGAGCAAACACCCGCCAGAAAAAATTTCCAGTTTATAAAAAAATAAAAAAATTTTTTATACCAAGTGGTAAGATTTTATGCATTGAATGCATAAAGATATTATTGGCTATTCTGTAAAATATTGAGAAATAGGAATATTTAATGAATAATTGTTTTTTTATTATAGGAAAAATAGAAAGCAGTGCTCATTGAATTAATATGCAGATATTTCTCAATTTTTTGAAAACTAGCTGGAAGCCTTGATTTTACCCACTTGTACTACTTTTCACAAAGGACTATACTTATAGTGTTTAGTAAAAAAGTGGGAAAGGAGTTAAATTTATGTGTGCAGAAAACAGAGCCTCTTTTCTGAATGTGACATCCGAAATCGGAAAGCTAAAAGCAGTTCTATTGCATAAACCCGGCACGGAATTGGAAAAGCTTACTCCGGATTATCTTAGTCAGCTGCTGTTTGATGACATTCCTTGGCTCAAGAAAATGAGAGTGGAGCATGATGAATTTGCCAGCGTTTTACGCCAGCGGGGAACCCAAGTTTATTATGTTGAAGAGTTGCTCATAGAGGTGCTTCGGAATGAGGAGATTAAGACAAGGTTTGTTAAGGAATTGGTATCTACCTGTGTAGAGAATACTGAGGAGCTTAATCATGCTTTGTATGAACACATTGCAGGCCTATCCGCTGAGGATGTAGCAGAGATTGCAATTTCCGGCTTAAACAAGAAGGATTTGCCTCAAATGAATAGAACCCTCAACCTTGCTGACTACGTACATAGTGAATATCCTCTGTATATCAACCCGATTCCAAATCTTTATTTTATGAGAGACCCGGCCGCAGTCATGGGTCAAGGCATAAGCATAAACTCTATGCATACAGACGCTCGCAGAAGAGAGCCTATGCTCATTAAATATATTTATGAGCATAATCCCCTTTTTAAGAAAGAAAACTCCAACATTTGGTACGATTACAGCATTCCTCATAGTGCGGAGGGAGGCGATATGCTGGTGCTTGGCAAGGAGGTTGTGGCGATAGGCTGCAGCCAAAGAACATCTGCCAACGGCATTGAGCATATTGCAAGAAAGCTTTTTGCTTCTGACAGCGGAATCAAAGAGGTGCTGGCAGTTCAGATACCTCCACTAAGAGCTTTTATGCACTTGGACACAGTATTTACCATGGTGGATTACGACAAGTTCACAATTTATCCGGGAATACAGGATAAGGTTAGAGTGTTCAGATTGACGCCAAGTAACGGCGGGATAAAGGTTGATGCACAAAACGACCTTGTAGAAACGCTAAAGAAGAGCTTGAAGCTGCCTGCGGTTGATTTGATACAAAGCGGCGGCGGAGATCCTATCACAGCGGCTAGAGAACAATGGAACGACAGCACAAATACTTTGGCTATAGCTCCGGGCGTAGTAGTTACTTACGGTAGAAATGAAGCTTCCAATGAAGTTCTGAGAGGTCATGGACTAGAGGTTCTGGAAATTGACGGATCTGAGCTGGTAAGAGGAAGAGGCGGCCCAAGATGCATGAGCATGCCGCTGGTTAGAGAGGACTTATAAGAAGTAATACTTTTAATAAAGATAATGCATGCTGACGGATATTCTTATCGGAGCATAAGGACATATTTGTTGGAGGAGTGCTTCAACGACCCTACAGAAAGACCTTAGGAGGAGGATTGCTTTGTTGCACCCCAGAGTCACATCCCTCAAAGCAAGGCCGACGGCGTTTTGAAGTACGGAGGAAACAAATCATTCCTTATGCGGAACAAGCGCTATACTTTAAAAATTAAAATAAAAACAAATAAAAGGAGAGATTTTAAATGGCAGTAAATTTAAAGGGAAAAAGCTTTTTAACATTGATGGATTTCACACCAACAGAAATCAGATATATGCTTGATTTATCCCATGACTTAAAGTCAAAGAAGAGAGCAGGCATATACAACTATCTGTTAAAGGGCAAGAACATCGTTCTATTGTTCGAGAAGGCTTCAACAAGAACCAGATGCGCTTTTGAGGTTGCAGCGTTGGAGGAGGGTGCACACGTTACATTCCTTGACCAAAACAGCAGCCAAATGGGTAAGAAGGAGTCTTTAGAGGACACAGCAAAGGTTCTTGGCAGATTCTATGACGGCATCGAATACAGAGGCTTCAAGCAATCTGTAGTAGAAGACCTTGCAAAGTATTCGGGAGTACCTGTTTGGAACGGCCTGACAGACGTTGACCACCCAACACAGATTCTTGCAGATATGATGACTATAGAAGAGCACGTAGCAAAGCCGCTAAACAAGGTAAAGGTGGTTTTTGCTGGTGATACCAGAAACAACATGGCATATGCATGGATGTATGGCTGCGCTAAGATGGGCATGCACTTTGTAGCTTTCGGACCACAGGAGCTTGCTCCAAGCCAGCAGATTATGGATCAAGTTCAAGCTGTTGCTAAGGAAACAGGCGCAGTTATCGAATTCTCCTCTGACGCTGAAGCTGTTAAGGGCGCAGATGTTATCTACACAGACGTATGGGCTTCCATGGGAGAAGAAGCACAAATTCCTGAGAGAGTGAAGCTGCTTACACCATACAAGGTTACTATGGAGCTGCTGCAAAAGACAGGCAATCCTGATGTAATATTCATGCACTGCCTGCCAGCCTTCCACGATTTTGAGACAAAGATGGCTAAGGAACAAAAGGAATTGGGCCATGACATAAGAGAAGTGACAGATGAAGTATTTAGAAGCAGACACTCTGTAGTATTTGATGAGGCAGAAAACAGAATGCACACAATCAAAGCCGTAATGGTTGCTACTCTGTAGTTTGAAAGGGGAATAAGTGAATGAGTGAAGCAAAAAGATTAGTTGTGGCTTTAGGCGGTAATGCCTTAGAAGAAAAAAGCCTGCCACCTACAGCAGAATCACAGCTGGAGGTAGTAAAGAAAACTGTTGAATATCTTGCAGATCTAAGTATAAAGGGCTATGAGCTAGCAATAGCACACGGCAATGGTCCACAGGTGGGCAGAATCGTGCTTGCATCTGAAGCAGCAGCTGAGGTGACTCCTGCAATGCCATTCGATGTTTGCGGAGCAATGAGCCAAGGCTACATCGGCTACCATATTCAGCAAGCTCTAAAATTTGCTCTGCAAAAGAGAGGCAAAAATACGCCTGTTGTTTCACTTGTTACACAGGTGGTAGTAGATAAGAACGACCCTGCTTTCCAAAAGCCTACAAAGCCAATCGGACCATTCTACACTGAAGAAGTGGCAAAGAAGCTGGAGGCAGAAAAGGGCTTTACAGTGAAGGAGGACTCAGGCAGAGGCTGGAGAAGAGTAGTGGCTTCCCCAATGCCAAAGAAAATCGTTGAATTGTCAGCAGTTAAGGAGCTTTTTGATACAACCATCGTTATCACTGTTGGCGGAGGCGGAATTCCGGTAATCGAAAACGAGGACGGTACACTGCAAGGCGTAGCGGCAGTTATTGATAAGGACTTGGCAGCAGAGAGATTGGCTGAGGATATCAATGCAGATATATTAATGATACTGACTGAGGTTGAGCAGGTTTCATTGAACTTCAAGAAGCCTGACCAAAAGGATTTGGGAACAATTACAGTTGCAGAGGCAGAGCAATATATTGCAGAAGGACATTTCGCACCGGGAAGCATGCTTCCAAAGGTGCAGGCTGCAGTAAAGTTTGCAAAGGCCAACCCAGGCAAAAAGGCTATTATCACATCTCTTTACAAGGCTGTTGACGCAGTTGAGGGAAGAGCAGGAACTGTTATAACAATGTAGGGCACACAAAGCCATCGAAGAAATTCGATGGCTTTTTCTTGGCATAATATAAAAGAAAAGGTCAAAAATATTTCTTAAAAAGAAAAAACATGCAGACAAGTTATGGATTTAATGGTAAACTATCAAGGATAAAAATTTTGAAGGGAGAAAAACGATGAATAGACGAGTTATTCAGGTTGAAGAAAGACCGCCGTTGCATTTAAGCATACCACTTAGTTTTCAGCACTTATTCGCAATGTTTGGAGCGTCCGTATTAGTTCCAATGTTGTTTGGCATTGAGCCGTCCACAGTACTTCTGTTAAATGGTATCGGTACATTGCTCTTCATTTTCATTACAAAGGGCAGGATTCCATCATTCCTTGGTTCCAGCTTTGCATTTCTATCCCCAACTTTTGCAATTTTAGCGTCACAGGGCTATAACGCAGCACTTGGTGGATTTGTTATCTCCGGATTGGTATTCATGTTGGTAGCACTTATTGTCAAATATGCAGGTGTCAAGTGGATTGATGTAGTATTCCCTCCTGCGGCAATGGGTGCTATTGTTGCAATTATAGGATTGGAGCTGGCTCCGGTAGCTGCAAAGATGGCTGGCCTGGTGCATGATGCAAATAATCCGCATTTGTACATGAACCCAGATGTTCTCTTGGTTTCTATAGTAACATTGTCAATTGTTATTATAGGCTCGGTTGTATTTAGAGGCTTCTTGGGCATTATTCCAATTTTGATTGGTATCATAGGCGGTTACCTAGTTGCCCTTGGAGTTGGCATCGTAAACTTTGAGGCTGTAGGCAAGGCAGGATTCTTCGAGATACCGACCTTCTATAAGCCGGTATTTAATATGTCCGCGATTATTACCATACTTCCTGCGGCTTTGGTGGTTGTAGCAGAGCATATCAGTCACTTGATTGTAACCAGCAATATCGTTGGAAGAGACTTGGCCAAGGATCCGGGCTTGCATCGTTCCTTGCTGGGCGATGGATTATCCACAACCATATCCGGTTTGGTGGGTTCAGTACCTACGACAACATATGGCGAGAACATCGGCGTTATGGCTATAACAAAGGTTTACAGCGTATGGGTTATAGGTGGAGCGGCAGTGATATCCATCTTCATATCCTTCTTCGGTAAGCTTTCCGCTGCGATACAAACAATACCACAGCCAGTAATGGGCGGCGTATCCCTGTTGCTGTTCGGTATTATAGCGGCTTCCGGTTTGAGAATGCTGGTTGAATCAAAGGTAGATTACAGCAAGCCAAAGAATCTGGTACTTACATCCATAGTGTTAATTATAGGCTTGAGCGGAGCCCACGTGCAGCTGGGCACAGTACAGCTGACAGGTATGGCGCTTGCTACAGTGCTTTCCATCGTAGTAAGCTTGCTGTTCAAGTTATTTGAAATAACAGGATTGATAAGAGAAGAATAAAAGTATAAAGCAAAGGCGTTGTATCCACGGATACAACGCCTTTTTTATTAGGCTCTGTGAGAAGTATATGCTGATAGACCACTAAACGATGAATGATGATTTGCATAAGGACATATTTGTTGGAGGAGCTTCAACGACCCCATAGAAAGACCCTAGGAGGAGGATTGCTTTGCCACACCCCAGCGCTACATCCCTCAAAGCAAGGCCGACGGCGTTTTGAAGCACGGGGGAGACAAATCATTCCTTATCGGAAATCATCAATTCAAAATCTACATTGTTGCTTAACAGAGCCGTATTATTACGAATTATAAACTTCCAAATCTAATTCTTTCTCGCTGTTGGATACGATAACTGTACCTACTGCGTCGCCTGTTACGTTGACTACAGTTCTGCTCATATCCAGTATTCTATCAACAGATAGGATCAAGGCAATACCTTCCAATGGAATTCCTACCTGCTGCAATACCATAGCCAGCATGACGATGCCTGCACCGGGCACACCGGCTGTGCCGATGGAAGCCAAGGTAGCAGTCAATATGATGATGAGCTGCTGCTGGATGCTCAAGTCAATTCCAAATACCTGAGCAATAAAGACGGCAGCGACACCCTGCATGATTGCTGTTCCATCCATGTTGACAGTGGCACCCAGAGGAATTGTAAAGCTGGAAATGGCTTCGGGAATTCCGAGTCTTTTTTGGCATACATCAAGGTTTACAGGGATGGTAGCGTTACTGCTTGAAGTACTAAATGCCACCACCATGACGGTCCAGAACTTCTTGAAGAATTTGATTGGATTAACCTTGCCAAGAATTTTCAAGGCAAAGCCATAAACAAGCAATATCTGAAGCAGCAATACAAACAGGATTGTAAAGGCATACTTGAGCAGTGGGAGCAGGACCTCAAGGCCTTGCGAGATGAGAACCTTTGAAATTAATGCGAATACCCCGTAAGGTGCAGTAAGCATAACGAGACCGATTATTTTTATCATTACTTCATTGGCTTGTGTGAAGAAGTTCAGAAGAGGCTTAGCAGGCTCGCCAATCAAGGTGATGGAAATACCGAACAAGATGGCGAATACAATGATTTGCAGCATTTCACCTTTTACTAAGGATTCAAAGGGGTTGGTAGGAATCATATTCACAAATATGTCCATGACAAAGGGGGCTTCAGCTGCCTTATATTCTGTGGGGAGAGGGACATTCAATCCGAGACCGGGGCTTACCAAATTAGCGAATATCAAGGCGATTGTGACTGCAAGAGCAGTTGTCAGCAGATAGTAGGACATGATTTTGCCCCCTACCCTTCCCAGCTTCTTGATGTCGCCAATGCTGGCTGCGCCGCAGATCAAGGAGCAGAGCACCAGTGGGACAACAATCAGTTTAATGCCGCGAAGAAATACGTTTCCAACAGGATTCAGCACCCATTTTACAATCAAATCATTGAACTGGGCAGGAAAGAATGCATGAGCTATAAGTCCGAAAACAATGCCGCCTAAAAGACCGATTAATACCTTATTGGCCAAAGACATTTTCTTCTTCATAGTTTTACCCTCCTCTATAAATTTGCAGACCTTAACAGGCTATTGGGCAGGAGTTCTTTTCTTGAAATAGCGCCACTTCTAGCTGTTAAAATACCGGTACTAAAATATATTAAAAAATGAGGAAAAAAATGCGCTGAACCCTCATATATTTAACTTGAGAGATAGGGATTCGTCGGCAAAAAATATTGGCATAAAATGTATCTCGTCTCATATACATTAATAGAAACAAACTATATATAGGAGGGGGAATCTCATGCCAGTTGAACTAATAAAGAACCCTTTAAAGGTTTGCAAAATAGTTGGCGAAAACGTATACAGCACTGTAGTAGAAGAAGATATAAACGTACCGGACGTTAACCCTGACGTGTACAAAATACTCGCTCCGACAGCTACAGTAATGATAAAAGATTGTGAAGTGCTGTCAGACAAAGTGTTGATAAATGGTCAAGTATTGATAAACATACTTTATGAGGCAGATTTGGAAGGCAAGCCAATGCACAGCATGGATGTATCTGCAAATCTTTCTCAAGCCATCGAGGTACCAGGCGCAAGAGCGAAGATGAAGGAATTCGCAAATGCAGTAGTGCAGCATATTGAATGCTCCGTCATCAACTCCAGAAAGCTCAATATCAGAGTTATCATGGATCTGGGCTGCAGAGTGGAAGAATTGTTTGATTTGGAATTAGCATCTGATGTAAGAGGTCTTTCAGATATACAAATCCTAAGAGAGCCTTGCAAGATGAAGCAGGTTGTATCCTACAACAAGGATCAGTACAATATCAACGAGCAGCTGGTTGTTTCACCAGAGAAGCCTGCAGTTCACAAAATATTGAAGACTGACTTCAAGGTGATGCTGAAGGACGACAAAATTACAGACGGCAAGGTAGAGTTAAGCGGCGCATTGGCTATTAACGTGCTTTATGTAGCTGCAAACGAGGAAAACTCCATCGACTATCTTGAGTTTGAATTGCCTTTCAATCAATACATAGAGGTTCCGGCTGCTGAAAGAAATATGGACTGCGTTTCAGAAGTCAATCCGGGTCAGTTCTATCTGGAAGCTATGGAAAATGAAGAAGGCGAAAAGAAGATCCTGACAGTGGAAGCAGTAATCAATGTTAATACGAAGGTATACAAGGATGCTGAAGAAGAAGCTGTTGTGGATGCATACAGCCCAAGCAATGTCATAGAGATGGGCAAAGAAATGGTGAAGATGAATGAGTTTGTAGGCAAAGGCCGCTCAAACACAGTGATCAAGGAAAGCATCTCCATCGGACACGGTGATCCTGAAATAGAAAAGGTATGCTATGTAAATGCCGTACCGGTAATCAATGAAACAAGAATTTTGGATGATAAGGTGTTGATAGAGGGCGTTCTTGAGACAGACGCAATCTATATGTCTTCCTTCAGCGGCGAGCCTATGTGCAGCCTGAGAGAGCAGATACCTTTCAGACACTTTGTTGATATACCTGGCTTGAAGCTGGGAATGCAGTGCCTGACAAAATGCAATGTTGACAGCTTGAATTTCTCTCCAATGAATAGTCAAATGATTGAATTGAGAGTAGTCATCAGCGCATCAGCAGACGCTTACAGGCAAACTGACAAGAAGCTTGTTAACAGAGTTGAGGAAGTAGAAGGCATCGCAATAGATCCAAGCAGAATACCTGCAGTTACAATCTACTTGGTGCAAAAGGGCGATACATTGTGGAGCATAGCGAAGAGATATAATACAACAGTAGATGCTCTTGTTAAGCTGAACAGTATCGAAAACCCAAGCAAGGTTACACCTGGCATGCAAATCATGATACTCAAAAATGTTAGAGCAGGTAAAGCAAAATAATATAACAATCCAAGAAGTGGGAGAGATTCTCCCGCTTCTTTTTTTTATTAGATTGCTCCAAAAAACTTCCACTTTTGTTTTCAGTGGAAATATAATACAATGGAATATAGATAATACAAAGGCTGAGGAGTGAAACCTATGAATTATACGGTCAATGCTCCTGCAAAGATAAACTTTGCATTGGATGTACTGGGGAGAAGACCTAACGGCTATCATGATGTGGCGATGATCATGCAGACGATTGCATTATATGATACAATAACTGTAAATACGGACTGTGAGGAAATTAAGCTGACCTCCAATTGCAGCGAAATACCAACAGATGAGCGCAATATCGCATACAAAGCGGCTCAATACTTGAAAGATAATTATAGGATTGAGTCCGGTGTCCATATACATATTGAAAAAAGAATACCTGTTGCAGCGGGGTTGGCAGGCGGAAGCACGGATGCGGCTGCGGTTCTGAAGCTTTTAAACGAAGCATGGGAGCTTAAGTTATCCAAGGAAGAACTGATGGAGGCGGGGCTGAAGCTAGGTGCTGATGTGCCGTTCTGTATACAGGGAGGTACCTGCCTGGCAGAGGGGCTGGGGGAAAAACTCACAATTATTGATAAAACTCCGGATTGCTGCATATTGTTGGTGAAGCCAAGTGTTGGCGTATCCACAAAGGAAGTTTATCAGGGTCTAAAGCTTGAGGAAATTAGCCAGCGGCCGGATATACCTGGAATGCTGCAGGCTATAGAAAATAATGACCTGGGAGCGCTTTGCAGTTCTATGGGCAATGTCTTGGAGACCGTAACCACAAAGATGCATCCTGTGATTATCGAGCTAAAGCAGAAGCTTATGGAGCTTGGTGCTATGGGCAGCTTGATGAGCGGAAGCGGACCTACGGTGTTTGGTGTTTTTGAGGACATGTCAACAGCCCAGAGGGCATATGATAGTATAAAGACCATGACAAATGAAGTATTTGTAGTAAAAACCTTTGACGGGAGAGATGTATAATGGAAAATAACATGTTCGAAATAAAGCTGGATCAATACAAGCCTTTGAGGGAAATTGTATTTGAAACCATAAGAAATGCCATATTATCAGGCAATCTCAAACCCGGTGAAAGACTGATGGAGGTTCAAATGGCAGAGTCTCTGGGAGTAAGCAGAACTCCTGTCAGGGAAGCCATCAGAAAGCTGGAGCTGGAAGGCTTAGTTATTATGCTTCCTCGTAAAGGAGCTTTTATTGCGGATCTATCCGTGAAGGACTTGACTGAGGTTATGGAGATCAGAGCTTCCTTGGAGGGCTTGGCAGCAGGCTTGGCCGCTGTGCGAATAGACCAGGAAGAGCTGGAGGACCTGGAGGTAAAGGCTCTTAAGTTCCATAAAGCCATAGAAAGCGATGATGTTGATTCCTTGATCCACACGGACTTGGAGTTTCATGAGGCAATCTTTAAAGCCAGCAGAAACGAAAGACTGATACAGTTAAATAATAACCTAAGAGAACAGGTAGAACGTTTTAGAGAGATTTATCATAAGAAGACCAATAAATCCAAGGAAACCTCCAAGGAGCATTATGAGATGGTGGAGGCTATATCCAACAGGGATATCGACAAGGCGGAAAAACTAGCCCGCAGACATATTGAAAATGCGGAAAAATCCATATTGAAGACCATGGAAGTAAGCAAAGACAAACTATAGAGAGCCAGGATGACATAAAGATAGAAAGAAGGAAGTAGGAATATGAATGTAGTCGTACTTGCGGGAAACAAAAAAAACAGATCCGGTTCTGTGGACAGCACAAATCCAAAAGATATCACCGCCTCAGTAGAGAATAAGGCCTTATTGAAGATTAAAGGCAAATATATGATAGAGTATATCATTGATACCCTGCGAAGGTCCTCAATGATTGGCAAGATTGCAGTAGTAGGCCCTAAGGAGCAGCTCGCACCTATCATAGGCGACGGAGTGGATTATATTGTGGAAGGCACGGATTCTATTGTAACAAATGGTGTGCTGGCGATGGAGCATTTTAAGGATGACAAGCAAGTGCTGATCACTACTTCTGATATCCCAATGCTTACAGTGGAGGCTTTGGAGGATTTCATCAACAAGTCTTTAGCAATGAATGCAGATTTATGCTATTCGGTGGTGGATAAGCGGGTGAATGATGCAAAGTATCCTGAGGTAAAGCGTACTTATGCAAGACTGTGGGAAGGTCAATTCACCGGAGGCAACATATTCCTCTTTAATCCTGCAGCTACAGATAAGTGCAAGGTCTTTGTAGAGAAGATGCTGGAGTACAGGAAAAGTCCCGCTAAGATGGCTATGGTGCTAGGTTTGGGATTCCTGCTGAGAATGGCTTTGGGGGTACTTACCATCAGCGCAGTGCAAAAGAAGTGCGAGAAGCTTCTAGGCATCAAGGGAGCTGTTGTCATCTCGGAGTATCCTGAAGTAGGCAACGATGTAGACAAAATCAGCGATATACAATTCGTAGAAAAATATCTTTAATAGGTAATCATATATAAATTATAAATCGGAATCCGGTGCATTTTGCACCGGATTTTTTGTGTGCGTTGATATTCTCCCCAAATATGTATATATTACCTTCTCTCTGCAAAAAATAGCATATCAGAAACACATCAACAAGTTTGGGAGTGGGTGAAATGATTAACGCTATTATAGAAAACATCAAAAATGTCTACGATACAAGTGTGTTTTTTGCAATTCTTGCTATTGGAATATTCCTGCTCATATGGGATTATCCCATTTTTAAGGCTTCAAAGCATAAGAATGATACAAGAGTTACCCTGGTAATGGGTATTCTTTATTTGATTCTGCCTTTTGTGCTGTATGGCATTTCCAGAATGTAGGGGCTGCAAAAACAATTGATTTGGAGGTATAGGAATGGGACTGTTTACGAGAAGAAAAATGGCTGAAAAGACCAAGGATGAGAGCTACAAGATACAAAGCACTACCAGCCTAGATGAAAACTTAGAAAAAATAAAGCTGCTGCTTACAGACTGCGAAGATGTCATATACAAGGAATTTAGGGTAGGTGTAGAGCAAAATCTTAAGTTTGCGGTGATTTTTACAGACGGTTTGGTAAATAAGGAATTTATCAATGATTCTATACTGGCAGATTTGATGTATCATGCCAGGGAAATTCCACCTGAAGCACCGGTGCTGAAGGATGAGCTTTTTAAACTGGTGAGATATGGCTCCATACCGTCTCCTGAGATGAAAGAAATCACAAGTCTGGACGACGCTGTGATGGCTATACTGACCGGAGATACCGTAATGCTCATAGATGGTACTGCAAACATCATCGTTGTAGGTACCAAGGGCTGGCCGGCTAGAGGTGTATCCGAGCCAAGTACGGAGGGAGTAATAAGGGGGCCAAGAGAAGGCTTTACAGAAACTTACAGATTCAACTCTGCGCTGGTAAGAAGACGCATCAGGGATCCAAGACTTAAGCTGAATCAGATGCAGATAGGAAGAAGAAGCGTTACAGATATAGGGATCATGTACATAGAGGACATTGCACAGCCAGAGCTTGTAGAAGAAGTAAAAAGAAGGCTGAAGACCATAGATATAGATGCCATATTGGACAGCGGATATATTGAGGAGCTTATTGAAGACAATCCTTATTCTATATTCCCTACCATAAAGGCGACAGAGCGGCCAGATAAGGTAGCAGCGGCGCTGTTTCAGGGAAAGGTAGCCATACTTGTTGACAATACGCCTTTTGCATTGATTGTTCCGGCAACCTTTAATGCCTTTTTTCATGCTGCAGAGGACCATTACATACGTTGGATACCGGCTACTATACTAAGGATGATTCGATTTATAGCAGGTACTTTATCCTTGATTACACCTGCATTGTATATTGCGGTTACTTCGTATCATCCGGGCATACTGCCGACGGAGCTTGTGCTATCCATTGCAGCTGCACGGGATGGAGTTCCGTTTCCTGCTGTCATAGAAGCGCTGATTCTAGAAATTACTTTTGAGCTGCTACGAGAAGCTGGAGTCAGACTGCCTGCTATAATCGGCGGAGTCATAGGTATCGTAGGCGGCTTGGTCATAGGTCAGGCAGCTGTAGAGGCAGGTATAGTAAGCCCTATCATGGTTATTATCGTCGCCGTTACAGCAATCTCCTCCTTCTCCATACCGGATTACGGCTTCTCTACTGCCTTTAGACTGTTCCGATTTTTGCTGATATTGGCCTCGGGCTTCTTAGGGCTGTATGGAATGGTTTTGGGCTTGCTGCTGATGCTTGGACATTTGGTGCGCTTGAAAAGCTTTGGCACACCATATTTGACACCTTTTGTGGCCTTTGCAGCCAGCGACCTAAAGGATACTATAGTAAGACTGCCAATATTCATGATGAGAGATAGGCCTGTAGGGCTAGCAAAGGATAAGATCAGAATGAAAAACAACAGACCAGAGATTAAGCAGACTTCAGGGGATAAAGAGAAAGGAAAGGGGGAGGAAAATCATGATAAGAAATAACGACCATATTTCACCATACCAATTGGCTATGATCATCATTATGACAGTAATTGGCGTAGGAGTCTTCAACCTTGTGCATATCGTGGCTAAACATGGGGGGAACGATGGTTGGCTGATTATGCTTGCACTAGGCATAGTACATATACTTCTTGCGTTCTTGCTTATCAAGCTAAGCTGCAGGTTTCCCGGGAAGACTTTTCCTGAGTATATTCAAGAAATCATTGGAGTGATTCCGGGTAAATTGCTCGTTTTGGCCATTTCCGCTTATATCATGATGAATCTAGCCTATGAGGTTAGAGAGTTTACAGAGGTTGCAAAAATGTTTTTACTTCCCCGTACTCCTACGGAAGTAATCATATTTGCCCTTATATTAGTTTGTGTTTATGTAGTTAGGGGCGGGGTGGAAAGCGTCGCAAGAATTGCTGAGATCACTTTTCCCATTCTGTTTATTCCGTTTTTTTTAGTGCTTATTCCGGGTTTACCTGGCTTGGATATGACAAACCTGCTTCCGGTGGGAAGCGACCTGGGTGTAAAGTTTCAACGCATGATTCCCCACGCACCACATGCCTTTAGAGGAATCGAGTATATTCTATTTTTCATAGGCTTTATGGAGAGACCGCAGCGGGCGTTTAAACCTGTTGCTTGGGGGCTTATATTTGTTACATTCTTCTATGTACTGATCAGCATTATTGGTTTAAGTGCTTTTGGTGCCAAGGCAGCAACCAAAGCCATATGGCCTTTGTTGATTTATATAAGGAATATAAACGTACCGGGGCTGTTTCTAGAAAGATTGGACGGCATCATACTTTCGTTGTGGGTAATAACGGTATTTACAACGATTGTAACAGGTTTCTTCATAGTAACCTATTCCTTATCCAAGGTTTTTAATACACAGGAGCAAAAGCAGTTCGCATTGCCCTTGATGATATTTATATATTATCTGGCTTTGCAGCCTGCAGGTCTGGCAGAGCTGTACAAATGGGGAGATTGGACATTTAAGTATATCAGCAGCATATTCATGTATGTCATACCTATAGCTGCATTTGCAATTGCTGCACTAAGAGGGCTGGGGGTGAAAAAAGATGAAGACTTTTAAGCTTGTCATTTTACTGACGCTTTGTATGCTGATATTGACCGGCTGCTGGGATAAGGTGGAGATAGAGGACCGTTTATTTGTTTTAGGCATTGGTATAGATAAGGCAAAGGAGGAAGAAAAGCAGCAGCCTGAGGACAGATATGTGATTAACTTTGCGTCCCCAATCGTAAGTGCATTGAAGGATGGCGGCGGCGAGACCTTCAGCACCAACAAAACGGTTTCCTCCATTTTTACTTTTGGCCTGAACCAAATGTATGAAAGAATCGATAAGAAGCTTTCTTTCCAACATACAAGAGCTTTGATATTCGGCGAAGAAATACTGAAGGACGAAAGACTGTTCAAGGAGTTGTTGGATGCAGTAGGCAGATCCCATGAATTTCACCGCAATATGTATGTGTTCGCAGTCCCCGGAAGAGCGGATGAGGTTTTTAAGATAAAGCCAAAATATGCCAAGCTGCTGGCAACATACCTAACAGGAATAGCCGAAAACAATTTGTACCAAAGCACGATTTACAAGATGCCGGCTTATCAAATGTATGACAACCTTATTAATTCAGATGGTGACACCGTCATTCCAACCCTAAGGCCTTCCAAGGAGGAGGCTAAGGTTTCCGGAGTAGGTGTTATCAAGGATTACAAGCTGGTTGGCTATTTGGACGACAAGGACAGCGAGGCATTGAACTGGCTTAATAATAAGGCAAATGGCGGTATGATTGAAGGAAAATACAAAGATGTTATTGTGCCCTACAATTACAACGATTTTAATACGAAGCTTATCTTAGACAAGGTGGAAGGGGATAAGGTTCATTTCACCTACAAAATGGAGGCTGAGGGAAGCGCAGAAGAGTATATTTGGGCACAGCCTCTGATGAAACAGAATATTATGGACGAATTGGAGAAGAGTTTAGGAAAGAGTATTGAGGATAGAAGCAAAGCGGTTGTAGATAAATTTCAAAAAGAATTTAAGGTTGATTTAATTGGTGTAGGAGAATATCTACGCAAGCACCATCCTCGCATATACAAGTCTATAGAAAAGGACTACGAAAGCTTTTTCGCCAATAATGTAGTCATCAATATTCAGGCTGAAGTAGCAATTAGAAGAGTAGGTACTATAGAATAGCAATACAAATTTAACATTCCAATTTTGCATAAAACTCACAGTCCATGACAATAATTAAATTATAAGAGCAGATTTCCATTTGAGTTCTGCCATAAAAGGGACGCTGCCCCCCAGCGTCCCCTTTTACAAAGGAGGAATTACCATGAAAAGCAGGATGAAGAAGGCCGGTTACTTTTTATTGGTTATGTTTTTTGTATTCGGAATCATAAATTATGTTTATATTAGTGTTGATAGAGAGCTGGCTGACGTGTCTGACAAGCTGGTACGGCTTCATGTAGTTGCCAACAGCGATTCCATAGAGGATCAGGACCTAAAGAGAAAGGTGAGGGACGAAGTCATCAAGGAGATGGCTCCGAACTTTGAAGGGTTAAAGGATGTAAACGAAGTCAAGCAGGTTATTGCCGACAATTTAGGTTTGATAGAGCGCATTGCAGCAAAGGTTGTGGCTGAACATAACAAGGACTATAGTGTAAAAGCGGTATTAAGCAATTTCGATTTTCCTACCAAGGTCTATGGGAATCTGACTTTACCCGCAGGGAACTATCAGGCATTGAAAATCGTGCTGGGAAATGGCGAAGGACAGAACTGGTGGTGCGTCATGTTTCCGCCCCTATGCTTTATTGATATCGCACACGGCGTAGTGCCTGAACAGACAATGGAGCAGCTCAAGCAGAGCTTGACTGAAGAAGAGTATAGATTGCTTACCTCTGCAAAAACAGAGGAAGAGGTACCGGTGAAGCTGAAGTTTAAGGTGGTCGAAATTGCAAAAAATATGAATATGAGGATGGCAAAGGTAGGACAGTTTTTTAATCTGCCTATGAACTTAAAACAACAGTAGAGATGCATTCAATAGCATCTCTTTTTTTCTGCATTTATATAATGTAGCAAGAACGCATGTCCATGAAAATATTGTAAAGCCTTAAAACACTATGCTATGAATAATTATCTAGGCTTTACAAAAAATAATTTCAGGAGGTGTGCGTATGTTAAAAAACAGAATTTCAAAATTTGCTCCATATATCATCATTTTAATTATCTATATAACCTTTGGTTTTCTATCATATAATGATTTCTTTTCAGATAGAAGCTATGACGACTCTGCCAGCTCGATGATTGTTAAGTATGGCTCCAGAGGACAGGATGTGAAAACAGTTCAAAGCAAGCTGAAAAAATGGGGCTATTACAACGGTACTATTGATGGGGTCTATGGCTATAAGACAAGAGCGGCTGTTATTAAGTTTCAAAAGAAGCACGGTCTGAAAGCTGATGGCGTAGTGGGTGCAGCAACATCTAAGGCGCTTGGCATCCCGGTGAAAGCGCCTGCCGCAACCAGGGGAACCGTAAGCCGGAGCAATGAGATATACACCTTGGCACAAGCCATCAATGGAGAGGCCAGAGGGGAACCTTACATAGGCCAAGTGGCAGTTGCTGCTGTAATTTTGAACAGAGTAGAGGATCCCAGATTCCCGCAAACAATAGCGGGAGTGATATATCAACCTGGCGCTTTTACAGCAGTTACAGACGGACAGATGTTTTTGGAGCCCAATGAATCAGCCTTTAAAGCAGCAAGAGATGCACTAAACGGCTGGGATCCTTCGGGCGGAGCTATGTATTATTACAATCCTGCCAAAGCAACAAGCAAATGGATATGGTCACGACCGATTATTAAAGTTATTGGCAAACACTACTTCTGCAAATAGGAGGGAAAATATATGAAGCTATTTAAAATGCAGTTGTCTAGAGAACAATATCATAAGGTCATGGTGGTTCTTGCTGCTATGCTGATTCTCTCCGTTTTTTTTGGATATAACACTTGGAAGGAAAGAAAACAGTATCAGGTATTTTTGCAAAACACATACCAGCGTTCCTTTAGAGAAATGGTTACAGACGTTGAAAACATAAAGGTGCTGCTGGATAAGGCAGAAGTTACAAACTCCACTGTACAGAGCAATGCAATCATGACTCAGGTATGGCAGCAATCCCTTTCGGCTGCAGAAAATCTCGGGCAGCTGCCAATAAGCCACAGTGCCTTAAGCAAGACTGCTAAGTATTTATCTCAGGTAGGAGATTTTTGTTATACAATCTCTAAGGAAAATGCAGCGAATAAGATGATGTCAAAGGAAGAATTTCAAGAGATCTCCAAGCTGAACAGCTATTCTGGAAAGCTGCTGGATGAATTGTATGATATGGAAAAACAAGTATCTCAAGGAAAAGTGCGCTTTGGTGAGATGCGTAAAAAAGGGAGGCTGATTCTGAAAAGGGCCTCTGAGAATGCAGTAGATGTGAAGTTCGGAAAGATGGAACAAACCTATACAGATTATCCTACCCTAATATATGACGGACCTTTTTCTGAAAACGTCACGGGGGGCAAACCTAAAGGACTTGGCGGAGAGAAGGTAAGCAAAGAAAAAGCGCTGGAAATCGCTAAGAAGTTTTTGGGTGACCAGGCGGGTGAAATCAAGCAGGTCAGTTCAGGCAGCGGGGTGATACATACCTATGGTTTGCAGGCTAATGGGAAGGGTCAAGACCAGGAATACGAGATCAATATAGACGTGACAAAGACAGGCGGACACGTGCTATGGATGTTGAACTCAAGAGATGTGTTGGAGAAAAACCTCTCCAATGAGGAAGCGGCAGATAAGGCAAAGGCTTTCTTGAAGAAGCAAGGCTTTGGCGATTTGGTGGAAAGCTACTACTTAAATGAAGACAACACTACTATGATGACCTTTATTGGGGTCACCAAAGAGGGTGTGCTGCTATATCCGGATATGCTGAAGGTGAAGGTAGCCTTAGACAATGGAGAGGTAGTAGGGTTTGACAGCTATCACTATTTGATGGCACCAAAGAATAGGAAGAACCTGACACCGAAGCTGACGGAGGCACAAGCAAAAGCGAAGGTCACACAAAGGCTGGATATAGATAGGGTCAAACTGGCAGTGATTCCTCTGCCGGGTAATCGTGAGGCACTATGCTATGAGTTTAAAGGAAAATACAAGGGCAATGATTTCTTTGTATATATAAATGCAGAAAATGGAAATGAGGAGAATATTCTCCAGATCATTAAGAACGAAAATGGTACCTTGACTCAATAATACAAACAATATTGCTCATTTCAACCACCAATTGCTTGATATAAACTCTTCGAAAATGCAGACAATAATAGTGACAGCACAAAAGTTTTTAAAAAATAAAAACAGCTGTCAGGCAGTGTAACTTTGAAATAGGTAACACTAAGGAGGATGAATTATGAGTAGAAGAGGTTTAATGTCAGAGAACTTAAAATACGAAATAGCCAGAGAACTTGGTGTTGACAATATCGTCCAAAGCGAAGGCTGGGGCGGAGTGAGTTCAAGAGACTGCGGAAATATGGTTCGTAAGGCCATTGAAATAGCTGAAAGAAATATGGCTCAAACAAGATAGAAATAAAAACCGACCGGTTCACACCGGTCGTTTTTTATTGTGTGTCGGAATACGCAAATAATCACGTTGCGCATTTGGTAATATATAGTAAAATTATTAATAGAAGCTTACATAGAAGAACAAACAAGCCATAGGAAGTGATTTTGATGAAGATATTGATTGCCGAGGATGAAAAGGATATCAGAAATCTATTAAAGCTGCAGCTGGAGCAGGAAGGCTATGAGGTATTGGCTGCGAGGGACGGCTTAGAGGCCATAGAGCTCATGCAAAGTGCTGATATTGACCTTGCTGTTTTAGATGTGATGATGCCCAGGCTGGATGGGTTTAATCTATTGCGAAAGATACGACAAACCAGCAGCATTCCAGTAATCTTTCTCACTGCTAGAGGGGATGAAATGGACAAGATATTGGGACTTGGGATTGGTGCCGATGACTATCTTGTGAAGCCTTTCAGCATGGCAGAACTGATTGCCAGAGTCGGTGCACAGCTTAGAAGAAATCTTGAGTATGCAGGTTCTAGATCACTAGCCTTATCCAAAATAGAATATGGCAGATTAATCTTGGATAAAGCAGCGTGCTGCGTCTACAAGCAAGGCGTGCCGGTGGAGCTGAACGCAAAAGAGTTCATGCTGCTTGCGCACTTGATGGAAAACCCGGAAAGGGTGTTTACCAAGAAGCAGCTGTATACAGCTGTGTGGAATGAGGATGTCTATTATGATGACAATACAATAATGGTACACATTAGCCATTTGAGAAACAAGATTGAGGAAGACCCAAGAAACCCGGAATTTATTAAAACGATTAGAGGCATCGGGTATAAGTTTCATAGGCCAAGTGAGGTAAGCGTATGAATGCCAAGATTGAAAACCGGTTTATAGTAAACTACATGTTGATGTTTCTTATCTCCTTAATGATTGGATTCATTGCATTTATGCTTACGGGATTCGCGAATGATGTGTTATCAAAGACCCTGGTGAAAAACAGCTTTACAGCGAAAAGTCTTATGGTGGATGATTACCGAAGCATTGATACGACATCGATCATTCAAAATGGCGGCGGAGTGCAGGTTGTTAATAAAAATTATGAGGTTATATTTTCAGAAGGGCTGAATACTCTAACAAAAAACAAACTGACAACAGCAGAATTTACAGATTTTTTAATGAAGAGCAATAGCAGAGGTATACCTTATAGTTATAGTATTGAATATAATGCCAAAGAAGAGTTTTGGCTGATAGTCACATTTCCGACCTCAATCAGAATCGATTTTGCAATCGTGCACAACAAAGATTTTGCATCGGTTGATACACAAGCTGTAACAGGCTTCTTTGTTGCGGTTATTTTGTTTTATTTAATACTTCTTGCCATTGCTACCATAGTATACTCCAAATTGACCTCTTTTGGCATTATAAGTCCTCTAAAGAAGCTTTGTACTAGTGCAAGACGTCTAAAGGACGGAGATTATTCCTCTAGGGTAAATCTGAACTTGAAAAATGAGTTTGGAGAATTGGAGTCCATATTCAATGAAATGGCGCAGCAAATTGAACAGGAAATGATGCTTAGAAAACAGTCGGAAGAAAATCGAAAACAGCTTATACTGGATATCTCTCATGACCTTAAAAATCCTCTCGCAAGCATTATGGGCTATGCAGAGCTTTGCGGCAGCAGCAATGACTTATCAAAAGAAGAGCGAGAAGCATATATGGAAGTCATATACGATAATAGTTTGCGAGCAAATAATCTGATCACGGACTTATTCGAGTTGTCTAAAATGGACAGCCCAGAATATCTAATGAACAAAACCAAGGTTGATCTATGTGAGTATATGAGGATGGAGATAGGCACTTTCATAGAAGCCTTGGACAATGCAGGATTTATTTATGATTTTGATATACCTGAAAAAGAGATTTTTATGGAGATTGATATAAAATATATGGATCGAGTATTCCAAAACCTGGTTGTAAATACGCTGAAGTATAACCCAAAAGGAACAAAGGTAGAAATCATCGTATTTGAGGAGCTTGATGAAGTAAAAATAACCTTTAAGGATAATGGGGTTGGCATGCCAAAGGATATTGCGAATGAAATATTCCAGCCCTTTGTCAGGGCAGATAAGGCAAGGAACTCGCAAACAGGCGGCACCGGCTTGGGGCTGGCCATTGCTTCAAAAATCATTGAGGCCCATGGAGGTAAAATTAGCCTCACAACAGATGAAGACTGCGGATGCGAGTTCGTAATTCATATCCCTAAGATTTAAGGTAAATTTAAGATTAGAAACAGCCTCGTTTAAGCATGAGTTGTTATATTATTAACAAGGAGTGCGAAATGAGGCTGTTTTTCATTTGCATATCGAGTAAAAGGAGGATTAACTATGGAAACTTTACAAAGTCATTATTACAATTGGGTTGGCGTCTGGTTTTTTATTGTAGTATACAGTGCGGTGCTTTTATTTGTACCTTTTTATAAAAAGATGGATAGAAAACCTGCGGGAACATATTTCGCATTTTTGATAGCTTTTGCTATAGAAATGCACGGAATTCCTTTTAGCATGTATCTGATATCCTGGATCGTTGGAAAGAACCTTCCGGAGGGTATTTTGTGGGGTCATACACTAAAAGCATCCATTGGTCTTGGAGGGATGTATATCAATATTTTCTGCGCTGTGATTGCGTTATTCTTGGTTTTGAACGGTTGGTACAATATTTACAAAAAGTACTGGTCGAGGGAGAGGGGCACCGGTTCGTTGGTAAAGCATGGTGTGTATAAATATATTCGTCACCCACAGTATACCGGTTTGCTGCTTCTCTCCTTCGGAATGCTGGCAGAATGGGCTACACTACCCATACTGATACTTTTTCCTGTTATGATGGGCATGTATATAGATTTAGCGAAGAGAGAGGAACTAGATATGCTTGCCGAATTTGGAGATGAGTATAGGGCGTATATGAAAACAACCAAAAGATTTATACCCTTTGTTGTGTAATGATAATATATTTAGATGAATAAGGAGGCTAATATGAAAAGATTAATAAGTATGATCCTGGTTATGGCTATTATGCTTATGGTGTTCCCATTTACAGCCTTTGGGCAGGAGAATACAGATATAAGGCATTATTTAGACCAAACATTATCGGATATGGTAGTTCAAAAACAAGTAAAGGGTGCAATTGTAACGGTAGTAAGAGACGGCACTGTTGCGTTGTGCAAGGGTTATGGCTATGCTGATGAAGAAAAAGGTATTGGGGCCCATGAGGATAATACAGCCTTTCGCATAGGTTCCATTTCTAAAACCTTTGTAGCGATTGCGGCGCAGCAGCTGGTGGAGCGGGGTCAGCTAGATATGGATGCTCCTATTTCAACTTATCTTGAAGCGGATTTCCCTAAGTTTAAATATGATATCACAATGCATGATTTGCTGACACATAGTGCAGGCTTTGAAGATATGATTTCCGGTATTGTTGTAGATGAAATAAGCAAAGCAGAGCCTCTTGAATTGAGTATTCGTAAATACATGCCAAATCAGGTTTTTGTCCCCGGTGAGGTTGTATCCTATTCCAACTATGGCATCGCACTTGCGGCTTATGTGGTGCAGTGCATTGCAAATCAGAATTTTGATCAATATGCGGAGGATAACATATTTAAGCCTTTAGAGATGACAAGAACCTCCTTTAAGCTGGATTACAAAGATGTTGTGATATCCAAAGGCTATTCACCCAAGGGAGCGGAAGCAGCTCAACCGATTATCAACCTTTACCCTGAAGGCTCGGTTGTAACAACGGCAAGAGATATGTCTAAGTATTTGCATTGGTTGATGGATGACAGCGATTTGGTGCTAAGTGCAGAAGGCAAGGGGCATTTATTTGAAAAGCAGTTTACCATGGCTGAAGAGCTGGAGGGCATGGGATATACATGGAGAAGGCAGGAGCACAATGGGATCTTATATTATGATAAAAAGGGGATTAATGTAAACTTTCATTCGCGAATTGCAGTTTATCCGGAAAAGAAAACTGGTGTTTTTGTGAGTTTTAATACGCCCATGGACGATAAGCAGCTTGATGCGCTGATGAATGAGGCAACAAACCTGCTCTTAGGAAGTAAGAGGCAGTATAGCGCTGCATATACAGGAAAGCAAACCGCAGATATTAGCGGCTACTATATCACTACTGTTTCGGGTTTTGGTAACATTGAAAAGCTTATGAACTGCTTAATGCCCAATCGGGTGTTTCAAATAACGGGAAATCTATCAGAGGGTTTTTTCATGGATGGGGCGCAGCTCTTGTCTATAGGTGAAAACTATTACAGTACACCCAGGGGAGGATTTAAGTATATAGAAAAGGATGGGAAAGCATTTCTTGCAAGCAGTCTTGCAGGCTCATACGTGCGAATCAGTTGGGTTGAGCGCAATAGCGTACAATTATTCCTCATTTTAAGCTTTGCAGTTATTTCATCCGTTATGGCAATTAGGGGGCTGCTTGCTCTTTGCCGCAGAACAGCAAATAAAGGTGACAGGTTTTTTGCAGGAATATCGATCTTACAATTTCTCTTGCTTGTTGTTATGTGTATATCAATTATCAAGGGAATCAGCACATATAATATGCTGGAAGCGGCTTCTCTTATAAAAACATGCGGCATACTTATTGCCGCTGCAAGCTTGAGTGGAGTGTTATACACAGCGCAGTTATTTAGAAGGAAGATGCATAAAAGCCAAGTGGTATTACCCGCTGTATGGAGCATATCAAGCGTGTTATTCATTTTATGGATGCTGCTGGTGAATATTTTATAAATAGGTCTGGAAAAGAGAAGCCTCATTCTGGTGATATCAAGTATCATCAAAATGAGGCTTTTAATTACTTAACTTTGGTTCCCTCAGTCAGCTTTTCATCAGGAGATAGGATTACTTGCTCCCCTTCCTTTAGACCTGCTAAAACTTCTACGCGGTCTTCGCTTTCTAAGCCCTTCTCTATAGGTCTTAATTTAGCAACGCCATTTTCGTTTATGAATACATGATCTTTGCTCTTGTATTCAAATATGGCTTTTTCATCAATCAGCAGAGTATTCCCTTTACTTGCAGTGACAATCTTAACAGTTAAGTCATAGCCGGATTTCAGGTTTTCTATAGGTTGATTGAAATCAATTTCAACCTTTACCCTTTTTTGCTCGATTCCCAGATCGGACATCTTGCTAAAGGCTTTTGGATAGATTTTGCGAAGGGTTCCTTTTACATCCCTAATGCCGAGATCCTCATTTTCAATCAATACAGAGGAGCCTTCTTTGATATCCGCTATATCATCAACCAAGATATCGGCTTCCAGATAGATGCCGCTTTTGTCGCCTATTTCAAAAACCAGCATGCCGGGCTGAATGATAGAGCCTGTTTCAATGTTTTTTGCCAGTACTATGCCGTTGATTGGGGCAGTAATGTTAAGGTCGCCATGCTTCTTCTTCAATAGCTCAATATTTGCTTGTATGCCTGCCAGCTGAGCTTCAAACTGTTTTTTAACGTTTTCGGATATGCCGGTCTGAGCTATTTTCAAGGCGCTTCTTGCGGCTTCCAGTGCAGCTTCAGCAGATGCAGCGCCCGCCTTTGAGCTTAGATATGCATCCGAGCTTATAGCACCGCTTTGATAGAGTGCATAGTTATTGTCCAACAGTCTTTGGGCTTCATTATAGGCTGCTTCTGCTGCTCGGACTTGGGCTGTAAGGTTTTTTATTTCTGCTGCACTTGCGCCTTCTTTTGCTGCTGCATATTGGGCTGCTACAGATTGTTTTTGTGCCTCCAGGTTTCTAATCTGCAGTGCAGAGGACTCGGCATCCATACGGAGAAGAATATCCCCTGCTTTGACCTCTTGACCAGGTTCAACAAGCACCTCAAGTACTTTGCCTCCTTCAGAAGCATAGACAGCTGTTTCATTGGCAAGCTGTACAACGGCTGTTTCCTCAATATATTCCTCAATATTTCCTTTTTCCACTGCCGCCATATCTACATCTGCCGCTTGCTTTCCTGCGGTCATTGCATAAGCGGCAATGGCAGTTATCAATAGGATAAGACCAATCCAAATGATTTTTTTCTTCATTTCCAATCCTCCCTAAGAGATGCGGCTCTTCAGCGCATCTATGAAATTCAGGTTGTAAATCTTTCTGCGGGTAGCCAACTGTGCGATCGCTACAAAGAATATTGTAGCTATAGCGGCATAAACAAATATCTTGGGTGCGATGATGACCGGCATGGTAATCATGTCTGAACTGAAGGATTCTGCCATGCCGCTTATCATGCTGGTACCCAAAGGCATTCCGATCAGTATTGCAATAATTGTCATCACAATATTTTCTTTGCTGATCATTTTATAAATATCTCTTTTGTCAAAGCCTAAAACACGCAAGGAGGCAAACTCCATACTGCGCTCCGATATGCCTATGATTGTAGCATTATATATGATGGCGAATCCAAGTACCCCACCAAAAAGCAGGTAGAAATTGACTGCAATCGCCATAGTATCTAAGTATTCCAAGAATGCATTTTGCAAATCAGCGGAGGAACGTACGGCTGCAATGTTTTTCACATCCTTCAGCTTTTCCTTCAAGTCATCCGTTGAAGCCACGGACACACCGGTTATCATTTCCTTATCAACCAGCAGATCTTGCATTGCATTGAGGTCCATATATGCATTGATTCCGAGATACTGTTTAACGACTCCGGTAACCTTGATTTGGATATCTTTTTTGCCCGGAACAAAGTTCTTGATGGTCACAAAGTCTCCCTTTTCAACATTCAGCGCCTTTGACAGGGCTTCGGTAATAAAAAGTCCGCCGTCCTGAAGCCTAACTTTGTTATCCCTTGGATCTCTAAACTCATAAAATATAGTATTCTGGGGCACCCCTATAACCATAACGGCCTTTTTGTACCAGCCGTTTTTCAGCTCAAAGGGATATTCCAACCGTGGCTCCATTTTACTGGCTTCTATAAGGTGATTCATATCTATTAAGACATCCTCATTCATTGGCCGTGTAAAATCCACTGTGAAATCCATCTTCTGATACTCCTGGTATTGGAGGGTAAACATTGCAGGCATCGCCTCTCCCATATATAGCGGAATCACGTTGATTGCATAGGTCAATGCCATGCCGAGAACTAGAAGAATAAATCTTCTTTTGGTACGCATGATATTCCGGATAACCATTTTCCAGCTGAAGGACAGCCTTTGCCACAAAAAGCCTATTCGCTCCAGTAGGATGCGCTTTCCGGACTTTGGTGCTTCCGGGCGCATAGAGTCTGCCGGCATGATATTCATAACCTTCCTAGCCCCCAGAAGCCCTGAAGCGATACAGAATATACTAGTCAATGCGATGGCCTTAAAGATGAAAGAATAGTAAATATTCGCCTTTAGGAAAGGAATATTAAAATAAAATATATATACCTGGCTCATAGGACCGGATAAAAGAATCCCTCCTATAATGCCAAAGACAGAGCCCGCTAGACCTATCATAAGCGCATATTTGGTGTAGTGGGCAAGAACGTTGAAATTTGTATAGCCTAAAGCCTTTAACACGCCTATTGCCATGCGGTCATTGGCAACGATTCTGGACAGCATAATTACAATAATAACAGCAGCAACCATCAAAAACATTACAGGAATGATACTGGACATTTGCTCCAACTGGTTAATCTCTTGGTCCAGCACACTGTTGCTTAATTGGTTCTCCAGCTTTGTGATACGCTTGACGCCATATTTATCTAGGGCTTTCTCCAACTTTTCTATTGTATCATCAATGTTTGCTTGATCTTTCAACGTAATCAGCACTTCGTTATAGCTGCTTTTGTAACCATAGACAGACTGGGCAAATTCTTCGCTAACATAAGCTATGCCGAATTTGTCTGCTACCGGCAGAAGGGTCTGCTCGTTTTCCATCAGGTAAACAAACTCAGCGCTGGAAGCGATACCTGAGACAGTCAATTGGTGCTCTCTCCCGTTGATATAGGGGGTGATTTCATCCCCAAGTTTTATATTTCTTGCTTCAGCAAATTGCTTTATCAGGATAAGGTTATTGTTGTCAACCTTGACCGGGCGGCCGCTCTGCCAATAGAGTCTGTTGATTTGCTCTCCTGCTGCGGGAGTTGAAATAATACGAATGCTAACTCGTTCTTCTTCATCCTCCACATGAAGCGGGACATCAAAGCTTACTCGGCCTTGAACCTCTTTTACGCCCGGGATGGACTTAAGCTCTTCTACGGCAGTTCCCGGTATTTTTACCAGCTGAATATGAATATCGTTAATGTTGGTAGCATCATAATAAGCATCTACGGCATCGTTAATATTGATGCTGGTTACATTGAAGAGTACGTATATGCATAATGCCACAGCTACTATGACAGTGACGGATATGAACTGTCCCTTGGAGTGTTTGATCATCCTAAGCAGTCTTACATCCAGTTTTCTCATTACCATTCAATCCTTTCGGGCGGAATCGGGTTGGCGTTTTCTTTGATTTCAATGATCTTTCCGCTCCTCATTTTGATTACACGGTCTGCCATATCTCCAATTGCAGCATTATGAGTAATGATTACAACCGTCTTGTTGAAATCCCTATTGATCTTGTGCAGCAATGACAGCGTCAGCAGGCCGGTTTTGAAGTCTAAGGCTCCTGTAGGCTCATCGCACAATAGCAATAAGGGATTCTTTGCAACAGCTCTGGCAATGGCAACACGCTGCTGCTCGCCGCCGCTCATTTGAGAGGGGAAGTGATCCTTTCGCTCCTCTAACCCTACAGCTGCCATAACTTCATCGATTTTTAAGGCGTTCTTGCACATTTCTGTAGCAAGCTCAACATTTTCCTTGGCAGTGAGGTTTGCCATCAGGTTATAGAACTGAAATACAAAGCCAACTCTATCCCGTCTATAAGCGGTCAGCTTACGGTCGTTGTACTTGGTGATTTCCTCCCCTTTGACCAATACACGGCCTTCTGTGGGAAGGTCCATGCCGCCCAGTATATTTAGCAATGTACTTTTTCCAGAACCGCTGGGGCCCAATATAACTACAAACTCTCCTTCAAACAGCTCGAAGCTGGTTTCCTCCAGTGCTTTTACTGCGACCTCGCCCATTTGGTAGGTCTTGCTCAGATTCTCTATCTGCATCAATATGTTTTGCTGCATCCTGTACTCCTCCTTTACAACGGGCTATTTAGGATTTTCTATACCGCCTAACAGTCCGAATTTCAAAAAATCAAAAAAATTCTCAAGCATTTTCAGCCGTTTTGTTTCATCCATATAGTCCTCACTTCTTATAAAAGCGTTGGGCATATGCAAAAGAAGGTTTGCAGTAAAATCAACATCCAAATTGCGAATCTCCTTCTTTCTAATGCCATCTTCCACTATGCTGCGCCACATAACCAGCATTTTCTCTTGCTTATAAGATACTAGTCTTTGCAGTATATGAGCACGATCCATAATTTCTTTGATAAAAATCGGAGATAAAGTATTGCTCAAGTTAAGCGTGTAATCATACATTTCTTGTATCTTTTCAAAGGTATGATATTTGGCATTGATTTTGTCTTGAAGTATGTTCATGTGGTGCACGGTATACTTCATCAGAACCTCGATAAACAGGTCCTCCTTGGAATGAAAGTGTTTGTATATAGTCATTTTGCTTATTCCGGCTTCTTTGGCAATTTGGTCTACAGAGACGCTGCCGTAGCCATACTTCCAAAAGAGCTCCTCGGCTTTTTCAAGTAATTTTTGATATTTTTTTTCGCTTTGCTTGGCCATTGACACCAACCTCTCCTGTAAAAACAATAAGACAAACTGTACTTTTATACGTAAATAGTACAATATTATTATACTCCTATAAAAAAATAACTACAAGATACAGGATATGCCCTAAAACAGCTATCTTAGGTCATTATAGTAAGAAAAAAACGGATTTAGGTATAAAACCTTGAGGAACATAGTTAAAGGTTTGTTTTTCATTGATTAATAATAACTTCAAGTGTAGAATAATAATATAATAGTAAAGATTTAGGAGGGAAACAGATGCAAAACAAATTGAATGTTGCAGTCGTATTCGGAGGAAAATCAGGAGAACATGAAGTATCCCTCATGTCAGCTACAAATGTGATAAATGCGATGGACAAAGAAAAGTATAATATACATACCATAGGAATCACCAAGCAAGGGAAATGGATGCTGTATCAAGGACCTGTAGAGAAGCTGCAGGATGGCAGCTGGGAGCAAGAGGCTTCAAAGCTGGACAACAGTCAGCTTGTGGATATGCTGCTCAACTACATGCTGAAGGAGAATCACCAAGGCAAAATTGATGTGATATTCCCGGTGCTGCATGGCCCCAATGGTGAGGATGGTACAATCCAAGGCTTCTTTGAGATGTTGGATATTCCTTATGTAGGCTGCGGTGTGATAGGTTCCGCATTAGGAATGGATAAAGCAATCTCCAAGCAGCTTTTTATTGATGCAGGCCTGAGTGTTGCAAATTATGATGTTTCCTTCAAGCATGAAATTGAAAACAATCCTCTAGATGTAATAGCCAGAATAGAAGGCAAGTTCCCTTATCCGGTATTTGTGAAGCCTGTGAACATGGGCTCCAGCGTAGGAATAACCAAGGCTCATGATAGAGCGGAGCTGGAAGAGGGTTTGAAGGAGGCTGCCAAGTTCGATAGAAAAGTGATTGTGGAAGAGTTTATCAACGGCAGGGAAATAGAGTGCGCAGTGTTGGGCAATAATCATCCAGAAGCTTCAGGCGCCGGAGAAATCATCCCCAGCAAGGAATTCTACGATTATGAGGCGAAATATTTTGATGACGGCAAATCCACATTGATTATTCCTGCGAAATTGACAGAGCAGGAAGAGAAATCAATCAGGGAAGCTGCTGTACTTGCATACAAGGCTTTGGATTGCTGCGGCATGGCCAGAGTGGACTTTTTCCTGGAAAGAAATACAGGAAAGGTCTATATCAATGAGATCAACACCATTCCCGGCTTTACAAAAATCAGCATGTATCCGAAGTTATGGGATACAGCGGGACTCAGCTATAGCAAGCTGATAGACAGATTGATTGATTTGGCTTTGGAGCGTCATAAGGAAACGAGATAATTAGGATTGAATAAGTTGTTGAATTGCAGTACTATATAGATAAACACAAAAATCTACAAAAATTGACAAAGTGTTTAAGAGGTAATATGATATTTCCTCGAAAATTTTATTCGTAGGGGGAGAAATAAAATGGATAATAACAAAGGAATACTGCTGGAAAGCGGCACAAATGAGTTGGAGATTGTTGAATTCACAATTGGAGACAATAATTTTGGCATAAACGTAGCCAAGGTTAGAGAAATTATGCCCTATGAGCCTGTGACGAAGGTGCCTAATTCTCATCCCTGCATTAGAGGCATCTTCAAGCCAAGAGATACGATCATCACAGTGATTGACTTGCCAAGATATTTGAATTTGCCTGCATCAGCTGAGGAAAAGAAGGATATGCTTATCATAGCGAATTTCAATAAGCTTTATATCGCTTTCCAAGTACAAGGCGTAGTAGGTATACATAGAATATCCTGGACTCAAATAGAAAAGCCGGATCAAACCATATTTGGCGGCAGAGAAGGTCTTGCTACCGGTATTGTCAAGATGAACAACAAGTTGATTATGATACTTGATTTTGAGAAAATCATTGCGGATATCAGCCCTCAAACAGGAATTCAGCTTTCTGAGATTGACAGACTAGGGCCAAGAGGAAGAAGCAACAAGCCGATTATAATTGCTGAGGATTCCGAGCTGCTATCAAAAATGCTCCATGAAGCCCTGACAAAAGCCGGTTATACAAATGTAACCATGGCATCAAACGGGCAAGAGGCATGGACTCTTTTGGAGGATATCAAGAAAAGCGGTGCAAAGCTGGAGGAGAAGGCAGCCTGCCTGATCACAGATATAGAGATGCCGCAAATGGATGGGCATCACCTGACGAAATTGGTAAAAGAGGATGACTTCTTGAAGAGAATCCCTATTGTAATATTCTCGTCCTTGATTAACGAAGAAATGAAGAAAAAGGGTGAAAGTCTGGGGGCAGATGCTCAGATTACGAAGCCTGAGATAGGAAACCTGGTAGGATTGATTGATAAACTAATACTTTAATTTTTATTTAGGTGGCAGGGGCGACTAGATCTGTACCTGCCGCCTTTTTACTTTATGGAGGTATGTTATGGATTCTAGGCCAATTGGCGTATTCGACTCCGGTATCGGAGGACTTACAGTAGTAAAAGAAATTATGGAACAGCTGCCTAACGAAAGCATTGTATATTTTGGAGATACAGCCAGAGTACCCTATGGAACTAAATCCAAAGAAACCATTACAAGATATTCCTTTCAATGCATCAAATTTCTGCTGGAGAAAAAGGTCAAAGCTATAGTTGTGGCATGTAATACAGCCAGTGCTGCAAGCTTGGACATCATCAAGGAAAGCTTTGACATTCCAATTGTGGGCGTTGTGGAGCCCGGTGCCATTGCGGCCTGTGAGGTGACAAAGCTAAACAGGATCGGCATCATCGGTACAGAAAGCACAGTATCCAGCGGTGCTTACGAAAAAGAAATCAACGTCATCAATAATGATGTAAAAATGGTATTAAGGGCATGCCCTTTGTTTGTTCCCATTGCGGAAGAGGGATGGCAGGACACAGAAATAGCCAAGCTGACCGCAAGGCAGTATTTGGAGGACCTTAAGCAAAAGGGCATTGATGCACTGGTTATGGCCTGCACCCATTACCCATTGCTGGAAAAGACCATCGGAGAAGTTATGGGCGCGGATATAAAGCTGGTGAATCCTGCTTTTGAAACAGCAAAGGCGCTGAAAAAGGAACTGCAGCATTTAGGCATCCAAAGCAAGGGCAGCAAAGCTGCGGCATACGAATTCTATGTCAGTGATAATCCGGTTAAATTCAAAAAGGTTGGGGAAAACTTTTTGAGTAAGCCAGTTTCTCATGTGCAAAAAATTGATATAGAGAAATATTGATTCATTGCAGGCTGTTTAGATATAAGCCCTGCATAGACCATATTAAGAGGTAGTTTATGGATACGGACAGAAAAGTGAGTTTATTTACAAAAGCCATACAAATTGACGAGACCGGAGACAAAAATGAGATTGAATTTTTTGTTGAGGCGGCATATATAGAAAAGGCTAATGGCAGGTATTTGACCTATAAGGAGACGGAGCTTTCCGGCATGGAGGGCACCACCACCACCCTGAAGGTTACGGAGGACAGCCTGAGCATCATACGATTTGGCACCTATAATTCCAAGCTGGAGTTTAGGAAGGGAGAGCAAACCCTTACCAATTATCAGACACCCTATGGCAATATTCCGATTCGGATCCATACAAAGCGATTGGATATTGAGTTGAAATCCGGAGAAAAATCCAGCATACGTTTGGAATATACCATGGAATCAGGCGGCGAATCAGCACTAAAGAATGAAATCATGATCAGCTATAAATAGATTATAGAAGTGATTTTATATATGAACCATAGGGCAGACAGACAGGTCTGCCCCTACAAATGCTCCGTGTGCCGATTATTGGGCAGATTTGCAAAAGAGGTGAAAAAATGATTCATTCACTATTTAAAGAAAACATTGTGGACATACTGGATAACATTATTGATGAGGGTGTTCATATGGTGGACAGCTCTGGGGTGATTGTCTACTATAATAAGTTTGCGGCTGCTTTGGATAACATCAATCCAGAGGAAGCGCTAGGCAGGCATATTTTAGAGATCTATCCCTCTTTGACGGAAGAAACCAGCACTATTTTGAAGGTTATCAGAAGCGGCAAGCCTATATTGAACTATCAGCAGAGCTTTAAAAACTATAAAGGCTTGGTAATAACTACTTTAAACTCCACGATTCCTATTAAATCAGGCAAAAAGGTCATAGGTGCCGTGGAGATATCAAAGGATATCACAGAGGTTAAAAAGCTTTCTGAAAAAGTGGTGGACTTGCAGGCTGAACTGTACTCCGAAAACAGACAGAACAAGAAGAATGATCAAAGCCGTGCTGTTTACACCTTTGCAGACATCATAGGCACTTCTGATGAAATGCTTAGGCTGAAGAAGAATGCATTGGCGGTGGCGGACTCTCCATCTCCTGTGCTGGTATATGGCGAGACGGGCACGGGCAAGGAGCTGCTGGTGCATGCCATACATAATGCCAGCTCAAGGCGCAATAAGCCTTTTATCGCACAAAATTGTGCAGCGCTGCCGGAAAGCTTGCTGGAAAGCATACTTTTCGGCACAGTCAGGGGAAGCTTTACGGGAGCTGAAACCAGACCCGGCTTGTTTGAAATAGCGGATGGCGGCACCTTGTTCTTGGATGAAATCAACTCCATGTCCCTACAGCTTCAGGCAAAGCTGCTGAGGGTGATCCAGGACGGAAATATCAGAAGAATCGGGGACACCAAGACCATACATGTAGACGTAAGGATTGTAACGGCGATAAACACAGAACCCTTAAAGGCCTTAGAAGAGAAGACCTTGAGGGATGATCTGTTTTATAGATTAAGTGTAATTACCCTTCGCATGCCCAGTTTAAAGGACCGAAGAAGTGATGTGCCAGCATTGGTGGAGCATTTTACCAAGAAGTACAACAGCATGCTGAACAAAAAAATCAAAGGTGTTTCCAAGGATGTCATGGAGTTTTTCATGCACTATAGATGGCCGGGAAATATCAGAGAGCTGGAGCACACTATCGAGGGTGCCATGAACATTGCAGAGGGAGGCTTAATTGGCCGGAACAGCTTGCCCTATCATATGCTGGAGGCTTTCGACAGCGTAACGGGGCTGGAGGAAGAGAAAACCCTGCCTTTGAAGGATGCACTTTGGAACTTGGAGAAGCAGCTGCTTCAGGATACACTGAACAAGGTACACGGTAATGTGACAAAGGCAGCAGAGCTGCTGCAAATTCCAAGGCAAACCCTGCAATACAAAATCGGCAAGCATAAGCTTTCGGGTATAGATGCCGAAAATTAGGCGATAGTTAAATTTTTGTCAGACCTTAAAATACAGAAATGTGTCTTAAGGTCTGATTTTTCTTTGTTCAAGGGGTGTGGCACGCATTTTGCTATATAAAATATTGAGATCTAAAATTTAAGGAGGATTACAATGAAAAAAGGCTGCAAATATGGTACTCACAGAGTAATAGAACCTGTAGGAGTGCTACCACAACCCGCAAAGAAAATCGATAATAATATGGACGAGTTATACGACAATGAGATTTTAATCGATGTGCAGACTCTAAACATTGACTCTGCAAGCTTCACTCAAATAGAAGAACAAGCTGGCGGCGATGAAGCCAAAATAGCAGAAATCATGATGGGTATCGTAAAAGAAAAGGGCAAGCACCAAAACCCTGTTACAGGTTCTGGTGGAATGCTTATAGGAACAGTTGAGAAAATCGGTCCTGCTTTGGAAGGAAAAACAGACCTTCAGGTAGGCGATAAAATCGCAACGCTTGTTTCACTTTCTTTGACACCACTTAGAATAGATAAGATCAAAGAGATCAGAAAAGAAATAGACCAAGTGGATATAGATGGCAAGGCTATCCTGTTTGAAAGCGGAATTTTTGCCAAGATCCCTACAGACATGCCTGAGAAGCTTGTACTTTCAGCATTGGACGTAGCAGGCGCACCAGCTCAAACTGCAAAGCTAGTTAAGCCTGGCGACATCGTACTTATCATAGGTGCGGCCGGGAAATCCGGTACACTATGCTGCTACGAAGCAAAGAAGAGAGCAGGCATCAACGGTAAGGTTATCGGACTTGTAAGAAATGAAAAAGGTGCAGAAATGCTAAAGAAGCTTGGTTTGATTGATGAAGCCATCATAGCAGACGCACAGAAGCCGGTTGAGGTTATGAACAAGGTTGCTGAAATCACGAATGGTGAAATGGCAGACATCACAATCAACAACGTTAACGTACCGGACACAGAAATGTCCAGCGTTCTTGCTACTAAGAACACAGGTATCGTTTACTTCTTCAGCATGGCTACAAGCTTCACAAAATCAGCTCTTGGTGCTGAGGGTGTAGGCAGCGACGTTACCATGATCATCGGCAACGGCTATACAAAAGGACATGCGGAGCTTACGCTTCAATTGCTTAGAGAAAGCAAAGAGTTAAGAGACTTATTCACAGAGTTATACGCATAAACCCAAACAATATAAGTAAATCCATACATTATTAAGGGGGAAATAACGTGAGAAATTATCATGAAATCGAGCTATGGAAAGATGTAACTCCTGAACAGTGGAATGACTGGAAATGGCAGGTAGCAAATAGAATAACAACTGTTGAACAGCTTAAGAAGGTAATCAACATTACGCCGGAAGAAGAGTCAGGTATTCATGAATGCCTCAAGACGCTTAGAATGGCAATCACGCCGTATTATGCAGCGTTGATGGATCCGAACGATCCGAACTGCCCTATACGTAAGCAGGCTGTTCCTACAGGCGTGGAGCTTCATCAATCCAGTGCAGACATGCTGGATCCTCTTCATGAAGATGGAGATTCACCTGTACCAGGCTTAACTCACAGATATCCAAACAGAGCGCTGCTGCTGATTACAGACCAGTGCTCCATGTATTGCAGACACTGCACAAGAAGACGTTTTGCAGGCCAACATGACGATGCTATGCCAATGGATAGAATCGACAAGGCTATTGAATATATCAGCAACACACCTGTTATCAGAGACGTTGTATTATCAGGCGGAGATGCATTGCTAATCAGTGATGAGAAGCTGGAATACATCATCAGCAAATTAAGAGCGATTCCACATGTAGAAATCATCAGAATAGGCTCAAGAACACCTGTGGTTCTACCACAAAGAATTACTCCTGAGCTTGTTGAAATGATTAAGAAGTATCACCCAGTATGGCTGAATATGCATTTCAACCATCCAAAGGAAATAACGAAGGAAACAAAGCTGGCGTGCGATAGACTGGCAAATGCAGGTCTTCCATTAGGAAACCAATCTGTATTGCTAAGAGGCATTAATGACTGTGTACATATCATGAGAGATTTGGTACACAATTTGGTTAAACTAAGAGTAAGACCATACTATATTTACCAATGCGACCTATCCATGGGTATCGAACACTTCAGAACATCTGTATCCAAGGGTATTGAAATCATTGAGGGCTTGAGAGGACATACATCCGGCTTCTGCGTGCCAACCTTCGTTGTTGATGCGCCAGGCGGCGGCGGTAAGATTCCTGTAATGCCACAGTACTTGATTTCACAAAGCAGAGACAAGGTGATACTACGTAACTTTGAAGGAGTTATCACTACTTATACAGAACCACAATACACAGAAGAGAAATGTCACTGCGAGGTTTGCCAAGGCAGCAAGCAGGATGAGCTTTCGGGTGTTGCAGGCTTGATGCAGGGAAATGCTTTGAGCCTTGAGCCTACAGTATTGCTAAGAAAGCAAAGAGCTGAGAAAAGAGAGCAAGGCTGCGGCTGTCATCAGCACTAAGCAGTAAGATAATAGGAGTATACTGAATGCGTTTGATTGATCTTGTTTATCCCAAATACAAAACCATATCTATAGTGGGAACCTCAAAAAATGCCGGAAAGACAGTAACCATGAACCAAATCATAGCAGAA
>Ga0196972_1000124_pt1 | contig 63007 bp, 56 predicted proteins | sample S1v_2013CmetaG_FD_148618 | JGI IMG/M metagenome (GOLD analysis project Ga0196972, IMG submission 148618) | Soil microbial communities from Anza Borrego desert, Southern California, United States - S1+v_20-13C | ecosystem: Environmental > Terrestrial > Soil > Desert | place: USA: California...
GGCGGGTGGCTTCCTCGACCGCGATTTCATCGAACGGGTTCATCGACATCTTGACGTTGGCGATGTCCACACCGCTGCCGTCGGACTTGACGCGGACCTTCACGTTGAAGTCCACCACGCGTTTGACAGGTACCAAGACTTTCATAGCTTTGCCTTTGTAAAGAAACAATTGACGTTAACGTAAACCGGAACCGTGATTATAGGTGAGAGCTGACCCTGCGACGAAATTTAGCACGACCGTTCTATTAATTGGTAGAGAGTATGCACTAAATCGCATCAAAAATCCAAGGAAACCTGATGCGGCGCCAATGCCTATTTCCCACCGGAATCAGCATGAATCAGGCGGGAAACGGAAGAAACGGGAGTTCGGAAACAGCGAGGAGAAAGACTACGGGAAGAGACGGGAGACGGGCATGCGCGGGATCAGGATTTATTTACGCTTCATGAAGAAGGTAAATTCCTTGTCGTTCTGGCTCTGGCCGACCAGTTCATTGCCGGTCTGCCGGGCGAATGCCTGGAAATCGCGAACCGAACCGGGGTCAGTTGCCATCACGCGCAGGATCTGGCCACTGGTCATTTCCGCCAGGGCCTTCTTGGCCTTCAGGATCGGTAGCGGACAATTGAGGCCGCGGGCGTCGAGCTCTTTGTGGAATTCCATGTTCATTACTCGGTAACGAGAAATCGGTCAGGAAATTCTACCCCAAATTGCAAGGACTTTGTGCGGCGCAACAAGCACCGGTGTCCGTAAAAGCGCTATTGGGTCGGAAAGTCCATGAACTCCACATGCAATCCGCGCGCCCGCATCCAGTCGGCCATTGCATAGCCGGTGCCGGCACGCCAAGGGCGCAGCTTTTCGGGGGCGATCAGGCGGTAGTCGACGAGCTCTTCCGACAGCTTGATCTCGCCGGACGCCTTGACGTGGTACGCGATGATGACTTCGTTCTTGCGGATGAATTCGTAGACGCCGATCAGCTTGATTTCATCGGCGTCGAGATTGGTTTCTTCCTTGAGTTCGCGCGCAACGCCCTGCTCCGGGGTTTCGCCGCGCTCCATGAAACCGGTGATAAGGGCAAACATCTTTTCCGGCCAGGCGGCATTGCGCGCGAGGAGGATGCGGCCCTCGACTTCGACCAGCGCCGCGAGGACCGGAAGCGGATTGTCCCAGTTCGTCCAGTGGCCGTCGGGGCAGGCAAGGCGGACCTTGCCTGCTTCACTGGCGTCCGCGCGCTCGACGAGCGGCGCGGCGCACATGGGGCAATAGACCGGTGTCATCAGGCGCGCTGACGCACCCAGTCGGTCACGCCGTCCAGCGCCTTGGGCAGGCCGCTCGGATCGGTGCCGCCGGCTTGCGCCATGTCGGGACGGCCGCCACCCTTGCCGCCAACCTGCTGGGCAACGAAGTTGACCAGTTCGCCCGCCTTGACCTTGGCAGTGGCGTCGGGCGTAACACCGGCGATCAGGCTGACCTTGCCTTCATTGACGGCTGCCAGCACGATGGCAGCGGTTTTCAGCTTGTCCTTCAGCTTGTCCATGGTCTCGCGCAGCGCCGGTACATCGGCGCCGTTCAGCGTCGCTGCCAGCACCTTGATGCCGTTGACATCGACTGCCTTGGCGAGCAGTTCGTCGCCCTGGGCGGATGCCAGCTTGCCCTTGGCGGCGGCGAGTTCCTTCTCGAGCGTCTTGACCTGTTCGAGCACGTTGCCGATGCGAGTGGACAGTTCAGCCGGGGTTGCCTTCAGCGTGCCGGCGACCTGGTTCACGGTCGATTCCAGCGACTGCAGGTAAGCCAGTGCGTTGTCGCCGGTTATGGCTTCGATACGACGTACGCCGGCCGCCACACCACCTTCGGCAACGATCTTGAACAGGCCAATATCGCCAGTGCGCTGCACATGCGTGCCGCCGCAGAGTTCGCGGCTGAAGCCAATGTCGAGCACACGCACTTCATCGCCGTACTTTTCGCCGAACAGCATCATCGCGCCAACCTTTTGTGCTTCCTCGATCGGCATCACGCGGGCCTGGGTCGGATGGTTGGCCAGGATCTCGGCATTGACGATGGCTTCCACCTTGCGGATCTGCTCCTGCGTCAGCGCACCGTTATGCGCGAAGTCGAAGCGGGTACGCTCGGCATTGACCAGCGAGCCCTTCTGCTGCACGTGTGCACCGAGAACTTCGCGCAGCGCCTTGTGCATCAGGTGGGTCGCGCTGTGGTTGCGGACGGTCTTGGCGCGCTTCTCGGCGTCGACCTTGGCGTTCAGCGTGTCGCCTACCTTGATCGAACCTTCGGCGATACGTCCGTGGTGGCCGAACACGTCGGCCTGGATCTTCAGCGTGTCTTCGACAAGGAAGCGTGCCGCGGCATTGCGCAGTTCGCCGGTGTCGCCGACCTGGCCGCCGCTTTCCGCATAGAACGGGGTGTGGTCGAGCACCACCACAGCGTCGTCGCCGGAATTGGCCTGTTCGACCGGCGTGCCGTCGATATAGATCGCGGTGACCTTGGCGGTGTCGTGGATCAGCTTTTCATAGCCGTGGAAGGTCGTCGGCGTGCCGGAATACTCCAGGCCCTGGGCCATCTTGAACTTGCCGGCTTCGCGTGCGCGCTGGCGCTGCTCGTCGAGCAACTGGTTGAAGCGCGCTTCATCGACCGTCACGCCGCGCTCGCGGCAGACGTCGGCGGTCAGGTCGACCGGGAAGCCATAGGTGTCGTGCAGCTTGAACGCGGTGTCGCCATCGATCACCTTGGCGCCGGAGACGAGTGCGCGCTCGAGGATTTCCATGCCGTTGGCGATAGTGCGGAAGAAAGCTTCCTCTTCCTGCTTCAGTACCTGCATCGCGCGTTCGCCGTTCTGGCGCAGCTCCGGATAGGCGTCGCCCATTTCGGTGACCAGCGCCGGAACCAGTGCGTGGAAGAACGGCTTGCGCGCACCGAGCTTGTAGCCGTGACGAATCGCGCGGCGGGCAATGCGACGCAGCACGTAGCCACGACCGGCGTTGCTCGGAATCACGCCGTCGACAACGGTGAAAGTACAGGCACGGATATGGTCGGCGATCACCTTCAGCGAAGGCGACTCCTTGTCACAGGCGCCGGCGCCGGCGGCATCTACCGCCTTCTTGGCAGCGGCCAGCAGGTTGACGAAGGTGTCGATCTCGTAATTGGAATGCACGTGCTGCAGCACCGCAGTGATGCGCTCCAGGCCCATGCCGGTATCGACGCTCGGCTTCGGCAGCTTGTGCATCACGCCTTCTTCGTCGCGGTTGAACTGCATGAAGACGTTGTTCCAGATCTCGATGTAGCGGTCGCCGTCTTCATCGGGCGAGCCGGGCGGGCCGCCGGCGATTTCCGGGCCGTGGTCGTAGAAGATTTCGGTGCAGGGGCCACAGGGGCCGGTGTCGCCCATCATCCAGAAGTTGTCGGATGCATAACGCGCGCCCTTGTTGTCGCCGATACGCACGATGCGCTCGGTCGGCACGCCTACCACCTTGTTCCAGATCTCGTAAGCCTCGTCGTCTTCCGCGTAGACGGTCACCCACAACTTTTCCTGCGGCAGCTTGAAGACTTCGGTCAGCAGTTCCCATGCATAGGTGATCGCATCGCGCTTGAAGTAATCGCCGAAGCTGAAATTGCCCAGCATTTCAAAGAAAGTGTGGTGGCGCGCGGTGTAACCCACGTTCTCGAGGTCGTTGTGCTTGCCGCCGGCGCGGATGCACTTCTGCGCGGTGGTCGCGCGGGTGTAGGGGCGCTTGTCGAAACCGAGGAATACGTCCTTGAACTGGTTCATGCCCGCATTGGTGAAGAGCAATGTCGGGTCGTCGCCAGGCACCACCGGACTGGAGGCGACGATGGTATGGCCTTTCGATTCGAAGAACTTCAGGAATTTTTCGCGGATTTCGGACGATTTCATGTTGGGCGAATAAATGGGGAATGCGTTGCAAACCGTTGATTATACGTGATAAGCCTGCTTCGATAAGGGGGCAGACAGGGATTGGGGAGCCAGCCTTTGTACCGGGGAAGCCGTAGGGCCTGTCATCAATTGGTTTGGGAGTGCGAACGGGTCGTATGCGTTGCGGGCCTAGGCGCGGCGACGCGTCGTAGTGGTGCTACGGCAAGGAGGACTCGGCGTCCCCCCGCAACCCCGGCATGCGACGCATACGGCCCGTTCCCGGAGGGTTCAAGCCAATTGATGACAGGCCCTAGCCGTCAGGCCTTGCCGAAATCCGGCCCGATCAGGTCGATCCGGTCTGTGCAAAAGGCGTCCACGCCCCAGCCCAGGATCTCCTTCGCGCGCTCCGACGTGTTGACGGTATAGCAAAACAAGCCGTAGCCGGCCTGCTTGAGCGCGCGAGCGCGTTCGGGGAGCAGGTGCTTGTGGTTGGTGTGCAGCGCGACGGCGTCCAACGCGCGCAGGCGGTCGAGCCAGTCCGGGGGAATCGCATCGGCCAGGAATCCGCGCGGGATGCCAGGCGCTGCTTCCTTGGCGGCCATCACCGCGTCGAAGGAAAATGATGAAAAAAGCGGCAGGGTGGCGTCGTTGAGCCCCGGTTTGAACGATGCGATTTCTGCGGCGAACAGGCGCTGCGTCCACTCCGCGATGACGCGTCCGGTTTCCGCTTCAAACCCGGGCGACGGCTTGATCTCGACATTCATCCAGATCCCGTTTGTCCTGCAGAAATTGACAGCCTGTTCATACGTTGGAACCGGCTCGCCGGCGAACGCGCTGCCGAACCAGGAACCGGCATCCATGCGGTTGAGTTCCTGCGCGCTCGTCTCGCACACCTTTCCCGTGCCGCGCACCGTGCGGCCGAAGCCAGGATCGTGCATCAGCACCGGGATGCTGTCTTTCGACAACATCACGTCGAACTCGACGGCGCGAAATCCGTGCGCCAGCCCGCAGCGCAGCGCCGCCATGGTGTTCTCGGGCGCCAGCGTGCCGCCACCGCGGTGGGCAATGATTTTCGGATAAAACCACATGGCTTGATCTTTCTCGCGGAATGATCTTTGACGAGACGTAGTCTAATGCCAATCGTTAATCAAAAGGTGAAGCGTGTCCGGCCTCAGGTCGACGGCACCAGCGCGTTGCCGCCACGAGCCGGGCCGCCGCCCTGCCCGCCATGCCTGCAGATCGCCCCTATCCAGCACCTTTCGATACATCGACTTTCCTCTTCCCTGCCGAATGGAACGCTTTTTCGGATTTGCTCGGCGGCGCGGACACCGGCCTGGTCTGCCTCCGCGAAGGCGTGATCACCCACGTGAACAGCCATCTAGCGGACCAGCTGGAATTCGACGACACGGAGCTGATCGGCCAGCCGGCCGAATTCCTCTTCCCGATGGGCAACGGCACGACATCGGGCGAGCCGGCGCCGCCCGCCGACACCGGCTCGCATATCCGCTTGCGGACGAAAACCGGCAAGGTGCTGCGCTTCCGCTTCCTCTCCAACCGGATCGACACGCTGCATGACGCCAGTTCCACCATCTGGATCCTGCGTCCGGAGCATGGTGCCGCCGATATGGCGGAGATGCCGGACATGCAGGCAGTCGCCGAACAGCTGCCCGATCTCGTCCTGGTCTGCGCGCCTGACAGCTCGTTGATTTTTTCCAACAAGTCCTTCGAGGAGATGGCCGGTGGACGCGGCGGCATGCTGTCGGACCTCGTGCACCCGGACGACCGCGGCAAGCTGCTCGACGCTGTCGTGCAAGCCGCCGATGGCAATACCGCGGTCGCCGTTGCATTCCGGCTCCGCCACCACGATGGCGCCTGGCGGCATTTCGCGGGGCAGGCACGACGCCTGGAGTCGGCCGGCACCGCCGAGCATCTGCTGCTGACCGCCCGCGATGTCACCCATGAACTGCAGCAGCAGCAAGAACTGGCCACGGAAAAGAAGCGGCACCTGCATTACCTCAACCGCCTGCTCCGCCTCGCGCAACGTCCGCACGCGAACCTCGACTCGGCCCTGAAGGTGATCCTCAAGTCGGCGACGAAAGCCATCGGCGTGCATCGCTGCTCGTTCTGGGAAATCCTGGAAGCGCCCTCTGCCACGCGCTGTATCGCGGCCTACGACGATACCCGGCAGAACTTCATGGTTGAAGAACCGGACATCCGGTTTGCGGAGTCGATCCATCCGCTCCTGCATCAGGTAGTGCGCAGCGAGCAACATTTCATCGTCGCTGACGTCGACCAGGATCCGCGCGCGGCGCTCCATTGCGAATACTTCCATGCCGAGTCGATCAAGGCGATGATGGCGATACCTGTGCAGCAGGGCAGCAGGCCGGCCGGCCTGCTGCTGTTCATCGTCCGCGACCTGCCGCGGCCGTGGCGCAAGGACGAGACCGAACTCGGACACAACGTCGCGACGCTGATCGGTCAGATTTTCCGGCAAGTCGAGCATGTGAAAGAAGAAGCGCAACTGCGCCATCTTGCCCACCACGACAGCCTGACCGGATTGCCCAACCGACATTTCCTGTTCGACCAGGCCACCGATTTCTTTCCGAAGGTGACGGCGGGCGCCAGCACGCTGGCCGCGTTCTTCATCGACCTGGACGGCTTCAAGGGCGTCAACGATGCGTTCGGACACGCGGTCGGCGACGAGCTGCTGAAGGCGGCGGCACTGCGGCTGAAAAACGTGGTGCGCAAGGAAGACATCCTGGTGCGCCTCGGCGGCGACGAGTTCATGCTGCTCGCGCGCAACCTGAGCAACATGCGTATCGCGGACGACATCGCGCAACAGATCATCGAGACCATGCGCGGCGCCTTCTCCCTGCAAGGACGGGAACTGCAGATCTCGGCGAGCGTCGGCATAGCGATCTATCCCTTCGACGGCGCCGACATCGACACCCTGATGAAGAAGGCCGACATCGCGATGTACCACGCCAAGTCCTCCGGCCGCGACCAGTACCAGATGTTCGCCCCGAAGCTGAGCGACAGCGCGGCGCAGCGCTCCACCCTGGAGATCGAACTGCGCCATGCTATCGAGGAGCGCGAACTGCTTCACTACTACCAGCCGCAGATCGATTTGCGCACCGGCAAGGTATGCTGTGTCGAGGCGCTGCTGCGCTGGCGGCACCCGCGCCTGGGCCTGCTCCTGCCGGCGGCCTTCCTGCCGGTGGCGGAAGAGTCGGGCCTGATCCAGAAGATCAGCAACTGGGTCATCAATGACGCCTGCGAGCAGATGAACGACTGGGTGATGCAGGGCATGGACGAGGTCACCCTGGCCATCAATCTATCCGCCAGCCAGCTGATGGACCGCTCGTTGCTGCCGATCCTCGAGAACGCGCTCGATCGCACAGGCGTGCCGGCCCACCTGCTGGAATGGGAAGTCAAGGAAAGCACCGTGATGCAGCACCACACGATGACCTCCTCAATGCTGGACCGGGTGGCGGACATGAGCATCGGCCTCTCCATCGACGATTTCGGCACCGGCTACTCCAACATGGCCTACCTCCGGCGCTATCCCGTGCGCAAGGTTAAAATCGACAGCAGCTATGTCGAAGGCCTGCCCGGGAATAAGGAGGACCGCGCCATCACCGACGCCATCATCGCGATGGCGCAGCCGCTGGGACTGGAAGTGGTTGCAGAGGGCGTGGAAACACCGCAGCAGATGGAATACCTGCGCGAGCGGGGCTGCGACATCGCGCAGGGATTTTTCTACACACAACCACTGACTGCGGAACAATTCGAAACATGGCTGATTCGCCACTGAAGAAAGCGCTCGGACACATTCGCGTACTTGACCTCACCCGCGTGCTCGCCGGCCCCTGGTGCGCACAGAACCTCGCCGACCTCGGCGCTGACGTCATCAAGATCGAACGCCCTGGCACCGGCGACGACACCCGCCACTGGGGCCCGCCCTACCTGAAAGATGCGCAGGGCCGCGACACCAGCGAAGCGGCCTACTACCTCGCCGCCAACCGCGGCAAGCGCTCGGTCACAGTCGACATCGCCTCACCCGAAGGCCAGGAGATCGTGCGCAGGCTGGCGCGGCAGTCGGACGTGGTGCTGGAGAACTACAAGGTCGGCCAGCTGAAGAAATACGGACTGGACTACGAATCGCTCAGGCGCGAAAAACCGGACCTCATCTACTGCTCGATCACCGGCTTCGGCCAGACCGGACCGTATTCGCAGCGCGCGGGCTACGACTTCATCATCCAGGGCATGGGCGGCTTCATGTCGATCACGGGCGAGCGCGACGACCTGCCGGGCGGCGGGCCGCAGAAGGCCGGGGTGGCCATTTCCGACCTGATGACCGGCATGTATTCCACCGTCGCGGTGCTGGCCGCACTCGCGCATCGCGACCGTACCGGCGAGGGGCAGTACATCGACATGGCACTGCTGGATGTGCAGGTAGCGATGCTGGCGAACATGAACACGAACTACCTCGCCAGCGGCAATCCGCCCACACGCTGGGGGAATGCGCATCCGAACATCGTGCCCTATCAGACGTTTGCGACGTCGGATGGGCACATCATCGTTGCCGTCGGCAATGACGGGCAGTATCGCCGCTTCGTCGAGGCGGGCGGACGGCCGGAGCTGGCGACGGACGAACGCTTCGCGACCAATCCGATGCGCGTGCGCCATCGCGACACACTCGTGCCCTTGCTGGCGGAGATGGTGAAGACGAAGAGCAAGCAGGCATGGATCGATGCGCTTGAAGCGGCGGGTGTGCCTTGCGGGCCGATCAACAACCTGGATGAGGTGTTCGAGAATCCGCAGGTGCAGGCGCGCGGCTTGCGAATGGATCTGCCGCATCCGACTGGCGGCGCGGTGAAACTGGTGGGGAGTCCGATGAAGATGTCGGCGACGCCGCCAACGTATGACATGCCGCCTCCTTTGCTAGGGGAACATACGGAGGTGGTGCTAAAGAATCTGCTGGAAGAAAGCGAAGAAGCGATTGCGGCGCTTCGGGGCAAGGGAATAATTTGATCCTGCCGATCTCAAGAATTGCCCGTCGCAATGCCTCTGCCACCCTCCAATCCCCGGCCGTATGCGTCCCCTCCTCAACCCACCGCAACTTCGCATGCGGCATGAACCTCATCAACCGCCTCGCATTCTCCGGGGGACAGATCCAGTCACGCGTCCCATGCAAGACAATCACCGGAATCCCAGCCGTACGCCGCGCACACCGGAACAATTCCCGTTCGCTGACAAAGCAGCCCCGCGACAGGTAATGCGCCTGCACCCGATACTTCGCAACCCAGGCTTCATCGAACTCGACCGGCGCCGGCCCGCGACCCATCATCGCCCGGATCACCGCCTCCTCGTACGTCGCCCAGCGCATTGCGCCATCAACGCGATCCGCCACTGTGCCACTTTGGAGCAGGTCTGTTAAAGACTGGAGCACTGCTGACTTTTGTGACAGTGTCCATCCGTCAGTCAATTTCGCCCATCCTTCCGGAACAAGGTACCGGAGGGATTGAAAGAACCACATCATTTCGCGCCGGCTCGCCAGGAAAACACCCCGCAGGATGAGGCCGCTGAGCGCGTCCGGATACCGGCCGGCATAGCACAGCGCGAGCGTCGCGCCCCAAGAGCCTCCGACAATCAGCCAGCGCGGGATCGCCAGGTGTGCGCGCAGCCGTTCGATGTCTTCGACCAGGATTGACGTCCGGTTGTAGCGTGTTTCCCCGTGCGGCATGCTATATCCGGCGCCGCGCTGGTCGAACAGCACCACGCGCTGCCGCTCCAGGTCAAACCATTCCAGCATGGACGGCCTGCAGCCGCTGCCCGGACCGCCGTGCAGCACGACGGCGGCCGGTGCGTCGGGCTGGCCGTATTCGGCGTAGTACAACTGGTGGCGATCACCGACGGGCAACCAGCCCTCATGAAACGGTTGTGGAATATGTGTCGGCATGGTTGTTGCAACTCCTTAGTCGATTGCATCGACAACTGCAGTCAAGAACCGTACCAATTCAGAGATAGGAGATCATCATGCAATGGACCAAACCGGAGTTTTCCGACCTGCGTTTCGGCTTTGAAGTGACGATGTACATCGCCAACCGGTAAACGGCTCTGCCGTTTATCGAGCACGCGCGGCGGCATCCTCAACTGCCGCCGCGCACTTCCTGATTAGGCCGGCATATGAAAATACTGGTACTCGGTTCGTCGGCGGGCGGCGGTTTCCCGCAATGGAACTGCAATTGCCGCAACTGCGACGGCATTCGCAAGGGCACAATCACCGCCCGCGCGCGGACGCAATCGTCGATTGCCGTGTCGTCCAATGATGTGGACTGGGTGGCGATCAATGCCTCGCCCGACATCCTGACCCAGATCCGGAACACGCCGGCGCTGCAACCCGCACGCGCAAAGCGCGATACCGGCATCGCGGCGGTGATGCTGATGGATGCGCAGATCGACCATGTCACCGGCCTCCTGATGCTGCGCGAGGGACGGCCGATCCCGCTGTACTGCACGCCCTCGGTCTGGAGCGACCTCAGCGCGGGCTTGCCGCTGATCCCGGTGCTCTCGCATTACTGCGGCGTGCAATGGCATCCGGTGCCGGAACACGATGCGCAGTCGAACGGCAGCGCACCCATCATCCTGCCCAACATCGACGGCATCCGCTTTACCTTCCTGCCGCTGAAGAGCAAGGCGCCGCCCTATTCGCCGCATCGCGCGTGCCCGCAGCCCGGCGACAACAGCGGCCTGCTGATCGAGAACACGCATACCGGCAAAACGCTGTTCTATGCGCCAGGCCTGGGTGAGGTCGAGCCGCACGTGGAAGCGGCGATGCGCAAGGCCGATTGCGTGCTGGTGGATGGCACGCTGTGGACCGCTGACGAGATGATCCGGCTCGGGCTGTCCGAGAAGATGTCTTCCGACATGGGCCATCTTCCACTCTCCGGCCCCGGCGGCATGATCGAGCTGCTCGAAAGCATCGGTCCGCGCCGCAAGGTCCTCATCCACATCAACAACACCAACCCCATCCTCGATGAAAACTCGCCGGAGCGCGCGCTGCTGACGCGGCACGGCATCGAGGTTGCCCATGACGGCATGGAGATCACGCTATGAATGCAATCTGCGAACAATCCCTGGACCTGCCATGGAGCCGCGAGGAATTCGAGGAGCGCCTGCGCGCGAAGGGCGCGGGTTATCACATCCACCATCCGTTGAATGTGAGGATGCATAACGGCGAGCTCTCGCCCGGCCAGATCCGCGGCTGGGTTGCCAACCGTTTCTATTACCAGATCTGCATTCCGCAAAAGGATGCCGCCATTCTCGCCAACTGTCCCGACCGTGAGACGCGGCGCAAGTGGGTGCTGCGTATCCACGACCATGACGGCTGGGGAGACAATGCCGGCGGCATCGAGGCGTGGACGCGGCTCGGCGAGGCGGTCGGCATTCCGCGCGACGAGTTGTGGTCGCTGGAACATGTGGTGCCGGGCTTGCGCTTCGCGTGCGACGCCTATGTGAATTTTGCGCGACAGGCGCCGTGGCAGGAAGGCGTCTGTTCATCGCTGACCGAAATGTTCGCGCCGAAGATCCACAAGGACCGCCTAGCAACCTGGCCGCAATGTTATCCGTGGATCGAGGCGGACGGCCTGCAGTATTTCCGCAGCCGGATTCCGCTGGCACAGCGCGACGTGGAACACGGCTTGCAGGTGACGCTGGATTATTTCACCACGCGCCGGCAGCAGGAGCGTGCGCTGGAGATCCTCCAGTTCAAGCTCGATGTGCTGTGGTCCATGCTCGATGCGATCGAGAAGGCCTATCCCTGAAACCCGTTCGACAGGTGTCCAGATGAGCGAGTGTCCGCAGAAACCGAAATTGTCGCGGCTGTTCCGCATGCAGTGGGAAGAGGCGCAGGCAAACTATGTACTGTTGTACCCGGAAGGCATGGTCAAGCTGAACCGGAGCGCGGCCGAGATCCTGAAGCGCTGCGACGGCGAACGCGACGTGCCGGCTATCGTCGCCGACCTTGAGCAGACGTTCTCGATCACCGGACTGAGCGGCGATGTGCAGGAGTTTCTGGAGGTGGCCAATGAACGCGGCTGGATCGCATGATCATGCGGCAGTGTCGCCGCCGCTCTGGCTGCTGGCGGAACTGACCTATCGCTGTCCCCTGCATTGCGTGTTCTGCTACAACCCGCTGGACTATGCGGCGAACCGCAATGAACTGACGACGGCGCAGTGGGTCGACGTGATGCATCAAGCGCGCAAGCTTGGTGCGGCGCAGCTCGGATTCTCCGGCGGCGAACCATTGTTGCGCGACGACCTGGAAGATCTGATCGGCGAAGCGCGCCGGCTCGGCTATTACTCCAACCTGATCACATCCGGGATCGGCCTGACCGAAAAACGCATCGCGCGCATGAAGGAGCTGGGGCTCGATCATATCCAGTTGTCGTTCCAGGATTCGACGAAGGAAATGAACGATTTCCTGTCGAGCACGAAGACATTCGACCTGAAGTCACGCGTCGCCAGTCTGATCAAGCAGTATGACTATCCGATGGTGCTGAATGTCGTACTGCATCGCTACAACCTCGACCATGTGGAGCGCATCATCGACATGGCGGTTGAGATGGGCGTGGAGTACCTGGAACTGGCCAATACCCAGTATTACGGCTGGGGGCTGGTCAACCGCGACCATCTGATGCCCACGCGCGAGCAGTTGCAGCGCGCGGAAGCGGCGGTCAATGCCTGCCGCGAAAGGCTGGGCAACAAGATCCGGATTCTGTTCGTAGTGCCGGACTATTTCGAGGACAAGCCCAAGGCTTGCATGAATGGATGGGGTTCAGTGTTCCTGGCGGTTGCGGCCGACGGGGCTGCGCTGCCTTGCCATGCTGCCCGTACCCTGCCGGGGTTCGATTTTCCGAATGTGACGCGGCAGAGCGTGCGCGACATCTGGTATGAGAGCGACGCATTCAACCGTTATCGCGGCGATGCGTGGATGAAGGAGTCATGCCGCAGCTGTCCCGACAAGAAAAGGGATTTCGGCGGGTGCCGCTGCCAGGCATACGCATTGACCGGCGATGCGGAGAACGCCGATCCGGTTTGCGGCAAGTCGCCTCATCATGGTGACTTGCAGAAGATTGTGTTGCGGGCACACGCCAGGCAGGCAACGGCTTCGGAGCAGCCGATCGTGTTTCGTACCGACGCGAATTCGATGCGCTTTGCGCGGGGAGAAAGTTGAAAATACCCCTCTCCAGGAGAGGGGGCCCTACCAGATCGTCACACTTTGATTTTCGGATTGCGCTTGCATGCGGGCTGGTACAGTAAGTACGCTAACAATGTTTCCCCGTCGTTCCCGCGCAGGCGGGAACCCATAGTGAGTTTGTTCCACCGACCGGCTTATGGGTTCCCGCCTGCGCGGGAACGACGGGGAAAGGGATCTGAAATTTCAACATATGACCCCGCAAGCAAGCACAACCCGAAAATCGAAGTGTGTCGGACTACTACAGCACAAACACGAAATCTTTCACCAGCGCCCCCGGCAGCAATGCACTTCCCGTGCTCCGCGCACCGTAAGTATCGGTATCGATCAGCATCTCCCGCTCGCTGGTAAGTCCAACAAGATTCTCCCCCAACACCCGAAACAGCGAATCGTCGAAGCGCATCACGTTCAGCGGCGCCTTGATCTCTCCGCCTTCCACCCAGAAGGACGCAAAACGCGTCATCCCGGTGATGCGACCATTCATCCGGTCCGAGAAATTGAGATACCAGAGGTTGCTGATGTAGACGCCGGTATCGAGTTCCGCAAGCACGCCTGACATCGGCAGGTTTCCCGCAGCCAGGTCAAGCGACGTCATGCTCTCTCCCGCATCCGCGCCGTTGGTCCCGATGCCGTATTCCTTGGCGGTGCGCGGCGAGACCAGGCTGCCCGTCAAGCGTCCCTGGTCGAACAGCACCACCCTGCCCGGCTTGATGAAGCCGTCGCCCTGGAAGGCAGGAGCCAAACCGCCGGCCGTGTTTTCCGATAGGGTAATCGCGGGATTGAGCCGGATGCCGTCATCGCGCATGTGGCACAAGGGGCTCTGCCGCGTGCGCAGCGACTTTTCCGAGACGCCGCCCCAGTTCAGCATGCCGAGGATCTCGTTCATGGCCGTCGGCGTCAGGTAGGCGCGGTAGGCACCGGGCGGGATGCTCATCGGCGGGCGTTGCAACAGATCCAGCTGTGCGGCGGCATCGCGGAACTTGCCTGCAAAGGCGGCGCTGCTCCATTCGAAGCCGGCATAGCTGCCCTTTACCGCCTTGTCGCGCTCGTGATACAAGCTCCAGTCGAGATTGAAGCTGGTGGTCTCGTGCCAGTTGCGTTGGCCGAAGGAATTGGCATAGCCGCGATACACCGGGCCGGCGGCCAGGATGCCGACCAGGTCGTGGCCGCGTGCGGCGTCCAGCACTTCCTCGACAAGAGCGACCGTTTCGGGAAGCCTCGATGCGATGAGATGGTCGGTGGAGTGCACCTCGGTCGCGCGCAGCAGATGCGGGTCTTCCGGCAGATCGGGCAGCTGGCTGCGCAAGGCAGCCACCATGCGGTCAAGCAGGAAGCGGTCGGATTCGATCCTGCCGGACAGCGCCATCGTCATTTCCGCATGACACTTTCCATGGAACAGGGTCACCGACAGGTAGATCTGGCGCACATGACCAGGCTGGCGGATCGCGCTGCGGTTGAAGCGCACGAAGTCGGATGCTTCCGCCGCCAGCCAGCACTGGTAGTCTTCGCCGTCGCGCAGGCGGGCGTCGAGCCGGGCGGCAAGGTCGAGGAAATACTGCTTCATCACGCGCCTCCGAACACATCGACATCGCCGAACAGACAGGCGGGCGATGCATGGCCGACACGAATCACCTGCGACGGTTCGCCCTTGCCGCAGAACGGCGTGCCCATCACGCTGAAGGTCGAGCGGTCGCCCACTGCTTTCAGCGAGCGCCAGAAGGTGGCGGAAATGCCGCGGTAGTTCGGGTTCTTCACAATGCCTTTCAGTTCGCCGTTTTCGATCAGCCGGCCATACTCGCAGCCGAACTGGAACTTGTTGCGCGAGTCGTCAATGGACCATGACACATTGGTGTCCATCAGGACGCCGCGTTCGACCGAACGGACCATGTCGTCGAGCGTGGAGCTGCCCGGTTCGATATTGAGGTTGGCCATCCGATCGATCGGCGGGCGATTCCAGTTGCAGGCGCGCGCATTGGCCACGCCCTGCATGCCGCTGCGCGCCTGCGATACGGCACCGCCCAAGGGACGCTCAAGGATGCCGTCACGAATCAGCCAGGCGCGCTCGGCCTTGCTGCCTTCGTCATCCCAGCCGTAGCTGGCGAATTCCTCGGACCGCTCCGGGTCGTAGGTGACATTGAGCAGGCCGGAGCCGTAGCGATAGCTGCCGAACATGTCGAGCGTGACGAAGCTAGTGCCGGCGAAATTGCGCTCGTCGCCGAGGATGCGGTCGAGCTCCAGCGGATGGCCGATCGACTCGTGGATCTGCAGCATCATCTGCTCCGGCATCAGCAGCAGGTCCATCGTGCCGTTCGGGCAGTTGGGCGCGGCGAGCAGCTCCAGCGCCTGTTCCGCCACACGCTTGCCGGAACCATGGAAGCCGGCCTGCTCGAGAATTTCGAAACCGCCCTGCCGGCAATAGCCGTTGTACTGGCCGCCCAGGCTGCGCGTCTGCGTATCCATACCGTCGCTGGCGGTCACCGCGAGGTTGGGGATCAGGTAGCGGAACTGCTGCTCCATGTCGGCGCCGTCCGCGGTGAGATACGTCTGCGACGTGCTCACGCTCCAGATCGACGCCTGCCAGTCGACGACGCGCGCGTCAATGCGGCAGGAAGCGGATTCGCGCATCAGCAGATCGATCAGGTCCCGGCGCGGCGGCATGGATGCGACGGATGGAGGCGTGGAATAGGTCCCGCTCGGACGCGGCAACTCGATGCGCGAATAATCCACGACCGAACGGCCCGCGCCGGCTTCCGCCCAGCGGCGTGCGCGGGCAAGCGCGTTGGTCAAGCCGGCGACGCTCAGGTCGCTGGTGGCAGCATAACCGTAGCCGCCGCGATGGACGACCGTGATCATCGCTCCGCGGTCGATCGTCGTCGACAGCGGTTGAAGGACATCCTGGCGCACGGTCAGCTGTTCGCTTGTCTCCTCGACAAGCCGGAGCGAACAGAAATCGACCGCAGGCGCGAGGCTGCGAAAAATGGAGCGGATGGAATCGGGCAAGACACACCTCGGTGGACAACTATTGAAGACAAAGACTGCTTCGCATGGATAACGTTCATTTCCATACATCATTATTTAGTAACCAAGGGCAACATTGCTGCAATTACGGCGAGAAATTGCTGCGATGCCGCATCGACATTTGCAGATTATCAAGGCCGTTACAGCACATCGCCCGGGGATGCCAGTAGAATCTGTGCAGCACTCCCAGTCCTCTTGCAGCCGGAATCCGAGCCCGCCCAGAGGGTGTTATGAACCAGGTTGGGGGTCGCGCAGCCCCGAGAACCGGCCGAATGCTAGGCGCGGCGACGCGTCGTAGCGGTGCTACGGCAAAGAGCCGCAACACCGCAGGCGGTCGGTTCTCGGGGCTGCCCGGAGGGTTCTTGCCAGACGGGCGCCCCGCGGCACCGCAAGCCGCTGGCAGTACTCGTACTGCGGCGCGTCTTGCGGCACCACGGATGCATCCCGTCTGGCAAGAACGCGACCCCCAACCTGGTTCATAACACCCTCTAGCGGCGATGACCTCCAACCTCGAGACAGACCGCCATGGCAGACTTCAACTGGAGCAATCCCTATCCGACGACGCGCACCCCGCTGTTTGCCCGCAATGTCGTTTCCACCTCCCATCCCCTCGCCGCGCAAGCTGGCTTGCGCATGCTGCTCCGCGGCGGCAACGCGGTCGATGCGGCGATTGCGGCTGCGGCGACGCTGACCATCGTCGAGCCGGTTTCCAACGGTCTTGGCGGCGACGCCTTCGCGATCCTGTGGGACGGTGAGCAGTTGCATGGCCTCAACGCATCGGGGCCGGCGCCGCAAGGCTGGAGCGTGGATTACTTCAACCGCAAGCACGGCGGCAAGATTCCCGGACACGGCTGGGATTCGGTCACGGTTCCCGGCATGGTGGCCGGCTGGGTCGAGCTCTCGGAAAAGTTCGGCCAGCTGCCTTTTGCCGAATTGTTCGAACCGGCGATCGAAATCGCCGAGCGCGGCTATATGGTGCCGCCCATCGTCCAGCGCAAATGGGCCGCGGCCGTCCCGGTCATGAAGCGCCAGCCGGGCTTTGCGCGCGCCTTCATGCCGAACGACCGGGCGCCGGAGGTCGGCGAGAACTTTGTTTTTGCCGAAGCCGGCCACACCCTGACCCGCATCGCCGAATCGCGCGGCGAAGCCTTCTACCGCGGCGAACTGGCCGAGGCGATGGCGCAGCATGCGAAGCAGTGCGGCGCCGTCCTGACACTGGAAGACCTCGGTGCCTACAGCCCGGAATGGGTGACGCCGATCCAGAAGGATTACGCGGGCTACACCGTGCACGAAATTCCACCCAACGGGCAAGGCATTGCGGCGCTGATGGCGCTGGGCATCGTGTCTCACCTCGGTATCGCCGACTACGCGCTCGACTCCGCCGACAGCATCCACCTGCAGATCGAGGCGATGAAGCTCGCCTTCGCCGACACCTACCACTGGGTCGCCGACAGCCGCCACATGAAGAAGGTCAGCGTCGAGGACCTGCTGGACGATGGCTACCTTGCCGAGCGGGCAAAGCATATCGACCTGCGCAATGCCGGCGACTTCAAGCACGGTACCCCGCCGCGCGGCGGCACGGTCTACCTGTCGGCAGCGGACGAAAACGGCATGATGATCAGCTTCATCCAGTCCAACTACCTCGGTTTCGGCTCCGGCGTCGTGGTGCCGGAAACCGGGATCAGCATGCAGAGCCGGGGAGCCGGCTTCTCCCTCGACCCCAGGCACCCGAATTGCGTCGCGCCGGGCAAGCGGCCCTTCCACACCATCATCCCCGGCTTCCTGACGAAAGAAGGCCAGCCGCAGATGGCCTTCGGTGTGATGGGCGCGAACATGCAGCCGCAAGGCCACCTGCAGGCACTGGTGCGCATGTTGTCTTACGGGCAACAGCCGCAGGCCGCCTGTGATGCGCCACGCTGGAAAGTCAACAGCGGCATGGACGTGGACATCGAGCGCAGCATGGCGCCGGATGTGGTGGCCGAACTGGCCGCGCGCGGGCACGAGGTCAACACCAGGACCGACAGCACGCAGGATTTCGGCGCCGGGCAGTTCATCTGGAAGACGGAAGACGGCTACATCGCGGCCAGCGACGCTCGCCGGGACGGGCAGGCGGTCGGTTTCTAGAGGGTGCTATGAGCTAGGGAAGAGGGCGCGCAGCCCCGAGAACCGGCCGAATGCTAGGCGCGGGGCGCGGGTCGTGGCGGTTCCACGGCCGAGCCCCGCAACACCGCAGGCGGCCGGTTGTCGGGGCTGCCCGGAGGGTTCGGTCGAGAAGGGACGCATTGCGTTGTTGCGACGCTTGCGCAGGCGCCCAGCCTGAGCGGCGCGCCACGCCTAGCACTGCATCCCTTCTCGACCGAACGCGCCCCCTTCCCTAGCTCATAGCACCCTCTACCATTCGCTCCGGGAAAAGCGTCATTTATTCCCCTTTCCCGCAGTTCGTCGCATTCCGATACTAATGCGGCGCCGGCCGCTGAATAATGCCTCCAACGATCACAATCAGGAGGCAGCCATGCAATTCACCCCGGTCATCATCACCCATGTCGCCAGCGCAACCGGCGCGCTGGTGTTCGGTGCCGTCACGCTGTCGCTGCGCAAGGGCACCACCCTGCACCGGGTCCTCGGCCGCACCTGGGTGATGCTGATGGCGCTGACTGCACTGGTTTCCTTCTGGATCCAATCGTCCGGGCATTTCTCCTGGATTCACCTGCTGTCGGTCTGGACACTGCTGGCGCTGGCCGGTTCGATTTATGCCGCCATCCGCGGCAACATCCAGGCCCACCGCAAAGGCATGATTTCGGCCTACGCCGGGCTTGCAATCGCCGCCGTATTCACCCTGCTGCCGGGTCGCCGGCTTGGCGCCCTGCTTTGGGGTGCCGTCGGCCTGGTCTGAACATTCTTCGAGGAGAACATCATGGAACACACCCCTGCCTATCGCACTGCCCGCCGCCATGTCGAGCGCAAGATCGGCTTCACCATCCACCTCGCGGTGTTCCTGACAGTGAACACCGGCCTCATCCTGTTCAACCTGCTGGTCGTGCCGAACAGGATCTGGGTGGTCTGGCCGTTATTTGGATGGGGAATCGGGTTACTATTCCACGGTCTTGCCGTCTTCCTGCACGCCCCGGGCGCCGCATGGAAAGAGCGGATGATCCAGAACGAACTGAAGAAAAGGGCCTGACAGGAGAGGTCATGCCAGTAACACCAGAAACAAACGGAATGAACTGTCCGCAGAAGCTGAGCGGCCCCCGCTACTCGCGATTGCGCCGCTTCGCCCTCGACATCGCCATCACCCAGGTCTTCAACCTGATCATCGCCGTGCTCATCACCTATGTGGTGCGTGGGCACGGCGGCTTTTTCGTCAACCTGGTGTTCTCGATGTGCATCGGCACGCTGGCGACCGCCTTCATCGATGGCGGCCGCCTGATCCTGTGGGGGGAGTGCAAGCCGCCGAAGTGGAAGTTCATCGGGCTGATCCTGTTGTCGCTGCCATCCGCCCAGTTCATCGGCAAGGCACTGGCCGCAGCCATGCTCGGCATCCCGCGCGAGGCGCTGTCCGCCATGCGGACCGGCAATGCGACCGCAATGCTGATTGGGGGCAGCGTGTGCTCGATGTTCATCATCTGGTTCTTCTGGAGCCGTGAGCACATCGAATACCTGCGCGCCGAGGCGGAAGCCGAAAAGGCGCGCGCCGCCTCCATCGAGAAACAGGCGATGCAGGCACAGCTGCAGATGCTGCAGGCCCAGGTCGAGCCGCACATGCTGTTCAACACTCTGGCCAACCTGCAGGGCCTGATCGCCATCGACCCGTCGCGCGCGCAGCACATGCTGGAGCAACTGATCCAGTACTTGCGCGCCACGCTGTCCTCGTCCCGCTCGGAAAAGACCTCGCTCGCGCACGAGTTCTCGCTGCTCGACGCCTATCTCGGCCTGATGAAGGTACGCATGGGCGAGCGCCTGTCCTATACCCTCGAGCTGCCCGAAGAGCTGCGCAGCGTGATGGTGCCGCCGATGCTGCTGCAACCGCTGGTCGAAAACGCCATCAAGCACGGCCTCGAACCCAAGGTCGAAGGCGGCAACGTCACGGTCCGCGCCGAACGTTTCGGCGGACTCCTGAAACTGAGCGTGACCGACGGCGGCCTCGGCCTCGACGGCGCGCCGGTAAACCACAACAGCACCCATGTCGGCGTCGCAAACGTACGCGAACGCCTGCATGCGCTGTACGGCGCAAATGCCAGTTTCACCCTTATCCCCAACACGCCGACCGGCGTCATTGCCCGCATCACGATCCCGCTATGAACATGATCCGCGCCCTCATCGCAGAAGACGAACCGATCCTCGCCCATACCCTGCTGCAGACGCTGCAACGACTCTGGCCGGAATTGCAGGTCGGCGGCGTGGTGGAAAACGGCATTGCTGCCGTGCGGGAAGCGCTGGCGCAGCGCCCCGATGTACTCTTCCTGGATATCAAGATGCCCGGCAAGACCGGCCTGGAAGCTGCGCAGGAGCTGGCCGAGGACTGGCCGGAAGACGTGCCCTTCCCGCTCGTGGTATTTGTGACGGCCTACGACGAGTACGCGCTGCAGGCCTTCGAGCAGGCCGCCTCCGACTACGTTCTCAAACCGGTCACCGAGGCGCGCCTGGCCAAGACCGTCGAGCGCCTGAAGGGCCGCCTGGCCAAGCACACCGAGCGCAATGCGGAACTGGAGCGCATTGTCGGCCAGCTGCGTTCACTGGTCCCGCACGCGCCAATGGCGAGCGAGCACCTGAACATCATCCGCGCCGCCGTCGGCAACCAGGTGCGCATGATCCCGGTCGCTGAAGTGCTCTACTTCGAAGCCACCGACAAGTACGTCAACGTCGTCACAGCCGACAGCGAATCCCTCATCCGCACCAGCCTGAAAGAGTTGCTGCCGCAACTTGATCCCAACCAGTTCTGGCAGGTCCATCGCGGTACGGTCGTCAACGTCAATTGCGTGCAGACCGCCATTCGCGATGAGAGCGGCAAGCTGTCGCTCAAGCTGCGCGGGCGGACGGAGAGCCTGCCAGTGAGCCGGGTGTTTGCTCACCTGTTCAGGCAAATGTAGGAACGCGCCGGTTACATGACCGGCTTGGCCACCATAAAGTAAATCGCCGGCAAGGGCAGCAAGGTCGCAGCCGATCCTGCAACCATCCACAGCAGGGACAACTTGCGGTAACCGTCGGGGATCGCTGCCTGCGGCGCCAACGGCTTGAGCATCCGCGCCTGCATGAACTGGACCGGCACCAGGATGAACAACCAGATCGCGCCACTGCCGATCACCAGCAGGTAGCTCTAGCGTATCCACTCCGTCTGCATTACACCGCCATAGGAAGGCGCCATCATGTGGCCGGTCGCCATCAGTAGCGCGATGCCGCCTGCGGTGAAGACGATGTCGGTCAGGATCACGAGGCGCGTCGCATAGCGGATGATGCCTGCGTCGTTCGTGCGGTCGGCGAAAGCTTTCCAGAAGGCGCTGACGATGATGTTGCCGAGGAAAAGCATGGCGCCGAGGATGTGGAGGGTTTTGATCATTGACATGGTCGCTGCTCCTTACTTGAGATGACGATCGAAGAATGCCGTTACTTCATTCTCGAGACGCTGGTGGAATGCCTTGCGGTCGAAGCCGGACGGGTTCTCGCCGGGATCGCCGGAGCTGGCCGCAATCGGATAACTGGTCTGTGCCATGAAAGCAAAGTGACCCGCGTTGTCCACCCGCTCGTAGTGCGCACCCGGAACGGCGCGCAGGCGCTCACCATGGTATTGGCTCTTCAGCACGGCGTCATGCTCGGCGGTATAGACCCGCATCGGGACCTTGATGCCGGCCAGCGATTCCTCGGTAAACACCACAGCCAGCGGCGCCATCGTCACCACCGCTCGAATGCGCGGGTCGCCGCCCCTGTAATCCGCGGCGGGTGTCGCCGATTCGCGCACCTGCTGCTTTGCCGTTTCGCCGCCGAGACTGCAGAACTTCGCATCGTCCGCTGGTTCCTTGCAATGCGCCGCAAGACGGGACGGGTCCGCCACGCCACCGGCCAGCGCAACGACCGTGTAGCCGCCCGCCGAGTGCCCGATCGCGCCGATGCGGCCGGCGGGAACCCTGTCCTTCCATTCCGGATTTTCCAGCAGCGCGTCAAGCACGCGCGATACCTGTTTCGGCCGTTCGGAGAAGAAGGTGGATGTCGCCACCAGGGAGCGGTCACGGTAGTTGTCGCGCGGGTGCTGAAGTGCGGCCACGAGGTAACCGTGCCGCGCCAGCTTCTGCGCGAGGTTGTGGTGTCCCAGCTCGCTGCCTCCGGTACCGTGCGACACCAGCACGAGGCCCTTGACCGCGGGTGCCGGCGTCCCCCGCATCGAAATGGTCGGAGCAAACGGTCCCATCGGGATCGTCTGCTCGGGAGCCTGCGTCGGGAAGAACAAGGCGACGGGAATCGGCTCTTCGCCCGGTACCGTCATCATGCGCAGGCCGGCCTGAAAATCCTGCGCCTGCGCGGCGGCGCCGAGTACAAGCCCGGCGAGCAAGGCGGCGAGGGACTTGGTCTTGTTGTGCATCGCGATCTCCTTCTTGTTGGTTAGTGCGGAGATTGTCGCGGGACGGGGCCGGCCCTGCATTGGGCTTGCGACGAAATGCAGGAATCCGGGAGTGAAAGGCGCGTCGGGATGGATGGGCGAAATGCCGTGAATTAACCAACGGCAGCAGGTTGGCGGGTACATCTGTTGGAATGCTCGCCGCCCCTTCCCCGTCGTTCCCGCGGAGGCGGGAACCCATACGGAGTCAGCTCTACCCACCTGCCTATGGGTTCCCGCCTTCGCGGGAACGACGGGGGAATGGAGACTGGAATTCCGCGGACCGAGCCCGCATGCAAGCTACGCGGAGTACGAGCCTTCCCCTAGTTCGATTCCTTGATCAACCGCCCCGCCATCGCCTGCACCGGCCGCGCATTCATCGGATACAGCCGCGCGAAGATATCCAACTGATGCTTCGACGCCTGGATCGGCTCCTTCATCACGATCCACAGCACGCCCTCGCTGCACGGTGGCGTCGTCAGCGAGCCCATGTAGGTGTAGTAATCGCGCTTCTGCGGCAGCATCAGCGACGGGTCGAAGGTGGTGACGGGCACCAGCGGCTCATTCTTTTCCAGCGGCAGGTTGTTCCACACGGCCTGGATGCCGGGATGCTGGGTACCGTCTTCGATCAGCACGGCGATCACCGCCAGCCTGCCCTCCTCGTCCTTGTGCACCAGGTGAGCGACCATGGCGAAGCTCTTGCCGTCGACTTTTTCCTCGGCCGGACGATGGAAGTGGAATTGCTGCAGTTCGTAGGTGCGCCCGGTCAGCGTAAAGCGATTGCCGGACGCGATATTGACCTGCACGGTGTGGCCATTGTTGACCACGCTGTACGCGGATGCGGCATATTCGAAGACCACGGGTTCGAGGTCGACCCGGATGCCGTCGCGGATGTCGATCGGCGACTGACGGTTGCCGTTATCGCACTTGGCCCAGGCCGGGTTCAGCTTGCCCCATTTGAGCGGGCCGGTCTCGCCTTCGTAGCTCCAGTGCGCGCCGCCTTTGGCCGGCGGATTTTGCGAAACATTCTTCGTCTCCACCACCGCCCGTGCCGCGCGCTTGCGCATCGCTTCCAGGCGCGCCTTGACCATTGCCGCAACCTCAGCCTCCGTCAGCGGACGGCCCGGCTCCTTCGGAGGGGCGGGTTTTGCCTCGGTTTTTGCCTCGGGCTTTGGCGCGCTCGCGAGGACGCGGCTGCCCGGCAGCTTTTCAGACTCGGCCGCCAGGGCGGACTGCGCGAGCATGGTCGCGCATGCAATCAGGGTGATCGGGAGTCGCATGTCTTTGTCGCACCGTGTTGTCAGGTCGGCATGGATTTCGGCCAAGAAACATTCTACCTGACTTGCACGGCGGCTCCGGCAGATTGTGCCGGGGAACAACAAAAGTGCGAGGGCCCGCGACGCCCGGGTTCGCGGAATGCTTGCCTGCTCAGCTCCCCACCTGCTGCAGCGCAACCACCGCCAGCGGCACCGACGCCATCACCACCGCAAACAGCAACCGGATGCGACCGCAATAGCCGCGACGGCGGAACCATGCAGCGATCGCCAGCCCCGCGACCATGTACAGCAGGGCAAAGAACACATAGGCGCTGCTTCCCAGCGAGTACACCGCGCGGCTTGCAAACAGCATGCTGAACATGACGGCCGTCACCACCGCGAGCACGGCGACGGTAAACGACAGCAATGCATAGAATCCGTGGAATTGACGCTTGCTGGCCTTTGCCAGCATGGCCTCTCGCCTGGCGGTGATATCGCGTTGCAGGAGGAACACCAGCAGCGGATCGATCTGCCGGTATTGGAGGAGACCCGCGGCGGCGGCGGCCACGAGGTCATCGCGTCTAATCGTCATGCATTGCTCCTTCGGTTATTTTTCTTAGAGCCGGTGTGCCATGCGCCCCAGCAGTGCACACAATGCAGGCCTTCCGAATAACGCCGGACTGCTGTTCCCTGGCAGTTGCGAGCCGCTGCTTGAAATCGTGTTGTCGGCATTGCCTGTTCCGGAAGCCGCAGAATACGAAGAGGCCGGAGTCCGGGCAGCGCCGGCGCAAGCTGCAATGCGCCGTGACGCGGGAATGACGGGTTGTTCAGAACGCCCCTGTAGACGCCAGCGAATGCCGTGCATCGATTAGCGTCTTCTCGGTATTTAATCGGGACGGTGATCGAAGTCGTAGATATAAATCAAGCACAAACCCGCGAAAGACAGCTTGTTTATACGATGTCAAATCGACGCCGTCGATCATTAACGAAAGGAAAGCGGCGCCCGCAGCCGCCGCTTTCCGGCGTAGCGAGCGCCAGCCTCACGCACGCCGTGCCTCTATCAGCTCGCGCAAATCCGCCGGCAGCACCGCACGCAGGCGCGCCGCGATCACCGCCTCGTGCCGGCTCCACCACAGCCCCACGCCGATCAGCGCAAAGCCCAGCAGCGTCAGCACCAGCACGAAGGCGAAGCTGTCCTTGAACAGGTTCCACGACAGGTCACCCAGCACCATCGCGATGCCGATCCCGCCGAAGACCGCGAACACGCGGCGTCCGAGCACGGCGCCGACAAACACCAGCCCGAAATTGATCGCGAGGTAGACCAGCTTGCCAGCCAGTCGGCCCGAGCCCATCATCGACAGCGCGCCCCAGAAAGTCAGCAGGCCGAACAGGTACAACCAATACGCATAATCCTTGCTGTGCCGCGAGCGCAGGTCGACGAAGAAGGCGCCCAGCAGCATCAGCATGCCGAAGGCCAGCGAAACCTTCTTGCGCAGCTCCCACGCGGCACCGCTGAACCAGCCGTCCTCGCCGCCGGCCTGCATCATCAGCGCCGGCACGATATCCATCCCCATGTACCACAGCGTCACCGCAACCGGCATCATCAGGAAGGGATAGCGGAAGCGCCACAGCAGCAAAGCACCTGCCGCCAGTGTCGCCAGTTCCATGATGAGCCAGCGCCAGTCGATATAGCGGTGGTAATCGCGGTAATGCTCTGCGTGCATGCCGTCTTCCCAGAAGCCGAGCACATGCTGGAGCGCAAAGACCGCCAGCGGCACCAGTGCGATCGCCAATGTCGCAAAGATACCGGCCGGAATGCCGAAGCCGTGCTTTTCCAGCTTCGATGCGATGCCGATCGCGGCAAAGGCATACAGCAGCGACAGCACGAACAAGGCACCCATGCCGGCCGCCTCGACGGCAAGGGTCGCAAACAGCGAAGCTGCGCCGATGGCCAGCATGCCGCCGAGGTAATACAGCACATGCGTGCCCGAAAAGCGCGACGAATGTTGTACCGATTGCGCATGCCGCTGCGTGAGGAACGCCAGCAGGCCGTCGATCTCGGTGGGGTTGAGCACGCCTGCGTCGGCGGCTGCCTGCAGGTCTTCGCGTTTGAGGATCATCTATGGCTCCCTGGTGGTTGCGAGGCTTGTACGCTACCGCGAGTGTAGGCAGGAATGGAGCGATGCTGCAAATGCGGCGGCTGGTAATACGGAAAGGCGCGTTATCCAATACCGCGGCGGGAATGCGGTATTGTTCATGTTCCATAACACCCGGACATGCAATGAACGACGACCTCTGGCTGGACAACTGGAAAACACTGATTACGCAACGCTCGGCCTCGCCCGCGATCCTGGAATTAGGATGCGGCAGCGGGCGTGATACGCGTTGGCTGGCGGCGCACGGCTTTGCGGATATCACGGCGACCGAAATTGCGACTGAAGCACTTGCAGAATGCGCGCGTGCGGTTCCTTCGGCGCATCTCATCTGCCACGACCTGCGCGAGCCCTTGCCGTTTACCGACGGACGATTCGATGTTGTCCTGGCGAGTCTTTGCCTGCATTATTTTGCATGGGACAAGACGGTCGATATCGTTGATGAGATCCGGCGCTGCCTCGCGCCGGACGGCTTGCTGCTGTGCCGGATGAATTCGACGAAGGATGTGAATTACGGTGCGGTTGGGCATTGGGAGATTGCGCCGAATTACTACGAAGTGGATGGATGGCCGAAACGTTTTTTCGATGCGCCTTCGGTTGACGCGCTATTCGGCGCAGGATGGGAGCAGATCTCGAAACGGGAACTGACAATCGATCGGTATGAGAAGCCGAAAGTGGTGTGGGAAGTGGTGCTGCGCAGGCAGTGAACGAGCTCGTGACGAGTATCCGAGTATCAACAGCCAGACGTCAGCGTGCGGGCACCATGGTTCCAAATGACGTCTACCTCTACCCCGTCATTCCCGCGAAGGCGGGAATCCATAGTGAGTCCGATACACCTACCGACTTATGGATTCCCGCCTTCGCGGGAATGACGGGGAAAAGAAGGGCCGTAGATTACGATCCCGTGCCCGCATTTGCACGACGCGGAATCGCTGCCCTCAAATCATCACCGCGCCGGCCCCTTCACATCCGCCATCGACGCCCCATAGTTGATGTGAAACACATTCCCATCCACCACCAGTGCCGGCACCGACTTCACGCCGAAGCGCTCCGCCTCCGCAATCCGCTCACGCTGCGTACCGAAATGCACCACCTCCACGCTGACCTTCGACTTGTCCAGCGCATCCACAAACTGCTGCTCCGTAGCGACACAAACCGGGCAGCCTGCATGGTAAAAAATTGCCTTGCTCGTCATAATTGCATTACTCCTTTATTTCGTCAGAGGTTAAGGGGTCGGGGTATTGGAGCGGTCGCCAAACTTTTCCAATGCCCCGTTTTCATTCGGCTTTGCCGGGCAGAGACAAATCGCCCGACGCCACATCGAATACGTTCACCACACACAGCAGCGGCGCATGCGCGCTCGCATTCACGCGCAGCCCGGCGGTCACGCCATCGAAGGCCGTACCCTTGAGCGCGCTCACATCGTCAAACGGCACGCGCACCGTCACCGCACTACCCGCAAAGCGCGGCGCATAACCCGGGCTGTCGATCAGCAGCGGCACACCCGGCCAGGTCTTGGGCAGTTTCGGTTTCGCGCCTTCCGGAATGTCCTTCACTTTCAGCGCCCCCTTGCCGCAGGCATCGTCCGGCCCCAGCACCACCCAGTGACTGTGCCAGTCCTTGCCGGTGGTATTGAACAGGGGCGTGTCGTCGAAATCCGGATGGATGGTCACCGCCAGTGCGAGGATGCCCGCTTCCTTGTCAAAGCCCACCACTGAAGGATCGATCTTCGTCGGCCAGACATACGAAAACACGTCCGCGCCGGCAAACTTGCCGGTTTTCTTCGGCTTCACCGAACCGGCCTTGCCCGCGACCTGCATCGCGAACTCCACCCAGTTCTTAGCCGCATCCACGCGAATGTCGGTCTTCACGATATCGAAGGCAGGCTGCTTTGCATTGCCCTTCTTCGCCGCGACCTCATGCGCCGATGCCGTCCCGAACGCGCAAGCCAGGGCCAGCGCGGCGGGTAAAAGTCTTCTCTTTTTCATGTTAGGACTCCTAAATATTCGGGCCAAATAAAAACTCACGCTGCAGCAAAGGTGGCCCAATTCCTGAGCTGAATCGTTTTCTCCGCCTCTTCGTGTTCCGCGCAATCCAGGCGCAGGTGGCGGTCGCCGAACGGCGCCTTCACGAAATGGCAATAGTGCGGGTTGTGCGGATCGCCGGTCTCGTTCGGCCCGAAGTACTTGCAGCTCACGCACATGCGGTTGACGGGAATCTCGCCGCGCTCCTGCATCGCCCGGATCATCTTGAGGATCATCTTCAGCATCTGAGCCTGCTCTTCCTTCGACAGCGTATCCGCCGCCGCGCCGAGGAAGCCGGTCCAGTCCGGCACCGTGATCGCCAGCCGCGCGCCGGTCTTGGTCAGCTTCAGCGCGATGGCCCGGCCGTCGTCGGGCGCCCGGCCCTTCTCCACCAGGTCCTTGTTCACCAATGCCGTCACCGCATCGCTCGCCGTTGCCGGCGTGATCGCCAGTTGCTCGGCGATGGCCGACAGACGCAGCGGCGCATTGCGCGAAGCCAGCAGGTGCAGGATGTCGGCCTGGGTCGGCGTCAGGCCGTTGGCCGCCGCCTGCGACCAGGCCTTCGCCCGCATGGCCGTGTTGATCCGCGCAAAGCCGGTGGCGATGCGGTTCTCGAGCGGCGTGCTGATCTTGTCGAAGGTGGCCATGGCAACAGAAATAATTAGGAATCCTTATTATTTTCCTCGAAAGACAAAATGTCAAGGAAGCAAAAAAACGAGCGGCCGCAGCCGCCCGCTTCATGCATCATGCTCTTCCGTCCTACCGCACGTGCCACTGCCGCACCGGCATCACAACGATCTCCCGCGCATTCGGCTGCCCGGCAGCCACATCGAAAGCACTGATCCGCACTGAGCCACCCGGTAGGGACGCCGTATCCACTTCCAGCCAGGCAAAGTTGCCGGGGCTGTCCACATTGAACACACCCAGCCTCGGCGTATAGCCGTTGGCAGGGAGCAGCTCCACATTTTTCATCCCGCTGCCGCGTACCTCGAGCAGCACGCGCCCGCGGATGATTTCCCCATGAGGCGGCGCCATGGTCACAGTCGCGGTAAACGGCCCGCTGCCGTTGGCCACCGTCCACCGTCGCGCCGGCATCGCAACGATCTCGCTGGCTCCGGCCTGCCCTTCCGTCACGTTGTACGCGCTGATCCTGACATCGCGCACGCCGTCCGGCAGCGATCGCGTGTCGAGATCCACCCAGGCCATCGTCCTGTCCGCCGACACGTTGAAGGTCGCCAACCGCGGCGTGTAGCCGGTAGCCGGAAGGAGCTCGGCGTTGACAATACCGCTGCCGCGGATTTCCAGCCGCGTGATGCCGCTGACCACTGCCCCATTGGCAGGCGCGGAAGTGACCGTCGCCGTAAAGCCCGGTGACGCGGGCGCAGCATTGTTGATGTTCCAGGTCCGCGTCTGCATCGCGACAATCTCCCGCGCGCCCGGCTGCCCGGCTGCCACATCGAAGGCGCTCACACGCATATTGACCGGCCCGTTCGGCAGGCGGGTGGTGTCCAGGTCCATCCACGCCACCGTGGTGTCGCCGGAAATCCTGAAGACGCCGTAGCGCGGCAGGTATCCGCTGCCCGGCAGCAGCTCGACGTTGGCCATATTGTTGCCGCGCACTTCCAGCCGTACCACCCCGCTGATCGTCGTGCCATCCGCCGGCGCCACGGTTGAGGCGGCGAAGAATGGCGCAAACGGATTGCCCGAACACTCCGGGCTCTCGCTGCAACTGCTCAACAACCTGCCCTCCGACGTAATCACGGTCGGCCGTAGCCGGGTCGTCTGGGAAGAATCCATTTCGAAATCCGCACTTCCGCCGCCACCGCAGGCAGCGAGCAGCATCGCGGCTCCGGCCGCTGCTGCAAACCACAAACTTCTCGACATTTTTCTTGCTCCAAGAGGAAGGAATCTCCCTGCATCTGCAGCCTCCCGGCGAAACAGCCACACAGGCGAAATCGCGGCGGGTTTCTATAGACCGGCCATCATTCCACTTGGACATTTGGCAAAGGCATGCGTTTTTTGCGCTGTGCGTACATGGTTGACGCACGTCAAACCGCGTCGCAGCTGCCACAAGACACCCCCGGGGTTACCGCCCCGAAGCCGGTCGCCCGCCTCCATCATTCTTCATCGCGCGACCAGATACGGTAGGCAGTCCGGAACGAATAGTCGTGCGGCACGGTATTCCATTCCACCTTCTTGTCCAGTTCCACCAGCCGATCCGCATACGCCTCGTTCGCAAGAGTCCGGATGTCCGACCTGTTCGACAGGATATTCGGATCATCGGGCAGGAGGACGGCGTCATATCCGCCCTCTCGCGCAACATTGACCACCGCTTTTTCCATCAATGGAAAGACATCCCTGGCCCGGACTTCGGACAGGAACGGAATGCTGGGCTCCATGCCCGGTACCGCCAGGATCTTCTTGCCGTCGATCCTTGCCTCGAAGAGATGGATGAATCCCGCCGCCCTGCCCGTTTCCTTGTCGAACATGGCCAGCAACATGAATTCCGGCTTTTGCCAAAGCGCGTAGTCCTTGCCGATACACACGCCGGCATTCAACGACCACACGCCGAACGGAATGCCCTTGACGACCCGGAACTCCAGCGTCACACCCGCACCGGTTTCCCTGAACGCAAACCGGCCGATCTCGCTCCGGATATCCTTGAGAGGCTCCGCCAGCATGCCGCTCGCGATTTCGTCGACGGTCGCCGGACGCGATGCCGTACTCCGGCGACCGATCTCCACGACCGTGGCGTGCAATGCTGCGTCCTGCGGCAGCACCGGGAGCAGCCGGGTGCGGATCTCATCCTCGCTCACGCCACGCAACAGCGCCGACATGCGTTCCACCTTGCCTTGATCCGCCACCTGCGTATTGCACCAGAGCCCGGCGAGCTGCTGTCCGAGCGCCTTCGGGTTCCGGATCGGGTTCTGCCCGTCGCTGACATAAGGAATCAGCCATGGCTCGTCACGCAACAGCTGACGCAGAACCCCGCCCAGTTCCACAGGCAGCGCATCCCTGTCGGCAAAGAGCTCTTCGAGCGCGGCCAATCCTGCATGCGTTTCATGATCGATGCGCTCCACATTGGCAGTCGCACTGCCATGCCTAACGTACGCGAAGAACGCATCGAGCGCCGTCTTTCTGGCCTCCGCCTGGCAATCTCCAGCGAGGTAATCCCGCAACGCCGAGCGGCACGCCTGCTCATCCTCATGCGCACGCGCCGTCCCCTCTCCGCCAAGAACCGGCCTTGTCAGCGCGGAAAGCATCGCACGAAGCTTGCCCGCCTCATCGGCGACCATGCCGTCCCCGAGCCGCCATCGGGCCAGGTGGATCCGGTCAGCCTCACCGCCGCCGAAATCCTTTCCCCGCAACGGCCGGGGAATGTCATTCCGGCGGTCGCCAAACGAGGTGTAGGCCGCCAGCAGTGCGCGCTCCATGCCATAGTCGTCGTATCGAGGTGATGCTGCCGGAATGGCCAGCTGGACCGCTGCCACTAGCGATTCCATGTCGTATGCCTGGCAGAAGGCATCCATCTCTTCCTTGCCGACCTCATCCCGCAGCAGGCCGGACCGGAAATCCGAAAGCGCCTGCTGCACGGGCGCCCCGGATGCAAACGCGGTATACAGCGCCGGCGTGAAGCACTGCAATTGGCGCATGCAATCGAGGATGCGCGCGCGTTCCTGCTCCGGCAACATGCGGTCGATCTCCCCCCTCCAGATCCCCATTTCGATGCCAAGCAACATGGCATATCCATCTTTCGGATAAGTCGTCAGAACATCTGCATACAGTTCCAGATGCCGACCAATGGCGATATTCCTTTGCCCCAGGGAACCTAAAGAACCCTGGTAATCCTCGGAAATATCCCGCAATAACCTCTTGAGCGGGTCGCTCGCCGACTGTTGAAGTAAAGACTTCAGTCGATTCAATGCCGCCCGCACCTTCGGATCGTCCATACCGGCGTACAGCATCGCCAGTCCATCGTTGGAGACGCCGCCTTTTCCCATGATGCCGACGAACTCCAGATACCGGGTTTGCTCCGCTTCGGGCAGGCGCCTGTCGAGAATTCCTGCGGTCATGTCCGCCATGAAAGCCTTGAGGTCGCCGAACGTGCCCTGTGTCGCTTCCAGCACCCGCGCATAGAACTCGGCATGGGCGTACAAATCGACATCCGGGTCTTAGTCCATGTGCAAGACATAGCGTGCAAAATCGTGCACACCCGAAGCGAGCGGGGTCGACTTGAAAGGATCCCATTCTGTTGTCTTGAGCGCCATCATCAAGGGATAAAAGTCCGGCCGCACCTGTGCGGCAATCCACGCCAAAGGAAACTGTTCTTGCGCCCACTCCGTCGCGGTCAGCAAGGACGCCCTGTACTCTTCCAGGACGGACTGCGCTGCGATCTTGTGGTAGTACGCACGCCGGAAATCGTCGGGGTGCAGACCTTCACAGCGGTTGTATGCCTCGGCATATCGCGTCAAATCACGCTGAATCTCCAGCGCATCCCGATACAGCGGACGCAAGGACTCCGGTATGTCCTGCAGCTCGTCGCCCGGCTCGACGGGCTTCGAAGTATCCGGATGCAGCGTATCGAGGATCTGCAAGACCGTTTCAATCTGCTCGGGGAACAACCATTGCTTGCCGAGGTGGTTGATCCACTCGCGACTTGCCTGGCGCAGGTACTCCGCCTCATGCCGCTCGCCATTCGTGAGTGTGTCATCGTCGCCGGCCTTCTCGCTCTTCCACTGCGCGGCAACGGCATCCGTGCTCCCGGATTGCTGGTACGCCTTGCAGGCTGCCTTGAAGCGGGGCCAGGCCTCAAAATAAGGCGAGCGGTGCAATCTTGCCTTGCCCTCGCCCGTCTTTCTCACGCTCCAGCGCGCGCCGGCCTCCCTGGCCATCTGCGTATCGGCAAGATGCATACGCGTCTGGGCATCCATCCGATGGCTGATATACGCGTCCCTGAAGGATTCGTAATCGGTGAACAACTCCGGCAGCGGTAGCGGCGACGACGCGAGGTCGCGGTCAACAAGGAGTGCCTGACGCAACTCCGCCAGGCAGCGCAGCCGCATTTCCCCCGACGACATGTCGGGCAACCCGATCTTGATCACCCGATCCTGGTCCGGAATACGATGCAGCCCGAGATGCACCTCATCCTTCGGAACGGAATATAACTGGCAGCCCGCGGCAAAGGCCGCCTGCATCAAGCTTTGAATCTCCGGATCATCCGCAATCTGCCTCGCCACGTCGCGGCTATGCAGAAAATCCAGGACTTCCTTCTTGTGATTGCAAAATCGCGCCAGGTTCTCCGGCTTGAAAACGGACTGCGTATCGTCCGGCGTGGCAAGGCGGTACAAGGGCCGCGGCATCTGTCCGACCGCCCGTGAAACAGGACCCAGCGCCCTTACCCAGACTCGCCCGGCTGCCGCGGCGACACGCTCGAATGGCACCAGGGAGATCTTGCCCGAATCGTCACGAGCGGCTTGCTTCAGCAATTCAAGCCGGCTGGCGTCGGCGCGCGGCCCTGGTCTGTTGTTGCGCTCCGCAGCCCCCGCCGTACCGGGGAGCAAGGGACGCCGCGGCGGGATACGTCCGTGAATGGGCATGCTGAGGGTTCCTTGTGTGAACAGGGCGACAGCGTCCGCATCCCCGTCCAAGGCCCGAAGTCGTCACCTTGCCCGGAGCAGGTCCGCGCCCCCATCTGTCATGAGTAACACCAGCCGGACAACAGTTCGCATGCAGGCCTTTTCACTTTCATCGATGGCAAGAATGGCAACGAAGTTTCCTCTTCCGCAATCCCCGCCCGGGCCTCCCCTCTACGGTAAAATGTCCGATTAAACCTTTATCTACAAAGAATTCGCCCGATTTTCATGAGCAACGACGCCAAAACCGCAGCATCCGCAACGCCCGAGAATGCCCCGGCTTCCAACTTCCTGCGCGGCCTGATCGAATCCGACCTCGCCTCCGGCAAGTACGCCCAGCGCACCGATCCCAACGGCAACCCGCTGCCGACCGTCATCACCCGTTTCCCGCCGGAGCCCAACGGCTACCTGCACATCGGCCACGCCAAATCCATCTGCCTCAACTTCGGCCTCGCGCGCGACTTCGGCGGCCGCTGCACGATGCGCTTCGACGACACCAACCCGACCAAGGAAGAACAGGAATACGTCGACAGCATCCAGGACGCCGTCAAATGGCTCGGCTTCGACTGGAAGGACAACGCCGGCGAGCACCTCTACTTCGCCAGCGACTACTTCGACCAGATGTACATGATGGCCGAGTACCTCATCACCGCCGGCCACGCCTACGTCGACAGCCAGAGCGCCGAAGAAATGGCCAAGAACCGCGGCAACTTCACCGAGCCCGGCAAGAACTCGCCCTACCGCGACCGCCCGGCCGCAGAATCGCTCGACCTGTTCCGCCGCATGAAGCTCGGCGAATTCAAGGACGGCCAGCACATCCTGCGCGCCAAGATCGACATGGCCTCGCCCAACATGAACATGCGCGATCCGGCGATCTACCGCATCCGCCACGCGCACCACCACCGCACTGGCGACAAGTGGTGCGTGTACCCGATGTACGACTACGCGCACCCCATCGAAGACGCGATCGAATACATCACCCACTCCTTCTGCACGCTCGAATTCCAGGACCACCGCCCCTTCTACAACTGGGTGCTGGAGCGCCTGGCCGAAGGCGGCTTCTTCAAGCGCCCGCTGCCGGAACAAACCGAATTCGCGCGCCTGAACCTGACCTACGCCATCACCAGCAAGCGCAAACTGCTGCAACTGGTCGAAGAAAAAATCGTCGACGGCTGGGACGACCCGCGCATGCCCACCATTGTCGGCATCCGCCGCCGCGGCTACACGCCGGAATCGATCCAGCTCTTCTGCGAACGCGCCGGCGTCGCCAAGGCCGACAGCTGGATCGACATGAGCACGCTGGAAGGCGCCCTGCGCGACGACCTCGACCCCAAGGCCGCGCGTGCCATCGCCGTGCTGAAGCCCCTGAAGCTCATCATCGACAACTTCCCGGAAAACCTCGCCGACGAATGCACCGCCCCGGTCCACCCGCACCACCCGGAACGCGGCCAGCGCAAATTCCCGATCACCAAGGAAGTCTGGATTGAAGCGGAAGACTTCATGGAAGTCCCGACCAAGGGCTACTTCCGCCTCTTCCCCGGCAACAAGGTGCGGCTGAAGTACGGCTACGTTGTGGAATGCACCGGCTGCGACAAGGATGAAAACGGCAATGTGATTGCCGTGCACTGCAACTACTTTGCTGATTCCAAGAGCGGTACCGAAGGGGCGAATAACTACAAGGTCAAGGGCACGATTCACTGGGTCAGCGTGCCGCACTCCCTAGAGGCAGAAGTGCGCCTGTACGACCGCCTGTTCACCGATCCGAATCCGGATGCGGGCGGGAAGGATTTCAAGCTGGCGCTGAATCCGAATGCGAAGGAAGTGATTACTGCGTATCTGGAACAGGGCATGCGGCATGCGATGCCGGATGAGAAGTTTCAGTTTGAGCGGCATGGGTACTTTGTGGCGGATCGGGTGGACCATTCCGCAACCAAGCCGGTGTTTAATCGGGTGGTTACGTTGAAGGATAGTTGGGGGAAGTGATTTTGAGTAATCGATTAGGCGAAGTGTGTTCGTTGTGTTAATTTCAAACAGCCTCCCGTACTGGAGAAACACAAATGCATAGATTGTCGGATGACGAATTGCTCGAAATGCTCAACGATACAGAATCTGACCGTGTCGAGCGTAAAGAGTCTTTTAAGGGCGACGTCCCCAAGAAGGCCCGGCAGGCAGTTTGTGCGTTCGCTAATGACCTCCCTGGTTATGATCAGCCAGGTGTATTGTTCATTGGAGCCAAGGATAGTGGCGAGCCGAGCAATCTGGAAATAACGGATCAGCTCTTGTTATCTCTTGCCGACATTAAGACAGATGGCAATATTTTGCCCTTGCCAGTTCTTTCGGTAGAAAAGCGTATCTTAAAAGGTGCTGAGATGGCAGTAGTGACGGTCCTACCATCCGATATGCCACCTGTAAAGTTTGAAGGCCGTATCTGGGTTCGAACCGGTCCGCGTCGGTCACTGGCAAATGCACAAGAAGAGCGAGTTCTCAACGAGAAACGACGTTACAAAAATCTTCCGTTTGATATCTGTCCTCTACCGACAGCGAAACTGAGCGATCTCTCAAGAATCATCTTTGAAAATGAGTATTTGCCCCAAGCATTTGCTCCGGACATCCTCGAAGCAAATGGACGAAGTTATGAAGAGAGATTGGCATCTTGTCGTTTTATCGTCGATCCCGAAGACACAACACCTACTGTTACAGGGCTGCTGGCGGTTGGCAAACGCCCACAAGACTTCTTGCCCGGCGCCTACATTCAGTTTCTACGCATTGATGGTACCGAACTGGCCGATCCAGTCATTGATGAACAGGAGATTGGTGGTGGGATGGTCGAAATGCTTCGGCGCGCCGAAGAGAAGCTGAGAGCCCATAATCGAACCGCGGTTGATATAACATCTGGGCCCACTCATCAGGTGGGCGTCCCCTATCCACAGTCCGCGATTCAACAGATCCTCTATAACGCGGTGTTACACCGCACATATGAGAGTACAAATGCACCTATCCGCGTTTACTGGTTTAATGACCGTATTGAAATAAACAGTCCCGGAGGCCCTTACGGTAACGTTACGGTAGAAAATTTCGGCAAACCGGGCATTACCGATTACCGAAACCCTAATATTGCCGACGTACTCAAGACATTTGGATTCATTCAGGCCTTTGGCCGCGGTATTGCAACAGCTCGCAGGGCAATGGAAGAGAACGGCAATCCGCCGCCTGAATTTGAAACCAACCAAAGTGCCGTAGCCTGCGTGCTGCGAGGTAAATTATGAGCGTACCTGCACTGACTTTCTTCAATAACAAAGGCGGGGTCGGAAAGACTTCCCTTATCTATCACTTGGCTTGGATGTTCGCGGGCTTACGCAAACGTGTAGTAATTGTTGACCTCGACCCACAAGCCAACTTAACTGCTGCTTTTCTTGACGAAGACAAGATTGAGGCTCTATGGGAGCAGCAGGATATAGGCTCGACTATCTACCAATGTGTGAAGCCATTGACCGGTGTTGGCGACATCGCTGACCCCGTTCTTCAGAATATCGCCACTGACTTATATCTACTTCCCGGCGACGTCAATCTGTCAGGTTATGAAGATGCGCTTTCCGCTGAATGGCCAAACAGCATGGGAGATAACAATCTCTATCGGCCCATGCGCATTCTCAGTTCATTTTGGCAGGTGATGCAAATGGCCGCGAGCAAGGTACAGGCGGACATGGTGCTCGTGGATATCGGTCCAAACCTAGGTGCTATAAACCGATCAGTTCTGATAGCAACCGATTATGTCGTGATTCCTCTCGGCGCAGACCTCTTCTCCCTCCAAGGTCTAAAAAATCTCGGCCCAACTTTACGCAGCTGGCAAAATCTTTGGAAAAAGCGGTTAGATAATTGGGATTCCAGTGGGGAAAAACGCAGGTTCCCTGATTTCAAACTGCCCAAGGGGAAAATGCAGCCTATTGGTTACTTATGCCAGCAACACAGCGTGCGCCTCGATAGACCCGTAAGAGCCTACGATAAGTGGGTTCAACGTATTCCGGACGTATATCGGGAATCGGTTCTTAACCAAACGCCAAAGAAAAAAGTTCGACAGGAGGACGATCCATACTGCCTAGCTACGATAAAACACTATCGCAGTCTAATTCCGATGGCGCAAGAACATCGTAAGCCCATATTTAATCTATCTTCGGCAGATGGCGCTATTGGCAGCCATTTTGGCGCTGTTCAAGATGCGAAGAAGGACTTCAGACAGTTGGCAAAAAAGATTGCCGAGCAAATGGGAATAGAACTCTAACGACACGCGCGGTTGAATCAACAAAGGCGGGGTCAGCAAGCGTAGGGCGGAAAAGCGAAGCGCCTTCCGCCAAATGAACAGCCCCAATTGCATGGAACCGGTACATGCCCCAACCCCACGTAATCGTCATCGGCGGCCCTAACGGCGCAGGCAAGTCCACGATCGCTCCTGTGGTCTAATATAATATTAGGGGACAGACCACGGTATCGCTTCTCGCGATTCTCTAATCGAGGTCTGTCCCCTATTTATTTCGACCAGATATTTACCGCTGTATCGGGCGATCAGTACATGTAGGAGGACGTAATATCCGCTCTTCGGCCTTCAGGATAAACCCGTATGATTCGTTCCAAAGCTTTCCTGAGGCGATCGATCTCTTTGCCACCGAGATACTCCGCCCCCCGCACCCAGACGTGCAGGTGCGGTTTTCCAAAGCCCTCCTGGTCATCGCCACCGGCATAGGATTTTCCATATCTGACTTCTACGGTTACGGCGTCACCAGGAGGTACTCTGTCTGCAATCTTCCACCCGTGATCTCGCTCAAGTTGAACCGGGCCAAGATGTTTTGCCTTTCCGAAGTCTTCAAGTACCGCCTCAACGCGCTCTCCACATACATCGTAAAACTCTTGTAGGGAGCGCTTCTCATGTTCTTGTTCCCTAGCGAATCGCTTTTCAGGCGATCCCGTCAGTTCAAATCCAAACTTCGACTTCTTTTCGAACAACAGGCCGAATATTCGTATCCTGATGCCGAACAAATTCAGTAGCATGGTGTTTCTCCTTCGCCGCGGCAAAGCGCAAACGCCGGGTAAAACGGCAAGATCGACATTAGGCCTGCGTGATAAGGACCGTTTGATCTCACACAAAAGATTGCTGCGCAATGCGGTTGATCATGCCTCGTCGAATAGCCGTGTTACTTGCGTCTGTTGTCGATGCGCGATCTGTCGGCTCGGAATAATAGGGGACAGACCACGTTTTTCGAGGCTCGCCATTTAGCCAACTCAACCTGATCCGTTTCACTTTCGTTTCTCGCATTTCGGCCTGCCTGGAATACCCGCAGCGCACACGCAAACGGGGTCAGGTCTTGCAATCATGCATAGGCTGGATTGCAAGACCTGACCCCGTTTTAGCGGCATACTGTGCCTACACCCCGCACTCGGCCCGCGCCGTTTCCCACCATGCCAATGACCTACGAACAATACCTGGACGAAGTCACTACGCTCCTGACTGAGATGTTCAACATGAGCGACGATGCCGCGATCAAGCATGTGATGCGCGCGCAGGCGGCGGATTTCTTCACGCTGCACGACGACATTCCGGCGATGCGCACGCAAGAACGCGCGGTGCAGGACGCGCGAACCTTGTTCAGGCAGATCAAACAGTCTCGTCCTCCAATAGAAATAGGGGACAGACCACGATTTCCAAACACTTCCTAAACCGTGGTATGTCCACGTTTTCGCACCAGGTTACACCGCCTCTTGTCGAAAAGCTGCCGCATATCCATAAAAAGCGATTGGCTAGTTTATGTGCCGTCACCGGCACCGCTGTGTCCAGTGAGACACTTGTTCCATCAAGGCAAGATTATGCTTTTTTGCGGCGGCTGAATCCGAATCCTGCCAGACCGAGGCCCAAAAGCGCGAGCGAGGCGGGCTCAGGAACAGCGTTGCCGGCCACGATGCTTTCGCCCGCAACATTGTTATAGGCACCGTCCAGGAAATGGATGATCGACAGTGCGCCGGATTTGGTGAAGTCATATGCAATCCAACCGAAGTTGTTGGAAGCCGTTTCGAATCCCAAGAATCCGGAGTGGCTGCTGCCCCATACACCAGCCGTCGCGCCATTTACCAGAATGGTGTCCCAATCATCGACCGGGCTCACATGGTTACCGAAATTGCCGGTGCCAATGACATCGCCCGAAGCATAGGAGCGAAGGAAATAGTAGCCACTGATTTGGGTATTGATCGTGGAGAACGTACCACCGCCCGGGCGTTTGAAGTCGAAGAACTGACCGCTGGCACCGGGGTCAACCGCGAAATTGCCGGCACCACCGATTCCAACCACTGTTTCGGGCAGATCCGCTACGCCGCCTTGGCTGAAGGTCTGGTTGATGCTGAAAGTAATGGGGGCAGCAAAAACTGCAGTTGCTTGAAGGGCCAGTGCAAGGCCAGCAATCACTTGTGCAAAGCTTTTGGTTTTCACGAACATCTCCTGAGTAAAAAGACCTTGCATCCAAGCAAGTTTCAGACCAGAAACTGCAAGCATTTGTTATTTAAGGCTTATTTGTTACTCGTCAGATGTGAAGGGCTAATTTTTAGCTGGAGATGTAAATTTCTCCGACATTTTTGGGAGGCATAGGTATAGGTAATAGTAGGTAATAGGGGACAGACCACGTTTTCCGAGGCCCGCCATTTAACCAACTCAACCTGATCCCTTTCACTTTCGTTTCTCGCATTTCGGCCTGCCCGGAATACCCGGGCTCACTCTCCGCCCCAGAGCTTCCTCGATCTCTCGCTTGAAACGATCGCCTCCAAGTGCAAAATTGCCGTTGGTCGATCGTCGAATCTCGTCGAGCGTTTCCGGTTCCAGGTGGGCTTTGAACAGGCCGCGGTACCCTTCACGCCTGATCTCACCACTTCCTGCAATTTGCAGGTACTGCTGATGGGGCGTGACCAGATCGTCCTGCTTTCCCAACGCATTCGCGCCATAACTCGACCAGCGATACTCCCCGGGCTGCTGTACCATCCCCGCCCTAACCGGATTGAGTTCGATATAGCGGTAGCAGGCAAGCACGTACTCTTCCGATTGCGTGAGACAGGATCGGAAGCGGCCTTCCCATAGCGTGCCGCTGCGCTTGTACGTTCGGTTGATGTACTGCACGTAACGCTGCCCGAGATGCTTCATCAGCAGGCTCGCGCTTTCCACCTTCTCCGGCGTCAGTAATAGATGCACGTGATTGGTCATCAGCACGTAGGCATGCAGCGCGCAACCGAAGCGCTGTGCCAGTTCTTTCATGTGGTGTAGATAGAGCGCGTAATCCTCGTCCGCATAGAAACAGGCAGTCCGGTTATTACCTCGCTGGATGAGGTGTAAAGGAACTCCGGGAAGGGTGAGGCGGGCGCGACGTGGCATGGTTGGCAGTGTTTGCAGAAAAGCTCGCATCCTGCCACTCGCTCAAAATGTTATCAATCTTGCATTTATGGGACGCGCAGTAAAAACGTGGTCTGTCCCCTATTTTCGCTATTGAAAACGTGGTCTGTCCCCTATTTTCGCTATTTTCGGGACCCGGCGATTGGTGGTGGTGGTGGCGCCTTGGGCGTGGAGGATTCGTGGAGGATTCACCGCTTCGCAGTAAGGCGATCCCCATGGCAAGTTAGGCCAAGGCCATGGTTTCGCTGACAACACGGGTCGCCGGATGTGACAGGCCGATAACCCGGCGCAGTCCGGGAACATGTCCGGCTTTGCGGAACTGCCTCTGGTAGACAGGGCGCGCCTGCGCGTCAGCCTTGGCCGTACATGGCGATTGCTCCGGTGCGGCGTTGGTTGGCGCATCCTTCGCCGATTGATCCGGGAGGCGGACGACAAAGCTTTGGCGGAGGATATGGGGCATGGCACACTGCTTTCATAACAGCGCCGCGCGAGTAACGTTCTATTCGACCGCCAGCCTAACAGGCTCATGCCATTTACGATCCGGCGTGATCATTCGTACTTGCTCGAACAGGAAATCGTCCCGCTTGGTGGGACGGAGAACCGCTGCCTTAAGGATGATTTCCGTGGCCAAGCCATGTCCCAGCCACGACGCGTGATTGTCCAGATACCATTCGAGATTCTTCCAGCCCTGGTCCCGGCATACGAGCCAGAGCAGCTCGTCCTCGCCCAACTCACCTCTGGGGTCGGAAAAGTCGTCCGGCTCCAGTGCGGCAACCATTCCCAGTGCTGTCGCGCCGTCGGCATGCATGGCGATTTTCGCGATATCCGAGATGTCCATGCCGCGCCTGATCTTGAGAAAGTCGGTATACCGGCATACGGCTTCCACCGTCGGTGTGCTGGCGCCGAACTCGGCGATTTGCGCCGGGTTATAGCCGAGTTCCTTGAGATCCGGTAGATGCAATGCGATGGTGCGCAAAGCGTCTTGTACAGTGCTGGATCTTGGTTGAAGTGCTCTTATTCGAGCGACAACTTCCAGGATATGCTTTTTGATAAATTCATGTTCCGCAAGGACAGGGTGATGATCCCGCACGGCTTCCACCAAGTCTGATCCGCCTGTGAGGGCGAATTCGGTGACATCGTCCGTCGTATAGCGATACGCTTCAAGCTTGGGGTGACATGCCCTGACTGTTCTTACTGCGTCTGCCCCGTATGCGACGGCAACCAGGGTGACAGCATCCGCGCTATAGCCATACGCCGCAAGGTCAGCGTGGCATTCCCTGACTGTTTCCACCAAGTCTGCTCCACCTCGACGGGCAAACGTGGCGATATCTTCCTTGGTATAGCGGCGCTCCTCAAGGCTGGAATGATATGCGTACACGGCCTCCAAGGCATGAAAATCAGGGAACTCAGCGATCTGTGTCGGGGTATAGCGGGACTCACGAAGATGGGTAATGTGCGTCAGCGCTGTTCGCAGATTCTTCCGCAGCGCATCCACATCCGATTTGCTCTCGATTGGTATTGCACGGTCACGCGGATAACGCCGTCCGATACTGATGAGCTGATCCGGCGTAAATTTAAGTTTCCCGCAGGCGAGCGCAAACTCTCCCAGGATCGTCAACACTCCATGCTGCATGGTGTAGGCGTCCTGCAAGAGTCTGTTCTTGTCGGTGCCGGCTGCGGCACAAGCTTTTTCGTATGCGGAAAGTGCTTCGGGACAGCTGAAGACGGATTCAATGAAACGACTGGCTATCACGTGGAAATCACGCTCACTGATGCCAACTTCGGCCAAGGCGAGATGGAGCTGCTTCGCGGCACTACCTCGTTGCGCACGTGCGACGTGGATCTGCAGCACATTCGGCTGCCTCCTGATGCCGGAATGCGCGGGTTCTTCACTGCTACTGGGCAAGTATGGCTTGAATCTGGCCTGCCCCAACTCGGCGACCGGGTTGGCGTGTTCGTCGATGACCAGGATATGGCGAATCTGGCAGGTCTCGACATGCCGCTCATAACTGACGTGATGCCGGTCGAAAGTGAAGCTCCCGCCGACAGCGCCACAATGCACCGATCCGACTTCGCCCCCCTTTTCAAATGCAGCGATCACCGACCACATTACGTCCCTCTGTGCCGGTTCGAGCTTTGCCATTTCTTTGTCCAGCCATGCGGGAGAAATAGTCAGATTCCGATACAAGTCGGCAATGGAATGGTGAACCGGGATCGACTCGTTAGAGAGACGCGATGATGGATTGACGGATGAGGATACATGCAAGAGGCCGGGTAAAAAATTAAATGAGCTTGAGAAAGACGGAGGCATGAAAAACTCCTGATGCAATAAATGGATGCTTGATGTCACTTTGACAGCAGAGCGAATGAGTGACTTCATCTCCGCCGACGGTTCCGTATCTCATGGCGCGACAGAATTAATGCGCTTCCGCCAAAGAGAACAAGCAAGCGTAGGATGCGTCCCACGCACCATTTTTCCCTCGGACGTTGTTATCCTTCCACCCTGTTTTTAGATAGTCTGCTCATAGTGTCCTTGCCAGGGTATTGACATAGGCAAGCACCTCTTCCTCACGGCCTTCGTTGCCCAGCTAGGCCGGCGTCATGCCGTAGAAGTTCGGCTGCGGTTCATTCATCCAGGCGCTGGCCGCGTCATCATTGCCGACGATGCTGCGCGCTGCATGCATGACCGCGTAATACGCCTGCACCTTGCGCGACTGCTGCTGGAATCGCGCGCGCAGCGCATCCATCAATTGGGAGAAAGGCGGTCGTATTCAGTCATGTGCGCTTCCGCTGTCACCGGGGTTTTTGAACAGATCTTCGAGCGCGGATTTTTTGCCCTGGGGCTGGACTCTTCCCCGCTTGCCCGTATATTCCTCCTCGATATTGTCGCGGTAGTAGCTCCACGCCGCGCCGGACGTGGACAACTTGCTCCACACATCGGCACCGACGCCCGAGTAATCGATCGCGCTGCCGTCGTCGAATTCGACGCGCAGGATGCGTTCCCGCGCGTCGTAGCCTATGGCGCGCAGCTTGCCGGCATTGATCTTTTTCATTTCCATGATTGACTCCGAATATATATGGGGTGAGTGTATATATCTTATATGGGAGCAGACTCGATAAACGTTAATCGGGAGACCTGACCCCGTTGTTCCCTGCGCACTTGCTGTTCTTCCAGCCCGTCAACTGCTCAGCCGCTCGCTTGAGATAGGACGAGAGCTGGGGTAACCTGAGGGACTCGGCACGTCACAGTCGGACTCCATCGCAACTATCCGCAAGCATTGAGCGTATGAGTACAACCAATTTCATCGTACGGCGAATGACGCGCGCAGAAGTCGATCTTGCCATCGAATGGGCGGCTGCCGAAGGATGGAATCCCGGCTTGCATGATGCCCATTGTTTCCACGCCGCTGACCCGGATGGTTTCTTGATCGCATACCTTGGGAGCGAACCAGTCGGCTGTATCTCAGCTGTCGCGTACAGCGACAGCTTCGGCTTTATCGGTTTGTATATCGTGAAACCGGAATTCCGAGGCAAGGGTTACGGATGGCAATTGTGGCAAGCAGGCATGGTCTATCTTGGCGGCCGCAACATAGGGCTTGACGGTGTTGTCGCCCAACAGGCTAATTACAAGAAATCGGGCTTCCGTCTCGCGTATCGAAATATTCGTTACGAAGATTCCGGCCGGGCCGCGATGCCATCCGGGATAACGCCGCTGTTGGCGGTATCGTTCGATACGTTATGCGCGTACGACAGCGGATTGTTTCCGGTACCCCGCGTGCGTTTTCTGCGCGAATGGATTGCGCAACCGGACGCCGTCGGTTATGCGGTATTGAACGCCGGAGAACTGTCAGGCTACGGACTTCTTCGCCCCTGCCGGCGAGGCTACAAGATCGGTCCGCTATTTGCCGACGATGCCGGCATTGCCGACCGCTTGCTATCCTCGCTGCGCTTCCACGCTCAAGGCGCCCCAACCTATCTCGACGTGCCGGAAACAAATCCAGCCGCAGTCATGTTGGCCGAGCGTTACGGTATGACCAAGGTATTCGAAACGGCTCGTATGTACACGAAGGAAGCCCCGGCGCTGCCGTTTGATCGCCTGTTCGGCGTCACGACTTTCGAGTTGGGGTAAGGAAGTGCGGATGAGCATCAAGCATGGGGACCGTATATATGGGGTCGGAATCGATTAAGTAAGCCAGCGCCTTCCGAATAGCGAAGCACTTTCATTACTTCACGTCCAACCTGCGCATCAATGCATCGAACGCGGCCCGCGCAACGGGATCGGTCATGGCGCCGCCGGACGCGGCAGCGTAACTATCTTCGTCTGCATACTCTTCGGCAAGGTTTTTCCAACCCTTGCTCGCCGCGAAATGGCTGAACTCTTCCGGTGCTTCGAGGACGATCAGCTTGTCGTCCTGCACGCCCGGATCGCCGGGGCCGAAGTCAGGTCCGTCGTAGCCGAGCGCGCGCAGCCGCGACAGGATCTGCCGGATGACAAGCGGGTCGTCGTAGAGAGGCTCGTCTTCCATGGACGCGTCCAGGTCGACATAGACATCGATGATGCCGTAGCCTTCGTCGTAGATGCGGATGGCATGGACTTTCCATGTCCGCCCCAGGGAGTCGTTGATGCGGAACGGGCCGCTCAGCCGGATGACGTTTTCGCTGTCCATGTCCAAGCGTACACGAAGATGCGAGTCAGGGTTGAAAAGAAGGCCGCCGGACCAGGCGTGGCCTGCGCCGTACACCGTCCATTTTTCCGCGATGGCTTTTCCCTGTCCGTCACGGACGACGGGTATAGGTCCGCCCGTTGGGCGCGGCCCCCTGTTGCACGTCGACGCGCGCATCCTTGTCGCCGGCGGCAGGAACGTATTGCGCCAGCGCCTGAAATACCTCGGGTAAAGAGGCCCGCAAGGATATACTGCGCCTACACCCACACCCGGCCTGCGCCGTTCCCCACCATGCCAATGACCTACGAACAATACCTGGATGAAGTCACTACGCTCCTGACCGAGATGTTCGACATGAGCGACGAGGCCGCGATTAAGCATGTGATGCGCGCGCAGGCGGCGGATTTCTTCACGCTGCACGACGACGTTCCGGCGATGCGCACGCAAGAACGCGCGGTGCAGGACGCGCGAACCTTGTTCAAGCAGATCAAACAGTCCCGTCCTCCGTCACCGCCCAAACCCGGGCAACCGGGCAAGCGCAAGAAATAGACTGCGCAATATGGGATACCATGACGCGAAGGCAGGTGCGAAGATGAATGCAGTCAAGGCTGACAAAGGAAAATAGCGATGGACGACAAGTTGACGAAGGACGAATTCGATGCGCTCGCGCAGATCCGCCGTTTGAAAAAAGGCGAGCGCGAAAGTGCATGCGTGGCGCGGAATGCCAAGCGCCTCGTCGGGCTGAAGTACGTCACCTCGCGGGGCGGGATGCATGTACTTACCGAGAAGGGGCAGCAGACGTTGTTCGTGCAGCGTTGCATCGACGGCCTGCGCGCGGTTGCCTATTCAGTGCCGGGATCCATCGAAGCGGATGTGGCGACCTTCCTGAGCAGGAAAGGCTTGATCGCGCCGCGAACTGTGGGAGAGGGATTCGACATGACCGACCGCGGGCGCGAGTCGCTGGCGGATATCGATGCCAGGGAAAACAAGCCGGCCTGAGCCGTTCTGCTGCACGCCCCATACGTACAGAAACCTCTGGCTCTTTCGCAGCTCGTGATCATCACTCGGCATTGCGGTAGATCCCTGTCCCACAGCAGGACTTCACCGTCGACGCGCTGCGCCAGAACCTCCAGCAGCAGGTGCTGCACATATATGGGGTCAAACTCGATAACCGTTATCGAGCCTGACCCCATATGCATATATTCCGCATCCTGACGTCCTGTCAAAGCCACAAGATAAAGAAGTCATCCCGACGAAAGCTGGGATCCAGAGATCCTTAATGTCGCTGAAGTCTGGGCAGCGTTGAGTAGATGCGCGGGTAGAATGCTTTGAAAACGCATCTATAACAAGGAAAAGACATGCCTCAGCCTGAAATTTCACTCCTCGCTCATGAATGGACCACTCTGCAAAATAACTATGAGCAGTACGAAAAAAACAGCCTGCTGATCAAGCTGGCCAGCACCGCATTATTTGTTCTGTGCCTGTTGGCGCTGGACGCGGCGATTGCCGTTACCGTGATGCTGATATTGTGGATCCAAGAAGGCATCCTCCGGACATACCAGTCGCGTCTCGGCGACAGGCTCTTGCGTCTCGAACAGCTGCTGAGGCAAGCCTCGCCGCAGGTTGCCTATGCCTGCCAGTTGCATACCGAATGGCAGGCGGCGCGCCCGGGGTTCGGTGGGCTGCTAGTGGAATATGCAAAGAGCACGTTGCGGCCGACGGTCGCGTTTCCCTATGCGGTATTGACGCTATTGAGCATCGGATGGGCTGTGTTCAGCTAAGCCGTGATATTGCCCAGCGTGGAAAAACAAAAGGCCCGACTGCATGCACCGGGCCTTTTGTTTGTGCATATATGGAGCCAGACTCTACCCCATCCCCTCAAATAAGGACGTCCCGCGCCATAGCACGAAGCAACGCCGTTGCGGCCTGCAACTGTCGTCGTGAAAGCAAACGTAGGGTGCGCGCAGAGAGTGGCAGCATGTTCGGGCGGACATGTAGCTTGCACGGAACCGCGTGACAGGGTTATGTAACTCATTGTTTGAGATCAAAAACTTTGCCAACGGTCACCACTATGCATCTTCCTCCAGCGAATTCTGTTCCTCCATGGTCAGGAGATCCGGGAAATCGTCCCACGGGCAACAGCGGCCAACCGAGCCGGCAACCACCGTCGGCCGGTCCTGCGCACCCCGGAACTCCACCGCCTGCAAGCGGTGGCGCCAAGAGCAGACAGCAAGAAATGCTAAATCTCATGAAGCTGAGTAATTGGGCATCGGCGGCGACAGACCCTGGAGTTCAATTAGCGCGTCATAAAGCAATGGATGTCATCACGGCCTGGAACAGGCAAGGTGATCGCAATCGATTCCTCGCCTTGGTGAACCTGCCAATTGGAGAAATACCGCCGTTGCTTGGCCCCGTTCCCAAACTCGCTATCAATAATTGCGGTCTTGCAGGAACGGTCACCGTGCCGGCAGGGGTCGAAGTCGCCAATCTCGACCACAACAAGATCACCGATATCGTCGTCCATTCCGGACTCACATCCCTCAGTGCTTGCCATAATCCTGTGGATCGCATGCCGGCATCGGCAAGCACAACACCCGATGCGTTCGATCACCTCAAGTTCCTTTTTCTTGAAGGGACTCCCGTAGAAAAAGAACTTTTCGGTGAGCTGAGCGCATGGGCGTCGAGGGCGCCAAGTCCCACGGTTGAGCAAACACGTCAGCAAGGGCAGGAAATAATCAAGGCCTGGTGGAAGGAAGGCGATCGCAATAAAGTCCTTTCATTGATGAACCTGCCGATTGGAGAAATGCCGCCGTTGCCTGGCTTTGTCAAAAGGCTCGCTGTCATTCATTGCGCGATTGCAGGACCGGTCATCCTGCCGCCAGGGATCAAGATCGCCAATCTCGAAAACAATCGCATTACGAATATCACCGTGCATCCTGGGATGACAGCCCTGCGTGCCGCCAACAATCGTATGGATCGCATGCCGAGAGGTACCACACCCGATGCGCTCAATCACCTCAAGACTCTCTCTCTATTCGGGAATCCAATCATATTGCCGAGGAATATGGCGCTGCCGCCCTCACTTGAGCTATTCGAGATATCTAAAGAGAGTTTGATCGTATTTGCATGGCCGAGAGCTGGCGAGGAGAATGCAGTGACCATTAAGGCGACGGAAAAAACCGCGCCCCGGGAGCTTGTTGCATATACTGAAGTACTACATGAACAGCCGAATCAGGCCGCATTTGAAAGTTACAAGGATTTTATCGCTGGGATCGCAGAGCAGCGCCATCATGCGCCCTGATCCGTTCTGTCAACTCCGGACAAAACTCGCCTGGTTCGGCACGCGTCACGCGAAGCGCTTGCCAGTAGACCCGCTTTCATGATCCACGGTGCTTTGATACACCGGCATGCCCGAAGAAATTGCTGATCGTCGTACCCAGCAAGCGCAGAGCGATAGGACGGACTCCTCTCTCCACAGCATCTACAGTGCCAAGCTGAAGTATCGGCAAATATTTCAGCTCAAAAAGGAGGAGCCCATCCTATTGCCCTACGCTTGCTCAACAACGCTTTGAGCAACTAGATTCGAATGATCACTGCCGCAGATGCGCGCGACTGGTTTGCTCACTGCGGCTATGCCTTAGAGCCTGTTCAGTGTCTTTTTAGCAGGTGCTAAAAAGACACTGAACAGGCTCTTAGACTGATCGTCAATCCGCTCTAATCGCTGGCGGTGATCGTTAGCGAATCGTATGTCTTGCCCGCGCTGCACTTTGGATCGGCGGGCACCTTCTCGCCGGTACTGTGCCGGTTCTCCCCCGCCTCATTTTTCAGGACGAAGATGAGCTTCGTGAGGTCCTCGCCCTCAGCATCCCTCAAGTTGTCACCCTTCGTGGTACATGTCGCTCCCGCAGCGCACTTTGTATTCTTGATGGCCTCGGTTTGAAACTTGTTGTTGGCCTGGTTGAAGTACTTGACGCTTATCACCGTGATGGGATGGTCCTTTTCATTCGTGAACTTGAACTTCACGTTTCTGCACGCATCGGCCGCATAGGCAACTGTAGCAACATCCATAAGCATGACTATCATCACGGAAGCGCGTATTCCCTTTGAAAACATCATCATTTTTTAACCTCCTTATTGTCTATGGGCAGGAGATTTATTCAGGCTCTCGACTCGCCTACCCAGACTCGAGCCAGAGCCCGACGTTTGACATTTTCAATCACCGAAAAATTGCACCAATGCCGACTCCCTTAATCGGGAGGACGCGCTTTTCTTGTCTCGTGTGGAACGCTACGCTGCTATACGTAATAGGGGACAGACCACGATTTCTTTACTCGCGGTTCACGAAACGTGGTCTGTCCCCGGCTCATACTTTCCTGCCTTCCATTACTGCGCTTCCTTACCGTCTGACCGGATGCGCGCCCTGCAACCCTATTCAAGCTGCATCTGCTTCAAATCGTGAACTTCAAGGGAGCTGCGGCTTCCTGTGCCAAATCGCCCCCGGTTGCGCGAAAGAACGCAAGCCTTCCTGTCCTATCGGAGAGTCGGCAAAGTTCGGCCCTCCATTGTTCACCCGATGCACGTCCACCTTCCAACCTTCTCTGGAGCTGCGCTGCATCGACGAGGTAGACGCGCGGCACTTCTACTGCATCAATGAGAGGGCGCGTCGTTTCGCGGGGAAACACCCCGAAAATCCGGCCATTCTCCAAGCTCGCACCGTCAAATACATTAGCGGACCAGAATGAGGCCGCTGCGGGGGTACCTATAGAGACAGTCGCAAACATGCGAACGAAGCGTTCGATCGCGCGGGACGCCTGCGGTATTTGGCCGCACAGGGATGCTGAATCGTCAAGGTTCTTGAAAGGGGCAAGCCATGCGGCCTCAATCAATGCCCGCCGTGCGAGATCGGGAACGGCTGCAGCGATCGCGCTCCGCATTTCCCGGGTCGCATGCCCGGCGCTCATGTTCAGCGCGCGGTGGACCCGGGCGTCATCAACGACACAGAAGCGTACAAACTCCGGATCGAAAAGTTCCTGGTATAACGCCGGGCTCAACTTTGAAGTTCCCTGCTGCGACCGATGTTTACCCAGGCTTTCGCGCAACTCGCGTTCGCGCGCGTCAAGTGCGCCGATGTCATCCTGTTCGAGCACCGCCTCTACGAGCCTTACGGGCGAGAACGAGAGCAGGGCATCGGGAAAGCCGAGTGACACGCCAAGCGGGGATTCGCGCTGCACAAACCAGAACGCGCCATGTTCCGCGACAAATCTGTCCGCAAGCATCGCAGCGCCGATAACGGCAGCGGCCTTCCCTGCCCGCCTTTGAATGACTGGCGCGATATCGGCAAAGCTGTCTTGCAACGGGTCCGCGCCTTCTTTTGCGAGAAGCCGGAGCGCCTGGGAAATAATCGGCGGGTGGATCATGGATTTCGGCTCTCCAGGAAGAAGGCATCATAAGGACGGAGCTGAATACGGAGTGTCCGGCCGTCGACATGAAACGGCACTTCAGAATCGCTCTTGTCGATTGTGCTGCGCAGTACATCGACGAATTTTTTCAGCTCAGACCATCCAAGCTGTCGTTCTAGATCATCCAGATCAAGATGGACAACTTTATCCTTATCCGTGAGATTGATGAGTTGCAGAAGCGGAGGATCATTGGAATCGGTGGCACGGCGCGCCATGGACAGGATTCCGATGTCGGAGTTCGCGATTTCCTCGATGTCGTTGGTGCGCATCGCCCCATGCTCCTCCCAGAGCGTATTCAACGCCTGGATGGTCAGCAAGGGCAAATAAGCTTCTTCGAGTTTTCTTTTGTATATCCCTTTTGCATTAGGACCACGGTCGAGATCGCGCGCATCCGCTGCTTTCAATAGCAGCATTTCCTCTTCATCTTGGGTGAGTGGTCTCTGTGGAGCCATATCGGCGAATCGCTCCGCCCTTTTTTGTTCAAAAAATTCAGTGTTATTGGGCGCGCCGACGATGCCGCGGTAGTAAACCGCTGGATGTCCCTTGCTTCCATAAAGGAGTGCATACGCCATCGCCAATCGACGCGGATCATGCTGAAGAAGTTCGGCAGAAGAGTCGCCGATCCGGGCGGAGAATTTCGTCGCACCGCGTGCCTCCAGCTCTTCGACAAGCGCCGGTTCGGTGACAAAATTCTCGTCATGCAGTCCGAGGTAGGCGAGCACGCTCTTGTGATCGGGCAAAACACCCAATTCACGTTGCGCCTTTACCCAGTAGCTCTTGCCTGCCGACAGAAGTGTATGCAAGATCGCTTCATGCAGACTGAATCCGATGAGGGCATCGCTTATCGTGTTCTCGATGCGGCCGTCAAAGTTTTTTTCCGGTTCGAGCCAATCAAGGTGGGACCTTTCCCAAGGCATGAAGACCTCGGAAAGCACTGTATTGGCCCCGCCTGTGACGTGCGACGCAAAAGCCTTTACAAGACTTGCCAATGCCCGCGTCTGAGGAAGGTTGTAGCTGTACGTGCCCGGCTGTTTCCAAGTATGAACGGGCGCATCCACACGCAGATCGCTGTTACCGTATGTGGAAAACGTTGCGATCGTATCCAAAAGATAGGAAGCGACCTCGGGATGCGCCGTATTCACATCGAACTGATAGGGGCTCATGAAAGTGATGTAGAGCTTGTGCCTGGCTCCCGCTGGACCGAGCTCTACCATCGTGTCCGGATTGTTGTCCGGGAAGCATTGAAAGGCATGGGTAAGTTTTCCAGCGTGCTCGCCGCGCATATGCAGGAAAACATTGAACTTGTCCCCCTTGATATCGCGTTCGCCGATCTTGACTGCGTCATCCCAATTCACGAAACGTGAAAGCATCGATTCGTCACCCTCGGCGACCGCCTTCACCCACGAATGTTCATGTGAAACATGGTTGACAACGAGGTCGATGGCCACACGCATCCCTCGGCCAATGGCTTCATTCATGAATGACGCATACGCTTCATTTCCACCGAGCGATTCCCTCACGCTGCGGTGATCGGAGATGTCGTAGCCACTGTCCATCATCGGCGATTCGTAGTGCGGCATGATTTCGAGGGCGTGAAATCCCAGTTCTTCTATACTGGCGAGCGCATCGGCAAGATCCTCGAACGTACCGTCCGTTTTCCCTTCCGGCACCGCGATATGCTGCGCGTAGCCGTAAAAAACAGGCTCGAATCTGGGCCGTGTGGCGAGCCCCTTGTAGAAGTCACGTATCTCCCTCGGCTGCGCATCCACCGTGTCCTGCACCTTCCGGAAGAAGTCGACGACAATTGTGTCCGCGTTGTCTGGCGAGAGGATCTTCGCCTGCTCAAGCACATGCAGGTAACGCTCGCGCGTCGTATAGGCGCTGATTCCACTCCACTCGCCCTGCGATCCGTTGTCCTTGCAGATCGCGCGGCGCAATTCCGCATGCCTCCTTGCCATGAGGCCCTGCGCGCCGTTCCGAGGCATGCGACCCACTAGCCTCTTCAAAACCCGTTTGTCGCGCAGTGCCCTCAACCGAGGGCCTGCCGCATCGGACGCCTCCTGCCGGAAGCGGCGTAACGTGGCATCCATGCCGGGTTCGAGATGGCCACCTGCCGCAGCCACGGCCAACGTGGCATTCTTGAATGCGTCCGAGGAGAGCGCATCCGAAATCCCGCCGTGCGAGTCGACGCGTGCAGGTGCGACCCATCGCTCCTTGGTGCCATCGGCAAAGCGCACGTTGACTCCGAAGAGAAAAAACTTGTCGCCATCTTCGGTCGTCGCCAAACGACGTTCCGTCATGACTTCGACAGATGCTACCGGTTTGTTCTGGACGAACCATGGCTGCGTAACAATGAAATTGCTAAGCGCGACTGGATCGATGTCGCTGCGACCCGCAGTCCCTGGTTGTCTGATATCGCCGGTTGCGATGCCAAGCAATTTTGACCGTAGTCGCCCGCCGCCGGTCGTAGGCACAACAGTGCCCCATGAGGGCTGTTCTTGTTTGGGTGGACGGTTTTCAAGTCCGGCTGCCTCCGCAGGAGCGGGCTGTTGCCAAGCCCGTCCGGAGTTGTCGCTTGGATTGATTCGACTCATGTCGTTCTTTTATCGGATTGGCGGCTGATTGCCGTGACCCGCATGAGTGGCGCGCAAGAAAGTACGGTTCCGTCGGATGTCGAGCAAATTCCGTTGATCGTGAGCAAGAAAAGGCTAGATGTCAGCCAAGGCTGCATTGTTAGTGACGACGTCGAACGATTCCAGCTCTTGAGGGCGTTACTGATAACCTTGGCGCATTGAGGTCAGGTTCTGCAATCACACATCCGCTGGATTGCAAGACCTGACCCCATTCATTTCTCCTAAATTTGGTTCGCTTGCTCTCCCGACGGCAACAATAATCTGCTCGCCCATTTGATCAGCTCGACCGCATTATCGGCTTGGTGTTGTGCCTGTTTCTGTGCCTCGGCCGCTTTTTTCATACGTTTGCGCTGCGCGGGGATACTGAATAAAGCGGTTGGTAAACCCTTCAGCACTCTCGCCGTGCGTTTTTTTAACGGTACTTCTGTCGTATAGCGGGTGCCGCTGGTTTTCGTGGTGATCTGAACGGTGTTGCCACTTTCGGACCGGATTTCCTTATTTGCCCATCCTTTGTCGGCATCCGAACCCCAGTACCTGGCGAAGTCGCGCAATGTGTTCATCAAGTCATTGAAGTGTGGCTGTGCCTGTTCGGGCTGCATCGCCGCCGGATCATCGTTGTTTTGCAAGGATTGGTTGTGCGAGTAAAGATGTTGGAATGCCTCGTCCAGCACCTTTTTTTGCCTTTTGTTCAGCACGCCTTTCGCCAGCGCATCCTTAAGCAATTTTTCGGCGTCTTCCAGGAATTTGCTGTCCATGCCCGGTGCAGAAGTCTCGTCCTCCAACATCGCTTCGACATTTTTCAAGAATTCGCTGCCCTCCTTAAACAAATCGGGAACGCTCATCTTCTTCTGGCTGAGAATATAGTCCTGCGTGTAGCTAAAATCTCTCCTGCCGTAGATGGCGGTAGCACTGACGAGAATGATGTGGGCCAAGGTGGCGACGAACATTCCTTCCGCGCCACCGTCACTTGGTCCCGTACCTTGCAGGCTACGCAGCCCATCCAACATGTAATCATGGCCCTCGAATTGGGTGCAAAAGGCGATGAGAGCCGTTTCGACGCCTGGTCCGGTCGGGTGAAAACGCGACCCCAGTGTTTTCAGAAACAGCGCGGGAATCATGCCGATCTTGTGGCGGCGACGCGCGCGTACGGTTTCCAGGACAAGACGGCGAGGATGTCTCCAGGCCTTTGCCACCGGTGTAGAGGCGGTGGCGCCATTGGTGAGCAGTTCGCGATAGGCTTCTGGCGTGCCTTCCGCATGCAAGGCAATTGCCATTGCCAGGTTTTCCATTTTTTGTATCAGCAGTTGAAATTTTGGATCCTGCCTGATTGCCTCTGGCAAGGGTTCGGGCGCTTCCTCCTCATCGGAAATGAAGTCAGGGACAGCTTGCTTGCCGGCTTTGGCGCCAGGTTTTTCGCTGGCCAATTCAGCCAATTCGTCCTGCAATTTCCGAATTTCTTCGAGCACCTCAGTAAGCGCTCTTTCGCTTTCCGCTTCTTCTGTTTGCGAGAGAGGTGCCGCTGATTTTGACAACGCATTCCTGTGCTGCTCCACTACCTGCCTTGCGGCACGTAGTGCGTTCAAATTTGGTTGGTCATGTTTCGCGAACAGTTTGATCAGTTCCAGTTCCAGGTCATTCCAGGCCGCGCTGCATACTTCATCCATCAGTTTCTTGATCTCGATGGGCTGAAATGTGACGGGGTTAAATCTTTTCAGCTCTGCAGGATCGAGATCATCCAATCCTAGTTCGTTCCAAGGTTTGCTGCGGCTTTCCTCTTTAATGAGGGAAGAAAAATCGTGGTGCTCTCCGATAAAACGCAAGGTAGTTCGCTGCGTACGCTTGAAGTCGGCTGTGCTTGTCACCGCCTGGAGCAGAAGCAGGCCGGGCAACAGTTTCAGCCCCAGCCCTGATCGCGTGGAGAGATGGGTTGCCGTTGGAAGGACGATATTGATAATGGCGCCCAACATGGCGGCCATGGGTTTGTCGAGACGCTCGTAGATCCTGCGGCTGATGGCATGCTGCTTCCGGACGTCGGCGAATGCCTGCAGTTCTTCTTCAAGGGCCGATTTCAATTCGCCTAGCCGCGTTTTCCTTTCCGGGGTCAGGCTTTCGTCCATGCAAGCCTGCATTGCCTCCTGCAATGCACGACTATTCCGGCGCAATGCCTCTGCAACTTCGAGATACTTGTCGCGTATTTCTTCAAAGGACGTGGCAGCGGCAAGGTCTGGCGGCAATCGCGGCCTGCCAACCTTGTTGATGACGACCCCCGTGACACGCGTATAAGGATTGGTTTTGTATGTCAGCAGTGTGGCGAACAGCTCGCGAATGAGAAACAATTCGCCGGGTTTCAATGCGTGAGAACCGGCCAGCGCGGCATTCGATACCGCGAGACTGGGCAGTCTTTGCCCGAATTCCATGAGCCCTGCTTTCGTCCATTGCCGGCGAATCCAGCGGCGTACCCTCTTGTCCACTTCGGCATCGGGCATATCGGAAGTTATTTTGCCCTTTTGGATCAGCAATTCCTTGAAGTAAGGCAACGTGAATGCCGTGAGCAGATCCATTGCGATCTCGTCCAGCAATGTGCTCCGTGTCAGCTTTTTCTCCACTTTGAACGTCTTTTGCACGCCTGCAGGAAGCCTTCTCTTCATTCTTTCCAGCATCCTGGTCGCTGTCGGCGTTTTGGGAAGTTCTTCCGCTTGCTTGATTTTTTTAAGCACCTCCACGACAGCGGCGCCGTCCGGCCGGGCGGCTTCGGCGTGCTTACGCCGTTCCGCTCTCTCGTCCGATGCGTTGAGCAGTCTTACCGACGCGTTCCCACCTCCTATCAATTTCAGATTCATTGTCATTCCAAATGTTTCCCGAATGACAAATAGGTGGTTTCAATAGGGAATTAGTTCGATTCTCTTTGCGCAAGCTGCCATGTTGGCCAGGCTGGATCATGTCCTTGACGAATCAGCTTCATTCCCGCTGTCGGCGGTGGCGCAGGTCCGCGTGGCGGGGTCAATCGTACGGCCGGGCGCTACTGCCCCTTGGCCGGCTACACGGCAAGCTGGAAATCCGGATGACCGCCAGCCCGCAGCACAAAAGTCTGAATGACGACAGTGCGGGCATCCAGCTGTTCGAGGTCGGCGATGACGTGTCCGCCGTCGGTAACAAACAGCAGAATGTCTGCATCACCGGTATTCCTCTCCTGCGCCAAAGCAATGGTTTTCAGCAACTGGCCGAGGCCGACCCGTGCATCACCCAAACGGCCTATCCCCAGCACGGGCATGTACTCGCCAGACGGGAGGTTTTGCGGATAGAGGTGGATGCGCTGCATGGTGTTGAAGCCCCTCGCAGTGTCCGCCGTGCCGCCCGCTTCAGGGATATTGAAAGGAGCGGTCGGGTTCATCACGGTATATGCCTTGACTCCATCCAGTGTTGCCACATCGAGCACCAGCCCGGCAAACAGGTCGGGTCGCGCGAGCACGCCAGGTGCCAACCGTCCGGCAGCGCTGACAAGCGAAACGACAGGCTTGGCAATGCCGAGGTCACCGATCTTGTGCCCGACTTGATGCAGGCTCTCCCAGGCGACGGGTTTGTTGGTGCCTACACCTTGCTCATACCAGTCATGTCCGAGCACGCCGCCGCCCTCCACATAAGCGTGAATATCGACCAACCCATACTCCTCGACCTGCTCCAGAGTTTGAGGATCGAATCCGCGCACGTGCGGGCCGCTTCTGCCATAGCAATCAGGATGATTATTGTAGGCTGCGTAAATCTCCAACTGCGACGGGCCCAGTTTGGAACCGTGTAACACGCTGAACGGTATTCTGGTGCTGTCTTCTTTTTCCGTCCATACGATTCTCCAGTCCAAGCCGGAGAATTGTTTTGAATAGAGTTTCTGCAGTTCGGTATCCGTTACCTGCTTTCCCGGGCGGTGCGTGTAAATACGAGGCGATTCGATGGGGGACTGAAGTTTGATCGTCAGGTCCGGGCTGGAAGAACCGGCATGTACCTCGGCGATAAAGCCTTTGAATGGCAAAGGCACTTCTTGGAAGGAAGTTTGGTCTTTCGACGCCAGGCTCAGCAAGCGGTCGCCTTCCGGCCAGGAGGTGTGCACATACAAGGCTTTTTGCGTAGCATGCAGCCCCACGACCACATCCGGCTGCTGGGGCAGTACCTCCTCGGCCCCGGCCACATCCAGCTTTGGCGGCAATTCTCCCTCGGCCTCGACAACTTCCGGCACTTTCAACGGAGTACGCACGACTCGGTAGCGCGGCGTTTTTTCACTGACTCTTCCGTCTGTTTCCTTCTTTCCCTTATACGTTGGATGAATGAAGTTAATGCCGCAGTAGGGTGCTGCCACTTTCTCGTTACATCTTCTAGAACTCATTTCATAAATAGGAGGGCTCTCCTATTTATGAAATGAGTTCTATTCGTTTGTGCCTTATACAGCAAGCTGGAAATCTGGATGGCCGCCCGCCCATAGCACAAAAGTCTGCGAGACAACTGCACGCGCATCGCGCCGCTCAAGATCGGGGATGATATGGCCACCGTCCGTGGCAAACAGGAGGATAGGCGCATCACCGGTATTCTTTGCTTGCGCCAACGCAACGGTTTTCAGTGTTTGGCCAGGGAAGACGCGCGCATCGGACATACCGGTTACTCCCAGCATGCACATGAGCTTGCCAAATGGGAGGTTATTCGGATAAAGATGAATGTCTTTGATGGTGTTGAAGCCCTCCGCAGTCTTCGGCGTACCGCCTACTATGTGGACATTGAAGGGGGCGATAGGGCTCACTGTATTAAAGCTCGTCCCATCCAGCATTGCCACATCGAACATCAGCGCGGCAAACAAATCCGGGCGCTGGACCACGCCTGGGGCCAGCAGCCCGCCTGCGCTGACGACCGAAACGACAGGCTTGGGAATGCCAAGCGCTTTGATCTCTTCTCCGACATGATGCAAACTGTTCCACGCTACAGGTTTGTTGGCGCCGAGACCTTGTAAATACCAATCATGCCCAAGCACGCCGCCGCCTTCTACATAGGCATGGATATCGACCAACCCGAACTCGTCGATCTGCTCCAGGACCTGCGGATCAAAACCTTTCTTGTCCGGACCGCTTTTGCCATAAAACCATGAATAAATGTCGTAGGCTGCATAGACCTCCAGCTGGGATGACCTCAATTTCTTGGGGTCATACGTCATGCTGAAAGGAACCCGAGTACCGTCTTCCTTGGTCACCCATTTGATTTCCCAGCGGACGTTGGGGAATTGTTTTGCATAGGCCTCTTGCAATCCGGTATTCGCGATCGCTGTACCAGGACGATGCGTGTAAATACGCGGTGACTCGATCGGCGATTGCAGTTTGACCATCAGATGCGGGCTGGCGGAATCAGCATGTATTTCGGCTGCAAAGCCCTTGAAAGGCAGCTCGACTTCTTCCGGCGCAGCTTGATCTTTCGATGCGAGGCACAGCAATCGGTCACCGTCCGGCCAGGAGGTATGCACATACAGGGCCTCTTTCGTGGCATGCAGGCCGATCACCACGTCCGGCTGTTCCGGCAGTACTTCTTCTGGTTTCTTTCGAAGTGCCGCCGGCTTCTCCAGCTCGCGCAGGGAAATCCGTACGACCCGATAACGCGGATAACGCGATTTTTTTTCCTCATCCAGTCCGCCATGGGTGGCCAGATAGATGTGATCGCCCCAGACGGCATACGCTCGCACGCCATCCGCCACATCGGCAACTTTGTGCCAAGTGATGTCTTCCGCGCGCTGTGCGTTGATGACTTCGTCTCGATGGGCAAAGTGCAGTATCAGTTCGGCTCTGGTATTCGCTGTATTGCTTTGCGCAAAGACAAAATCGCCCTGCATAACCGGTAGTGGATTTTCGTTATCGGCGACATCGATGTCCGCGCGTACGCCGGGACCGAATATTCGGATATCGTTTTCCGCTGATGTGCCGCGTTTATGAAGCACCATGCAACCACCTCGGCGTATTTCGGCCGGTGGCGTATTTTCCGGTATCACCGGAAGTTGGGTAACGATGACATGTTCGTCGTCTGGACAAGCCCCATAACCTCCCCATTGGCGTTCGATCCGGTCATCGAGCAAACGTTGATTTGTTGTATCCAAATACCGGACAACGGAAGTCTCGTCATCGCCGGCCACCCTGAGCATGATGAAGCGTCCGTTGGATAACGGTTCATATTGATAAATCGATTTCTGTGCCAGCTCTCCCCAATCCGAATTGGCGGGATTGAGCAGCTCTTGTTCCTCGCCCCACTCCCCATTCGCCAAGCGTGGCCGCTGACAGAGCACCGGATAGTTGTCGTCTTTTGATTGCCGCAAATAGAAGCAATGATCGCCGTGTTGTTGGAACTTGGTAATTTGAGCAGGCGTCTCTTGCCTCACCTTAGAAAAAAGCTGCTGCAGACGTTGGCTGCCCCGCAAATTGCCCAGCACTTGTCTGGTGTAAGCGACCCGCTCCTCGAAAACAGTGTCCGACTCGGGCGTACGCGTATCGAGCCAGGCATAGGGATCGATCAGGCAGGCGCCGCCGTCGCCGGAAAAACGCACTTTGGGTTCTTTACGCACAGACGGCGGAGCTAAAGTACCTTGCGGCACCTCGGTTGTTGGTCTGGCAGGCGCACGTTTCGCATGCCATGTCGCCACACAACGTGCAGGCGTGGCTTTCAATTGCCTTACCGACAACTTCTCGGGTACTGGTGCATAGGTCTGCAGGAATGTCTGTACTTGCGTTTGACTCCATCCCAGTGCATGCAATCCGGTATCGGCAGCGGCATGCACGGCTCGTTCCAATTGCTGCAGTGTTTTCGCATGCAATTCAGGCGAGGCCTCATCTTCATCATTGACTACAGCACGCAATCGCGCAAACAAGTCATCCACTTCGATCAAGGCCGCTTGATGCAAGGCGAGTGGCTCTTCCGTTGATGATGTAGCGGCGCGCAGCAAGGCAAGGTAAGACTCTTTAGTGCGCGCTGCCATGCGCGAGAGGGTCGGCCCTTGGTTAGCCACCATCGGTCTGGCGGCGTTTGCTTCAATGTCTGCGTCAGACGCACGCGTGTCAGGTCGATGGGATTGCGACCGCCCGGCAGCGCCGCTCACGCCTTCAGGAATGGGACCTTCTGGGATGTTGGGTCGAATGATCATATGTATCAACCAGCTAGACAATGCGAATAACCCGGATAGGTGTTGAAAACACAACTCTGGTTCCATTGCCTTCCATACGAGGAGTCGCGCCGTTGCCACACTACCTTCGCTCGTTTGAATGCCGTCAAACCCGTGAAAACAGGGACAGGTCTTGTAATCAACTAGATGCATAATTGCAAGACCTGCCCCCCCTTTCTGTGACCCTGTCTTGACGAAATAACCACGGCCTTGGATTGCCCCATCGGTTCGGCAATGACGTCGCATCTGCAATGTCGCCCGTTCGCATCAGTTCCGATGCGAACGGGATGACACCCGCCGCTCAGTAATGCGAAACTGGCATACAGGGTAGTGCCGTGCCCTCAGCCCATTCCGTCGTCAAGCACATTCATAGACTGAACACAATGAGCAAAGCAGTCTCCCGTACGTTGGCCGTCGCCGCTTTTTCCGCCGCGTCATTGGTCGTGCTGCCGGCTGGCGCGGAAACGGTTTCGATCTATACCTATCACAACCATCCGCCGTTCATCATCGACGGCGAAAAGGAATTGAGCCACGAATTCATCGGCTTTCTCAACAGGAAATCCAAGGGAAATCCGACCTTCAGGATCAAGATCGTGCCGCGCGCCCGGCTAGACAAAATCATCGCGACACCGGAATTCAATGGAGCGGTAGTCTGGGTCAATCCGGCGTGGTTCAGGGACAAGGATCGCACCACCTATCTCTGGTCCACCCGAATCCTCGACGATGCCAATGTGATTCTGTCGAACATGTCGAACAAGCTGGAATACACCGAGCCGTCCTCGCTGAAGGGAAAGCGGTTCGGCGGGATTCTCGGTCACAACTATGCGGACATCGACGATCTGGTCAGGAAGGGAGCGATCAAGCGTGAGGATGTGAATAGCGAACGCAGCAACCTGCGCAAGATCGAAGCCGGACGCATCGACGCCACGTTGTTGCCGCGCTCGACCGCAAACTACCTGCTGCATGAAATGGGGCTGAAAGGAAAAATCTACGCCGCGCCAACCGTGCATAGCGTCTACACCCGGCATGTGCTCATATCGAAGAAGAATCCCGCGCTTTACAAGTTCATGAATGAAGCGATCTCTGAAATGGAAAAGGATCGCGCCTGGCAAACGACGCTTTCCAGGTACAAATCCAACTAGACGGGATCAGCTCGCGTACGTCGGAAAAGCGTAGCGCATTTCGTGGCTCGCCTGCGCAGAGAAAAGCGGCGTGACCTGGGCGTCACCTCCCCAGCCGCTCCTGCAGGAACGCGATGAAGGTCGAGGTCTTCAGTGCCAGCCAGTCGCGCGCCGGATAGACTGCGTAAATCGCCGGCGCCGGCGGGAGCGCGTAGCCGGACAAGAGTTCCACCAAGCCGCCGCGCTCGATCTCGTCGGCCACCAAGTGACGCAGAATCAGCACGATGCCGGCGCCACCGACGGCCGCCGTAGCCAGCGCCTCGCCGTCGTTAATCTGCAGCACACCATTGACCCGCATCTTGAATTGCCCGTTCTCGCCGATGAAGTTCCATTTGTCGTACACGCGGTCGGCTCCCGCATAGACCAGGCACGCGTGATTGGTCAGTTCCTGCGGTGTCCGTGGCGTGCCGGCGCGCGCGAGGTAGGCGGGCGAGGCCACCACCACGCGCGGACTCTCTGCCAGCTTGTGCGCCACCAGCGACGAGTCGACCAGGCTCGATGCGCGGATCGCGACGTCGATCTGCTCCGCGATCAGGTCGACGAGGCGGTCTTCCAGCTGCAGCGCGACCTTCACCTGCGGATACAAGGCGATGAATTCCGTCACCAGCGGCACCAGCTGGCGCCGGCCGGCGACCGAACACGACACCCGCAACAGGCCGCGCACCTGCT
>Ga0196972_1000125_pt1 | contig 62682 bp, 52 predicted proteins | sample S1v_2013CmetaG_FD_148618 | JGI IMG/M metagenome (GOLD analysis project Ga0196972, IMG submission 148618) | Soil microbial communities from Anza Borrego desert, Southern California, United States - S1+v_20-13C | ecosystem: Environmental > Terrestrial > Soil > Desert | place: USA: California...
TTGATTGAAAGGAGTAAAGCAATAATGGACACTCTCATAATTAATGCTTTTGTCGTGAACGGCTGTAATAACCGGTGTTGCCACAGGTTCCTTACAAAGCACAAAACCGTGGGTATGTGCTTTTTTACATACAAATTCATAGATTTGATTGTTTTAATTAATTCGTGAACGGGATTATTTAGAACAGGCCGTTCCGGGTCGCAACCGGAGCGGTCAATTTTTTTATACTACCCGGGTGGTGATCTGTCCATTAATGTTTGTTTTGGTTAACTAGTGGATAAAATAGATTCCTTCTGACTCATTCAACTCCAGGTCTGTTAGCCGACATAGCACTTGCAATGCCTGGTCAATTCCAATCTCGCGTTTGAATGCTGTTGAAATTCTCAGATCTTTTATTGAATTATCAGTCAGGCTGATTTCTACGTTGTAGATTCTTTCCAGGTCGGCAATAATATCAGATAACACTTCATCATCAAATACGATATTACCTTTTTGCCAGGCAGCCACTTCGCTTGCAGGTATTGCTTTTTCAACCACATTGGCTTTTACCGATCCGAGTTTTACCTGTTGCCCCTCAGTAAGTGTGGTCTTCCAACCATCCTCTCTTTCCACTTTTACCTTACCGCGGCTCACGGAAACAATGACCGCTTCCTGGCCAGGGTACGCTTTAATATTGAAAGCAGTACCAAGCACACTAGTTGAAACGCCACCGGTGCGGATAATGAACGGGATCTTATCAGCATGCTTTACATCGAAATAGGCCTCACCTGATAAGACCACTTCTCTCCTGGTTTGACTAAAATGGTCAGGAAACTCAAGCGAGCTGGCGGCATTTAACCACACCTGTGTGCTATCATCAAGTAAAAGGTATTTGAATTCAGACCTGTTAGATGACTTCTTGGTAACGGAAGAGATGGTAGTAGATTTCTGGTCATTGATCTTACTCTTAAAAAGCCAGAATATACTAGTAAAAATAATGATGGCTGCGGCAATGGAAACCCAGGTGTGACGGTTTGATTTTCTCGGTAATGGAGTGGATTGGGGCGCAAGAGTCCAGCCCGGCTCCGTTAAAACTAATTTACCCAATTCATTTACATGGGTAATTGATGAAGGATTTTGTTGAAGGTTATGGTAAACATCCTTGATCATTTCGCGCACCATCTGGTCGTGCTCGGCACGGTTTACCATCGAAAGAAACTCGTCCAGTTCCTTCTCAGAACAGGTATTTGTAAGATAACGTTGAAAAAGGTATTGCAATCGTTCTTCCATGGTCGCGGTGTTAGCCTCCATTAAAAAGACGAATGGGAATTGAATTGTTCCTATTCTAAATTAAAAAAGATGGGAAAAAAGCTTGACGTTCCTGGAAATATAACGCCGGATAGATTGTACAGCTGTGAAAAGCTGGTTCTTCACCGTATGTTTTGATAGCTGGAGCTCTTCGGCGATTTGTTGGTAATTGAGGCCCTGGTCCTTATTCAATTGATAGATGAGCTTTCGCTGTGGTGGCAACTCATTAATAGCTTTTTGAATGATTTCGTTATACTCCTTTGCCTGCACATACTCTTCTGCCTCGTCCTTTGACTCCTGCAACTTGCTCCACACCGTGTTTCTCATCTTTGCATCCACTGCTGCCTTTCGAAGAAAATCTATCACTTTATTTTCTGTGAGGCGATACAGCCAGGCTTCCATGTTCACGATATTACCAATGAACTTTCGTTGCTCCCACAGCTTGAGGAATACTTCCTGAATGATATCCTTTGCGAGATGTTCTGATTTGGTGAGACGAAGGGCAAGTAAATACAACCTTAATTCATGCTGTCTGAAAATACCAGAAAACAACGCTTCCAGTGCCTGGTCTGTATTTATATTGTTAGCAGTCGGTTTCAACAGTCAGTTGGAGTTTCTACTCCTAAAATAGGGAAAATTCGATATGAAAGACGAATGTGTTAAAAAATTGAGGTTGCAGAAAAACGCATTATTCAGTGGCATTCGGAATCGGGTATCCGGATTTTGGAGAAACCTGAAAAGCAAAAAGGAAAATTCTCCATCACAGGTTATACCTAATTCCCGATTCCAAATTTCCTTATTCCAGCTCGTCCATTTATAAATCAGTAATTTTACAATTAATAAAATATACAGCTATGGCATTTACCTTACCTTCTCTCCCTTATGCGCATGATGCGCTTGAGCCACACATTGACAAGCAGACCATGGAGATCCATCATGGCAAACACCACCAGGCATACGTTGACAATTTAAATAAAGCAGTTGCAGGAACTGAACATGAGAACAAGTCATTAGAAGTACTTGTAGCCAATGCAGGAAAAATTTCACCTGCAGTGAGAAATAATGGGGGTGGCCACTGGAACCACAGTTTTTTCTGGGAAATATTGGGACCCAATGCTGGTGGAAAACCTTCAGGCCCATTATCAGAAGCAATAAATTCCAGTTTTGGTTCTTTAGAAGGTCTCCAGGAAAAAATCAACACCGCAGGAGCCACTCGTTTCGGTTCAGGCTGGGCCTGGTTAATAGTAAAGGATGGCAAACTTGAAGTCACTTCAACTCCTAACCAGGATAATCCCTTGATGGATGTAGCTGAAACCAAGGGCACGCCCATCCTGGGCATCGATGTATGGGAACACGCTTATTACCTGAAGTACCAGAATAAACGTCCCGATTATTTAAAGGCAGTATGGAATGTAGTGAATTGGACGAAAGTGGCCGAACGGTATGAAGAAGCCCTGAAGAAATAAAGGAGTTTGAAATTAGGAATTAGGGATTTGGAATTTGTTCTGGAACGAGAATGATGGGATGGTCAAAGCAGATTTGGGGGGTTAACTATTGAATTGACATGACCCAACCTGGTTTTAATAGGAAATATTTGATCCAGGTTCGACGGAAAACGTTCCAAATTCCTATTCAAGGTACCGGATCAAACCCACTACCTCCCCAGGGGTGACATCGGCTAATGCGCTTCATCGCCAGCCAGGCACCTTTAAAAAGGCCGTATTTTTTTAAGGCTTGTGCGGCGTAGTGTGAACAGGTGGGAGTATACCTGCACTTGGGGCCGAGCCAGGGAGAAATAACAAGCTGGTAAATTTTTATCAATAATAAAAATGGAAGACTTAATATCCTTAGGAATGTTTTCAAACTGAAATAATTTTTTTTAACTCCTCGATAATCTTTCCCACGCTTGTTTTTACCTCAGTGAATTTAGGGACTTCTTTCCCTGTGAAATTGATGAATACAGATAACTCCACTTGTTTGTTATTTGCCAATTCTTTCAGGCCATTCTTTTGTAATCGCCATGATTCTTTAATCAATCGTTTGATTCGGTTGCGGTCCACAGCTTTCTTAAAATTTCGCACCGATACTCCTACTCCGAACTTAAGATTCTCTCCGCCACTATTTTTTAGCCATAAAACCCTGAATGGAGGTATCGACAGCTTTTTTCCTTCCGCAAAAAGCTGCTCCATTAATTTTCGGCTCTTGATGCGCTCGTTCTTACCTAATGAGTATTGCCTGGTCAGAAAGTAGGTTTTATTATAAAAACAAATAGCCCCATACAGGGGCTATCAAAATTATAAAGTATTTATTAGCTGCCTCAGCAGTTTTTCTTACTTAAGTTTTCTCTCGTCTGACACTGTGAGCTTCCTGCGACCCTTTGCACGACGACTCGCCAAAACCTTGCGGCCATTAGCAGTTTGCATGCGCTTGCGGAATCCATGAACAGACTTACGACGGCGACGATGAGGTTGGAATGTACGTTTCATTGTTTAATCTTTTTTCACTGTTTTTGATATTGCCCGGGAGAACGGACGTTTTCAATTCCCAACAGGTCACCACACCCATTGTTTGTGAAAGGACGGCGAAGGTAGGCAAATAATTTGAAAATTTGAAGATTTGAGGATCTGAAAATGGGGCATCTCATTGTCAATACGTGTCAAGCAGGTTAAGGGATTTGATAACCTGGTGAGGCCCACCGATTTTTAAATTTCCAAATGTTTTGAAATAACCGCTTCTCCAAAGAAATAGGTAGCGTGATTATCAAAATCCTCCGCCGAATCAGTGGTATAGAATTCCCTGGAACCGCCTTTACCGCATTTCTCTTCTATTTCCGGGTGTCGTTTTAAATAATCGGCGAGGCTGTTTGCCACTATTTCTCCCTGAGAAAGCAGTTTAACGCCAACGGGCAAATGTTCCTGGATCTTATCTTTCATCAGGGGGTAATGAGTGCAGGCAAGTAAGACAACATCAATCTTTTCTCCCTTTGCAAAAAGGGTTTGAAGGTTCTTTTTTACAAAATAATCGGCTCCATGACCTTCATATTCATTGTTTTCAATCAACGGAACCCACATGGGGCAGGCTTCCTGGTATACTTTTAGTTCAGGGTAAAATTTCGCTATTTCCAGGGGATAAGAGTTGGAGGCGACTGTTCCGGCCGTTGCCAAAACACCCACGTTGCCCGTTTCAGACAGGTTTCCGATTACTTCTGTGGTTGGCCTTATCACACCGAGCACCCTTCGTCCTGGTGCAATTCGCTCCAGGTCATTCTGCTGAATGGTCCTCAATGCTTTTGCTGACGCCGTGTTGCAGGCAAGTACTACCAGGGGGCAGCCCTGCTTAAAGAACCATTCCACGCACTCCAGGGTATAGTGATACACCGTTTCGAACGACCGGTTTCCATAAGGGGACCGGGCATTATCTCCCAGGTATAAATAGTCATAAACTGGAAGTTTGTTTACTATTTCTTTTAATACCGTCAATCCTCCGTATCCTGAATCAAAAACACCAATGGGATTGGTAATTGCCATGATGCAAAAATAAGCAGGCTTTTACCGATACAGTAAAAAAATGGAGTAGGGCTGCTGTGAAATGAGATATCGAGACGGATGAATTATCTGGGAATAGGTCTGCTTTGGAAGTGATCTTCGGTGTTTTTCTCGTGAGCCCAAGGTGTAAAAAGCGCCATAAACCGTTTTTTTCTCATGGTTTTGGCTTCCGGATAAATGAGATTTGTGTTTTGATCGATCATCTGAAGCTTCACATGTTGAGAGAAAGAATTAGCTAAACAACCGGTTGCCGGGCAGAGGGAGGTGAGTGGACTGAAAAAAAATGATGCGGGAGCGTCAAGGACGGTCATTGCCAGGGCAGAAAAATTGGAAGGTTGGAAGGCGGGGGAGGGAGGGCCCCGCGGGCGGGAAGGTTCAAGCATTTAGGCCGACTTTTAGCCTGAAACATCGAGCCCGAAGCAGCAAGAACAAAGCCTTCTTCCATTAACCAACCGCATGGCTTATTGCTACCACTGCGAACGGCAAGTGGGACCATAAAAAAACCTCGCCAAAGCGAGGTTTCAATTTTTTTTACTGACCTCCTGTTGGAGGCTTATAACCCGGCTTTAATTGCGGAGGCAATGTAACCTTAAGTTTTGCAGCAACAGCTACAATAAGGTCATCTCCCTCTGGCGCAACAAGAAATGCTTCCTTATTGAACACATGAGTATATCCCTTTTCCTTTGCTACCGTCTTTATGGCTTCATAAACTTCTCTGTAAATAGGGGAAAGTAGTTCATTCTGCTTGGCCTCAGTAAGCTGTTGAACAATCTGGTTCCAGTTTTGAAGCTGGTAGATCAATCCCGGCAATTCCTGCGCAATTTGCTGGCGAACAGCCGCTGGGGTTTTAACCGAATCGCGATATAAACTGTCTTTAAATTGGTAGGTACTGATCAACTGCTGGTATTGCGGTGCAATTGAATCCGTCTGGTATTTTTCAATTAGTGAATCAAGCTTCGCGGTCTTGGGCATGATAGCCACCATGTTGTCAACACTGATGTATCCAAATTTGGATTGTGCCATTACGCTCCCACTCACTAAAAAACCAACTACAACCACCAGGACTTTCAATTTTTTCATAACTGTTTTTTACTTTCAGCCAAAAGGCTCTATTGTTTTTACTTTTTAAAGAGTTCAATCAAATCAATAAAGTTGCCCGTTAACAGGATTTTAACCATTGGGTCCATAAGAAATGAGGCGTGCCTCGTATCCACTAATTAATTCCGAATTCCCAACTCCCTCAGCACATCCTCGCTCTTGTCCAGTTTAGGGTCGGCAAATATAATGGTAATTCCCTCACTTTTATCAAGTACAAAATCATAGCCTCGGGCTACCGAGAGTTTTTGCACAGCATTGAATACTTTATCCTGGATGGGCTTGATCAATTCCTGGCGTTTTTTGAACAGATCGCCCTCAAAACCAAACCGCTGACGTTGCAGGTCGCGAAGCTCCTTTTCCTTTACAAACAACTGGTCCTCACGTTTCTTTCTAAGGTCATCACTCAGCATCACCTGCTCCGCCTCATAATCCTTGTACATCTTGTCAAGTGCAGCTTGCTTTGCATCAATATCTTTCTGCCAGTCAGCCGCAATATCTTCCAATTGCTTTTGCGCCTGGGTATACTCTTCCATTTTGTCAAGGATATACCTTGTGTCAATGATAGCATACCTGCCTTGTGCCTGCATTGTAAATCCGCAGAGCATTATGGCCGCAACAATGGCTAGTTTTTTCATTAGCTTAATTTTTTTATTAAAGAATGTCAGCCTTAGTTTGATTATTCTGGTTCAAATCCTAGCATAAAGGTAAACCTGGATGCATTTTTAAGTCCCCCACCCGGTGTGATCCTGTCAATACCAATTCCATAATCGAATCCAAGTAACCCAAACATTGGAAGGAAGAAACGCATACCCACTCCCACGCTGCGGCGCAACCTGAACGGATTATAGTCCTTAAAGTCATACCAGCCATTCGCCGCTTCAAAGAATGCAAGACCATAGATGGTGCTTCCCGGATTTGTGACAAGAGGATATCGAAGTTCCAATTGATATTTATTAAAGATGGTAAAGAACCTGCTGGCGTTTTGCTGGTCAGGATTAATGGAAGGATCAGAAGATTCATACACGGGATAACCACGATGTGCAACTATATCATACCCCAGCAGACCAAAATTATTCGTGAGACCTGCATCTCCCACCTGGAATCTTTCAAACGGTGAATAATCCAGATCCTTGTTATAACGACCCATGAAACCATACTTGGCCGCAATTTTCAAAATGAATTGCCTGTTCTTTTCCGCACCCATTGCCTTGCTCACAGGTACATACCACTCTGCATTGAAACGCCATTTGTGATACTCTGGGTTTTTGTATGGATCAGCTGAAGTAACAATATCAGGGTTAAACAGTGAATAGGGAGGAGTAAACTGCACACTCGCAACGAAATTGGAACCGCTTCTAGGGAATATAGGATCAAATACAGATGACCGCTGAAGCGCAATCTTAAAGCTCAGGTTATTCGATACTCCATCATCACTTACGCCTTCAAATATTCCGTAGTTACGCCGTTTGTATTGAGTAAAATTGAGTGAATACACAAGACTGAAAAAGTCATCTGGCCACTTCAACTGTTTTCCCAATGCTATTGAAAATCCATTTACCTTAAGGTAGTTGGTATCAGAGCGTGCGCGGTCAATTGCCCCTGTGCGCGGATCAAATGCATTCGAATACTTACTGTTGTTATACGCCAGGGTAAGTGAATTTCTCTTCTTTCCTCCTAACCAGGGCTCAGTAAATGAAAAGTTATATGACCTGAAGGCCTTGCCATTTGACTGCACCCTGAGGCTTAGCTTTTGGCCATCTCCTGTAGGTAATGGATCCCAGGCAGAGCGCTTCCAAATATTTTTAATCGAGAAATTATTAAACGTCACGCCAAGTGTACCTGTCAAACCAATACCACCCCCCCATCCGGCAGAAAGTTCCAGCTGATCAGATGATTTTTCCTCAACAGTCCAGTTGATATCCACCGTGCCGTCGCTGGCATCAGGAACAATACCGGGGTTAATAGTCTCCTGGTTGAAATATTGAAGATTCGCCAGCTCCCTCGTTGAGCGAATGATATCGGTTCGACTAAATTTTTCTCCCGGAATAGTCCTTAATTCTCTTATGATCACGTGGTCTTTTGTCCTGTCATTACCGGCAACAGTCACTCGTTTGATCCTGGCCTGAGGTCCTTCAATGATCCTGATCTCATGGTCAATTGTATCATTATACACAGCGGTCTCAACAGGCTCTACACGGAAAAACAAATAACCGTCATCCATGTAATAACCGCTGATATCACCACCTTCCTGAGTTAATTCTTTTCCCAGGCGTTGGTTGAGGATGTCAAGGTTATAAATATCTCCCTTCTTTATTCCAAGGAGTACGTTAAGCAATGAATCAGAGAACTTGGCATTTCCCTTCCAGGTAATGTTTCCAAAATAATATCGTCTTCCTTCATTCACAAGCAGGTCAACATTTACCTTGCTTCCGGTACTATCTCCAACCAAGGTATCAGCAACAATTTGTGCGTCACGGTAACCAATAGAGTTATAATAACGTATGATCCTTTCCTTATCCTCTTCATATTTAGCCTGGTTGAATTTTGCCGAGCTAAATAGCTTGAACCGGAAATATGGATCAAGCAGCTCTTTTGTCTTGCTTAGTGAAAGAAATCCCCAGTCATTCGCGTATTCTTTGAAACTCATCTTTCGCTTGGCTCCGTATGGACTGGGTATAGTAGAAGGGAAAAGGGTAAGCTTACTCATTTCCTTCGTGCCCTTCATTTGCTTCTTCAACTTAAGGCTGGGCACCCGGGTGTTACCGAAAAAGTTGATCTCATCAATCCTTACTTTTTCACCTTTATTTACGTAAATAGTAATGAAATTAGAGTTGACGAAAGTAGGATCAGGTTTCTCATCTATTCTCACCTTTACATTCTGAAACCCTTTATCCTGGTAGAACTTTGTAGTGATTTCGATAATGTTCCTACGCATGTTCTCCGTAATGATAGTTTGCTTGGCTAAACCAATCTTTGACTGGAGCTCTTCTGCATCTGCTTTCTTTATGCCTTCAAACTTAAAATTCCCCAGACGCGGTCGCTCACTCACATTCAATTCAATCCAGATCCTATCTCCTTCTACCCTGGTTATGAAAATCTGTACATTCCCAAATAGCTTCTGGCGCCAGAGATTTTGAATGGATTTGGCAAAAACATCACTTCCAGGAATAGTTATCTTATCACCCACCTGTATGCCTGAAATGGAAAGAACAATGGCTGTATCGAGGTGGTTAATACCCGTGATACTTACCCCCGCTACCGTGTATTCTTTGGGAATTCTTGCGTTTTCCAGTGCCAGCAGATCAGGATCTACTGATGTAGGTGGGATAGTATCTTCCTGCGCCCAAACACTCATTGCCGGCGCAGTGGCTATCACCAATAAAATAATGATACGAAGTAAAAAATGTTGCATGGTTGAATATTCAATCGCCTTTCCCATCCCTGATGGAGTGCAATCAGCTTGTTTTGTGTATATTAGAAAAGCCGTAAGCCTTATGCCGGCGGCAAATTAACGGTAAATCGTGAAACTGTTCAGCGCATAGTGTCAAAGAAGTCATAAAGTCGATGTTCGCTGTGCATTATCGACAGCTGCCAATTGCCAGTTGTCAATTGCCGGCAGACCCTGGAAAATTGAGGTTCCCTCCTGATTCCCAATTCACCTCCATCAGCCAGTTCCTTGTTACTGTATAATCTGCTCCGTCGTCTTCCCAAACCTCCGCTCTCTATTCTGAAAATCCACTATTGCCTGGTAAAGATTTTCCTTTCTGAAATCAGGCCAGCGAACGTCAGTAAAATACAATTCCGCATAGGCTAACTGGTACAAAAGAAAATTACTTATCCTGAACTCACCACTCGTACGAATCATTAGCTCAGGATCCGGGAAATTACCCGTGCAAAGGAACCGCTGGAAAGTGTGTTGGTCTATCCCTTCAGGTTCTAACCTTCCTTCTTTTACTTCAGTTGCTATTCGCTTCGCGGCATTTAGCAGTTCCCACCTTCCGCTATAGCTCAATGCCATTACCAGGTTAAGGCCGGTATTTGTGCTGGTTATAGCGAGTGCTTCATCCAATTCTTTCCGGGCAAATTCCGGAAGCATGCTCATGTCACCAATCACGTGCAGACGGATGTTGTTCTTATGTAATGTCTCGGCTTCCTGCCTGATGGTGCTCACCAGCAATTCCATCAATCCCGTCACTTCATCCTCAGGTCTCTCCCAATTCTCAGTTGAAAAGGCATAAAGCGTCAAATAGCCCACCCCCAGTTCAGCGCAACCTTCCACTATATTCCTTACGCTTTCCACACCATGGTAGTGCCCGAATAGACGGTCCTGCCCCTGCTCCTTTGCCCAGCGCCCGTTGCCATCCATAATGATGGCAATATGCCGGGGCAGGTTATTCTTATCAATCTTTTCGAGTTGCGACATAAAAATTCAGGGCTGCAAAGGTAGGTTTTGTATTGGGATTTGGAAGGGGAATTTCCGCTTGGATGGGGGGAATTGGAGAATTTGGAATGGGGCGGGTTACGCCAGTGATCCAGTTCTGCTGACCACCGACATCTGACAACCTCAAGGGTTTTCGACCAACGAGCAACGACCAACCACTAATCAGCCGTGGGACACCTGTATGACTGCAAATTGAACGTCAAATGAAACATGACGGTTACAAACTGGTCCTTTTGCTTGCTATTCCCCCGTTGCCTTCCAGCTATACCAATAGGTTCACCGGTCTCATATGAACGATCGCTGAGCAAAAACGATTGCGAAGGGGTTCCATCTGCATTCACAGGGAATGCCGCAGGATCAACATAGGTTTTGCTTACATCATCAAGATAATCGGTACTCGTGAACCGATGAAGTACTTCGAATCCAATATTAAAACGTTCATTGAGCGAATACTTTACTCCTGCACCAAAAGGGAAACTTATTCCCATAGTGCTATACATTTTCCGGTCAGGATAGAGACTGCTACCCTGCCCTTCAGTACCAATTTCCAATTGGCGGAAATACACTTTCTCCCCTCCCAGGAAGGCATATGGATCATAACTAAAAATGCCCGCGCCAAAAGTTATATATGGGGTGAAATTATACTGGGGTTCTCCAGGCATGAATCGAAAGAAATTAAAATCTCCCTGTAGCGAAAGCTCCCAAATATTACTATTGAAGCTGAGGTTTCGCCTCATCATGTACTCATTGTGGGTGTTATACCTGTCAGAATAACCCACCTTTGCAAAAGAAGCATTGATCCTTGCAGCGATGTAATTGCCAAAATTCTTTCTGAAGAACAGGCTCACGGCTGGTTTCGCGCGGTTAATGGCAGCCTTGGTATTAAGGTCCCCAAAATAATGGGCCGCCCCGAGACCAATACCAAACTCCCCTTCCTGCACAATAGATTCCTGGGCAGTAGTACGGCTATTAAATGTCAATCCTATAAACAGTAAGGCTAGTCCGCCCAGAAATTTCATCCTCATATACTGCAAAATAAAGGTTCGAAAAATCCTAAACGAAAAAAACAACGATTTCTTTTTTAAATGTAGTTAAATTTTAAAGTTAGGAGCAGGCGCCAGGGGGTAGCCAAGCCGTTAGCCATTAATCCTAAGGTTCAGGTTACCCTTTTCTTATTTATATGTGGATTATCAATAGCTCGCTACAGTCAACTGACAACTGACAACCGGCAATTATCTACCGCCTAATTCCTTCGATCAAGCCCCCAGGTCAACTTATTATGCAGGGTTTGAAGAAAATTATTCTCGCTCAGTCGTACAAGGCTCACTTCAAAGCTTTCCTTTCTTACGGCCAATTGCACGTTCTTACCCACAATTTCTCTTCTTGAATCAAGTGCACAGATTATATTTTCCGTTCTGCTTTCCACTTCAAATGAAATAATGTTATCATCAGGAACGATAATTGACCGAACGTTCAGGTTGTGTGGAGCAACAGGTGTTATCACGAAGCTCCCTGATTCAGGAAACACGATTGGTCCGCCGCAACTGAGCGAATAACCGGTAGAGCCGGTGGGTGTAGCCACTATTAAGCCATCTGCCCAATATGTATTCAAAAACTCACCGTTCAAATACGTATGAATCTTGATCATGGGATCGGTATCACGCTTGTGCACGGAAAATTCGTTCAAACCGTACGGAACATTACCAAATAATGGAAGATCAGCATCGAGATGGATCATCGTTCTCTTGTCAATCACGTATGACCGCTTGGCCATTGATTTAATTGCAATAGCCATCTCATCCCTGCCAATGCTGGCAAGAAAGCCTAACCTGCCAAAATTCACCCCCATTATAGAAATAGTTTTTTCCCTCACAAGGGTTATGGTATCAAGCAGCGTTCCATCACCCCCCAGGCTGATTATGAATTCAATCTCATCCGTCAATTGTTCTGATAAAATGAACGTACGTGTGTCAGGAGGAAGATTTATCCTTCCATTTATCTGGTCAAAAAAATACTGGTAGATGACGGGCTCTATGTTCTGTCGCGCCAACTCATCAAAGAATATTTGCAGGTCCTTCTGTTGCTCTTCTTCCATCACCCTGCTGTAAATGGCTGCCTTCATTATTTAAAAGATAGAATTTCGGTGAAAAAATAAGCCATTTTGCCCTAATTGGTTAAAAGACCACTCCAGCTTGAGGGTAAAATCATAGAGAGTTATGATATCGATGCCGAGTCCACCCGAATACAACATACGATTGGAAAGAAAATTAGTGCCTGGTTCAGGGTTGTGAACATAACCGGCATTTCCATACACCTTGGCATAAATACTAAAGGGAATTCGCTGTGAAGCGAGCTTTTTCAATGCTGGGGTTTTTACACTAAAGTTAAAAATCTTCCTCGTGAACATGGCTTTCAGGTAACCCGCAGCCACCCCATCCATTACATAATATTCATACCCTTGAAGAAACTGATCACTATAACCCAGCATTCGCTTGTTATAGAAAGGCTGATCAAAAGGAAACTTTATCCCTGAAAATGCACTAAGGGTGAAGAATGATCTTTTACTTGTAGGGAACATGGCTGAAGCTTTCACATTAAAGCCCCAGACATTATTCTCCTTCGCAAAGCCGCGTTTGGCCGCGGAAAATTCAGCCGCGTATCCCCTGGTTGGATAGGGAATGTAATCAACATCATAATAGGTCATGATGTAATAAAGTTCAGGATATGACAGCTTCTTAATGCCTGAATGAAAATAGCCGGGATTAAGACTTATTACTGAATCACTCACTTCTTCTTTTGTAAAGCTGATACCTACACGGTGTCTCGTCTTGATAGCTCTCCTATAGGTGACCTCGAATGAAGTGGAAAGAAAATTCCGTACATATGAATCATCTTTCAGGAAAACCTGCTTATTCTTAATGGTATTATAGTTGATCTCCCTGTTCTTTCCTACAGCAAAGGAAACGTTCATGCCCCACTTCATGGCTTTGTCAATGTACAGCCTGTCATAGCTGAAAGATAACTGCTTTGTATACCCATTGATCCACCAGAATCTGAATTTATCATTTCTTCCGGTTGCATTATTGTATAACAATTTGGCTCCATAGTTCACCCTGCTTAGACTCGCCTTTTGCTCAACTATCCATTGATTAATGTTTCTATCAACTGGTTTGAAATAAGGTACTGGAAAAATGTACCAGCGTTCCTTAACATCCACCATTATGTCAATATCATAACCTTCAAAGCTTTTTAATGCCACTACCACATCATGAAAAAGGGCGGTGTTCATCAATTGCTTTCTTGCTCCTTCAAATTTCTTTACCAGTTCCTGTAAGGGGTAATGCTCTCCTGATTTAAATGGGATCTCTCGCAGGATAATATCAGGGCGCGTACGTTTATTGCCTATGATCACGATATTCCTGACGCGGAACAGAGAAGGACCTGCATCATTGCCTGCAGTGTCAGACCCTAAAGATTGAATAGGTACAGAAGAATTCAATGCCTCTTGCTCACCTCCGGGATCCTGTGCAAACAGTTCCTGACAGCAAGCAAGCGCTAATAAGAGCCATAGACAATATTTTCTTTCCCTCAACATCAAATGCAGCAGACGGTAGCGTCTAAAAATAACCGTATTTTTTCATCTATGACTAAAGACGGGCCAAAATTCATCAGATCTTAAGGTAATTCATCAGGTTATCATAGTTATTGCGAATTTCATTCACATATAACTCTTCTCCAAAATAGTATTTCACATCGTAATCATACCTCTGAAAGGTTGCAACGATATCAGAAACGTCAGGTTTATTCACCCTGATGGTAACCTGCATCATCCCGGTGTCAGGATTATTGAATGTATTCAGCTGTGTGATCTGGGCGTCATTCGTTTCCAGGATCTTACTGAGTTCATTAAATGAATATTGGTTGGAAGCCATTTCGAGCACGATTAACCCGCCAGGTTCACTCAGGCTCATGAATTCTGAAGCATGCCTGAGGAGGTCATTGTACACAACCACACCCAAAATTTCATTGTCGCTATCGACCACCGGTACAACGCTCAAACCGTTTTCAGCAGCGAGTTGCACGGCTCGGAGGAAGTGTTCATCACCTTTTACGGAAGTATTGGCAAAGGATTGCTGAAGGCTCTCAAGTTCGGCGTTCTCATTGTCAGCTAATAGCAGATCGTCTTCACTAATGATGCCTACATATTTATCTCCATCAACGATTGGAAGGTGGGCTACCTGGTTCTCATTCATCAATTGTAGCGCATGATACACCTTATCTTTCAATCGCAGGTAAGGGAGCGTTTGCGATAATAAATCTCCTGTTAACATGGATAGCGGCGTTTAGTTTTTCATAAGACCTCAACGCTCAGGCAACTGTTGCAGGTTCGTTGAGCTTTTTCAAAAATTTATGAAGTATCATGTTGAACTCTTCAGGAACCTCCATCATGGGGGCATGGCCACACTTATCAATAAAATAGAGTTCACTGTTGGGGATGAGCTTGTGAAACTCCTGGGCCACGAATGGCGGAGTGATCGTGTCATTGTTTCCCCATACTAATAACGTAGGTTGCTTGATTTGATTGAGTTCCTCGCCCAGATTATTTCTGATGGCACTCTTGGCGAGGGCGATAATCTTAATGACTTTCAACCTGTTATTAGTAATACTGTATACTTCATCTACCAGCTCTTTCGTTGCGGTTTTAGGGTCATAAAAGGTAATTTCCGTCTTCCTTTTAATGTACTCATAGTCGCCCCGCTTGGGGTAGCTATCGCCCATACCGTTTTCGAACAGGCCTGAACTGCCGGTCAATATGAGTGATTTAATCTTTTCAGGATGCTTTAGTATATGGACCAGGGCCACATGACCACCAAGGGAATTACCCAGCAGGTGCACATTGTTCAGTTGCTTTGCTTCAATAAAACGATGGACGAACTTGGCCAACCCACCCACACTCGTATGCAAAATATCCATCTCGAGCAGGGGTAACATTGGCACAATGACCCTATAATGATTGCGGAAATACTCGATAAGGGGTTCGAAATTACTCAACGCCCCGAATAGTCCATGCAACAGCATCAAAGGTTCACCTTCGCCTTCCTCAACATACTTGAATTTGTCGTGCTGTTTAATCTCGTAACTCATTTTTGGCAGGAGCAATTAATTTTTGCTAAAATAAACGATTTGCCGCAAAATTTTAAGGTTCAGCATCTGAGGAGCCCTAAACATGCAAATATAACAGCTTGAACACCACTTTGGATGATAAGTTCCAAATAGAAAGCTCATCACCTATGTAAAAAAAGTGAATCCATTGACAGGTTAATGGAACGTTCATCCAAAAATATCAAAAGGAATGCCGCCATTGGCGGTTGTAAGAGATGGAATATAAAAGGTCAGCTGGAGGAAATTTCCTGGGATACGCCTCCGAAAAATGCCTGCAAATCTGTAAACATATCCCTGAATACAGGCGCTATTGAAGCAAATGCATTGATGGCCCTGGGACCCCAAGGGTGCACAAACTGGTAACTAATGGATTTTTCACGCGCCATTGGTGTGATCAATTCAACCTGGTCAGCATAAAAAACAAGCACACTAAATACTGTGATGAATAAAGCGGAATAAAATACCACACCTCCCAGCCTGTTAACCCATCCTAACATGGAAATCTCCACTGTACGCTGAATCACATTTGCTCCCCACCTTACAAGCAATACTACCACTAAAAATACCAGTGCAAATGATATCACAGGCATCCATTCACCGGATACATTAATATTATCGCCAAGATAGCCTGCTATAGCAGCTGATAACTTCATTGCCGCCGCCAGACCGATTATGATGGAAACGAAGGAAAAGACGCCTACAATGAGTCCGCGTTGGTAACCCCTGATGACAGCGAGAAGGAGAAGAACCGCAAAAATTATATCCAGCATAATCTCCAGGTTTATTGCAAAACGCAATTCTCCATACCGCGCGTATGCACCAACTGTGAAGAAAGACTTAAACTACCTGCCAGCCAGGAGCTCCTTCACTATCGCTGAAATGGTTTTGCCCTCGGCTTTGCCTGCCAATTGCTTTGTGGCGGCGCCCATTACTTTGCCCATATCGGCGGGTGATGAGGCCCCTGTATCGCTTATGATCTTTGAAATGGCCGTCCGCAAATCCTCTTCTGACATCTGCGCCGGGAGAAATTTGCTAATGACCGCTATCTCCTCTTCTTCTTTTTTAGCAAGGTCTTCCCTGTTTTGTTGCCTGAAAATTTCGAGCGAATCTTTTCGCTGCTTAACCAGTTTCTGAAGCAACTTTACTTCATCTTCTTCTTTCAATTCGCCGCCGGCACCTTCTGAAGTTTTTGCGAGCAGGATTGCAGCTTTAATAGCACGAAGACTTCTCAAAGCAGCCTCATCTTTCGCTACCATGGCTACTTTCAGGTCGGCCATTATTTTTTGTTCTAATCCCATTAGTGAATTTTAGTTATCTGTTGTTAGTTGTCAGTTGCCGGCAGAACCTGTAATACTAAGGTTATCTTTGTTAAGAGTTTCCAGGGAAACCTAATATTGAGGTTACCGCCCAAATTCCTAATTCCAAATCCCCTGAATCACGGTTGTTCCTTCAGCTTCTCCCTCGACCTCCTATAAAACTCTTTCGAAAATTTCTTCATATCCTCTACCAGCTCTGCATGATTTGTAGCTCTTCCATATGAATCAGCCATCGTCATCATGGTCTGGTAAATAAAATCACCCATCTCATCCACCATCATTGCCTTTGTCCATAGATCAATTCTTAATGCAGTCTTTTCCGCACCATCCCAAAAGGCCAACATCATTGCCTTGGCTTTCTGCTCGCGATCCCCTACCGCATCTGTAGCCTGCCATAAGATGGTTTCAGGAATGCGGCTCTCATCCATCTCTACATTTATCGTTATTGTTGACTTGGTCATTTAATTCTTTTAAACCGCGAAGTTAACATATTCCGTTTTCCCCGCCTTCTGCAAAAGAGTAAGGTTATTTATGATAGAGGAAACCTAACGGAAAACGGAAAACGGGAAACGGGTACAGGTACGTAAATTTGCAAATGCGCATCGCCATCAACACGCGTTTCCTCCTGCATGGTCAATTGGAGGGTATTGGCAATTTCATTTTTGAACATTTCAGTCGCATTACCCGTGATCATCCTGAACATGAATTCATTTTTATTTTCGACAGGCCATATGATCGCCGTTATATTTTTTCACCTAATGTGACAGCCGTCGTTACAGGCCCTCCTGCAAGGCATCCTCTGCTCTGGAAACTTTGGTTTGATGTAAAAATTCCTGCAGTCCTGAAAAAATATAAAGCTGACGTTTTTGTATCCTGCGACGGCTTTTGTTCCCTTACTACAAAAGTTCCTCAATGCCTGGTGGTACATGATCTTTCTTTCCTTCATTTTTCCAGTCTCATCCCAAAAACTCAATTGCTCTATTACAAATATTACACGCCCAGGTTTTTAAAAACGGCAACGTCAATTGTAACGGTATCCGAATTTTCTTCGAATGATATTATCAAACAATACCACATCAATCCCGGGAAAATTCACATCGTTCACAACGCAGCGCGATCCGTTTTCAGAGAACTCAATAGCGACGAGAAAATGAAAGTAAAGGAAAAATATTCACTGGGTCGGGAATACTTTCTTTATACTGGCTCCATTCATCCGAGGAAAAACCTGATCACCCTGTTAAAAGCATTTTCGATTTTCAAACGCAGACAAAAAAGTAACTGGAAACTTATACTTGCAGGAAGGCTAGCATGGAAGAACAATGACTTTTTAAAAAGCCTGAAGACTTACAAATACAGGGAGGATGTAATTTTGACGGGTTATGTGGAGGATGAAGAACTGGCAAGATTAACAGGGGCGGCTTACGCCCTCGTATATCCATCGATATGGGAGGGATTCGGCATGCCGGTGCTCGAGGCAATGAAATCAAATGTGCCCGTGATCACATCTAAAAATTCCGCCATGCAGGAAGTGGCAAATGACGCCGCGCTCTATTTTGATCCCGGAAGCCACCAGGAATTGTCAGAACAAATGATGCTTATTTACAAGGACGAACAACTTCGCAGCAAGCTAATGGCAGCCGGCCTCGAACGGTCTCATGAATTTATGTGGGAAAAATCTGCAGAGAAGCTATGGGATGCTATAGCAATTTGTACACAATAGATGAAATTGAAAACAGGGAATTGCGAATCGGGAATTGGGCAGTTGCTAAAAGATCAGATACTCCTACTGATTGCAGATTGAGGTGATCCAAATTTTGGTTTGCCTCTCCCGATTTCCAATTCCTAATTCCTAATCTGGTAAAAGGAATGTTCATTCACAAAAAAAAATTTCAATCGCAAAAAAAGGAAAATTGCCATATTGAGAACAGGTAAAATCACGATGCAGCCGAATTTGATGCGGCAGGTCGAATCACTATTGACATCCGTAAAACCTACTCGGAAAAATTCTGTGGATATTCGGTTAATACTGGCTGCAAAATCGGGCACATATACAATTGTCCTGCATGCGCATGAGGGGTACTTTTATATTGTATATCCATTCCATGACTAACCAAAACTGTAACCTATGAAACTAAGCTTTACTCGATTTTCTAGAGTTACGATATTGTCTCTTTTCTCTTTCTTTTTGCTTGAAAACGCCTTTGCACAGTGCCCCACAGGCGAAGTGCCTGGTTCTACGGCGTTTGACACAACTATTGCAACTCCTGCCGGTATAAATTCAATGCAGATAAAATTTCCGCAATTTGACCCTCAAAACGGAATGGTTACCTGTGTGCGACTTTGCGTCACCATCACGGGCGTTATCGATTCTGTGAGCGTGGAAAACAATTCAGCTTCACCGCAGACTGCGGATGTTTACTATATCCGAACTGATATGATCACGGGCCCGGGATTAGGATCACCGCTCACCAATAGCGTGAATCAACACTATGGCCCAATCAATCTTGCGCCAACTGATGGCACTCTCGGCTCGGGTCCTGATTTTGTATATATAAAAGACACTGTACTGAATGCCCACCAGGTGTGTAACCAGATCAGTGATTCGGCCACCATTGAACAGTTCTATGGCCTTGATAGCGTAACCTATACCTACAACATTACCGCTTTTACGAATGTATCAGTCACCGGTGGTAATTATAATAATACCGTAGTTACGTCAGCATTTGTGAATTTCAGGTTTGAATACTGCACCTGCCCTGCGCAGGTATTACCAGGCAACATTCGCCAGTTTAATGTTTCAAAAATTGCTTCCAATAAAGCTGAATTGAAATGGAGCGGGTTTGATGACCAGTTTGCAGATTATCATTATGAAGCCGAAATGAGCAGAGATGGTATTAATTTCTCAACTGTTACCACCTACCCCAAGAGTTCCGGGTCAATTAATCAATACCGCACGATTTACCAGGCTGCAGAAGGTGAAGGTGGAATATATTATTTCCGCATCAGGCAGGTATATGCCAGTGGCAATGTGCGATATAGTAATATTCGGCAGGTAACACTGGAAAAATCCGATTTTCCCAAATTTAGTCTGTACCCCAATCCATCTGATGGCATTGTTGGTATCAAATTTGATAATATTTTAACCGGACATTTTAATATTCAAATTTTTAATGCGCAGGGACAGAAAGTAGTGAGCAAGGAAATTGCGGCGGGAGGTTCTTCCTATGTACAGGTTGCGAGGTTGGAAACCGGTGTTTACTGGTTGAGGATCACTGATAAGAATAGTCAACTGTACAGCGTCAATCAACTTTTAATTAAATGACCTCTTAGGTGGAAGAGGATGGTGGCTTGTAAAAGGGGCCTTGGTTCGGGGCCCCTTCTTTTTTCCCTTAATCCCTGAGAATCTCCTGGTTACCGGACTGTTGATTTTACTTCTTGGCTTCACTTCCTTACATTTGCCTTTGCACAAAATTTTCTAATGGAATTCATGGAATATAATACCACGCGGAACGACATGGTGATGCGTGAATACGGACGTCACGTCCAGAAGATGATCGAACACGTACTGACAATCGAAGATCCTGAGCGCAGGCAGCGAAATGCCCAGGCTGTGATTGAATTAATGGGGTTTTTAAACCCGCATTTAAAAAATGTGGAAGATTTTCGCCACAAATTATGGGATCACCTGTTCCTTATCTCTGATTTCAAGCTTGACGTTAAATCACCCTACCCCATACCTACTCGTGAATCCTTATTTGAAAAACCAAAACCTCTTCCTTATCCAAAAAGACAACCAAAGCATTCTCACCTGGGTAAGAACCTGGAGGTGGTAATTAAGAAAGCACTTGACGAAGAAGATCCTGAAAAACGACTTGGCTTTGCAAACGCCATCGCTTATTATATGAAGCTCGCCTATAACAACTGGCATAAGGAGATAGTACACGATGATGCCATTCAAAGCGAGCTTAGCAGCATAACCGGTGGTCAACTGACCTTTACTAATACACCTTACGTGAAAGCGTTCCGCCAACAAGATAATCGGGAGCGCGAACGCGGCGGCTATGGCAAACAAAAAGGAAGGTTCCAGCAACGTGGAGGCAGCGGAGGAGGAGGAAGAAGAAATGACAGGAATGACCGTGGCGGCGGTGGTGGAGGGTATAAGAAGAAAAGGTATTGAGTGTTGGGATTAGGAATTTGGATTGAAACCATCTGGGGTTAGAAGCTGACGAGTTGACGAGAAACTGAAAACTTCGAACTAGTAAGGACATTCCAAACTAAGGTCGAACAATGGACGTCTGACATCGAACAACGAGCTACGACCATGGGTCAATGAAAAAACAATGTCATCTTTCATAGTAACAGGCGGCAAGAAATTAAGTGGAGAAATCATCCCCCAGGGCGCCAAGAATGAAGCCCTGCAAATTATCAGCGCCACGCTACTTACTCCCGAAAAAATAACCGTTACAAATATTCCAGACATTCTTGATGTAAATCTCCTGATCGAGCTTTTGGGAGAAATGAATGTAAAAATTACCCGCCCTTCGCGCGATACCTGTATTTTCCAGGCTGACGATGTGAACATCGATTACCTGCATAGCGAAGCATTCAGGAAGAAAAGCGGAAGATTACGCGGATCCGTCATGCTTGCGGGCCCCATGTTATCGCGCTTCAGAAAGGCATTTATTCCAAAACCGGGAGGCGACAAAATCGGAAGGCGCCGCCTCGATACGCATATTCTGAATTTTGAGAAACTGGGCGCCACCTACTCTTATCACCCGGAGGATGGTTTTTTTCATCTCAATGCTCCCAACCTGAAAGGCGCAGAGTTATTGCTTGATGAGCCTTCCGTTACCGGTACAGCTAACATCATCATGGCAGGTGTGATGGCAAAAGGAAGGACCACCGTTTACAACGCAGCTTGTGAACCTTACATACAACAGCTTTGCCTGATGCTTAATCGCATGGGTGCAAAAATTTCAGGCATCTCGAGTAACCTGCTGGTTATTGAGGGAGTTGATTATTTGACGGGAACGGAACATCGAATGTTGCCTGACATGATCGAAGTGGGCTCATTCATCGGTCTTGCAGCAATGACCCGCAGTGATATCATTATTAAAGGTGCAGGTGTTCAACACCTGGGTATAATTCCTGATAAATTCAGGCAATTGGGAATTACACTGAACATTGACGGAGACGATATACATATCCCTTCACGGGAAAGCTACGAGATACAAACCTTTCTTGATGGCTCCATTCTCAGCATTTATGATCATCCCTGGCCGGGTTTTACCCCTGATCTGTTAAGCATTGTGCTCGTAACCGCCATCCAGGCGCGTGGGTCTGTATTAATTCACCAGAAAATGTTCGAAAGCCGCTTGTTCTTCGTTGATAAACTGATTGACATGGGTGCGCGCATTGTACTTTGTGACCCTCACCGCGCGGTAGTGATAGGTCTGGATCGTGAACAGGCTTTAAGAGGAATCACCATGAGTTCACCTGATATCAGGGCTGGCGTAGCATTGCTTATTGCAGCACTTAGTGCGGAAGGGAAGAGCGTTATACAGAATATTGAACAGATTGACCGCGGTTACCAGAACATTGATGCCAGGTTGGGGAAACTTGGAGCGGAGATAAACCGAATTAGCTAAGTAAATTTGTGAATGGTATTTCAAAATAATATCCTCATCATCACGGCCCCATCAGGGGCAGGCAAGACTTCTATTACGCGACACCTGCTTAAGACTTTCCCCGAGCTCGCTTTCTCCATTTCAGCAGCTACCAGGGAAGCAAGAAGCTATGAAAAGGATGGAGAAGATTATTACTTTCTTACATTGAATGATTTCAAGCAAAAGATCCAGCACAATGAGTTTGTAGAATGGGAAATGGTATATGAAGGAAAATATTATGGTACACTTAAATCTGAATTGGAACGGATATGGTCGAACCGGCAATTACCCCTGCTTGATATTGATGTAAAAGGCGCCATTCATGTGCAACAACAATACCCTGAAACTTCCCTTACGTTATTCATAGAGCCGCCTTCAATTGACGAATTAAAAAAGCGGCTGAAGTCCCGGGGAACGGAAACGGATGATTCACTGCAAGCCAGGATCAACAAAGCCTCTTTTGAACTTTCGTTCAAGGACCAGTTCAATGAAACTGTGTTAAATGATAATTTTGAAAGAGCGTGCAGTGAAGCCGGGGAAATCGTGAGGAAGTTCATTACCCGGGCAAAAGCGGGCAACGGGATTAAGCACGTGTAGCCGGGGTTTTATATCTTTACTTTATGGTGGAATGGAAAACCATTATTTGGTTTATATTAACCCTGTTACTAATGGGGTTTTTTGCTGGAATAGAAATGGCTTTTTATAGCGCAAACCGGTTGAATATCGAGCTGAAAAAAAAGCAAGGCGGTACAACCGGGCAACTCCTGTCTAAATTCGTAGACGCGCCTGCCCATTTTCTTGGGACCACGTTATTCGGTTTCACCATTTTCATGGTCTTTTTTAGCCTGCAGGTTGATAATGTAATGAAGCCTGCTTGGTCATACCTGGGAAAGCAAATGAACGTTACGATTCCTGCTTCCGTTCATATTGTGAGTGAGATCATTCTTGCAACGTTTGTAGTGCTCATCTTTGCTGAATTCATTCCCAGAGCTATTTTTCGAGCCCGGAGCGTCACCCTGCTTTCCAGTTTTTCCTTAATTGCTGATTTTTTCTACCAGATGTTTTCACCGCTGGCTTCCGGACTCATCAGCCTTGCTGAATGGCTACTCAAGTACGTCTTTAGTATCAGGCTTGACAAAATGAAGGAACCGTTTAAACGAAGTGACCTTAAAAATCTTTTCCAGCAAAACGTGGATGAGGAGCGGCAGGAACGAAACACGCAACTGCTGGAAAACGCACAGGAGCTACCAAAAGTAAAGATCCGGCAGTGCCTGGTGCCCAGGAAGGAAATTGTGGGAATAAACTGCAATTGCTCTATTGATGAAGTTAAAAACAAATTTGTTGAGACCAAACTGAGCAAGCTGGTGGTATTTGAGAATAATATTGATCACATCATTGGCTATGTACACCAGCTTGATATGTTCAAGCGGCCAAAAGACATTCTTTCCATTCTTCTTCCTATACCGGCAGTGCCAGAAAGCATGAGTGCAGCTGATCTTATTGGGAAATTCAGCAGGGAAAGAAAGAGCATTGCCTGGGTGGTTGATGAATTTGGCGGAACAGCTGGTATCATTACTATGGAGGACGTGCTTGAAGAATTGTTTGGTGAGATCCAGGATGAGTATGATACGGAAGAGTTTATTGAAAAGCAGATTGCAGAAAATGAATACATCTTCTCGGGTCGGCTTGAACTGGATTACCTTGAACAGAAATACGGTTTTGATTTTCCGAAAAATGATTCAGAAACATTATCCGGTTACATCATCAACTTTCATGAGCGAATTCCGCGTCAAAAGGAAAGAATCATCATTGATGATTATGAATTTGATGTGATTAGTGTTTCAGACACGAGGATTGAGACGGTGAAGATGAAAAAACTAAAATAATTTGAAAATTTGAAAATGGCTAACCTAGTAACTGAAATTTTTCTTTTTGGATTTGAAGAACCAGCAATTGAGCTTTTAATTGAATACCACCAACCTATGGTACCCAAATTTTCAAATTAATCATGGCGTTATTAGACTTCTTCAACAAACGCAAAAAAGACCCCAATGTGGAGATGTCATTCATCGACCATTTGGAAGAATTGCGATGGCACCTGATACGCTGTGTAATTGCCATATTAATTGCGGCTATTGCATTTTTTATTTACGTTAGGGAAATAGTCCATAATGTTCTGTTAGCTCCCACTCAGGATACATTTGTAACATATGGCTGGCTTTGCCGTGCGAGCCATTCACTGGGGCTTGGCGATGCGGTTTGCATGGATGGAGTGAAAGCCACGTTTCTTAGCACACAGCTTACAGGACAATTCATATCATCGTTTACCATTTCATTTGTCGGGGGTTTCGTGGTGGCGTTTCCCTATATCATTTGGGAATTCTGGCGTTTCGTGAAGCCAGCGCTCTCGGCAAAAGAAAAAAGGAGTACGGTGGGAGTGATCTTCTGGGTATCATTCCTGTTTTTCCTTGGAATTGCATTTGGATATTTCATTCTCACACCGTTCATGGTGAATTTTTATTTTTCCTACTCACTCAGCCCGCTCATTGAAATAAAACCCACCTTTTCTGATTACTTGGAGAACATGATCTACACCACGGTAGGAGTAGGACTGCTATTTCAAATGCCACTGTTTGTAATGATACTTGCTAAAGTAGGAATCCTCACCGCCAGATTCCTTAGGAAATATCGAAGGCACGCATTTGTAATAATTGTAATTGCTGCAGCCATTATTACCCCGTCCACGGATCCATTTAGCCTCATTATCGTCACCATCCCGCTTTATTTGTTATTTGAGGCAAGTATCATACTTGCGTCAAGAATTAATAAGAAGCAGGATAAGACCCTGGAAGAATGGCAATAGCTGGAAATGAGGAATTTGGAATTTGGTGTGAACCAGATAATTAAGATTTGTATTGCATATTTAAGTACTTTAATTGTCAAGCAACTAAAAAGTACTGGTTATTTCGTTGAGTTCTCTCCAAATTCCAAATTCCGTATTCCGTATTCCGCAATTCATACCTTTGTAAAAACTCTCAACCATGACACCCTTCAATCCCGATAAGCCCATTGCAATTGGCAGTGACCACGCCGGCTTCGATTATAAAGAGCAGTTGATTTCATTTTTGGAAGGAAAAGGTTTTGCGTTTAAAGACTTTGGAACCTATTCAAAAGATTCCGTTGATTATCCTGATTTCGCTCATCCTGTTGCGAACTCTGTTGAAAAAGGAGAAGCTTCATTTGGCATTCTACTTTGTGGAAGTGCCAATGGAGTTGCCATTACTGCAAATAAACACCAGGGAATACGCGCAGCAATTGCGTGGGGAGAAGAACTTGCCAAGCTTGCACGAGAACATAATGACGCGAATGTACTCTGCATCCCCGCCCGCTTCGTTCGAGAAGGTGATGCGGAAAAGATGGTAAACATATTCATGAATACAGCATTTGAAGGGGGAAGACATGCGAACAGGGTGGGTAAGATAGCGTGCTAGAAGGTTAGGTGTTTGGGGTTAGGAGTTTTGCAAGAGTCATTTAGATCAAAATTTTTATCCTGGCTATTCCAGAGTTGGTCTTTATCCTGACAGTAGACACGGTTGGCTATGGAATTTGGGGTTGGGGTTAGGAGTTATGGGTTTTGCAAGAGTCATTTAGATCAAAATTTTATCCTGGCTATTCCAGAGTTGGTTTTTATCCTGACAGTAGACACGGTTGGCTATGGAATTTGGGGTTAGGGTTAGGAGTTATGGGTTTTGCAAGAGTCATTTAGATCAAAATTTTATCCTGGCCATTTTAGCGTTAGTTTCTACCTTAACAATTGGCTTTGTTCCTTTAAAAATACCAAATACCTTTCTTAAATTATTCAACCACCCCTTCAATCAGCCAGTGCAATTTCGCATAGAGAGCACTTGCAAAACCCCTAACCCCAAACTCCTAACCCCTAACCTTCCCTGCCGTTCAAATAAGTTTTAAACACCATTACATATTTTCGATTAAGTTTGACCTGCCCTCGTTAGCAGGTTCATTTTTTTATAAAACGCATACACATGAAGATTAAATTTCTGTTTGCCTTTGTTCTTTTTTCCGCCACCATGCAAGCGCAGAAAAAGAACACGCCACCTTACTTTGCCGCCACCATTACAGCGGATGATTTGATGAAACATCTGTACGTTGTTGCCGGGAAAGAAATGGAAGGCCGCGATACTCCTTCTCCCGGTTTGGAAAAAGCCGCAAATTACATCGAGCAGCATTTTCGGTCAATTGGATTATTGCCGGGTAATGGTGATAGTTACCGCCAGCAATATCCCCTTTACAAGGACTCTATGACTTCCACGCATTTAAACGTGAACGGCACCAGTTTCGAAGTAACGAAAGACTTTCAGCCGAGCGTGCAGATGAACCATACTGCAGAAATGCGTTTTTCAGAAGTTGTTTTTGCAGGTTATGGAATTGTTGATGGTGACCGCGATGATTATAAAGATCTTCAACTTGCCGGTAAATTAGTGGTTATTCTGGATGGTTCGCCAGCGGGGTACAAACCCTCTGTTACGGGATTTGCGTCTCCGGCTAATTCATTTTCAAAGATTGCCCGTGCCCAGGCAAAAGGAGCAGCAGCTGTTATCATTGTATATGGCAATTTTCCCCGAAAATCTCTTTCTGCTAATTCGCAATATAGCATGAATGGCTATCGAGCGAGCGCCTCACCCCTGGTATTTTCTGTATCAGAAGGCGTTGCGGAAAAGATACTTGGCGAAGCAGGGAAAAGCATCATTGAAAAAATGAAGAACTCACCCATTGCTCCCGGTGTATTCAAGGCAAAAGTGGAGCTTGGTTATCACAAAACAACTTCCACTGCCTACGCTTCGAATGTATTAGGTGTGCTTGAAGGAACAGATAAGAAAGATGAATATGTGATCATCACTTCACACTATGACCACGTAGGAAAAAGAGGTGATACCACTATTTTTTATGGTGCGGATGATGACGGGAGCGGTACGGTAAGCATTCTTGAATTGGCTGAAGCATTCGTGAAAGCAAAAGCGGCAGGCAAGGGGCCCAGGCGCAGCATCATATTCATGACGGTTAGCGGGGAAGAAAAAGGTTTGTGGGGCTCTGCCTATTATGCAGACAATCCCATTTTTCCACTTGAAAAAACAACGGTAGATCTGAATATTGATATGATTGGTCGCATTGGCCAGGAATATTTAAAAGATAAAGATTCAGCTAACTATGTTTATGTGATTGGCGATGATAAATTAAGTACTGATCTTACACCTATCACTGACCAGGTAAACAGCAAATATGCGAAAATGAAGCTCGATCGAAAATACAATGATCCCAATGATCCCAATCGTTTCTATTTCCGCAGTGATCATTACAATTTTGCTGAAAAAGGTGTACCGGTCATTTTTTATTTCAATGGCGTGCATGCTGATTATCATCGGTCCACGGATACCCCCGATAAAATCAATTACAAACTGATGGCCAAACGCGCACAACTCGTTTTTTATACTGCCTGGGAAATGGCGAATAGAAATGAAATGCTCAAACGCGATTTGAAATTGGAAAAACCACGCGGGTTTTAAATATTGTTATGGACGTTGTAGAGCCGGCGCATAGCCGTCTCTACAACATTTTGAGAATGGAGCCGTTCGGGTCTTTTTTTATTAGATCATAATATTTTTTGACACAGAGTTTACACCCCCTCATGGTCTTGGGTGATTGCCTAATTTCTTCTGATCTATAATTTCTAATTTCTTTACTTCCTGCTCATTCTCTTCGCTCTTCTTTCATGCCTCTTCCAGATCTCTTCACTCTCGTTCATTCCCCTTCGAGCTTCGGTCACTACTTTTCCATTCTTCGTTCATTGCTCATTCATTTTTCCGCCACGCCTCTTTCAGTCTTTTTCACTGTCGTACATTCTCCTTCGCGCTTCGGTCACTTCTCTTCCATTCCTCGTTCATTGCTCATTCATTTTTCCGCCACGCCTCTTTCAGTGTTTTTCACTCTCGTACATTCCTCCTTCGCGATTCGGTCACTTCTCTTTCATTCCAAGTTCATAGCCCATTCATTTATCCGCCCAGGCCTCTTTCAGTGTTTTTCACTCTCGTACATTCCTCCTTCGCGCTTCGGTCATTTCTCTCTCATTCCTTGTTCACTCCTCATCATTCCCCATCACCCTCTTCAATTCTTTTCCCCGCTTCATTCTTCGTTCATTCTTCGCTCACTCCTTCACCACTAATTTCTCCTGAGCCCGACCCCAACTTCCCCGCCCGCGGGGCCCTCCCTCCCCCGCCTTCCAACCTTCCGTTTTTTCTGCCCTGGCAATGACCGTCCTGGACGCTTAAAGCATCATTTTTTTCAGTCCACCCCCTTCCCTCCGCCCGGCACCCGGTTGTTCAGCTAATTTTTTTCTCTCTCAACATATGGATCCAGATGATCGATCAAAACACAAATCTCCTTCCCACCAAAGGCAAAACCATGAGAAAAAAACGATTGTTACCGCTTTTTTCCACATTAAATTTTGAGAAAAAACGCGACAAATCCGCTTTTACACCACCCTCTTCCCCGTTTAGTTTTGCAACCCCGCACCTCATTCGAAACTTCAACCGCACCCACGTTTTTAAAAACCCAAAATGCTAAATTTTTTAGTAATTTGCACACGAATGTATCTCAACTGTAAAACATATTTCTCCTTCCGCTACGGCACGTTTTCTACCAAAGAGCTGGTAAATACAGCCGTTGAACGCGGCGTTACCGCCCTCGCCCTGACCAATATTAATTCCACCTGTGACACCTGGGATTTTGTACAATTCTGCCAGGAAGCCGGCATTAAACCCATTACAGGCGTGGAAGTACGCAATGGAGACAAACTCCTTTACCTTTTACTCGCAGCCACCCCCAAAGGAATGACCTGGATAAATGAGTTCCTTTCCGAGCACTTATTAAATGGCAGCCAATTCCCCCAAACACAGGAAGAATATTCCTTTTTCCCCGATACCTGGGATGGCTTCGTAATCTACCCCCTGGGTGCAAAGCCCTTCGATGCGCTGCTTGCAAATGAACGCATCGGCGTGCTGCCTTCCGAACTCAATAAATTATTTGGCATTAACCTTCGCCTGCATGCGGATAAATTCGTCGTACGGCAACCCGTAACCGTGCAGGACAAAGCACACCACTCCCTTCACCGCCTGTTAAGGGCCATTGACAAAAATTGCCTGCTTTCCAAACTGCCGGTTGACGTGGAAGCCTCGCCGGATGAAACATTCATTCCTCCCTCATTACTACTTGAAAAATTTCGCGGTTATGCATTCATTGTTACCAATACGTATAAACTGATTGATGCATGCAATTGCGGAATCGAATTTCATACTGACAAGAATAAACGCTCATTCAGCGCATCGCCCGAAGATGATAAGATATTACTGAGAAAACTGGCCACCGATGGTTTCATCACACGGTATGGAAAAAAGAACAAAGCCGCAGAAGAAAGATTGAAAAAAGAACTGAAGATCATTAATGACCTTGGTTTCAACGCGTACTTTCTTATCAACTGGGACATTATACGTTATGCCCAATCGCGCGGATTCTATTACGTGGGTCGCGGAAGCGGCGCCAACTCCATTGTGGCATATTGCTTAAAGATTACTGACGTAGACCCCATTGAACTCAACCTCTACTTCGAACGCTTCCTCAACCCTCATCGCACATCCCCGCCGGATTTCGATATTGATTTCTCCTGGACTGATCGCGATGAGGTGATTGATTATGTGTTCAAACGATATGGAAAGAATCACGTCGCCCTGCTTGGTTCCTATTCCACCTTTCAGCGGGATGCAATTGTATTGCAACTGGGAAAAGTATTTGGCCTTCCCGTTGAAGAGATCAAATTACTTCAACGCACCATGCAGCCCACTGATAAGATCCAACGCCTGATCCTTCAGTATGGTGCATTGATGAAAAACTTTCCCAATAATCTATCCATACATCCCTGCGGAATGCTGATTGCGGAGAAATCCATTCACCATTATGCTACACTTTTCATGCCCCCAAAAGGATTCCCTACCGCGCAGATGGATATGTTCGTGGCAGAGAATATCGGCATGAATAAATTCGATATCCTTAGCCAGCGCGGTCTTGGTCACATAAAAGAAAGCCTGCGACTCATTCGCGAAAATCGCGGCATTGACATTGACATCCATGCTTCTCACAAATTCAGGAATGATGAAAAGGTGCGGGCACACATCCGCGAAGCGAATACTATCGGCTGCTTCTACATCGAATCGCCCGCCATGCGGCAACTCCTGAAAAAACTTCACTGCGATGATTACATCACACTCGTGGCCGCCAGTTCCATCATTCGCCCCGGCGTTGCCCAATCAGGAATGATGCGCGAGTATATTTATCGTTTCCATAACCGCGACAAAATATCTTACCTGCATCCATTGTTTGAAGAACACCTGGGAGAAACCTTCGGTGTTATGGTGTTCCAGGAAGATGTGATCAAGATAGCGCACTACTTCGCCGGTCTTGACCTGGGCGAGGCAGATATTCTTCGTCGTGCCATGAGTGGTAAATACCGCTCCAATAACCAATTCCAGCTCATCAGGAATAAGTTCTTCGATAGCTGCAAAAGATTGGGTCACCCTGACGAACTTGCCGCGGAAGTGTGGCGACAAATGGAAAGCTTCGCCGGGTATAGTTTCAATAAGGCCCACTCTGCTTCATTCGCCGTCGAAAGCTACATGAGTCTTTACCTGAAGACTTACTACCCGAAAGAGTTCATGGTTGCAGTGATCAATAATTTTGGCGGATTTTATTCACGCGAACTCTATTTTCTTGAACTGCTCAAAACAGGAGGAAGGATCCAGGCGCCATGCGTCAATCGCAGCGATGAATACACTAACATTCATGGCGATGAAGTGTACACAGGCTTCATACACATCAAGGGCCTGCAGGCAAAACTCGTTGAGACCATCCTCGAAGAAAGAAAGGCAAACGGTCCCTACCTCCACCTGCAGGACTTCATTGAACGCACTAACGTGGGACTCGAGCAATTGAATACACTTGTGAGCATCGGCGCATTCAGGTTTACCGCCAAGTCAAAAAAACAATTGCTATGGGAGGCTAATTTCTTACAAAAGAAAAATCAACCTGAATTACATAATGGCCCGGTATTGTTTGATGAACCGCCCGTAGAATTCAATCTGCCAAAACTCGTCGATTATCATCTCGATGACCTTTATGATGAGATAGAGATCCTCGGATTTACCTTATCCAATCCATTTGCACTGGTGGATGACGATCCGTCATTATACGTGATGGCGCGCGACCTGGGAAAACATAATGGAAAGGTGATTACCGTACTGGCTTACTTCATCGCACGCAAGCATGTGGTGACCAAGCACAATGACGAAATGTTCTTCGGAACATTTGTTGACGTAAACCTCGACTGGATAGATACCGTTCACTTCCCCGATACCGCAAAGACCTATCCTTTGCATACGGGAGGATTCTATCGCATGACCGGGAAAGTAGTAGAAGACTTTGGCGTGTACAGCCTGGAAGTGCAAAAGATGATGCGCGTAGGATATAAACAACGTAGTTACACAAATCTTGGATAATGCTGTTGTCATCAGAACGACATATCGCCCATTTGGACCTTGATGCGTTCTTCGTATCAGTGGAACAGTTGCGCAATCCAAAGCTAAAAGGAAAGCCCTTGCTCATTGGCGGGCAGAGCGACCGTGGCGTAGTGGCGGCATGCAGCTATGAAGCGAGGAAGTTTGGCATCCATAGCGCAATGCCCATGCGTGCCGCGCTACGCCTATGCCCGGGGGCAATCGTAATAAAAAGTGATTTCGAAAATTATAGCAGGTATTCAAACCTTGTAACGGAAGTGATCAGGGATTCCACGCCCATGTTTGAAAAAGCATCCGTTGATGAGTTTTATGTAGACCTCACCGGCATGGACAGGTATTTTGGCTGCAAGCTGTTTACGGATGAACTCAAGAAAAAAGTGATGAAAGAAAGTGGATTGACCATTTCATATGGACTGGCTTCAAACAAACTTATCAGCAAGGTGGCAACTAATGAGGCCAAGCCCAATGGCCAGTTGGAAATTCCATTTGGGTACGAAAAAAATTTTCTCGCCCCGCTTAGCATCATGAAGATACCCGGTGTGGGAAAAGAAACGGGGTACAAGCTATTGAAGATGGGTGTGGAAACGGTAAAGGTGCTCAGTGAAATACCCGTTCAACTCATGCAAAACCTGTTGGGAAAAAATGGTACCCGCTTGTGGAAGAACGCCAATGGAATCGATGAAACGCCCGTGATTCCTTTCCATGAACAAAAATCGATCTCCACCGAACGCACTTACCAGCAGGATACCATTGATGTGGCATTTATGCATTCAGAACTGGTACGGATGACGGAAAAAATTGCATTCGAATTACGCAACCAAAACCGGCTGGCAGGTTGCGTGACGGTGAAGATTCGCTATTCAGATTTCGAGACGCATGATATACAGCGATCCATTCCATACACAAACGCGGATCATATCTTGTTACGAACGGCAAAAGAATTATTCAACAAATTGTATGAACGAAGAATGCTCGTGCGATTGATTGGAATACGATTCACGAACCTCATTCCCGGTACCTACCAGATCAACCTGTTTGAAGATACGCAGGAAGCAATCAATCTCTACCAGGCGATTGATAGCGTCAAGAAACGATTTGGCGAGAAGTTGGTGATGCGCGCGGCAGGAATTTAAACCGTTTAAGGTTTAACCAAAATCATACAATAGAAAAATCGCACAGGCTCTCCGCGCCCCCCGCGACACCACAATAGCCCGCCGAGTCCGCCGTGTCCGCCAAAAAATCATACATCACCCTTTTACATATATCAACAATTCTGTGTCGAAAACGAGCGTAGTGAGGCCCCCAGGAAAGCCCTCCGCGCCGCCGCTCCCTGCGGGACACATCTCTCAACACCACAAACGCAAGCAACGAACCAACACCGCTACCCTCTCATACTATAATTCCCGGGCCTGTATGCTCTTACACTCTCCAAACCTCAATATCTCCCAGAATTCTTTTCTTTGCGTATGATCTTCAACCTTGCCGACCTCACTCCCCAGCAAAAGCAATATTATCTCCAACACGTCATCGCCCCCCGACCCGTGTGCTTTGCATCAACAGTGGACAAACAGGGAAACGTAAACCTCAGTCCCTTCAGCTTCTTCAATATGTTTTCTTCCAATCCTCCAATCGTAATATTCTCTCCTGCGAGACGCGTTCGAAACAATACCACAAAGCACACGCTCGAAAACCTGATGGAAGTGCCGGAGGTCGTCATCAATATCGTTACCCATGAAATGGTTCAACAAACCTCACTCTCCAGCTGTGAATACCCAAAGGACGTCAATGAATTTTTTAAAGCAGGGTTTACACCTGTAAATGCATCAATGGTGAAACCTCCCATGGTGAAAGAAAGCAAAGTGCAACTCGAATGCCGTGTTAACGAGATTAAGCCTCTGGGAACAGAAGGAGGAGCCGGAAACCTGGTTATCTGTGAAGTACTACTTATGCATATTGCTGATGAACTGCTCGATCAAAACCAAAAAATCGATCAGCGTAAAATTAACCACATTGCACGACTTGGCGGCGATTGGTATTGCGTAGTAAATGAACATAACCTTTTCCAGGTTGAAAAACCAAATACAAAACTCGGAATTGGAGTTGATGCATTGCCTCCATCCATTCGAAATAGTTCCTTTCTCACAGGCAATAACCTTGGCCAGCTGGCAAATGTTGAAGAAATTCCCACAGTTGATGCATCTTTTGCAGATCACCACCTCAAAGAGATCATACAATACTACAGTGTTAATCCTCTTGAAATGGAAAAAGAACTTCACCTGTATGCGGCAAAATTATTAGATGAGGGAAAAGTGAAAGATGCCTGGCAAATCCTCCTGGCATTAAACTGATCACAACCACGGCTTGTTAGTTGATTCAATTTTGTAAAGAGAGAAATTCATCAGCACCATTGCCTCATCTTGCTTTATATACGGTACGGTAATTTTTCCCCCGGCGGTGAAAATTCTCACTGTCGCCAACCCTTTCCTTCTTTGATAAATTGATTGCTGAATGCGTACGCTTTGCACCTGGTTCCATTTTACTATCAATTCATCAATCCCATATACGCTTTTCCTGATCTGTACTGCATGCTCATTAGCCCAAAGTCTGAACTTTCTCTGAAATAAAGTGCTGCCAATTGCAGTAAATGGTATGATTACAATTGACCATAAAGAAGTGAATCCCAGGAACGGATACAGCAGTAAGGAAAGAACCAGCGCCGGCAATATACCCGCATACAATATTCGTCTCGCCACGTACACCGCTTGAACCCTCAACGATTGCATATTCTTTACATCCAGCAAAGGGTGATATGCTTCTACCAGTGAAGGAATGAGATTGATATCCGTTACCGGTACCTTTATCTGCTGTTTATCTTTTTGCATTTCCGCTCCTACCGAATGGAATTTTAACAGGAACAGCCCCATTCTTGTACGAAGCCAGTTTGCACGCCATGACATGAATTGCACCTTTCTAAAGGGAACAACTTTTTCCCTCATATTAATCAGGCCCGTACGAATGCGGAAACCTTTCTCATATTGGCTTAACCGAAAATCGATATATAGCAATAACGTTCTTATTGTGGAAATGGTAATTGAGATTAAAAGAACGGCAACAACAAGAAATAATACCATATTGCCGGAAGTACTTATTGCAAATTCCACTATTCTCTCCCAAAAGCCCTCTGCCTTTTTACCTATCGCCGTCTCAATATTATCAAGAGCTGAGAGCGCGAAAGCAAGTAAAATGAAAAATGCTTCCAGATGATTGGCTGAAATGCTTAGTTTTAAAAGATCCCGCATACCCAACGTGATGATTATTTTCTCAGGCATTCTCTCTGTTTCGTCTTCTGTCGCTTTTCCAGCGAATCTGCTGATGTATTCTCGCAGCGATTCTGCTTTCTTTAATGCAATCGCGTTAATCTTAATTTCCATTTTTTCAGAACCAGCAGAATCAAATGATATCTGTGCCACGGAAAACAGGTTATGAAGCCATGTGCGGTCTATATGCACCGCCTGGATCTTTTCCAATGGCAATACCAGCGTATTGCGAACAATAAATCCTTTCCTGATGATTAGGTCATTGTTTGATATGCTATAGCGAAAAAAATACAGTTCAATCAGCGCCACCATGATGGAAATAGCGGGAACAATAAGCACCATGATCTGCCATGAACCAGATTCGTCTCCTGAAGAACGAAGCAAAATCACAATGAGAAGCGGCCATAAGAACTTAAGCACATCTATCAGCGCTTTTGCAATTACAATAAACACTGCAGCTGGTGACTGGCGTTGCGGTATTGACCAGTCAATTTCCTGGTCCTTCATAAGGTGCAATTTTTTTCATGACGAATTCCCTGATCTCCACGGCCCTCGACTCTGGTAACCCTGAAATCTTTAGATCTCCTTCGCCAGAAGCCGCGGTGTAAAGAGTAAGCGAAGAAAGCTTGTATTTTCTCTCGAGAGGCCCCGCATTCACACTACAATGCTGTATCCTGTTAAATGGGCAGGCATCGATGCTGCGAATGATCCAACCATGCCGGTAAATGATGTCATGTTCCCTCACGGCATATGCACGATAATGAAATGATTGTTCAATATAAGTAAGGTAAACCAGGCTCAGCACCAGTCCTATTCCGGTAACCAGGGCAATTCCTACAGAAGTCTGCAGCGGTCGTGAAAACAAAAGTATTAACGTTGACAGGCCGAGTAATATCAGCGTGACGAGCAACCATTGCAGTCGGAGCACCTTCAAATAAGACCGCTCGATCTTATTCCAATTGACATTTCCCGCATCAGGTAACGAACTGATTTCTATTTGCTGGTTCAGAAAATCCATCAGCAAAATTATTCATTTCACTTTACCACGCTGCCGAATACTTTCTTAAGCAGATCAGACGTCCTGGCCATTGGATTCTCCCTGATGTTGGCCTCTTCTTTTGCCACCTGGTCAAAGAGAGCGGCAACAGCTTTTTCCACTACGAAAGAAGTAAGATCAGGATTCACTTTGTTGAAGGTAGTGGGGAGTTTATTGTAGGTATTTACAATGTCAGAATAATGCTTTGTTGCATCAACCTTTTCAAGTGATGATTGCACTGAAGGAGTAAATGCCGCTATCAGCTTAGCGGTTGTTTTTTCTTTAAAATAGTTAGTGGCAGCATCTTTTGGACCACTAAGTATCTTCAAAGCATCAGTGAAAGTCATTTCCCTTATCGCTTCAAGAAAGATGGGTTTTGCAAAAGCCACCGCGTCTTCTGCACCCCTGTTGATAGAAAGAATAGCCTTATCAACCTGCTCACCCATTCCTATTTTGCGAAGGGTAGTCTCAATTTTTTTGGCATCTGGCGGAAGCAGCATTTTGTAAAATTCACTTCCGAAGAAACCATCAGTTTTATTCAGGTTCAAAACTGCATTCGTCACACCTTGCGTCAATGCTTCTTTAATTCCCTGCCCGGCCTCATTTTCGCTGACTCCCGCACCACCCGAGCCTCCTTTCACTTTATCAAGGATCTTGGGTAATTTAAGCTGGGCATTTACTTGGCTGGTTATCCCCAGGAAAGAAATAAGTGCAACGATAAGGTAAGATTTTTTCATGCTATTGATTTTTGAACAGAGGCCCAAATTAATCGCGGCCTCCTGATTAAACAACTATTATCCGCAAGTTTGACGATACTTTAAGGCTTTCCGTTTGCAGTAAACGGATATTTTCTTCTATTCCTGCGGTTTTTACTGGTTTTCCGCAGTTTGCACGGCTCCAAAATCTTGCTGGCCTGAATAGCATCAACTACCTTTGCAGCCTGTTTTAAGCAGAACTTTAACTAAATGGGCTAAAAATTCCATTTTAAAAAGTGCAAAACCCAAAATATTCCAGGCAAACCTGGCATTTCAAATACACTTTTAATGATTACGCAACATTTATCTGAACAGGAGAAAATTCGCAGGGAAAAGCTCGCGGAGCTGATTATGATGGGAATTGAGCCGTATCCGGCTCCTCTTTATCCCGTGAATAATTATTCAATCAATATAAAAGACAATTATACAGAGGCCAACAAAGATCAATTTGCAGATGTATGCCTCGCGGGAAGGATCATGAGCGTTCGTGATATGGGTAAAGCCAATTTTGCCGTAATCCAGGATTCTCTCGGTAAAATTCAATTATACATTCGCAGGGATGACATTTGCCCCGGCGAGGATAAAAGTCTGTATGATATTGTCTGGAAAAAATTACTCGATATAGGCGATATCATCGGCGTGCGTGGTTTTGCATTTATTACAAAGTCAGGCGAAATATCCGTACATGTAAAAGAGTTGGTCTTACTCAGTAAATCATTAAAACCCATTCCTATCGTACGGGAGGCTGATGGACAAACTTTCGATGCCGTAACTGACCCCGAGTTCAGATACCGCCAGCGTTACGTTGACCTCGTGATCAACCCTGTGGTAAAAGACACCTTTGTGAAGCGCACAAAAATGATCAATTCCATGCGCGCGTTTCTCAATGAGCGCGGCGCCCTTGAAGTTGACACACCCGTGCTGCAAAGCATACCAGGTGGAGCAGCTGCCCGTCCGTTCGTTACTCATCACAACGCACTCGATGTGCCATTTTATCTCAGGATTGCGAATGAACTTTACCTCAAACGCCTAATCGTTGGCGGATTTGATTGGGTGTATGAATTCAGCCGCAATTTCAGAAACGAAGGAATGGACAGAACCCACAACCCGGAATTTACCATCCTCGAATTCTACACAGCATATAAGGATTACCTGTGGATGATGGAAACCACAGAGCAGCTGCTGGAAAAAGTAGCGATTGATGTGACGGGTTCAACTAGCATTACCGTTGGTGACAATACCATTTCATTCAAAGCTCCTTTCAAACGGATCAGCATCTTTGATGCCATTAAAGAACACACAGGCATCGATGTGAGCCGCATGAACGAAGACCAGTTAAGAGATGCCTGCCGCTCACTTGGCATTCATGTTGATAATACAATGGGAAAGGGCAAGCTGATTGATGAAATTTTCGGTGAAAAATGCGAGGACCACTATGTTCAGCCCACCTTCATCATTGACTACCCGGTTGAAATGAGCCCGCTCACCAAGAAGCACCGGGAAAAGCAGGGATTGGTAGAACGCTTCGAACTGATGATAAATGGTAAAGAAATTGCGAATGCATACACTGAATTGAATGACCCTATCGATCAACGCGAACGCTTTGAAGAGCAGGTAAAACTCCTCGAGCGGGGTGATGAAGAAGCCATGTTCATCGATTATGACTTCTTAAGAGCATTAGAATACGGTATGCCGCCCACTTCCGGCATCGGCTTCGGAATCGACCGCCTTTGCATGCTGCTAACCAATCAACCCTCCATCCAGGATGTATTGCTCTTTCCGCAAATGAGGCCGGAACGCTGGGGGGATGATGGAGTTAGTGAATAGTTTAAGGAATTTGTAGGGGCCGTCATTCTTGGGGGAAGCTGAACAGCTGACGAGGTGACGAGATTCGGGGAATTTGGAATTTGGCAGTAACCTCAATATAAGGTTGCCTCTTACAACTTATAACACAGGCAACCCCAGTCTATCCGGTGCTGCTGACAACTGACAACCGGCAACTGGCAACACAACCAACAACAAAAATTTTCTCCAATGGAATACCGTCGCATGGGCAAAACAGGCCTCCAACTTAGTTTACTCTCGTTTGGCAGTTGGGTGAGCTTTCACAAACAGATTGATGATACGATGGCTGATGAATTAATGGGCGTTGCCTATGATAACGGCATTAACTTCTTTGACAATGCAGAAGTATACGCATTAGGTGAAAGTGAAAAAATGATGGGGCGCATATTAAAGAAAAAGAACTGGGACCGCACCTCATTTGTGATTAGCAGCAAGGTTTTCTGGGGATGGAGAGGCAAGGAAAACAAACCTAACCAATCAGGTTTAAGCAGGAAGCATATAGTTGAAGCATGCAATGAGGCACTACAACGCTTGCAGGTCGACTACCTGGATCTATACCTCTGTCACCGGCCTGACAAGAATGCGCCAATTGACGAGGTGGTATGGACCATGCACAACCTAATTCAGCAGGGAAAAATTCTCTATTGGGGTACCAGCGAGTGGAGCGGTGTTGAAATCATGGAGGCACACCGCGTAGCGCACCAGTATGGACTGATTGGCCCTACCATGGAGCAGCCCCAGTACAATTTATTCGAACGACAAAAAATGGAGAATGAGTTCCTCATGATCTTTAGAACTGTAGGGATGGGAACTACCATTTGGAGCCCGCTGGCTTCAGGTTTGCTCACCGGAAAATACAATGAGGGAATACCTGAAGGAAGTCGCCTCGCCATTTCCGGGTTCGACTGGCTCAAAAACCGATGGCTGAAGGATGAAATCCTGGAAAAGATAAAACGTCTCGCAGCCCTGGCTAATGAAATGGGTGTTTCATTGGCAGAATTGAGTATTGCCTGGTGCACGCTTAATCCAAATGTTACAACAGTTATACTGGGAGCTACCAAAAGAAGTCAATTGGAACAAAATCTTGCCTCTCTGGCTGTAAGAGAAAAACTTACGCCGGAGATTGTTCAAAAAATAGAGGACATTGTCCAGACACGACCAGTATTACCTGAATATTAAAACCAATCCCGCTCCGGGGAGCGGGATTAAAGTACTTTGAGGGGCAAAACCATTAGTGTTTTTCAGTTGGTCTGGACTCAAAAGTGTTTCAGCAGGATATTTGGATTAAAACGGGACTCGAATCTAAAGTTGGCTGACCTATTTTATTTCATTTTTGATTTTAAAATTTCTGGACGGTCTGGTCTTCCTGGATATTAGATTTATTGGCGTCAACCAACTTTGTCATCCAAAAGTAATCTTCACAAAACTTTGTCACTATAGCAATATTCGGCAATAATTACGGTTCAGGATTTACCATGGCATTCGTATATCTACGGCTAAAAAATAGTTGCTATTACCTGTTTCGGTATCTTCCCTGCTCAAATGAGATTGTATGTCAATGAAAAACAAAACAGTTTTTATCACTGGCGCCACCAGGGGAATCGGAAAAGCCATAGGATTAAGATTAGCAAAAGAAGGCGCTAACGTAGTGGTGCTGGGTAAGTCAGTAGAGGAAAATTCCAGGCTGGGTGGAACCATTCACTCTGCCGCGAAAGAAATGGTGGACGCAGGAGGAGGTGGGCTTGCCGTACAATGTGATATTCGTTTCGAAGAACAGGTGCAGGATGCCGTTGCAAAGACAATTGAGGAATTTGGAGGTATCGATATTCTTGTAAATAACGCCTCGGCAATTTCCCTTACTTCTACGGAAAAAACAGAACCTAAGCGATTCGATCTTATGCATGACATCAATGTGAGAGGAACTTTCTTCGTTACAAAAGCCTGCATACCCCATTTAAAGAAATCATCTAACGCGCATATTCTTACTTTGTCACCACCGCTTAATCTTGCACCCAAATGGTTAGGTAATCATCTTGCCTATACATTGGCAAAGTACAACATGAGCATGATGGCAATGGGATGGGCGGAAGAATTCAGGAAAGACAATATCGCTTCCAATGCGCTCTGGCCACGAACCACCATTGACACAGCTGCCGTAAGAAACCTGCTTGGCGGCGAAGCCCTCGCACAAATGAGCCGTACACCTGAAATACTTGCTGACGCGGCGTACTATATCTTTAATAAAACAGCCCTCGAATATACCGGCCGTTGCTTTATTGATGAAGAAGTATTCTCTGCTGAAGGATTAACTGATTTGGAAAAGTACTCGGTAGTGCCGGGTGCGAAGCTGTATAGGGACCTGTTTCTGGATTAACGGAACTTAGACAAAAGCCGTAGCCTGCAGCCGCCAGCCAGTTGGCATTTGCCATGAGATGGGCTCCTGATCCTATAAGAGACCATTGAGTAACCAACTTAGCGGAATTTTGAATTGGGAATTAGGAATTAGTAAGGTTACGTCAATGTTCAGGTTCCCCGGTAACTGACAACCGTCAACTGAAATTTCAACCGCCTAACGAACCACTATCAGCGGGCAGCGGCTTAATCGACAAATCCCCCATCTTCCGCCACTGCCACTCTTCCCGTAGGTTCCTTAAAAGTAACCGTACGCAGGTCTTGCGTTGCCTCCATTCCCCGTCCGCCGTGAATGATTCTTTCACGAGTATGGTATCGTGCGTATTTATCAGTATAAAACATTTTGGTTCGTTGGTCCCACCAAAGATCAGGAGATTTTAAAGTATCACCGCTCACAGTGATCACCACTACGCTATCACGCAAGTAAACTTTATCCTGTTTTTCAAAATATTTACCGTATTTGCTATCCAGGCGAGTTTCTATTTCAAGGCTGTCGTTGTAAAAATCAACGTGCAGGTTTTCAGGAAATTCAACATATACGGTATCATCAAGCACTCTTAGCATTTTTGGCGCCGTCAGCTTGGCCTTCATCACCCCGGCCTGGCTCAGGTAGCTTTCTATGTTTTTGCCTACCTCCACCTCTGTTCTTTTGCCCGTTAAAGCCTCGATTTCGCGTGGATCATTTTCGCAACTGCTAACAAAAAAGCAGCCCGTGAAGAAGGCTGCTCCAATAAAGTATGATTTGAGTATGTGAATTGACTTATTCATATTTCCTCTTGGCAAACCAGAAATCACTTAGAGAAAAACCTAAAGATATACGGAACATATTTTCCTTAAGTAAGTTATCATTGTTGCCGCGCTTTGAATATTCAAATGCCAGATTTAGCCTCGTAACCTGCGTTGGGGCAAAACGAGTATCACCGAATATGGGCAATCCCAGACCAAACGATGCTCCCATTACAGGCAACTTGTTTCCTACATGTAAATAATCCGGACCAAAATACACGCCAGCCCTGTAAGCCACTTTTCCAAAATAACTTTTGCGGTAGGCATCATTTGAAGGGCGAAGCTCGCCTCCGATGCGTATCTCCCATCGATTTCGTACTGAATCTACCTTTCCATAAAAACGATAATCTTCCCATTTGCTATGGTGAAAATCAATCCCTACCAACCATCCGGGATTCTTGTCATTGGGTAGTTTATGAATACTGAAACCTGCAGTGATGGAAGCGGGGTATGTGATTTGCCCCCTGACCTCATTTTGCTCATAAACGCTGTCAATAGGAATATTCCCTGAGTTAGGATCAAAAAAATAGGTTTGCCTGATCAGATCCTGGCTTGATCTTAAGTTTTGCTTGAGATTGCCAAATGCGCCAATGGTGAGATACAATGTTGAATCACTGTTGATCCGTGTCACGTACTGCATTCCCAGGTTATAGTAAAGGCTGCCATAGCTCGTCCTGGTTTGAAAATTTCCACTATTGGTTTCCATCGTATCATTTACTATGATGCGACGGTTGCTATAATCAGACTTACCAAACATGTAGCCCGCGTTTACACCAAAACTGAAATTCTTTATCCGGAACCCGGTGCCAACTGAAGCAAGATATGCACCACCATCCCCTTCGCTTAAGGTAATTGTGCTATCGCCCGGTAAGCCTGTAACGGCATCAATTACTCTTCCACCCTGGTGCATTTTGTAACTAATTCTGGTCATGGGCCTAAGACCGAAACTAAGTCCCCAATTTGCTTTTAACGGCATTCCCACCTGCAGGTGAGAAAAAAGGGCGTTACTGGTCGTGAACTTTGTAGCCAGATTACCCGGTTCTATCAGCGTACGGTTTTCAATGTTCAGGCCCACATCCAATACCGCACGACCAAGTCTCAGTTTGTTCGAGTTAAGTTCCTTTGCCGCCTGAAAGTAGCTGTACGATGCAGGGTTATTAAAGTTGATGGAAAAAAAATCATTGTAAGTGGTCGAGATTCCGCCCATTCCCCTGCTGATAATATTGGTAGATGGCACCAAATCACCGAGACCATAACGGGAATAAGGGGAATTATCCTGGGAAAATGCGGGCCCGAAAAACGCAAATAGTAGAACGCTAAAGATTATCCGTAGACGCCATAACACATTGATATTCTTAGGGATTATTAACTTCACTAATTGCATAAAGACCTTTAAAAATTAAATCAGGGTCTGCAAATATCTTCTTTTTAAGGTGTGAAGCCAAATGCACTAAATCACCCCCGGTTAAAAGCACGTTAAAGTTCCCGAATTTTTCCTCATATGATGCAATGAATCCATCGATCTCTTTTGCCATACCAATCACCACTCCACTGAGCAAATTTGATCTTGTGTCATAACCAATCAATGGCACATTACCGTCAGCTTTCACCAATGGAAGTTTAGCCGTGAACTGGTTCATTGATTTTAATCTCATTTCCATTCCCGGTGATATGGCACCTCCTAAAAATTCATGGTATTTATTAATGAAGTTATAAGTGACGCAGGAACCCATCCCGATAACCAGATTATGTTTCCTTGGATAAAAATGTACAGCTGCTGACGCCAGTGCCAGCCGGTCAGCACCAATGGTCTCCGGTTTGCCTACCGGCGTTGTAAAAGCAAGTTTTGTAAGATGGCTGAGTTTATGAAATTTGGAAGAGGCGGCCAGTATGCTTTCTAAACCGGGATTGTGATCGATCACGGAAGAAAGAACAGACTTGTCGGGCCGGTATGAATTGATCAATGATTGTATCGTTTCATTGCTATCATCATCCAGGAAGATGGCTTTATCAAGTTCCGAGCCGTTGAACACAGCTACCTTCTTGCGGGTATTACCAAAATCAAAACAAAGCGTGATCGACATCAGTTAGTATTAGCCGGCAAAATTAGGTCATTTATCACCTTTCGGTCCTTCTTCCCAGGTGAGGCCGGGTAAATTTTTGAAATGTCCATTTAATTTGATCTTCTCTTTGAGTTGTTCCATACCTGCTACCATTGGTAATACTTTTGCCAAATGGCGTTTTAAATATTCCTGGCGCTGGCGTTCATCAAGCAGTCCAAGCAATTCATATTCTTCTTCGAGTGAAAGGCCTACATGATGGGCCACATCAAAACACCTTAGTTTTTCATCAGGCTGCTTAAATTCCTTAGTGATTTTTAGTAAACGGTGCAGATCGCGAATCCCCGTCATCAGTTTTCGCATCATGTCAATATTACCTTTTTCATAAGTGTCCGGATAATTCACTATTGCGCCACAATATAGTTTGTCAGGTATTTCCTTTATTATTTCCAGTATCCTGAATACCCGCTCTCCTTTCGTTTTAATATCCATTTCGCCATTTTCATGCACGGCACTGATCTCAGTTATTGTAACAAGCGAACCAAAATCCTGCATCTTTTTTTCGATGATGGTGGGAATGCCAAATGGCTTTTTCTGTTCATGGCATTCCTTTATGAGCTGCTTATACTTCGGTTCAAATATGTGCAGGTTCAGGTCTTCGCCCGGATACACTACTATACCTAATGGAAATATGGGAATGAAATTGGTCAATTTATTTGCTATTTATTTTCCATTTTTCCTTTAAGCGTGCATATTTCAGGAATGTATAATGGGCCGTCATCTTAGCACATACATATCCTTCGTAGCCGTCAAGGAAACCTAGTTTTAAAATAAAATAATTCAAAAAATTAAAGAGCGGTGAGATCCTGATTTTAAAAAAAGAAGATCTTTTTCCCTGGTCATAATATTTGTCAGCACTCAGCATGGCATACTTTACCATTTTTTGTGCATAATCAGCCAGGTCCTTCATCGTTCTGTGTAAAACAAAACCCTCACGAATTAGTTTAATAGTGCAGCCAGGCGGTATGATGAGATTTTCATGAACCGCTTCATTATTCCAATGCACCACGTGCCTGTTAAATAAACGAACATGCGCATCATTTCCCCATTCTCCGTACTTCAACATTTTGTTGCCGAGAAAATTCCTGAACCTTAGCTTATAAACCTCTTTCTCATCAGCCAGTTTTAAAGAAAGTAGTTTGTTTTTTAATTCATGATCAATCATCTCATCCGCATCAAGGCTCAATACCCAGTCATACTTCGCCTGGCCATTGGCCTTGCTTTTTGTTTTACCAAAACCTTCCCATTCGCCAATAAATACTCTCGCTCCCGCTTCCCGGGCTGCCAGCACGGTTTCATCAGTACTTCCATTATCGTAAACTATCACATCATCAGTTAAACCGCGAAGGCTTGCAAGTGTATTACCAATCACGCCTGCTTCATTCTTACAAATTATGACTACCGAGAGTTGTTGCATAAACCATGCAAAATTTATCCTTTTTTGCCATCATTAATAAACCATTTCCACGACAATAAAACCGAGATACAATAAATAAACACGCCATATTGCACTTCAAGCCCAATGTCATATAGAAAGGGAAATGCAATTGCAAGATTAAGGGCGCACCATGCAAATCTATGCCTGATTTTTGTGAACCAGGGAAGGATGAGTGCAATGCACACTACAATAAAACCCGGCACACCGCACCCTACACCAAAAACCAGGAATTGACTGCTGGGAATGATACGCTCCTCTTCTTTAACCATCGGGTATTCCCTGGCATACCAGTCAGCCGTTGCCCTCCTGATATCTCCATATCCATGCCCGGTTAAAGGTTTTTCAAACATTAACTCCCAACCCGCTATGAATGAGATCACGCGGGTGGCATCATTGCCACCCGGCAGGTAGTGACCATCTTTCATATAACCATAATCATAGCGCACGAACTTTATGCGATTCCTGAATGTGGGAAGGAAGCTGTAGGCAATAATAGGAATTGCGATTAGCGCTGCCAATAATGCAAAGCTCACAATTGGTTTTGCCTTTTTTAGCATGAACCAGATGATGAAAGCCACGACCATCACATATAATGCAAGCAATCCCGTTCTTGCCGAAAGTATGTGAAGGTACACTACGAGCCAGCCGGCAGTTACAATGCAAAAAAATTTTAATAAATCAGAATTGCTTTTCAAAATAAGTAAAATAAGGAGCGGAAGTGCCAGGGCTACCAGCCAACTATACCGAACATGATCGTTTTCCAGTGGCGTAGGCAGGGTTTGGGAACGAAGGTATCCCTGCTCGATTAGCGCCGGTTCCTTTAAGTAGTGACTAATGCTCCAAATACTTCCCGCAACTACCAGCCCGATAAATAAAGCCCCGAGTTGAAGCCATTGTTTCTTTGAAAAATTAAAATTACCGGCAAATGCAAGGGGAAACATCAAAAGAGGTGCCTTCAATAGCATCGCATCGGCCCATGAGCCTACATCACTTGACCACAAGCCTGACAATAAGGGGAAAAGGAATAGCAGGCTGATGCCAATTAATAAAGGTGTATTGCTAAAAGCAACCAGCGTTCGCTTAAGGTCCTTATTCGCAAGGGCTGTGACGGCAAATAAAACAAGGGTGATTGACAAAGCTGCCCTGGAAACGAACAGCGCGACCAGCATTATCGCCAACAGCCAGAAAACAATCTTATTTCGCAAGGGATGCATCAGCAGCTTGTTCTAAATTTGAATACAAGATACAGGGTACAAAATAAAGAGGTAAGTTTAGAAATTATTCTTCCTATCAAGAGCAAATAAATGTGGCAGGAATTACTAAGTGAAATACAGAACGGCAACCTTAAGTCGCTTGCCCGGTCCATTTCCCTTGTGGAGAATGAATACGAGGGTTATGAGCAGTTATTGCAATTACTTCCCCCCACCTCATCAAAGATAATTGGAGTGACGGGTCCTCCTGGCGCCGGCAAGAGCACCCTGGTAGATGGAATGATTGCTGAATTTACCAGCACAGGCAAGATGGTGGGCGTGCTGTGTGTAGACCCTTCCTCACCTTTCAACCTTGGTGCTGTGCTCGGTGACCGGATAAGGATGAGCGATTGGTACACACATCCAAACGTTTTCATTCGCTCACTCGCTACGCGCGGATCAATGGGAGGACTACATCCAAAGATCATTGAAATTACAGACCTGATGAAGACCTTTCCTTTTGATCATATTATAGTTGAAACAGTAGGAGTAGGTCAAAGTGAAATAGAAATTGCGGGACTTGCTGATGTAACGGTTGTTGTGCTTGTTCCCGAAGCAGGCGATGAAATCCAGACAATGAAAGCAGGATTAATGGAGATCGCCGATTTGTTTGTAGTAAATAAGGCCGACAGGCCGGATGCTGATTTGTTTGTGCGCAACCTCAATCAAATGTTAGCTCCCGCATTTCGAAGCCATTACCAGGAAGTTCCCGTTGTCAAGACCGTTGCATCCACAAAGCAGGGGATTGCCGGGCTGGTAAAAATTCTGGCTCATCAATTACAAAAGGCGCATCTCACTGACAAGCGCTTCTGGTTACTTGCTGAGCGGGCCTATTATCTTATACAGCAGAACAGGATGAAAGATGTGAAAAAAGAATGGTTGAAGAAGGACATCGAAACCATTTTTCCGAAGGGAAATTTCAACCTTTATAAATTTGTGAATGATCGCCTGGGCAATTAGATTCCTCTCTTCCAGTTCTCCTTGTTGTTCTTCCACCACCTATAGCCAATCACGCCAACTATAGCCATTGGCATAAATGCCAGGTAAAGAATCCCTGAGTTCATTCCTTTGGCCGGCCCTTCGCCTAACTGTTGGGCTGTTCGTGTACAAATGGAGCATTGGGCTGAAACCGGTTGAGTGGTAAATGCGCAAAGGAAGATGATCATGATCCAGGCCAGGAACCTCTTTTTCATTGCTTCGGGATTTTGTGCAAAATTACACCCTAATCCCCGGAATTCCATACTGGTAGAAATAGAAAAAGCGGTTCACAATCGAACCGCCCTGGAATTCTCCGTCCCGTTTGAAATATTATTAACCGTCTAAGGCTTAAGGGTCTTGAGGAGTCAAAAGTACGGTCAGCTGGTGGCAGGAAAACGAGTGATGAGTAGATGGCAAGTTTTAATATGTCAATGACGAATGATGAGGACTGAGAAGGTATTTGCAATTGGGAATTTGGTGTAAGACCATGATACTGGGAAAAGCTGACGAGCTGACAAGCTGACGTTTCGAGGACTTGGGATGGAATTTGGCGCAAGACCATGATGCTGGGAAAAGCTGACCAGCTGACAAGCTGAGGAGATGAGATGGAATTTGGCGGGTCGCGTCAGGGATCAGGTTCTGCTGACAACTGGCAACTATTTTTAGAATTTTTCAAACAGCTCCATAAACTCCTGCCTCCTGCTCCTCGAGATGCCAACTGATGCGCCATCACCCATTACCACGTAACCTCCGTCGCCGCGCACAAACTTGGTAATGTGATTCAGGTTGACGAGGTAGGAATTATGTATCCGGAAGAAATCCTGCCCTGCAAGCGCCTCATCAATTTCCTTCAGCACCTTTGAAACAAGTATTTTCTTGCCTCCAGTCAGCACTACGTTAGTATAATTACTTTCTGCCTGGCAATAAAGGATGTCTTTTGTAGGCACGAAGATCATTCCATCACCTGTTGTTAATGCGATCCTTTGCGCCGTGGGCTTCACTGCTTGCCTGATATTCTCGAGCAGGAGCTCGAGTTGCTCCCGTGATGGAGCGCCCTTTCGCTCCTCGATTCTCCTGATGGTTTCTTTTAAATCTTCAGGATCCACCGGCTTAAGAAGGTAATTAAGCGCGCTATACTTAAAAGCTTTAATGGCAAACTGGTCATAGGCCGTGCAAAACACCACATCAAAACTTAGTTTGTCAAATTGCTCGAGCATGTCAAAACCATTCATATGCGGCATCTCAATGTCAAGAAATACCACGTCAGGCTTATATTTATTAATCGCTTCAATCCCCTTGCTTGCGGCGTTGCACATGGCTTCAATTTGTACCTGCGGACAATAGGTTTTTAGCAACCATTCCATCATTTCAAGACTGTTGCTTTCGTCATCAATCAACACTGTACGTATCATGGCTTTTTTATTTTCGTTTCAAAAAAGTAAATGGCGTTCAGGGCCGTTCAAATCATTCAACGCGTTCGCGCTGGTGTTCCTTAAACAGGTATCTTCAAAACCACCTTCGTTCCCTTCGCCTTTCCATCACCATTCATCATATCAATGATCTCTACACTCGCATTCAGTTTTGCATGCTTATTCAGCAGGCTCAGGCGATTTTCTGTCAATTGCATACCCAGCGATTTTCGCGAGGTGGCCGTCTTGCTTTTCAATTCCTTCGCTCTTTCCCTTCCAATGCCATTATCTTCAATCACGCATTGCAACATCGAGTCATCCGTCAATGAAACATCAATGTTCAAATGGCCATTTGACTCTTTGTGCAGCAATCCATGCCAGATTGCATTCTCTACGTAAGGCTGAATGATCAAAGGAGGAACTTCTATGCAATCAGTGCCAATGTTTTTCTCTACCTGAATATTGTAAGTAAATTTCTTGTCGAATCGCAATGCCTCCATTTCAATATAAAGCTTCAACGCTTCCAATTCATTTGTCAGGATTACATTCTTGCTATTTGAATTGTCAAGGATCAGGCGAATAAGCTTGGCGAATTTGGTGAGGTAAAACGAGGCCGTGGTCTGGTCGCTTTTTACAATGTACCTGTTGATCGAATTAAGGCAATTAAAAATGAAATGAGGATTCATCTGCGCCCTGAGCGCCTGCATTTCCACTTCCGTCATTTTCTGTTGTGTACTCATTAATTTCCTTTGCGCCTCGTTCTTTTCCTTTTCGGCTCTCGCCCTTACTATTTTATTAGCACACAAGGAAGCAATAGTTGAAAGAATCGACAAGTGCTTTTGAGTAAAGAAGCCTTTTTTTGAGTGTTCGCAATCAATTACCCCTAAAATCCGCCCATTATAAGTAATGGGTACGCTTATTTCTGATTGACGGTGCGCATCATCTACTATGTATCGCGGATCTTTTGAGGTATCTGAAATTATCTCGGGCTTGCCGCTTAACGCAACGCTTCCCACAATTCCCCGGCCCGGCTCAATGCCAATCGGCTTCATCAATTCAAAATCCCTGGGACTCTTAGGTCCGTGGGCCGCTTTCTGAACGAGCATTCCATCCTGTTCGTTCATGAGGTAAATCACGCAATCCTCAAATTTCAACCTGCTGATACAATTCCTTACCACATCCCACACAATGTCATCTTCAGTTTGCTGTTCTGACATGCTGGAAGCGAAATAACTTATTGCCTGTTCGGTTTCAATTTCCTCCCGTTGCTCTTTGATCTTTCGGTTGCGGCTTGAAATGATCCAGAAGATGGCTCCTGCTATTAGCGCCAGGCCAGCCCCAATAAACCACCACTGCTGCCAGGCGGGGGGAATCACCTCCACTGAAAATGTATTCTTAGAAGCCACCCAATTCCTTCTGTCAGTACTGGCTTTTACTTTAAACTGGTATTGGCCCGGAGGTAATGACGCATAGCGCACCTGCCGCACATCCGTTCCTTCCACCCATCCCTTGTCATACCCCTCAAGCATATATTGGTACCGGATATTTCGTGAGCCTACAAGATTGATAGCTGAAAAATGAAACATTACATCGTTATCAGCATAAGGTAACTTGAGTGAATAATTAGAGCCGGTTCTTATCACTGAATCCCTGATGCTTGCCTGGTAAATATTCACCTGCAATTGCTGCGTGGTATTATCACGCAACTGATCGCTAAAAAAATAATTTAGCCCATTGCGCGTACCCCAAACCAGCTCACCGTCATGCGTCTTAGTAAATCCGCCTGGTTTGAAGCCTGACTCACTCAATCCCGCATGCTCATCGAAATATTTCATTGTCTTCCTCACCGGATCAAACCGCACTAAAACTTTTGTATTGGCTATCCACACATAACCCAGGTCATCTTCAATAAAGCCTTCACAACTTTCATAGGGAAGCCCCTTTGTATGGTCAAATGATTCCACTTTACCATTACTGTAAAAAATGGTGAACCCTTCAGGAGTCGCCATATACATGTTGCCATTTTTATCTTCTAAAAAAGAATGGCAGGTATTTGCTATTAAGCCTTCCTCTTTTCCGTAATGACTGAGCGTTTCGGATGCACCATCATACATGAACACGCCTGCATTATGCGTGCCTATCCAGATTCGTTTCCTTTTATCTTCAAAAAGGGCGATCACGTTTTTGCCCAACACTTCCTTTAATGCGGGATGCCTGGTGAATCCCGTAACTTTTCTATTAGCAGGATTGATCTTGTATACCCCTCCCGGGTTTCCTACCCATATGAATCCATCAGATGCAGCAAGCAGATCATTAATCAGACCATACCTCGGGGCGGTGCCCTGCGTGGTATCCACAGGTATCTTTTGAAAAGTTCCCCTCTGTTCATCTAGCACGGCAATTCCATCACCAAAAGGACTTACCCATGGTCTTCCCCTTTTATCAATGGCCAGCTTTCGAATCTCCAGGCTTTGTAACAACCCGGGCCGTTGAAAATAATAATGAAAGAAGGCAGATATATTGGTTTTACGGTTCCATTTTATCAACCTGTCATAAGCGCCAATCCAGATGTAATCCCCATCACCCTGCTCAATATCCGTAAGGTAGTTGTCAAAGAAATTTCCTTCACGGTCGCGGAAGATGCTTGTGTATCCTGCTTTCCTGTTGTAGATGTTGCAAATGCTGAGTCCTGAACTGGTAGTGCCCACAATTACCTCACCCCGGCTTCCACCCAGCACCCTGAATGTGTTGTTTGCTGCAATGGTTCTGCGGTCAATGGGATCATGGGTATGGCGGCTAACCTTACCATCCCTGCTAATTATGACAAGTCCTGCAAAACCTGTGGCAACAAGAATATCGCCATTGGATGCAGGTCGCACCTCAGTGAGCGAAGTATTGATTGATTTGCCATTTACCTCGTTGGTCAACTTATGTTGCCGGATAAGCTTTTTAGTCTTTATGTTGACCACATCCACCGTTCCATTCAACATTCCAATCACTATTTCATCCTCACCAATCCTGCACACACTCACCGCATGCTGGGTGTAAGGTTGTTGAAAAATGATCTTCCTTGTTTTATAATCAAGTATCAACACTTCCCTGTAAGTGGAGTAAATGATCCTGTCATCATCATAAACCTCGGCATCTAGAAATGAAGAAAACTTTAGGTTATCGGGTATCCAGTCAATCTTCAGCCATTTTTTCGAAGTGCTATCCTGGTAGAATTGGCCATGGCTTGTAAATAAGACTATGCCATACGTTTTCGTCTCGAAAACAGAACGGCTCCCGAATTTTTCAATTGTATCATTCAATACTACCCTGTGAAACTTTCGGTTTTCATCCAGCCAGTTAATTCCCTCGGGGGTCCCCAGCCAAACGCGGTTTTGCTTATCGCAAAGGAGGTGGATGACGTTGTTTGATGCAAGGGTTGAATATTCGTCCTTACTAAAATTGGTGACCGAGTAGCCGTCATACACATTCAACCCATCCACCGTTCCTACCCACAGAAACCCGCTTTTGTCAATAGCGAGGCTCAATACCTGGTTATCTGATAAACCATTGGAAGCATTCACGTGGTTAAATGAAACAACCTGCCCCCGTATTGCGCTTACGCAAAACAAGAATGCTAACCCAATTATTTGCCTTGATCCTGGCAAGTGACTAATGATTTTTGGTGATCAGAACCTGTTATTTCAAGCCAACCAATAATAACCGCTATATATTTAAAGATAAAGCAGTGCCTGAAGTGGCCAAAATAGCTCTGCATAAAGTGAAACTTGCACTGGATTGAGTGGATGGTAGTTTTTCTGAGTGGTTTACGGAGTTCCCATTTATGACCAATAAGTGTCTTTCACCCGGGTGGCTATAAATTTCCCTGTTAGCATTACTATTTCAATTTATGGTATTTAATACTAATTTAAAGCAATGAAAAAACATCGATCGCGCTGTTTACAGCCGGTTGAAAAATGCTTCCAGGCGCTGGCTTTTAGCTTTGCTGCTATTCTTCCCGCCAGTTCACAAACACCCATCAGTGGCGTGGTGAATGACTATTATTCCGTTACCGAGGTGATCAATGCGCAGTCCTGTGTGCGTTTATCCGGCACATCGGGTCTGGCAATGGGCGACCGTGCATTGCTGATTCAAATGAAGGGCGCTGCCATCAATACGGCCAGTTCAAGCACATTTGGTGATACTACCGGCCTGGCGGCTGCCGGCAATTACGAGCTGGTTACTATTTGCAACGTAAGTGGCGATACGGCCTTCTTCATTTTTCAGTTACTCAATCAGTATTCGGTGACGGGGAAAGTGCAACTGGTGCGAATTCCTACCTATGCTTCCGCGATGGTGACCGATACCTTAAAGGCAGCTCCATGGAATAATACTTCCGGTACAGGTGGTGTACTCGCTTTGTTTGTGGAAGATGAGTTAACGTTGAATGCTCCCATTTCTGCAGATTCAATGGGATTCAGGGGCGGGGCTTATAAAACCAGTACGAGCACCTGCAGCAACTTTCCAGGCTCTACTGCATATATCTACAACCCGGCAAATGCATTACAGAATGGCGCTTATAAAGGAGAGGGTGTTGCCGAGGTAGCTGCAACCCAAAATGGAGGAAGGGGAGCGCCTGCTAACGGGGGTGGCGGCGGAAACAATCACAACAATGCAGGTGGTGGCGGTGCAAATCTCTCTGCCGGGGGTACCGGGGGAGGTAATTCCAGCGCTTCTGGTTGCACCCTGGCCTTACAGGGCCGAGGAGGTAAAGCACTCAGCAGTCATGGAGGCAGAAAGATCTTCCTCGGTGGCGGTGGTGGTGCCGGGCATGCGAATAATGGGTTGATTGCATCACATGGTGGAGGCAGTGGAGGTGGTATAATATTCATACATGCTAATTCCATGACGGTTGATCATCGCATTTCAGCAAATGGCAGAATAGGTGGACCGTCAATATCTGACGGAGCTTCAGGAGGCGGGGCAGGAGGAACCATTATTCTCGATGTAAATGCATTTTCAGGTTCGGCACCCATACAGGCCCTTGGAGGTAATGGAGGAAACTCTAACGACAATGGAAACCTTAACTATTGCTATGGAGCGGGTGGAGGAGGAAGTGGAGGTGTAATTTATTTTTTGGGTTCCACACCTGCTAATCCAATAAGTGTAGCCGCGGGAGCGGGTGGAAATGAAACCGGCAGGGATGCTTCCTGTAATCCAATAGTACCGCCTGCAGCTGGTAGTGTTGGTACCATCATCCAGAATATGACTATCGCATTAGTAATGTACTCGTAAGTAATTCATGCACCGTTCCTCTTGGTCTGCGGCTGTTATATTTTAATGCAGAACTAGTGAATGGGATTACCAGGCTCACATGGAGCGTACTGAATGCCGCAGAGGTAGAGAGATTTGTGATCGAACGGAAAGTGAATGAATCAACCTGGGAGGTAATAAAGATTGTAAATCCTGCAAATAATAGCTCCACCTATACTACCGCGGATGTTACACCGCAAAAGGGCAATAATTTTTACAGGCTGAGAATTATAGAAACGGATCAGCAAATTCATTATTCATCTACCCGAAAGATTGTTGTAACAGATAAGAATTCGAACATTAATATCTATCCGAATCCTGCGCGAAGGAACATTACGGTGAAAGGACTATCATCAAATGAAACGTTACTTATATTGGACCTCGCTGGCAAGATTGTACACCGGCAGCAGTTACCTTCAGGCCAGGGAGAAAGGCAGGTTGCCCTGCCTCAATTAGTTCCAGGGATGTATATTATCAGAATCAGGGAGTTTACGGAACGGCTGGCTGTTTATTAAAAGAAGTAAGTTGGCGGTAGTCAGCGGAACCTGATCATTGACGCGGCGCTACAAATTCCATCTCAACTCCTCAGCTTGTCAGCTCGTCAGCTTTTCCCAATATCATGGTCTTACTCCCAATTCCCAATTGCTTCCCGGCTCCTCAGTTTATACCGCTTCGGTATCCATTCGTTTCTGTACTTTTTTGCGCTCATCTTCATTGAGAATCACTTTTCGCATGCGGATAAAGTTAGGAGTTACCTCGATGCACTCGTCCTGCTGAATATATTCCATGCATTCTTCAAGCGTCATCAGGGTTTTGGGAGCTATGCGTGTTGCGTCATCGCTTCCACTCGCGCGGTGATTCGTCAGTTTCTTTCCTTCCGTTGCATTCACTACCAGGTCACCGGGCTTAATATTTTCCGCAATGATCTGACCGGCATACACTTCCTCACCCGGATCCACGAAGAATGTTCCGCGATCCTGCAACTTGTCAATAGAATACCCGGTTGTCTTTTCTGTATTCTTAGAGAGCAATACACCATTGTTCCTTCCGGGAATGGGTCCTTTCCAGGGCTTGTATTCGGTAAAACGATGAGCCATTACAGCCTCACCGGTTGTGGCAGTGAGCATTTGCGTACGCAGGCCTATCAATCCTCTTGAAGGTATTTCGAACTCAAGATGCTGCATTTCGCCTTTCGTTTCCATCACGAGCATTTCACCTTTGCGGCGGCTCACGAGGTCGATCACTTTGCTGGCAAATTCCTGCGGAACATCCACCACCAGGTTTTCAAATGGCTCACATTTCTTTCCATTGATCTCCTTCACGATCACCTGTGGTTGACCTACGGTAAGTTCATATCCTTCACGGCGCATTGTTTCAATCAGTATTCCCAGGTGAAGAATACCGCGACCATACACCATGAAGCTATCTCCTTCTTCCGTATCCATCACACGCAAAGCCAGGTTCTTTTCCGTTTCCTTCATCAGTCGGTCACGCAAATGACGACTGGTTACAAATTTTCCATCCTTGCCAAAGAATGGCGAGTTATTGATGGAGAAAAGCATGTTCATTGTGGGTTCATCTACGCTGATCACCGGCAGTGCTTCAGGTGTTTCCATGTCTGCAATGGTATCACCAATGTTAAAGTCTTCAATACCCACCACGGCGCAAAGGTCACCGGCGATCACTTCAGTCGCTTTCTTCTTCCCCATTCCTTCAAACACATATAACTCGCGAACCCTTGATTTCCTGATGCTGCCATCTGCCTGCATCAGGGCTACAGGTTGATTTTCTTTTATCACGCCACGGCTAACCTTGCCCACGGCGATTCTTCCGAGAAACGAAGAATAATCCAGCGAAGTGATCTGCATTTGAAGCGGACCTTCATTTACCTTGGGTGGCGGTACGTGTTTGATAATGCCATCGAGGAGGGGAGTAATATTGTCGATCTCTTCCAGAGAATCATTGAACCAGCCATTTTTGCCGCTGCCATAGTAAGTAGGGAAGTCAAGCTGTTCTTCCGTAGCGTCAAGGTTAAAGAATAATTCAAAAACCGCGTCATGTACTTCGTCAGGACGGCAATTGGGTTTGTCAACTTTATTGATGACAACGATGGGTTTCAAATGAAGTTGCAAAGCCTTTTGAAGCACGAATCTTGTTTGAGGCATAGGACCTTCAAAGGCATCCACGAGAAGAATTACCCCATCAGCCATTTTCAAAACGCGTTCTACCTCTCCGCCAAAATCGGCGTGACCAGGAGTATCGATCACGTTAATCTTAACGCCATTGTACATCACTGCGGCATTTTTGCTAAAGATGGTGATACCGCGTTCTCTTTCGAGATCGTTGCTATCCATGATCAGCTCGCCCGTAGCCTGGTTGTCACGAAAAACCTTGGTAGCGTGTAGAATTTTATCAACCAGCGTGGTTTTACCGTGGTCAACGTGGGCAATAATAGCGATGTTCCTGATTTCCATAAGTTTTTTTAAGCATAACACCCACAAGATCAGACGTTCACATCATCCGAGGGCATAAATTCATTTTAACAGCCGGCAAAGGTACACCAATTATGCGAGGGCTCAAAGACGGTTTTGTTAATTAGTCGATTAGTCAATTAGCCAATGAAATGGAACCTTTTAATTAAGGCAATCCAATTGACTAATCGACTAATTAACTAATTAAAAGAGTTTCTCCAGTTTCCCCTTCCGCTTCACGATATTTTTATAGTCCCATTGAATTTTTTCGGCCTTCTTCAGCCATCGTTTCAAATCATTTACGTTGACCTGGTCTATGGAGGTGTAGCGTTTTTCGGCCGCCTTGAAACTTCCTTCTTTTTGTAATTTTTCTTCGTCAAAAGATTGCCCGCTCCAGAATAGCAGCCTTACACTATCTTTCAATTTACTATATCCCACAATTGGGTTGCCATCAAGAAACCATACCGGGTGAGCATGCCATATTTTATTCTCAGCCATTGGTAAATTGTTGGTGATTATTTCGCTCAATAAATGACATATCTCGCGATCCATTGGCTGAAGGGCATCATTATAAGATAGAATATCCGCATTCATAAGCTAAATTAAATAATTAGTCGATTTGTCGATTAGTCAATGACTCAATGAATGGAACCTGTTGATCAGGACAACCCAATTGACTAACTGACTAATCGACAAATCGACAAATTGATTAATTAGAACGGGTATCCAATTCCCAAATTCCAAACAATATTTTCCCTCCTCCAATCGGCACTTCCAAAATCAATATCTCCCAGCACCCAACGCTGACCTTTGGGCAGCCATGGCTTTCTAAACGGTATAGCCACATCAAGACGGACCACCAGGAATGAAACATCAAAACGCAAACCTATCCCTCCGCCAACCGCCAGTTCGCTGAGAAATTCCTTCGAGAACTTCGCGCCCGGCTTCAACGAATCAGCATTTACGAGCCAGATATTTCCGGCGTCAATGAACAATGCACCATGCACAAAACCTGACAATTGCATTCTCCATTCCGTGTTCAACTCTACCTTCACGTCACCTGATTGATCAGGCAGGAATCCTGTAGTAAGACTATCCCTGTAAGTTCCCGGACCTATCGAACGGCTCCTGAATGCGCGCACACTATTGGTTCCACCAACGAAGAACTGCTTTATGTAAGGAAGCGCTCGTGAATTGCCGTACGGCAAACCGATACCAACAATTGCTCTGTTTGCCCAAACGGATTTCGATCCTGTCTTTATGTATTGCCTGTAATCACCTTCCACTCTCACATACTGAGAAAATGGAGCATTAAGGATCTTCGCCTGCTTCCCTTCCTTTGCATTTCCCCCAGTAATAAGGCCGGCAATGTTTCCTGAAAAATCGAGGTTTCCATTGAAATATTTTCCACTACTCATGGCTGATCTTCCATACATGGAATTATACGTGTAATTATAGTTGGAACCCAATATGAACTGCCGCTCTATGGCTTTTAGCAAAGTGGGATTTTCAATAGTACTATCCTTGTAAAGATCGGTAACCAGCAAGGGCTGCACATAATTCACGCTAATTGGGTTGAATGTATGTTCTTTGGTCAGGCTCTCCTTCCATAAGTAACCATAGTTTGCCTTAAAGGATTGCATTGTATAGAGCTTCTGTTTGGTTAACAGTTCATACCCGAGCATAATCGTTGTCTGCGGCATGAATCCACCCGTGGTATTTACCGTGAAAAATGGTATCACAAACCGCGGGATAGATAAACTTGTTTCCAATCCATACCTGAACGTATTAAAACCACGCATCTGGCCACTATATTGTACTTCAAAGCCACCAGTACCTTCTATTGAAAGTATTTCTCCACCCCTGAATGTATTCCGGTTTCGCCAACTCACGGTAATTGAAGACCCGGTCATATTATTTGACTTGGTGTTAGCATTTATTTCCGCCCTAATTGATTTCTTGGGTAAAGGCGTGAGGTAGTAAAACGCGTTGAGTTTGGCAGAATCAATTCCTTCTACTACTTCAAACCGGTTTTTCACAAATTTGAAGATGGTGAGATTTACCAGCCTGCTAATGGTGCGATTGTGGTCCGTTCTGTTATAAACATCTCCAGGATCAAATTGCATGGCCTGGTCAAACATTCTCGGATTATAACGCTTTCTTTTATCAACCACATAGTAACCTTTGTAATAATCGCTCATATCTTTTATAGTATCCACATCAGGCGCCTGAAGACGGTAATTAGGGAAAATGAATACATCATTTATCCGGTAAATATTCCTGGCCTGGTCAGGAGTTTCCGGCTTCACACGCACCCGCAGGTTCACTTTCTTATCTCCAATGGTACTATCAACCTGCATGATTATGTAATCTGGATTAAAGAAATAAAAGCCCCGTTCCTTAAGAAAAAAGTCAATCCTGTCTCTTTCAGCCTTTATCACTCCGAGATCAAAGGGCTCACCGCTTTTTAGTAAAGTGCCATTGGTTGATGCAGCAATGTTTCTACCAAGTTCAGAGCTGTCCAGGTCATAGCTTACGCCTGCAATAAAATACTGCGGACCGGGTTGTACGGAATAAACGGCTCTTGCCTTTTTCCTTCTCACAACGGTATCACCCTGCACCTTTGCATGAAAGTAACCGCGGTTCTCGAGTGAGCTTTGCAGCACTTTTATATTATGATCAAGGTTGAGCTGGCTTAATAAAACCGGAGGCTCCCCCAATTTCTTTTTGAACAATCCCATGTTGTAAAACATGAGGTTCCATCTTACACCAAGTATCTGCTTATTGGGTCTCGGCCGCGTGAGTGCCTCAAGATCCTGCCGTAATTCTTTTTTCTTTTTTGCTGAAAGATCCTGACCACTCACATTCACCCGCGCGCCTGTGTACAACGCATCCCCATCCGGTACTTTGCGCGTTGAACTGCACGAGGCAATAATGACAGTACAAATGCCAATCAGAATATAATTCCTACTGAACGCCATATCATTTGTTTTCGGGTTCTCTTACAGGCGGCGGAGTAGAAGCCGGCTGTTGAGTTGGCGGCTGCTCCTGGTTATTCGGGTTTCGTTGCGCACGCGTCCTCCTCTTTTTGAAAATCTGGCTGAAACGGTTGTAATCAAGAGTAATGATAAAGCCCACGCCGGTTTCAATCAGGTATCCGTCTATCACGCCTTCATATTCATTCTTTCGATAGGCCCTGAGCACATACCTGTTATCCCGGCTCAACTGGTAATCAAGTGCAACATTTCCTGCTATATTACTTGCATTGTAATTTGAATTTGCCGGGCCATCCAATTCGAAGTTGGAGCCTATTGAAATTTTCAGGCGGTCATTTAATAATTGCTTTGACAGTCCAACATTCAAATCAGTTCTGTCTTCTCTTTGCCCCGTTGTGTAATCTTCTGATGAAATCACGTCAAAGTTGAGATCAACACCTGCAACAAGATCATCTGCCAGCCGATTAAGTTGCTCGGTGAGTAGTTTGCTCACACTTTGCCTGGCAAGAGTGCCTACAGTAGGTCCACTGGTAATGGTATTAAACGGATTCTCCGCTACAAAACGATTTAAAAGCAGTAAAGAGAAAACCTGCTTGTTCATCTCCCCTTCTTCCTGCCTCAATTGATCTAACCTGGTACGCACATTAGTGATCACGTCGTTAGAAACCATATAGTTTCCGTCAGCTGGGAGCACGATGTCAAATTCTATTTGTGGTTTCATCAGTTCACCTTCCATGGAGAGATAAACTTCAAACGGAAGTTTCTGCAGGTAGATATTTCTCGCAGCGCCTTCCAATTCGCCTATTTGATTTTTTACAAGATCCAGTGGTGCCGCATCTGCCACATACTTTGCGCGAAGGTCAACAGTGGCACTGGTTGGTTCTCCTTCCCACACAATCCTGCTGCCCTGCTCAATTTCGAACCTTCTGCGGAGGAAATTAAACGTGAGTTCATAAGCACCCTCTTCAAGATCATAAGAGCCTACCAGGGTTACTTTTCCACTCGGGTCAATACCTGCATTCAGCAATGCCTCACCTTTTACATTTAAGAAATCGCCATTTCCTTCATCAATTATCAGGTTGAACTCTGCCTCAGGGTTAACTTCAATATTTACTGAAACATCCATACCCGTGATCTTTGATTGGTTCAAAGAGTCATACCGCGCAAGGAAAAGTGAATCATTAAGCGGTGCATTAAAATCTACAAATTCAACAATGCCTTCCCGCTCCACCACTCCAGGCTCACGTTGCGGAAGCACTACCGTCATCTTTGTGTTTTCATTCACCACCAGGCGTCCTTCTATATGAGGCAGGGCGCTGGTTCCATTCAGGATCAAATCCGTATTAAAAAACAAGTGGCCATAAAAGAGGTCATTATCCTTTTTTGTACTACTAAGCATCTTGAAGTTGCGGGCACGGATGCGCATGTCGAAATCATAATCGGAAAAATTACTTGTGGCGGCTATGCCATCAAGTGTAAGCGGATTGTTTGCAGAATCGCTGATCTGGAAGCGGTCAAAATGCACGCCACTGCGATTGACCCTGAGTTTTTCACCATTAATGTGGAAATAACTGTTGAGCATGGCAAAGTTGAACCGCGTATTATTAAAGTTCAGTTCCCCATTCACCACCGGGCGGGCAAGCGTTCCACTCACATCAAAGCTACCGTTGATGGTACCTGAGGCCTCCCTGATTGCACCACCTGTAAACGCCTGTGCAGACGATAGCTGCATGCTGCGAATGTTCAGGTCAAGATCAAAGCTGCTCATATTATTAGGTCGTACGTAATAATTTCCTGTCATTTTTACATCATTACCGCGGCCTGTAAGGGTCACGTCAGCATAGTAATTATTCGCCGTGCGATTGTTAGCAACTATACGCAGGTTTCCCACCGTGTCAGTCTTTATCAAAAGATCATCAATACTTAAGTCTCCAACAAATGCAGGTGCAGTTGCAAGATCTGTCAGGGTGATCTTTCCATTCATCCGGCCATGCGCCAGCGTAGAATCAGTATGCACGAAGCCCACCAGTGTCTCCAATTGAAAATCACTGAATGTAACATCCAGGGGCGCATTTCCACCCGCTGAAAGACTATTCATTCTTAATTGCTGCCCATTTTTTTGTAATACAACATCATTGGCATTGATACCTGCGCCTCCCAGTCTTATCCTGTTGTTTGGTGAAATGGTCCATGCATCATAATTAAGCAAAAGGCTGTCAGGCCGGAGGTTGATCTCATAAATTCCATTTCCCGGTTGGGTAACTACTCCGTTAATGTTGTATTTATCCCTTGCCGCCGGATCTTTAATGTTCAATTGAAAATCAATGGTATTGTTAGCCAGCCTCGCCGTAATCGTTGTGTTGTCGATCTCCAGGTTTTTGCCGCTATTCAATCGGGAAATGAAAGCCTCCACA